>Ga0326597_10001148_pt1 | contig 43738 bp, 61 predicted proteins | sample RVTome_12_FD_203789 | JGI IMG/M metagenome (GOLD analysis project Ga0326597, IMG submission 203789) | Soil microbial communities from uranium-contaminated site in the Upper Colorado River Basin, Wyoming, United States - RVT100D185 | ecosystem: Environmental > Terrestrial > Soil > Contaminated >...
ACGCGTCGTCCTCGTACACCAGCACCATCGACACGATCGTCTCCAGCCAGTCGGGGCTCGCGATCGCGTCATTCTGGCGCACGAACCGGTGGGGCCGGACCTCGCGCCACCAATTCAGCTGACCACTGGTGAGCTCAACAAGCAGCGTTCTCTGGGAGTCGAGGAAGTCGATTTTAATGATATCGCCCAAGTCCTCGATGACTCGATGAGAGTGAAAGCGTTGTCGGGGTAGAGCATCGATCTCTGAACTGATGTTGATGAGCCTCATGAAATCTCCCTTTTCGCGCACTCCTACGCGCGAAGGCGCGTCATCCAGCCCTTCACCTTCGGCGGATAGGCCGACGTCCGCAGCGTCAACTGGGGCACCCTGAGTGCCCTCCCAGGACCGTTACCGCCCTGACCGCCGTTGTAGGCGGCAAGCGTCGTCGAGAGGATCACGTCGGCGTCGGCCTGCGGCTCGGCCACGCGTCCAGCCCACGCGAACAGATAGCGCAGCCGCGCGCAACCCGCGGTCAAGCCGATCTCGGGCAGGAACAGCTCCTCCGGTTCTCCCGCCCACCCGTTGAGGATCGCGGTGGTGTACATGACTTGCATCAGTCCGTAGCTGGACGAGATTCGACGTGGCACCCAGCCGGCCCACTCTGGCTTGCCCTTGAGATACCGACGGTAGAAGTTCGGCTCGGGGCGGAAGGCGTCCGTGTGGTCGGTGCTCTCCGTCCACACGACCGCCTCGACGAGCACGGGGTCTAGATCGTAGCGGCCGGCGATTCGCTCGATCTGCGGCCGGTAGACGCTCGCGGATCTACTCATCGGTTGGGACCTTCGCCCGAATGAACGCGATCACCGCCCGATAGCACTTCGGGCAGAGAATCTCGAAGTGGTCCGACGCCCTCCCGTCGCCATCGCGGTCCGCATCATCGCAGCCGGTGATGCTCCCGCTTTTCGCCCCCGTCGTTTCGATCCCGCACCGGTCGCAGAAGTCACGTACCATCGCTAACTCCTCTCTCCCTGATCTGGTTTGCCCCTGAAATGGTCATATCTCAATCCCCACCGAGAGGCGACCGCACCGGAGGCAGCGCACGCCGAGCCGGTCCTGGTCGCGCTGGAACACGTCGTCGTGCCCGACGGCTACGCAGAAGAGCCAGTCGAGCAATCCCGAACTACCGAAGAAGCGTCGGACGCGCAAGGCGATCGTCATTTCTCCAGCTCCTTTGCTCCGAAATCGTGGCTGCAATCGTGGCTGATTCTGGTCGGCGCGTGATACGGCATCCATTCGTACAGTCCGTCCTTCATCAAATAGAGCATGCGTTCTGGACGGTCGTACTCGCCGCTGTTCGTGAAATCAGCCGCGGAAGCGCCGGTGGCCCGCGTCCGTGCGAGGACGGCGAGCACTCCGCCGAAGATTCTCCGGAAGAACGAACGTCGGTTCGTAGGCATCGTCGACCTTCCCTCCGAGGGTGATGATGATCTGCTCGAGCGCGAGCGACATGTTGTACCACTCGACCCAGGCCCGACCCACGTCTTGACGACGGCGACCGCTAAGACCGTCGAGCAGTCCCGTCTCGTGCGGGTATCTTACCTGCACAGCTCCCACCGCCTCGCCTTCACGCAGCACGTCGCGCAAAGCCGTTCGTTGCAGATGAGACACCGCTCGTCGGACGTCGACCAGTACACGGGGTCGCCGCAGTGGCCACACCGGTAGACGGGCGTGGTCGGCGCTCGCTTGTGCTTGTCGCGAAGGCGGCGATTCGACTGGTAACGCACGTCAACTCCCGTCTGGATCGTCAACCAAATCCACGTCAACCAAATCCATGAGTGGACCGCGAGCCGCCGGATTCTTGTACTGGTCGATGTAGCTCATCACTTCCTTCATGGCTTCGTCGAGCTCTTGCTTCGCCGCCTTCGCCGTCGCCGCGTACCTCTCGTACGTCGCCGTGCAGTTGGCCACGGACCCGTGAAGCACGAGCAGCGTCTCGACGAACTGATGTTCAGACTCCGGCGTCGGCCAGGTCGAATCGCCCAGGTCCGGAGCGGACGCTTTCCGGCCGCTCGAACTGCTAACGATCTCGAGCGGGCTTTGGTCCTCCGGGCAGATCGGTGCCCAGGTCGGTTTGGTCAGTCGTTCACGCGTGACGTCGTCCCCGGCCAGCGACTCGTGTCGGCCGCACGTCGGACACCGAAACTTCACGATCGCGTCGAGCGCCTTCTTCTTCTTCGCCATGCGGGGTGCTCCCTTAGAATGTTTCGTTGAATTGCCTTGTCGGTTTCGTCAACACTTCCTCGCCCTGAGCCCGGACGGCTGCGAGCACGCAGTCCGATGAGCTACGCCGACCATTTTCGCAGGAACTCGCGCCGAGCCGTGGATGTCAACGGCAGGCAGTAACGGTAGCGACCGGGTTGTTTCGTTTCCGTGTAGCCCAACGCGAGAATCTGCGCTTTCGTCATAGAGGTTCCGCCAGAATGAAACTTGCGACGACTCACAACGGTTCCGGTAGCGACGGATCGGTAGTACCGAGATTCTTCAACCTGTCCGCACGCCAGCCAGGACGCCGCCCGATAGACAAAACCGGCATGGCCGACGTTCGGATCTGCGTAGGACACCAATGCCCAGACGCCGCGCTCGTGCTGCTTGAAGGCTTTCACGGAGCAGGAGATCGCCCGCGTCAACAGATTGCGCTCGTGGCCGTCTGGTGCCCACAGACGGCTCAATTCCCACACCACACGCGGACGCCCAAACAGAAACCGCCCGACGAATTGATTCGCCGGTATCGAGAACACGACCAGAGCAGTTCCGTGCTGGTAGTAGTGCGATTTCCCAGACGGAACCGACTGGCTGTAATGCCTTGCTCGAATGGTCTGGATCGCCAACTTACGAGCGTCCCCGAGCAGTTTCAACGCTTTCAGCCTCCATACTTCGCCAGCTTCCCTTCAGAATTCACTGGTCAGTACCTCCGTTGAGGGTTCGTCCTGGTCGATCCGATCTGGACAATCCGTGCTGGTGATGTCGCAGAACCGGCATTCTCGCCGCGACGGCGTGCGCCGGGGCCGCTCTGGACCCATCGCCTTCCGAACCCGATCGCGTAACCGAAGCCGCATCTCCATGTCGAGCTCTTCGGGTGCGATGAGCCGATCGCGTTCTTGGTTCTTCTTGTACCGCAGGTTGCCTTCGACGACGAGGTCATCGATCGGCCGGCCGGCCACCGCCGGATGCTCGTGCTTCGTGCCGGCCGTCAGCAACACGCCCCACATGTAGAACAAGACCTGGAACAGATCCTTCTCCTTCGGCCGGCCGGTCTTGCCGTCGATGATTCGGATCACGTCACCCTTCGCACAGACGGCATCCGGTTTGCCGCCGCAGGTGCCGAGCGTGCCGGGAATATGCAGCTTGTTCTGGTCCTCGACGAACACGTTCCAGCCATCGGCCATCATCTCGGTCACGATGTCGGCCATGAACGCGCCGTGGTCTGACTTCCAGCGAGCGAGGCTCTCGCCCGGCGGCTTTCGCTCGTACTGGAAATGCGCCTTGAACCAGGGCGCCCATTCGCAGGCGTCGTCTCCTGATAGCAGGCCGACGATCCAGATTGGCCAGAGGTACGGTTGGTCGCGTGGAGTTGTCAATTCACACCTCTCGGATGATGATTCCTTCTTGGGCTTCTACGTGTTTCTTCTTCCATCGGTACAGGTCCGTCCGATAGCCTTTCGCGTCCTCGTAGACGATTCCGTTGGCTCCCGTGTACACAAAGTCGACGAGGTAATGGCCGACCAGGGCTCGCACGCCGTCCTTCTGGCGCACCGCGTAGCATGGCAGAGGGACCTGCATCGCCAAGTCGTGAATCTCGCCGGCCCGAGACTGGGCGATCAAGACGATGGCCCGGCGCGCTTCACGTCGCGACTGGAACCGTCTCCAGTGATCGGGGACACCATTCTCCGGTTTCTCGTGGTGCAGGATGAGGCTTCGCAGGTCGACGTAACAGACCTTCGCCCGCATCATGCCCCGGCCTCGGTCGAGCTTGAGCGTTTTCCCGCCGCCGCGCTGGCCGCCCGTCAGAATTGGAAGCGGGTCGTCGGGATCGGCTGGTCGGACGGGGCCGTGATCGACGAGGATCCGTTTCCCGTCCTTGTGCCCCTCGATCGTGACCGGGGGCTCGTAGTCCTCCCAGCCGTCCCACTTTCCCATCAGCTTCTATGGCCGTCGAGAAGGACCCGTCAGCTTCAGCATGACGGCCGAACTGCGAAGCCGGTCCCAGACGCGTGAATCCAAGAATTCTTCCATCTCGTCGACGTTCAGGTTTGTCGTGATGACCAGCGGCCGCTCCGCCTCGTGGCGGAGGTTGACCAGTGTCTGCATCACCTCGAGGGAGTACGGCGTCGACCGCGCCGCGCTCAACTCGTCGAGCACCAGCAACGGCGTCAGCGCGTAGCGGTCGAGCACGTCTCGATCGGTTTCGATCGTGCGATCGACGAACGTCGCGCGCAGCTCCATCACCAACTCCGTCACGCCGACGAACCGGCCCAGATGACCCCGTTCGATCCAGGCCCTCAGCAGCGACGTTGCCAACCCGGTCTTGCCCGTCCCGACGTCGCCGAAGAGCACCAGGTCCGATCGGCCGAGCGGCTTCTCGAGCCAGTCGCGGAGCGCCGTCACTGCGCGCGATCGCTGCTCCGGGAATGAATCGAGCGTGAATCGGCGGAACCGCTTGGGAATCCCTGCCTCCTCGAGTCGGAGCTCGAGCTTGCGCGGGTCCTGCAGTGCGGTCAGCGTTTCGCAGCGTTCGCAGAGCAGACGATTGATGTAGAGCGGCACCCACGCTGCGACCTCGTTGAGCTTCATCCGTCGTTGCCGACGCTGCTGGTAGTCGCGCGACCAGCCTTGCGACACCACCGGGGCGCGTTCCACGTCGCAGCGAGGACACTGACAAGCGATCGGCACTTTCGATCCGTAGACCACGGTCGACGGGTACAGAAAGACCTTGTCCCCTGCTTCGTGCCACAGGTCATTCAATCGTCGCAGACGATCGTGGCGGCCGGCCCGCGACGTTGATGGAGCCTGTCCGTTACTCGTGCCTGCAGGCTCTTGCGGGGCGGTGGGCTCGGGGTCTGTCGCCATCTGCGTTCGTCAATCCAGCGCCGCATCGTCGGTACGTACTGCGGCGTTTGCCACTGCGCGCTGACGAGATGACGCTCGAGTCCAGGGATGACGCGCCAGAGCTCGATATGCGCGCGCCGGCGAAAGAGATCTAGCGTCGAGTCCGTCGCGGATCGTCGATGTTCTGGATATCGACTGTAGAGCTCGGCGAACACCGAGTCGACCGTGTGTTCGACCTCCGGCTCGACGAGCGTCGCCGCCGGCTGCGCCTCCGTCCTTCGCTCGCTCGACTGTAAACGAAACACCGGGGCGTACCGATCGAACCAGTCCGCGATGAAGGGATTCGTGGGCAGTCGACGATACCATCGACGTGCCGCGTAGATCCGCCGATCGCCAGCGTCGAGATGTTCGCGACGAGCGACCTGATGCCATGCGAACTCTCGGATCCAGATCCATCGGCGGTCGTGTCGGATGAACTCGATCGCCGCCAGCGCGTTCAGCTGTTGCTCGACGTCCTCGAGCGTCAACCCGGCATCCTTCACGACCCACTGCGCCCTGAAGCGGAACAGCCCGTATTCGTCGTGAACCCGCTCGGTCGTCATCAGGTAGAGCGCAACGATCTGCGCCGCCGGCCCGCGTTCGACGATCTGACGCCCGGTCGTGCCTGTCCAGAACTGCGAGGAGATTCGAGTCTCGCGAGGTGCCGGGCTCATCGGTGCCGACGCTCTCGTCTCGGGCCCGGAGCCCGCTGGCGGATCTCGGTCCGGAGCTCGTCCAGAGCCAGCTGGACGGCCTCCAGCTTGGCGTCAAGCGCGGCATGGAACTTCCGGCGTTCGTCCTGCTGGTACCGGCTCCGGTGGGTTGGCCCCGCATACACCGCTCCTGGCCGTCTGGCGGCAAGCGTTCCGCACCCGCACCGGCAGAATGGACGGGTGTGTTCCCGCCCGTACGAGTCGCGATATACGGCTTCCTCTGGGTATTCCCGGGCGGACATAGGCAACCTCGTGGAAGTTCACGGACTCATTCCTCGAAGTGTTCGGCGTCGTCGCCGGCCCACAGGTCGCCGATGTCAGCCGCAGAGGGGGGCGTGGCGGGGGCTGGTTGCGTGCCGGCCAGGCGGTGCGTCAGGTCCTGCAGCCCTTTCCCGGCACTGCTTGGTTCCGGATCGGTTTCGCTGGGGAGCTCCAGCGCCGAGACGTCGAATACCTGGTCGACCCCACGATCAGCGTTCTCGTCGAGCTCGAGCGCCCGAGCCAGAAGCTCCGATGACTTGGGCACGTACTTCGCCAGCTTCCGGACGGCCGTCTTGAGAGCCATCGGGACGTAGTCCGTCACCCACGGACCAGACTGGCCGGCCCGGGACCGCTTCCGGTGCGAGTCGACTTCGGCCTTGAGTAAGACCTCGAACTGTCGGCCGCCTCCGCGCAGGTTGGCCACGGCATAGACCGCCTTCAGGTCGGCTTCGACCTCGGGCATCGGCATCTTCGGGCGATGCTGGATTCTTGGGTTGTCGCCGTACCAGTAGTCGAACTCGTCGTCGACGTGGACGGCTCGCGGGTGCAAGTCGATCACGGCGCGGCCGCGATCGATGATGTTCCGATAGCCCTGGTACCCGACGATCAGCGTCGCAACCTTCCCGCTTGAGCCTTTGGCTTTGAACGGGATGAGCCACGACTCCTGCATCGGCCCGCCGATCGTGATGCCGAGCTTCACGGCTTCGAACACTCCGCCGACGATCGACGAGACGGTGCAGTCGAGCAGCGCCGGATCGTAGGCGATGTGATTGAACGCGATCGCGAGGAGGCGGTTGCCGTCGAGCCCGCGCGGCGCGCCTTTCATGATCAGGACCGAGTTGGTCTTGAACACCGAGAGCAATCGTTTCGCGCGGTCATCCATCTGGACGAGTTGATGACTACTCACGCTTCGCCTCCGTAGTCGATCGAGGCTCCGGGGGGACGTCGAACAGGCTGGGTAACAGCTCTCGCGCCTCCGGGTTCGCGTCAGCGAGAAACCGCGCAGCCACCTTGAGATCGCCGTCGGCAAGGTCGAGATAGCGATCGTAACTGCGCTGCAGGAACGCGCGTCGGTCTGCTCGTGCACGCGCGGTGCCGACCGCCATCGTGATGGATTCGGCCACGCGGTCGCGCTCGGTGCCGGCCTTCTCATACTCCGTTTTGTCGTGACGGTACTGCTGCTCAGCCGCAGCGTAGGCTTCCATCTTCACCCGCACCTGGTCCCAATACTCACCGCTGTACATGTGCTGCTGGGTGATGTTGAGTTGGTCCGGCGTGGTGGTGCGCTTCTCGTAGCCAGGGCCGCTGACGTAGGTGTAGCCCACCCGTGCTACTTCCTTTAGCGTGTCACAGATGGCTTGCGCATCCTCGAGCGATGTCACCAGGATGCCGGCCACATCAAAGACATCGATGATAGGCTTCACATCAGGCTTGACGGGCTCCTGTGGGTAGTCTGGCAGGAGCGGTACCCCCTGCTGCGCGCAGGCGATGTCGATGAATCGCTCGACCTGCTCGTCGGGTACGGTCTCCAGTTCGGTCGGAGTGAGATCGTCGAAGTCCTTCATGTCCTCATTCCTCCGGAAGCGGCAGCGGGAGAGGCGTCGACGGCGATGGATGGCACGTCGACCCCGAGCTCGGCAAGACGACGTCGCAGCTGTGCGTGGGCTATCAGAAGTTCAGCGGTCAACGCGAGATGGTCGCCGCGCCACGCGATCAGCGCGATGACCTCCTCCGCGAGACATCCACCGCACTCGGCACCGCTGCTTTCCTCGTGATTCAACTGCGGAACGCGCAGATGTTTCACGCAGCGATGGTAGAGGCAGAGATCGATCGACGGAACCCCGTCGCCGTCGAACTTCCCGGTGTAGCGGCTCATCGCAACCTCAACGCGATGAACCACTGGACGAGCCCGACGACAGCGCCGATGGCCAGGCCAATGACCAGGCCACCGCCGAGCGCCACGGTGATATCTGAGAGCATTGGGGGACCTACAGCTCGAGCCCGAAGGCCCGGACGTGAGCCGCCAGCGCCCGGACGTCTCGCCAGGTGAGCCCGTACTTCTTCGTCACCCGGTTAACCGAAGCGGTCAACTCCGTAACCAGTTGCATTGTCTCGACGAGGGTGAGGCTCGGGGTCGTCGTCGACAGAGAGAGGGACGGGTCGGTCTGTTGCTTTGGTTGCTGTTGGTCTGCCATTTGGAAAAGCCTCCTTGGCTTTTTCTTCCTACTAGGAGTCGAAAAACTGTTCAGCCTGCTCTTTCGATCCGAAATCGCGCCGTTCCTGTTCGCAATGAATCGCTCGATCGTCCACGACGATGTAGTCGCCCATGTGTGGACACGCTACCAGCTTCGTGACCTTCGTTGCGGTCCAGTCCCCGACACCGACGATGATGACTGTGGTTATCATTCCTACTTCCGGATCCAGCTCAATTCCACCGAGATTCTTCATCGTCATCCTGACGCCCCCTTCCGCCGACGTAACACTCGAAACTCGGTCGGTTCGACCGTGTAGCCCTTGCGCCGTGTCGTCTTGAGCGTGTAGACGACGCCGTTCGGCAGCACGCCGGCAGCGGCGTCGCCGATCGCGGCCTTTAAGTGATGCTCGAGCTCGGCCACCCGGTACTCGGCGTCCTTGACCTGTTGCTTCGCCGCCAGGAAATCGACGTCGATGTCGATGCACTCCGGGCCGAGGGTGCGCGTCTCGACCGTCTCCGTCGGGTAGAGCAGCCGGAGTAGATCGTGTGTCGACTGGCTGCCATCCGTCGGAGGTTCGCGCCCTTCCCGCACCCGAGCCCAAAACTCGGACTCGGCTTTCACGAGCTCCTCAATGAACGGCTCATGTCGCGGGACGTCGAGCCAGCGAAACTTCTGACCGCCGATGAGGATGGCCATGCTAGCCCACTGGTAGCCAGTCACCATGAGTTGATGCTGCACTTGGACCTGGTAGTAGACCGGCGGTTCGCTGGCCCACTCAGCGGCCTTGAATGCGCTTGTCGTCTTGCACTCGAGCACACCGGGACCAGAGAGCCCGTCGGCCAACTCGTCGAGGCTCGCCTCAACGAACCCGTCCAGCGTGGCGCCGGCGAAGGGGAACGTCTCCGACCGGGTCAGGGCGAACGATTTCAGCGTGCCGATCTCGCGCTGCGTCCGGTCGGCGTAGGCTAGCCGAAGGGGTTCCTCGAGGAGTCGGCCCCACTGCGCCGCCTCTCGCTCGGCCGGTTCGATCGCGGCCGCGCCCCGCTTCTCGTGGTACAGCGTGAATGCTGACTTCCAGGGATTGAGTCCAAGGATCACACTCGCGTCGGTGGCCGTGATGAGCTCGCGGCGCGCGGCGAGCCAATCCGGCTCGCTAAGCCCACTCACGACGATCGGGATCTGATGTTCCCGCGTCGGCGGGAGCTCGGCATGTTCCCTGGTCATAGACTCGCCGCCTTTCCAGCGCAGATCGGGCATGGCCGCTTCATGACATCTTCCTTCTTTCGTGGTTCTTTCTTTCAGGTGAGATCGGGCACGGCCCGTGGTCGCAGGGCGGTTCTGATGGTGAAGAGAAAGCCGCCAGCACCGCAGCTTCGAATGCCTCCTCCGACATGTTGATCGGCCATCCGTCGTCAGCCGAAAACGAGACAGTCAGATTCCGCCCGCTGACGTAGAATGAAATCAATGAACCTCGGTAAATAAAGCGAACCCGAGCAATCCGGTCATCCTCCCACACCACACAGCGATCGACCCCGTGAACCTCGTCGAGTCATGAAGTGGCACCGTGCGGAACCGCTGCGGCACGCACAGGTCTTGATTCAGGATGCCGGACGACATCCCAGCGATCGAAAGCAGGAATTCTCGATCCCGCGAGAACGCGTCTAGACGTACGAGCACGTCGTCTGCATAGCACGGCCGGAGCCGCGCGTCGACCACCCGCAGATCTGAAACAGGTTTGCGAAGAACGGTGAGCCTCACAGTGATACTCTCCTGACTTTCATCCAATGGCGTGCCTAGCGTAGCGCCACGCAACACAGCGCCGCAAGAGAAAGAACAACGAAAGCGAGCCGCGAAATGTAGGGGTGAAGAGCCGCCCGGCCCCAAGATAGGAGCCGGACGCCTTACCGCCTCTGATTCCCGACGTGCCAGCCCTTGCAGACCAAACAGAAGTACACCTACAGCCGAGTCGATCCTGTGGGATCCTTGCGCGCCAGCGCGCGAAGATGGGCAGCCGCTTTCCCTTCCGACGGATGTCGGTGCTTGTGGCGGCACGCGGCTTGATGGATGTTTGGCCGGCGGGCCATTTTTCTATACTCGGTGGGCCATTTTTCTCTACTCGGTGGTCCAGGCTTTGACCTTCTTGGCTGAACCCTGACAGCCGATCGGTACGTAGTTGTAGAGGAACACCGCCCAGCCGAAAAACGCGCGCTGGTTCTTCTCATCGGCACGGCCGGCAGCCTCTAGGAAGTCGTTCGAGAAAATCGCCGTCAGGAAATCTCCGCCCCTGTAATGGTCGAGCACGTAGGCTCTGACGCCTTCGTGCATATGCTCGGGAATCAACCCGGCTGCGAATCCACGGTCAAGCCTCTCCTCCAGGTAGTCGCGTAGATGGTCGAGTGTGCTGTCGGGCATCGCTTCTGAGCCTCCTTGTGATACCTTCAGGTCTCCGAGCGACGAATCGCGATGTCATCATCGTCCCAGTCGGCGACCCAGCCTGCCGGGAGCAGGGCCCGGACGTCCTCAAGGATCGCGTGACACGCCTTATCCCACGGCGATCCTGGCGCCGTGCCCTCGCCATACTTAGGCCAAACGGCGGCGGCAAGGGCCGCGCTATCCGGGGCGATGTCCGCAATGTAGTAGCCGCCGCCCACGCGGTCGTGCAGGTCGTAGTCACACAGGGCCGCTATCAGCGCGGCGTCGTCATGTCGTGTCATCGGGTCAGCCCCTTTCAACGTGAAACGCGTTCAGGTGTCGGTGTCATCGGCGCATATCCTCGCGTTCGTCGTTCTTTCGGTCTGGGTCGTATCCCTCCGCCTCCTCGGCGCGCGGCGCCCGCGAGACGCAGGGCCCATCGTGGCCAGGATGAAGCTCGCACACCAGGCCGGACGGGAGTTGCACGTCACAGATCATCGGAAGGTCACGGAGAAACTCTGATCGGAGCAGCGAGGCGCGCGCCGTGCGGATCACTTCGACCGTCTCGGTGATATCTTCCAGCGTCCACGTTGCCACGAGCACGAACCCCTGCGGTCCGCGTACTCCCTCCCACTCGCAACAGACGGCCTCGACGGACTCGGCCGCGTGGTAGTCGATGCAGGTGTCTTGTTCGTCGTTGTTGTAGCCAACGAGCAGCATCTTAATCAAGCTCATCGTGATACCTTTCGATAGAACGTCCAGACGTGGCGGTCCTGGTTCGTTCGGACCTGGACCTGGCCAACCGTCGGATCCGCGAGGTAGGCCAGCGCGGCGCGCCGTACCGCGTGGAGCCCTGGGTAGAGGAAACTCCCCGCGCTTGGGAGGCGCGCCTCTGGATAGACCTGCTCCCTGGTCCAGCCCATAAAGCCGGCCTGACGACCGGCCAGACCGACCATCAACCGATACGGTGTTCTCGTCGTCATGATCTCCCCTTTCTTTCGGTGGCCCGGTCGACGTTCGGTCGTCGACCGGGCCCGTTCGGTGGTTGGAAAGCTCAGCGGCCCATCGTCCCAAGTGACGTCTCAAGCCCGGTCATGCGGCGGAACACGTCCGCCAGAACGTCACAGTAGATCCCCTCGGCGGAGTCGACGAGCTCGACGACCCGCGACGGTCGCCTGCCATCGACCCGGACGATAGGACACGGCGATCTCACGCACGCGCGCCACGGTGCCCGGGCTCATCGGTAGCCCGCCAGGTGGAAGCGCCGCGCGTCCCGCTCACAGAGCAGAATCGACTCGTCGCCGTCTGGGCTTGAGAACTCAGCGATCCAGAGATCCTCGCATTCGCCGTCGTCGATCGCCTCTTGGATATCGTCCCGGGTGCGGCCGCATTCGTCGCACGCGATCAGATCCCCAGACTCAAGTAGATCGGTAGCGTGTCGCTCAATGATTGGCATTTATTCCTCCTCTCGAGATGGCGCGCAGGGAAGGCGGGCATCCATCAGGACCGTTCGATTCGTCAGCCCGCGTGTGATCTGAACGGCCGCGTCTCTGGCCATTCCCAAGAGCTGAGCCTCGATGATCTCCAGTGCCTCAGGTTTGCTCGCCGTCGTCGCGACCTGGAGAATGATCGAGGCGCGCTGCGTGGCCAGATCGGCCAACTCTCTCAGATCGTCGAGCGTGTGTCTCCGCAACATGGTTCCTCCCTTCTGCAGGCCGGCATGGCCCACACGGGAACGGGCGAACCCACCGAGGCAGGCTCGCCCGTTCCCGTGTGCGTCAGGCGCCCCCGTGGTGCGCTTCACTTGCCCGGTCATACGCTCGGGCGATCCGCGCGATCATCTCGTCGTACCCCTCGTGAGAGTCCAGCATCGACCGCACAATCGCGAATGAGCGGCGCTCTCCGTTCACTTGGTACTGGCGAGACGGAACCGCGACGCGGAGCGCGCCGCGGGAATTCTGCCAGACCGAAAACCCGATCAGCCGACAGCCGTCCAACATCCCGCCGTCACGAATCAAGAGCTCGACGTCTGCGAGTTTCCCAACCGGGCCCCCAGCGCCGAACGCAACTCGAATCGTCCAATCCTGACTCTCGACGTCAAAGACCGTCGCGCTCCCGTCCAAGGACTGAACCGATCTCACCGTGGTGCTTTCACGCATTTTCCCCTCCTTGTCTCATCAGCTCTGTTAGCTGTTTGTCTAGATACTCGATCGCATGGTTCAGCATCCGCCAGGGCTCCATGGGCCCCGACGCGGCCTTCTGGCGCGCGGCGTGCAAGAGCTCGACCGCCTCGACCAGGGCCAGCATTCGGCGACTCCGTTGCTCGTCCGTCATCGGCCCCCGCCTTTCGGATACGTCCGCGTTGAGCAATCGCGATCAGCCGTAAACCGCGAGTGCTCCTCACAGAATGCGAACCCTCGATAGACCGTGGTGCTCGGGACTCCGCAGGTGTAACAGGGACGCTCCCCTGTCGCCCGCTCGTCCTCCATGTGTCCTTCCTCGATGCAGCGGCCATGCGCTGCACCTTCCGGAGTGACGTAGTACCGCACGTCGTACCCAACCCGCGCCTTACAGATGTAACAGGGCGCTTCGGCCTGCGCGCGTACGGCCGCGCAATCCGTGTGTTCGCATTCCCCAAGGCAGGGCCCGGCGTCTGTTCCAGGCGCTGCAATTCTCGCTGCTGCCATCTCGTTACCTCCGCCTGTTGAGTCTGCGCGATAGGACCGCCAGCACCTTCCGGGCCCGCGCAGCCTGGGCAACCGGAACCATCCAAGCGCGATGACGGCGGCTCCAGCGACCGCCCAGCGCCTTCATCTCGTTGATGGCCAAGAGCGGACCGGCAACCGGCACGATCTGGACATCAGGCGCGCCAGGGACCAACGAGGCGCGCGTGTAGGTTTTCGTGCGAGCTCTGGTCATGCCTGGGTACCTCTGCCTCGTGCTACCTGCAAGATTACCGATCCCAGTCGCTTCCTGGCGCGCCGTTCCGCGCGTCGTACTGGCGCGCCCAGCGTTCGCGAGCCGCATACCCGCGTGGCGTTTCCGACCATGTGACAGCGCCGATATCGTCGGCGCCCGATAGCGCCAAATCACCCTCCAACCGTTGCCCGGACGCCCGCGCGGCCTTTCGCGCTCGCCGCAATTCACCTTTGGTCATGCCTCGTTCCTCCCCTCTAGAAAGTGGGCCCAGAAACCGTTGCCTCTCGCGCGCCGGGTTCTGGACCCATCCAATAAAACCAGCCGGTTGCTCCTAGTCGCCGATGCCACCGGCACCTATCTGTACAGCAGGATGCGTGCCATTGTCGGCCGGCCGACAGACACCCCAACCCCTTGTGGTTTCAGGAGTTAAGGGCGAACAAGTAGCGAACATCAGCGGGTAGATCGTGCCGGGTGAGGGTCGGTCTGAATGACACCCTTGGAGGCGAGATTACAGACCTGTCTCGCGGCTTGAGGGGCGAAAGCCAGGTAGAGGCCGCCCGCTCGGCCGCTCGCTGCGTGTGGGCCCGCGCTGCGGGCGGTCTACCGCCTCGGGTCCGAGCTCTTGGGCTGGGCTGAGGGTCGGAGCCCGGGCTTCTACCGCTCGGCTCCAGGTGGGCTCGTGGGGTGCGCTGGCGAGGGGCGAAAGTGCCGGGCCCACTCTGCTCCGGTTCGTGTCACGGTCCCATAAGGCCTCTTATGTTAACAGACAGAACCGTAAGGACTTACGGCGATTCGGCGTGCTCCGCGAGCCTCGGAGCTATCCGGAAACCCGAAGGCGAAAACGGCGCGCCGTTGCGTGCCAGAAATCGGGCCGATTCGAGCCCGAGCGGGTGCCGAATCCCCAGGCCGCCAGGCTCGCCAGGATGCCATCCCCCCGACCCCAGGGGCGCCATAGGTTGGCACTCCTGCCAGCGCGCGGGGGGTAGGGGGGGTTCTCGCGCGTGGAATTTTCGATATTTTCGTTGAATTCCGTTGACGTGGCTGGTGATGGGAGGAGGGTGTTCGGAGGGTGTTCTGAAGGTTTTTGGAGGTTGTGTTTGGGTTGTCGTTCTTCGTCGAGAGAGGGTTGAGAGAGAGAGAAATCTCAGGCGCGGAGCGCCGATCCGGAGGGTTGTTGAAGTGAGGGATGTCCGCTTTGAGAAAGCGAAAGTTCGGCGAATCCAGGATCGTTCGTAGATGATTGTACTCTCTATATATATCTTACTCTAGTTACCACGTACGTACTGCGTACGCGGCCGCGCGCGTTCCTTATTTGTAAACGCAGATCGCGAAATATGGCATGGCCGCGCGCGTTCCTTATTCGTAAACGTGAAATCGGGGTCTCGTCGATGGCCGGTTCCTGGCCGGGCCGGCGTGGGTGAGGGTGGCTGGTGGGGTTGACAGGCGTCGCGCGCTTTGCGTAGGCTGCTCATCGTGCTGTTGTGTCCGGCATCTCGGGTGGGCTCGGTCCTCGTGGCAGGACGAGGGCTGGGCCCGGCTCGTGGGGTGTGGTGATGGCGAAACGTCGAAAGCGGCGGTCGTCCACGCCGGTCGTCGAACCGAGTTTCACGCGCGCCGAGATTCCGAGTCCAGCTGAGCGTCACGCGCCGCGGACCTATCGTCCGAGTCCGAGTCTCGAGGCGCTGGTGACGCTTGGGCCTGGCGAATGCCTTCGGTTCGACGTCAGAGGGGCCGATCGTCGGGCGCTGGTCGCCTCACTGAGAGACAAACTCAAGCGTCGGTATCCTGGACGTCGTCTGGCGACGGCACTCGACCTGGAGGGGCAGCTGTGCTGTTGGGTGCGGGTGGTTGAGGGGGCCGAGTCGTTGTCGGTGGAGGTGTCCTCGTGACGATGACCCGTCCCGGCGCCTCGTCACCCCTGACGTGAGCCTTCGATGAGCACGGACCTGGCGACGCCCGACTCGACGGCGGTCCAGGGGCTCGCCCCGGTCGATCCGCGCATCGCGGCGGCGATTGTCGAGTGTCGTCGGGCGGGGCTGAGTGTCCACCAGATTCAGGTTGTCACCCGCGCGTCGCGCAAGGTGATCGACGAGCAGTTGTTTCTGGCGCGCAGTCGCCGACAGCTCTCGGACGTTGACGATCAGCTCTCGGCGCGGATTGCGCCGGTCGTCGTCGAGGTGCTGGCCGAGCAGTTGCGTCACGATCTGAAGGCGGCGAAGAAGGGCGAGCTCGATCCGAAGGTCCGCGATCAGCTCGTGAAAATTTTGCAAGGCTTGGGGCACTTCAAGACGCATCAGAACGTTCGGGCCGACGTGCGCGGGCAGATCACGCATCTTCGGATTGACGTCGGGACCGACGCGGACTTGCCGCCCGGGCGTCGCGCGACGATTGCGCCCGGGGCGCTTGTCCACGGTCCGCCGCGCACGGCCTCGAGTGACGTCGTCGACGCTGAAGAAATCGACTGACGGGAGATGGGCAGTCGGACCATCCACGCGAACGATCTTGGGCGCGTCAGCCTGAAGCGGAACCCCTACCAACTCGCCTTTCTCGACGCGCTCCGCCGGCGACACCCGGACGGGAGTCGTCACTTTCATCGGCTCGCGCTCTTCGCCGGGCGACGAGGAGGCAAGACCAGAATCGGAGCCGTCGCGGCGGCGATTGAAGCGGCGAAACCCAAGACGATCGGGTGGGCGTGTGCGCCGTCGTACCCGGAGTTGCACGACTTCCTCTTGCCGGCGCTCAAGCAGACGTTACCGACGGCCTGGATCGAGGATTGGTCGGCGGAGAACTACGAGTTCACGCTCATCAACGGGTCGCTGATCCAGTGTCGGTCGCTCGACGATCCGGAACGTGGCCGTGGTCCTGGGCTGCACTGGGCGTGGCTTGATGAGACGCGGAAGATTCAACAGCTCGCGTGGGACACGCTGCGGCCGGCGCTCTCGGAACACCGAGGCGTCGCGTGGTTCACGACGTCGCCGAACGGCAAGGACTGGTGTTACCGCCAGTTCTGGAAGCGGGCGCAGGAGGGGAAGCCTGGCTGGTGGGCGCTGAAGTACAAGACGCGCGAGAATCCGCAGATTCCACTCGACGAGATCGAGGAAGCGCGCGACACCCTCGACCCGACGTTCTTCCGCCAAGAGTACGAAGCGGACTTCGTGAACTTCACGGGGTCGATCTACGGCGGGTTGCTCGAGTCCCAGGTCATCGACGTTGATCGGGAAGAGACGCTGCTGAAGTCCATGATTCCGGAGTGGCCTCGCATCGACAGCACGCGTGAAGCGGTCGCGGCGATCGATCCTGGGGCCGATCATCCCTTCGCGTGCGTCGTGTGTCTTGTGACCGACTTCGGGTTGATCGCGATCGGCGAGTATCAGAAGCGGTACAAGGCGATCGAGGATCATGTCCTTGGTATTCGGCGAGTCTGTCACGGCCTCCAGCCGCGGTTCTACTACGATCGGACGAATCCGCAAGGGGCGATCGAGCTCCGCCAGCATGGCATCTATGCGCTGCCGTCCGAAGGGCATCAGGTCGGCGGCATTCGGCGTGTGCAGTCCTGGCTGCGGATGAAGAAGCTCTGGTTCGTGAAGCGGTTGGTCCCGACGACCGTCGAGCAGATGGAAAACCTGCAGTGGTCGGAGTCGACGAGCTCGACGGGGGAGCAGCGACGCGAAGCGCAGAAGAAAATCGACGATGAGGGCCCCGATTGCGTCCGGTACATCGTCATGTCGTGGCCGCAGCTGCCGACGACCGAGCCAGCGCCGTCCGGCCGCGACATTTCCAACTTTCCGCCCGAGGTTGTGTGGCAGATCGAGCGCATGCGACGCGTCGAGAGCGGGGAACGCGGCGATCTCGTGGATCTGGCGGAGATGCACGACCCAATGCTCGAAGAGATTCCCGATCGGGCGTATCTCTCCGCCTCAGAGGAGCGGGATCTGCCGATCGGCGACTTCTGGATGTAGGAGGACGGGATGTGGTGGCGATCTCGGTCGACGGTGTTGCTCGAACAGGTGATTCGGCTCCAAGAACGGCGCGCGTCGCTCGAACGCGAGTCGGCGGCCGCGCAAACGACGATTCGTTGGCTCCAACAGCACGTCAACCGCCTTGAAATCGACCTCGCCGCGTTCCGTCAACGTCTGCTCCAGGTGTCGGCGCACGCGCCGCGGCTCGACAGGATTGACATCGGCGCCTTAGGGGCGAGTGGTGGTGAACCGGCGCGGCCGGGACGTTTCGAGCCGGACGAGGAAGTTGACACCGGGCGCGATCCGGCGCAAGCTGCGGCGCAGGAGCGTGCTCGAACATTGCTGAACCAAGGACCCGAAGCGATCGATGCGCTCTTCTCCGATCTTGGCGATGCGCGAGCGCATGCGAACGGGATCGCGTGGAATCCGGACGGCACGATCGCTGATGGGCCGTTCGAGGATGTTCTGACACCGACGAGCGAGTAATGGCCGAGCCGTTTGGCGGACCACCCGTCGGCGATCCGCAATCGGTGATGGCGAAGTTCGCGTCGATGCTGGGTGTGACCTCGTCGGCACCAACGGCCATCCCCGACAATCGCTACAACGAATCCGATCTCTTGAAGCTCCATCGGGAGTATTCGGACGAGGCGTTCGACGAACTGCGGTACGTGTACGAGCGGGTCTGGTGGCGCAATCTCCTGTACACGCTCGGCCGGCAGTGGATCGTCTATCATCCGCGTCGCGGATGGGTCGACAAGCGCATGGCGCGCTGGGTTCCGCGGCCGGTGACGAACAAGGTCGGCGAAACCGTCGAATCGATTCAGTCGATCTTCTCGGCCGTGAAGCTCGAATCAAAAGTCCGGCCCGGGCGCAACGATCCCAAGAGTATCCGGACGGCGGAAGTCTGCGATCGGCTCGAGCCGTTCCTCTCGCGCGAGCACCAGATGGATCGGACCTGGCTCGAGGGCGACTTCTGGCTCATCGTCACGGGAAACACGATCTATCACCCGTGGTGGGACCAACGGGCCGAAACGGGCATGATGCTGATCCCGTGGGAAGAATGCCTCCAGTGCGGCAAGACGCTGCCGCCGGCAGAGCTCCAGTCATCGGGCGGGATGTGTCCAGCGTGTGGCGGCGCCAGCTTCAAGCAGAGCGACACGCAAGGCGACGAGATCCCGAAGGGTCGCGGCGTCACCGACGCATGTTCGCCGTTCGAGATCGCGCCGTGCCCAGGACACACGCGCTGGGAAGAAGTGCCGTACATCTATCGGCTGCGATGGCGCACGAAGAACTACGTCGAGCAGCATCATCCAGAGCTCGCCAAGAAACTCAACTGGGAACAGATGCCGAAGGAGCGTTCGCTGCAGTTTCTGCGGAGCCTCCCGGCGCAGACCGACATCGGGTCCATGCCGATCGGGTCTGGGTCGATGGGCGCGTCGCTGGGACACAGCGAAGGGATCAGCGAGTACGAGCTCTGGGTGAAGCCGTCTGAGGCATACCCAGAGGGCCTGGTGGCGCGCTTCATGGGCGAAGGCGGCGAGGCCAGAGTCGTCGTCGACGAGAGCCAAGGCTTGCCGGGTCCACTGCCGTACACGACGGCGCAGGGGGAGAAGTCGTGGCAGTTCGTTCACGTCCCGTACAAGCTGATTTCCGGCCGGCTATGGGCGGCAGGGCCGGTTGATTCCATCATTCAGAAGCAAGACCAGGTCAATCAACTCGACGCGCTCGTGCAGTTGACGCTTCAGCGCACGGCGAATCCGGTCTGGCTGGAACCCGAAGGGTCGAACATCAAGCACCTGACGGGCGTGCCAGGGCTCATCGTGCGGTACACGCCGTCGGCGGCGTTCGATTCCAAGCCAGAGCGAATCGACGGCAAGTTTCTGCCGACGGCCGTGATTCAGCTACGGGACCAGTACCTCAAGGACATCGAGTCGTTGACAGGCACGTTCGACATCATCAAGGGGCAGCGTCCGACGAACGTGCAAGCGTTCTCAGCGATGCAACTCCTGGTCGAGCGGTCGCAGTCGCGCTTCACGGTGCCGCTGAAGAACCGCGGCGAGGCGTACCGGCAACTTCTGACCCTACAACTCGAGCTCGAACGGCAGTTCGGCCCGACGAAGCGGTCGGCGATGATCAACTGGCCGCACGAGCAGACGTCCTACCTCGACTTCACGAACGCGGACCTGCAGGGCGACATCACCGTGCTTATCGAGGACGGGTCGCAGAGTCCGAAAACGAATCTTGGGAAACGCGCGGCGATCGACCAACTCAAGAACCTGGGCCTTCTGAACATTCAGGATCCGCAGCAGACGTATCAGGTGTTCCAGATCTTCGGCGCGACGGATCTGGTGCCGGCGATGGACGGCGCGACGCGCGAAGCGATCTTCGAGATGGAGCTCTTCGAGCGGTTCGCCGATCAGTTCAAGCTGCGTGATGAACAGCAGAACAATGGTCGGTTGAAAGGCGTGAAGCCGCCGCCACTGCAACCGACGGCGATGTCGCCGACGCCGCTGCTCGATGCGAATGGGTTCCCGGTTCCGCCGATGAGCCCGCAGCCGATCGTCGAACTGCCGTTCATGGTCGAGCCGTGGCAGCAGCATCCGCTTCATCTCGCGCATCATGCGATGTGGGCGCAGGGAGATTCGGCGCGATCGATCTTTGAGGAATACCCTGTGCTCAAGGCCGCGTTTCTCTCCCACTGGCTCGACCATCAAGCGCGCCAGCAGGCGGCCATGATGCCGCAAGCGATCGGTCCTGGCGGCGAAGGTCGAGTCGCTGGTGATGGGCAGGCGCTCTCGAGTTCGAATCGTGAAAGTGGGGACCCCGGCGACGTGCCCAGAGGTGCCGGTCCTGGCGCGCGGGCTTGACAGTCCGCCGACGAACGTGTAATCAGATGGGCGTGGAAAGGAGACATTCGTGAACTTGTTCCACTGGTTTCTCCCCCTGTTTCAGCAGGAGGGGGACTCGGGTTCGGGCGGGACACCACCCGCCGGCGAACCTGCGGGAGGCGGCGAAGGCGGCGGCGATCGGGGCCGACCGGAGCCGACTTCAGGCGATCGTGCTCCCTCGCCACGAGCAGACCGTGAAGGCACGCCTGCCGGACGACCCGGCGGGGAAGAGCGCAACTACGTGCCTCAAGCGCGCGTCGACGAAATGGCGCGCAATCACGCGAAAACCGAGAAAGAGCTCCGACGACAGATCGAGACGCTCCGGGCGGGCCAGGATGAGTTCCGGCAGAACATGGGCCGGGCGCTTGGCTTCGGCACGGAGGGCGACGTCAATCCGGAGGTGCTCGCGCTCCGGAACGAGATCATCGGCCTCATGCCGGAGGGCTTCCAGCAGTTGCTGGAGCGGCTCCCCCAGTTGATGCAGTTGGTCGACTCAGCCCCGGCTCTAGAGGCTGGGCACGCGCACATGTTTCAGCGTCAAGGCGCCGAAACGCTGCGCGCGATCGATGCTGCGGTCGCCGAGTCGTACAATCTCGATCTCGCCAAGATGAATCCCAGCACCAGGGCTCTGGGCCGACAGGCGTTTCTCAACTGGGTTGAGAGTGATCCACGGCTCATTGCTCGCTACGGGAATGGGGATCCGAACTTGGTCGGAGAATTCTCGGAACTGTTCAACGCGGCGATAGTGGCGCCGGCTCGAGTGTCCGGAGGGGCACGCGAGCTCGAGCGACGACGGCCGACCCCTGTGGGCGGCTCTGGCACGATGCTCCGGGGTGGGGGGGCGCGAGCAGGCGCAGAACCCATGTCGGAGGACGAGCTCCACCGAGCCGCATTCGCCGCACTCCGCGCCCAGGCGGGCTAGGAGCGTCGGCTGGAGCCGAGCCTGATGTTGCCGTTCCAAGGATCCGAGTTCTTTCTTTGGCTCATCAGCGACCCGATCGTACAGGGGTTGCTGAGCCTGACGCTTCCCATCGTGTTCGGCACGATCTCGTCGAGCACGCAACAGGAAGATGGAATCCTGAAGGACTACTACGAGGATTTCATTTCCGAGCACACCAACAACAAGGTCCCCCTGTCCGATCTCTTCCGATGGGAGCAGGCGGAGTACGCGGGCCGGGCGGTCGAGTACCGCGCCCATGTCACGCGCAACGTCTCGCCGATGTTCGTCGGGGAGGATGGCGCGTTCGCAGATGCTGGGGCGCAGGGCCACATTCCGGTTCGCATCCAGCAGCGGAAGATGATGGCGCGGATTCGGATGACCTCCGAGTCGATGTACGACTCGCGGAAGTCGGAAGGTGCGTACGTCTCGAACAAGAAGGACGAGATGAGCCGCATCGTCGACGACATCGCGCGCCGCGAGGAGTACGCGATCAACACGATCGGCAACGGCGTCCTGGCCTTCGTCGACGACAGTGACCCCGACAGCTCGGCGACCGTCACCGTCGATAGTCCTGGTGGCATCGCCAATGACAACTTCGGCAACCGCTTCATCCTGGAGGGCATGTACGTCGGGTTCGTGAACCCGGCGACCGGCGTCCTGCGGTCGGGCGTGCGTCGGGTCGCGTCGGTGTCGACGGATGGCACGTCGATCGTGCTCGATTCGGCGGCCGGCAGCACGGTCGCGGACAACGACTACATCGTGCAGGTCGCGAACAGCTCGGTCACGGACGTTCTCGACTCGAGCTTCGAGAAGGCGTTCAGGGGCTTCATGGGGCTCGTGGACGACGGCACCTACGTCAACAACTACGACGGGGTCGATCGCTCGGTGTACGGCAATCACGCGTCGTACGTGAAAGCCTCAACGGGCGCGCTCTCGACGGACGTGCTGCAACAGGTGTCGGACGCCGTCAGCCAGAAGCTCGGGGGCATGATCACCCGTGTCGTCGGGCATCACTCGACGCGTCGGCTCTTTATCCAGCTGACCGACCCGGATCGTCGATACGGCGGCGATCGGCTGACGAACCCGGATCCGCTGACGCGGGCGTTCACGCAGGACGACCTGACGATGGGTGAGGTTCCCTTCACGGCGATTCGGGACTTCCCGCTCGACGTGATGGGCTTCATTGACGAGAAGGGCGCGGACTTCGTCCGCTACGGCACCGAGAAGGGCAAGTGGGTCGACGAGGATGGCCGGATCCTGATTCGTGTGGGAACTGGCTCCGCCGGCCGCGACGCCTTCGAGGCGTGGTACCGGAAGCGGTATCAGAACCACTGCCGACAGCCGGCGAAGTGTGCGCGGCTGGACGGGATCACTGGCCACTCGCTCATCGTCGTGCGGGCAGAATAGGCTAACCCAAGAGAACCGGGGGCTAGCTGGAACCCGGGCCAGCTGGCCTCCGGTTGATTCGCGAGCAGGACACGCATGGAAATCTCAGATATCTCCGTTGTGACGCTGGTGAACCGGACGGACCAGACCATCGAGGGAATGTTCGACGGACGCGTCTACAGTCTGGCGCCACGCGAAGAGCGCCAGATGCTGAAGGTCGTCGCCGAGATGATCAAGCGGCAGAACCCCAAGATGGGGACCGAAGATCCGTACGTCATGGGCCCGCAGAGCGCGGAGTTTCTCGTTGGCGTTCGGGAGTGGGGCGACGACTGCGAGCCGCTCGACGTGGGCGACTCGATCGAGCGGTTCGACCGTTCGTTGATCGCGACAAACGCCAAGGTCGAGACAGTCAAGGTTCCGGGCCGCATTCGTCCCGAGCGTGCGCCACGACCGACGAACGACGTGCAGTTCTCGGCGGACATCCCGGACTGATGCGAAACTTTCTGGAGACGCCGAATCCGTTCGGGCTCTCGCGTCCACCCGCCTGGTTCCTGCGGGAGATGGGGCTCTACGATCCGCGACTCCGGATGTTCATTTCAATGGAAATCGCAGGCTATCGGCTGGTTCGACAGACCGTGCGGAGCGCCCCGATTCAGGTGTTCGCCGACACGACGCGAACGCCTGATGCGGTGTTCTGCTCGACGCACGGCTGCATTCCTGCCAAGACGCTCTGGCCGAACCCGACCTGGAGCCCGTTGATCCTGCATGACCTGGCCGCGTTCGACTACCATCGGCATGGCGGCGGGCGCAAGGTGTGTGACCAGCTCGACGAGCGAGATCGGCAGCGCCGACTGTCGCTGGATGCCGCGCAGGATGATGACTGCGACCAGCGATCGCATTCGGCGTACAAGGCGATGAAGCTGCGGCTTGGCGAAACCGTGTTCGTACACGACAGACAGATTCCAGAGCGCGTCCCTCACGGACGGAGCCGGTTCAGCACCGTGTCGCAGCGTGGGCTGCGCGAAGTCGTCGATGGCGGGTTGGTCGACCCGTTCGGTCGGTCCGTCTCGAGCGGGGCATTGCGGCCACAGCCAGCGACCCCGCCTGGCGTCGTCGCCTGGGAGGCGGCAACGGCCTAAACCCCACTCAGAGGAGAAGCCCCGTGCATCTGTCCATGTTCTCGTTCGTCGATGCCCTGCCGGTCGTGCAGGGCCTGCTGCTCCTGCTCCCAGTCGCCTTCGGCGCGCTGACTCTCGAGGACCCGCTGTTCGTGAAGCAGCGCGCTCTGGTCGAGACGCGCAAGATCGGCGCGCAAGGCGTACTCCGCGCCCTATTCGAACACATGGTCGGCAAACTGGCGGTCGAACTGCAGTTCGTCCCCTTCGACCAGACGGGCAACGCCGATTCCGTGATTGCCGATGTCGCGTGCAAGCTGTACGCGATCTACGCGAAGAAGCCGTCCGGCTCGAGCACGGACGCCTGGCTGAAGGGATCGGACCACGCGACGGTGGCGGCCGCGAACGGCGACATCGTCGTGAAGCTGTCGGCTGCGGCCGAGCACGCGCTGGTCTTTCCGGATGGCTTGGCGCTGGCGACCGGCCTTACGATCGCGTCACACACGGCGGTCGATGGAAGCACCGACTCGGACGACGCGGATGCCCCGGGCGGCTTCTGCATCATCGGCGCGGCGTAGGCACGTCGTTAACCGTTCACGCGCGTTCGTTCAATCCAACAGGGAGGGGCCGAGGCTCCCCCCATCGGAAGGACAGGTACCTCGATCATGGCCACTCGATTTCTCAACAAAGTGAACAGCCTCTCCGACATCCAGAATCTGGTCGGGGCGTCGGGTGTTGGCGTGCATGGTGGCATTCCGTACATCAGGTCGGATGCGGGCCTCATGCCGCTCGACACCAGCAAGCTCCTCAACCCGCCCATCTTCGTCGCCGGCAACGCCATCGGGTCCGACAGCAACGACGGGCTCTCCTGGCAGAAGCCGTACCTGACGATGCAAAAGGCGTTCAACAACGTGGAGTCGGGCGGGGTCATCTACTTCCGCGGCAACATCCGCGAGCAGATCGACACCCCGGCCGGCGTGTTCGATGTCACGGTCATCGGCCACGGCAATCGGCCGCGACACGCCGACGCGCATACGACCAACGGCGGGTACTCCGCGAACACCTGGAAAGCGCCCGCGTCGCCAGCGTCGGCGACGCCGCTGGTTCGGGTGCGACAGCAGGGGTGGCGGTTCGTCAACATCCTGTTCGCCGGGCCGAGCGACGAAGCGTGCGTGAAGCTGTTCCGCGACTCCGGGTCCGGGGACGATGAGCGCGACGCCAGCCACGCCGAGTTCACCGGGTGCCGGTTCGCCAGCGGGCAGGACGGCATCAGCGATACGGGCGGGTGCTATGGCGTCCTGGTCCAGAGTTGCCGGTTTCTCGCCATGACCGGATACGCGATCCTTGGCGTCGGCAACATCGGGGTCGGCCAGAGCGACTGGTGGATTCGCGACAACCAAATCGAAGGCTGCACGAACGGCATCAAGATCGCCGGGTTTCAGTGCCGGATTCAGAACAACTTCTTCGATGACGGCGGCACGCCCAACTCCACGGTGGTGCTCAACGTGAGCAACGGCGGTGGGGACAACAACTTCGTCGTCGACAACTTCTTCCAGGTTGCCACGGCGAACTTCAACACGCCTGATGTGGTCGGGAATGCCACGGACGTGTGGTTCAACGTCAGCATCGACTCGTTCACGGCGGGTCTGGAAAGCGGCCACGAGGTCGGTCAGCCGGCGTAGGAATCACCCTCAGCACCGCGAGGGGGGGCGCCTTCGGGCGCCCTTCCTCTCAGGAGCCAGTCATGAGTTTCGTCCAATCCGCCGCCGCGCTCCGGCGGCTCTTTCAGAACAAGACGACCCCAAAGACGATGTTGGCCGGGGCGTCCCCCAGCACCGATCCGCTGATTGCCGGCAAGGCCGGCTACACCCTGTTCGTCCAGCGGATCGAAGTGAGCATCACGACCGATGCCGCGCAGACACTCACGTTCCAAGATTCGGCCGACACACCCGTCGTGCTCGCGGCGATTGCGGCGAGTCCGGGGCTGGGGCGCAAGCTACTCCTCGAGAATGACGAGGGGGTGCCCTGCACGGAAGGAAAGGACCTCGATCTAGTTGCCTCGGCGGCCGGGTTGGCCGGTCAGGTGCTGGTCGAGGCGTACCTGAAGCCGACCGCGACCCTGGAACCCTCGGGGGTGTAGAAAGTCAAGGCGATGACGTTCACCGAGATGATCGCGATTGTGCGCTCCACGCTGAAGGAGCCGACCGCGAGCTTCTGGACGGACGCCGAACTGCTCAAGCTGGCCAACCTGGGGATCAAGGACCTCTGGCGCGGCATCACCAACCTCGACAAAGACCACTTCTACACGGTCGACTCGAGCAACGTCACGCTCGAGAACGGGGACATCACGTTGACCGGCGTACCGGCGACCGTGGCGCGGGTCCTACTCATCGAACCTCAGAGCCTGACGTCGTACCCGACAATGACGTTCGAGCCTCGTGGGTATGGTCATCCGGACATGATCCGCGCGCGGGCATTGGCGGCGGCGGCTCCAGCCGATGGCGATGCGCGGTTCTTCGCGGTCGTTGGAGCCGGGGCCCCGGTGGGCGCGCCGACGATCTACTGTGCGCCGAAGGTGAACGCGCAACTCGCGCTGTCGCTCGTCTACGTGCCCTCGCTGGCCGACAACGTGACGGGCGACGAGAATCCTATCCCTGGGGAAGCCGACCTCGCGGTCATCGCCTGGACCGTCGCGTACGCGCTGGCGAAGGAATCCGCCACTCATCAACCTGACAAGTTCTGGCTCGACGTGTACAACACCGAGAAGCAGATCTGCGTGGAGATGGTTCAAGAGCGCCAGTCGGTGTTCGGCCACAAGCGGGCGCAGGAAATCGCGGTGCCGGTGGGCGATGGCTAGCACGGTCCTCTCCGTCATCGTCGAGCGGGCCAGGCGCCGGCTGAACCTCAACACGGCCGGCGACTACATCTGGACAGACCGCGAGCTCGTCGAGCACGCCAACAACGGGATTCGGCAGTTGTGGCGATCGGTCAAGAACCTGAAGCGCCAGCACTTCTTCACGCAGGACCTCACGAACGTCTCGTATGAGACGAGCTCGACCTCGTTGACTGGGGTGCCGTCGGACGTCGATGTCGTCCACATGATTCGACCTCGAAGCCTGACGACGTTTCCGGGGACGATGTTCGTGCCGCGCGACATCGGGTCCTCCGACTGGGAACGGGCGCTGCAGCTCTCCGCGCAGGATCCGATCAGCTCGTGGTTCTACTACGCGATCACGGGAGCCGGCGGGCCGGTGGGCGCACCCACGATCCTCGTCGTGCCGACGACGTCGACGGCGATTCCGCTCGAGTTCGTGTACTTGCCCACGCTGGGGACCTACGCGATCACGGATACGCATCCGATTCCCGGCGAGTCCGATGACGCGATCGAGTACTACATCGTCGCGCACGCGCTGGCCAAAACTCGTCAAGACCGCGATCCTTCGCCGGCGTATCTTCAGCTCTACGAGAAGGACAAGGATGAGCTCTTGGTGTCGCTGACCGACCGCCAGGACCAGGAACCTCGCTACGTCGACGCCGTGTTCCAGGACGATTGGAATTGACGTGCCCGATGAGAAGATCTATGACCTCGGGAAGCTGGGCGTCCACATCACGCCGTCGCCGACGCACGCGCCGAAGGGCTCGCTCGCATTCGCACAGAACGCTCATCTAGACCCGGAAGGCGAGGAAGGCGGCCTGGGCAAGCGTCCGAGCATGACCTCGTTCGTGAGCTCGCTCGGTTCGGTATCCGGGCTCATTCACGTCCCGATCGGGCTGACGTCACCGAAGCTCTACGCGGCGCTGCAGGCGACGAGTGTCCCTGGATGGCAGGCGTCGACGGACGGGACGACCTGGGCGAACGATTCCGTGATCGGCGTGCCGGCGCAGAGCACGAAGATCGACCAGCTCTCGGCGTCCTTGGGCGGCCTCAGCCCGAACCAACCCTGCGCTTCCTACCACGGCAAGGTCTACTATCCGGGGAACGACTACATCCCGTTCAACGACGCCGGCCACACGCCGCCGACGATCCGCGTCTACGACGGCGTCACCGACCTGCAGATCGCGCAGATTCCGTACCATCCAGGGGCGACGGTCGGATCGAACTCGATTGTCATCACGGCGATCCACGTTCACCGGGATTCGCTCTACGTGGCGACGGCCGACGACAGCACCGGCACGAAGGGGCGCGTGTTCGAGCTCGACCCGGTCACGGGCACCCTCACGCAACTCGGCGAGTCGTTCGGGACCGCCACGGGCGAGCTTGCCGGCGGGGTGCCCTGGTCGTTGGCTTCGCTCGGGCAGAAGCTGTTCGCCGGCACCCACAATCTCGGAGGCGCACCGACGGCGCACGCGTACTGGATTCGGCCAGGGGTCGATTCCACCTGGACCGACGACCACACGTTCACGACCGGCGAGGGCCATGTCCTCTCGATGGTGAGCTATCACGGTCTGCTCTACGCGGGCGTCTCTGCCGATCTTGGGCTGACCGCGCGTGTGCTGAAGCGGGACCAGGCGGGCGCCTGGACGAGCTCTGATGACATGGGCAGCACGGCTCCGGTCGGGTACGACTACTACGATGGGCTGGTCGTCTATCAGGACGAGCTCTATGCCGTGCGGTTCCAGCGGTCGGGCACGCCGACCTTTGAGATCCGGAAGTACGACGGATCGAGTTGGTCGACCGTCTACGACATCGAGGCGAACTTCGCGACCCGCTCGACCGTCGGGCAACCGATCGTGTTCGACGACAAGCTCTACGTGCCGATCCCGCAGACGACCGGCGCGACGGCCGGGGCCGGCCTGATTCTTGAGAACGACGCGGGCGCCTGGTCGAAGGTCGACGACTACTCCGGGCGAGGCATGATGGCGAAGGTGGCGGTCTGATGGGCTTCTATCTGGTGCAGGGCGGTTCGTCGCTGTGGTTCGTCGACACGGCCGGCACGAAAACCCAACTCACCCTCCCGTCAGGCGTCACGCTCTCGACCACTCGACGGCCCCGGTTCGCGGTGTTCGGCCAGCGCGTCATCATGACCAATTCACCGAGCGTGAATCTGGTCATCAACCCCGATGGGACGGTCAATCGACTCACGCCAGCCACGCCCGGGTCGGCGCCCGTTCTGGGCAACACCGGCAGCGGGAATCTCTCGGGCGTGTACCGGGCACGGACGTCGTTTCTCATCCTCGACGAGTTCGGCGACGTGGTGTCCGAGAGTCCGATCGGGCCGGCGTCTGGCGCGAGCCCGGATCTGACAACGGAGAAGCTGTCGGTGTCGGGTGTGCCTGTCTCGACCGACTCGGACGTGAATGCCCGGCGAATCTACCGAACGCTCACCGGTGGGTCGGTGTACTTCCACTGGCTCGATCTCGACGGGAACACGCTGACGACCTTCACCGACGACGCGCAAGACGCGGCGCTCTCGACGCTCTCGGCGCCGGACTACCTGGGCGTGCCTCCGGGCGCGACCGACGCCGTGCAGATGAAGATCATCACGGAATGGCGTGGCCGGTTGTGGGGGGTGAGCTCGGCGCGCCCGGACTACGTGTTGTACACGCCAGCCGATACGCCGTATGCGTGGCCGGCAGCTAATTCGCTGATCGTCCAGCCGCTCGGAGCCGACTCCGAGGGGAACGTGGCCTTCATGCGGCGGCGGGACGAGCTCGGCATCGCGAAGCGGGACTCCATCTCGAAGATCATCGGATCGGACGAAACGAACTTCGAGCCGAAGAACATCATCAACGGGGTGGGGTGCGTCGCGCAGGAAACCGTCGTCATCATCAGGGACACGGCGTACTTCCTCTCGGAAGATGGGGTCTACACCTGGGGCGCCGACGGCCTCAACTCAATCTCGAAAGAGCACGTCGACCCGTGGTTCACGAAGGACACCTATTTCAATCGGTCGAAGTTCAGCACCGCGTTTGCGAAGTGGAATCAGAAGTACGACCTGTACGAATTGCATCTACCATCCCCCTCGCAGACGACGCTCGATCGCTGGGTGGCCTACGATGTGCGAAAGAAGATCTGGCTCGGCCCGCACAAGACCGGGGCATTCACGCCGACGTGCGCGGCGGCGATCGAGGACGCCAACGACCTGGCGGTGCCGGTCATGGGGTCGAGTGCGGGCGCGATCTGGAAGCAGAACCAGAGCGGATCGGCCGACGGGAGCACCGCGGTCGAGTTCAATGCGAAGATGCGGCCGATGTCGATGGACGAGCCCGACCTGCAGAAGTACTTCGGCCAGCTGTCGCTCATCTCTCGCAAGGAAGCCGAGATTGAAGGAGGCACGCCCACCGTCAGCGTCTATGCTGCGGTTGGGGACGTCGACGCCTCGGAACAGGCCGTCATCACGGCCGACCTGGAACTTGGGCGCCAACTTCTCCGTCGCCTGTCGACCTCGGCTCAACCGGTCGGCCGATACCTGACGTTGCGGTTCTACAACAACTTTCTCAACGAGGAATCCGCCGACGAGCAGCCCTTGATGCTGTACGGGATTGAATTCCCGTGGGGCAGCATCGGTCGACGCTGATGACCGCCCGCTACAAGCCGTTCGACGTCTACTGGCCGCTGAGCCCGGACGTCGTCGAGGGCATCAACCAGAACTTCGACGAGCTCTTCAAGGATCTCAAGACCGCCGACGACACGGCGACGACCGCGCTCGCTGATGCTGCGGCGGCGCTGCAACCGCCGGCTGGGATGGCCGCCGGCGACATTCTGTTCGCGACGTCGGCGACCGAGCTCGATGTGCTCGCGGCTACCGGTCTGGGCCGGGTCCTGCTGTCTGGATCGACGAGCGGACCGACCTGGTCTGGAGTGGCTGGCGCAACGCAAGTCCTTGTTGGCCAGGGCGCCGGGAGCGATCCGACGTGGGGGGCGGTGCCAGCCCATGATCTGCTGTCGAGCGTACACGGCGACACGGTCGCTGGATCGCCGACGGCCGGCGACCTGATCGTCGCGAACACGACGCCGGCCTGGACGCAGCTGGCCATCTCGGGGTCTGGCGGGAAGTTCCTGCGATCGAACGGCGCGACGCCGAGCTGGCAGGCCATCCTCGAGACGGACATCACCGACGGCGGTCTGCTCGCGCGTATAGGCGACAACGAGATCATCTCGGGGTTGTGGAAGTTCAACTCCGGTGCCGGCTTCGGCGCCACGCCGGCTAGCGGCCAGGTCCTGGTGACGCTGACGTCTGGAGCTGGCATCTACGCGGTGGAGATTCGCCAGGGCACGACGACGTCGGGGAGCTCGTTCGGCATGATGATCACGGGCGGAACGACGAGCGGCGACGACGCGCTCCGGATTCGTCAACTGCCTGGACTCGGCGACATCTTCAAGGTTCGTGGCGATGGGGCGGTCGGGTGGGGCACCGCACCGTTGACTTTCATCCCGGACTCGGCCGATATCGCCCTCACGGCCTCAACCGCCACACTTCCGATCGACCTTGCGGCGGATGTGACGGGAACCTTGCCGGTCGCCAACGGCGGCACCGGGGCGACTACCCTGACCGACGGCGGCCTGCTGCTCGGTTCAGGGACGGGAGCGATTACCGCCCTGGGCGTCGCGACGAACGGCCAGATTCCCATCGGCGACGGCACGACCGACCCTGTCCTGGCGACGCTCACGGGCACCGCCAACGAGATCACGGTCACGAACGGCGCTGGTAGCATCACGCTCAGCCTTCCGGCCAATGTGACCATTGCCGGCGACCTCACCGTCAATGGCGGCTCGGGGTCGAACGTCGGCCTGCTCGCCCAGACGAACATCTGGACCGCCACTCAGCAGATCAGCGGGGCGGTACCGCGTTTGGTGCTGTATGAAACAGACCAAGCCGCAGACGAGAAGGCGTGGCACATCCTAGTGGCGAGTGCCCATCTGCGTTTCCTTGCAGGGACTGATGCTGGGTCTGCTATTGGTTCCGCCCTCACATTGATTCGCGGCACCGGCACCGCCGTGGCGAACGTGACGGTGGGCACCGATCTCATCGTCGAGGGGGACGCGACCCTCGAGGGAGACGTGGAATTCGATGGGCTGGCGGCCTTCGATCGCTCGATCGTCGTGGGATCGCCGACCGGAGGCGACAAGGGCGCCGGCACGATCAACGCCCAGGCGGTCTATGATGACAACACGCTCTTGACGGACTTCGTATTCGACGAAGAGTACCGTCTGCCGCCGATCGAAGAGATGGAAGCCTTCTTCCGCCAGCATCGGCATCTCCCGACGATCAAGGGCCGGGCGGAGTGGGAGGCCGGCGGAGGGTTCTCGGTGGGCCAGCTCGCGACGATGCTCTGGGAGACGGTCGAAGTGCAGGCCCGGTACATCGCCGAGATCGACGGGCGCTTGACGACAGGGGGGCTCTGATGCCGATCATTCTGTCCTCGCAGAGTTCGGACGTGCAGACAGCACTTCGACTCAAGGCGGTGGCCGAGCACCAAACTGGCCAGACGTTGACGGACGCCGAGGCGCGCGCATGGCTCATCGAGCTTGTGCGGGCGCACATCGAACAGCTCGTGCAAGGCGTCGAACGCGAGATGGCCTCGACGGATCCGGTAGTGCTCGTCGACACGTAACCCAGGAGGCTCACATGGCGCAGTCGGTCACGAAGCGGTTGGTGTTCTCGGACTCGGACGAGTCGAAGCAGCGGTACGAATTCCTGCAGCAGGCCATCTACAACGGGCATCAGATCTACGGGAACCAGAAGCCGTACGCATCCACCATCGCCGAGGCTCGGCTGATCGAGCAGCTGCAGGCCGTCGGCGCACCGAGCGGCCGATCGTATGTCGGCGGGGACCAGCAGTACGAGCTCACCTTTCTCGACGAGGACGGCGATGTCCTGCCGCGCGTGCTTGAGGTCGACCCGGAGCATCACCAGCTGTTGCTCCAGTACGCGAAGGGCATCTCGTGGCGCGGCGGCGTGGCCCCGAAGATCGTCGATCTGGTCAAGTGGCTCACGGCGGCGCCGACGACGGACGTTGACAGCGCCCAGTCCTGAGCGTATTTTCTGAACGGGAGGAATATGCCACTCGCGAGCACCTACGGCATCGGCGCTCCAAACCAGGGGAGTGGGCTTGCACTCCCTCGCATGCCCACGCGTCCCAAGTACAATCGTCCAGACCCTGGAAACCTCCGGCCGGGCACGCGCGTCTGGGGAGGGGTCGCGAAACCCGTATGGGCCGGTGGCGGCTACAGTCGTGTATTCACCGACAACCCTGCGCTGGATGCCCTCAACAGACAGTCGGTCAGCGGCACGCGCGCTGGGCGCCTCCCCGCGGCGCCTTCCGGCCAGCCGTCGACTGGAACCGCGTCGGCAAGAGTGACAGTCGACGGGTACGGAAACGCGAGCGCCGGCGACGCTACGCAGTACGAGGACTACGTCGACCAGGGCGCACTCGCCAGTCTCATCGCACTCGCGCGATCGAACTTCGATCCGGTCGCGAGTCAGAGACTCCAGTCCTACGTAGATCCCGCCGAGCTTCGACGACTGCAGGCGTCAGCGCGGAACGAGTATCAGTTCGATCCGGAATCCTACCAGGACGACCCTGCGGCCCGGGCGTCGGCGTTCGCGAGGGCGAAGGAACAGATCGGCCTCATCGGACGCGCGTCGATGAACTCGTTGCGGAATCAGTTCGCTGCCCGCAATCTCCTGGGGTCGGGTGGTGAAGCGGTCGCGCGCGGCGGCGTGTTGGCTGGCGCTGGGAGCGACCTGTCGAACTTCGCGACGACGCAGGCGCTCGACGAGGCTACGGAGCGGTCGGCAGTGTCCGCCCGGAATGCGGCGGGCCGGCAAGCAATGGAAGCGCGGCTCTCCGGCCTCACGCCGACATTCATCGCCGGGGCCACGAAGCAACGCTATGTGCCTGGTGATCCGACGGACGTGCAGAACTCCATCAACGCGTACATCCAGTCGCTGATGCCGACCTTGATCGCGCAGTCCAAGCGACGGCGGAGGCTCGCGGAGTAATGGCTCAGCAGCGGTACCAGTGGAGCTACGTGAACTCTCCCATCCGGAACGACGGGACGCAAGGAAGCTACGACACCTTCGACGGGACTGAGGCGGAGTGGCACGCGAAATACGCCGAACTGACCAACGCTGGCCGGAGAATCTCGCGATATGCGAAGGCGCCGATCGATGACCCAACGCAAGACGCGCCTACAACTCCGGACCCGGCCCCGGCTCCAGCTCCAGCACCCACTCCAACGACGCCGATGGACCCGGGCGGCATTCCAGCCACCGTGCAGAACATGTCAGGCGACCCGGCGCTCGCCACGTTCGGCGCCGGTGCGGCAGGCGGGGCCGCGAGCAATCCGGCGATGGCAGGACTGCGACGTGCGCGTCGCCTGTACTGAGGACTGAACATCATGCCACTACGATCGACACCGTCGGCTGGAATCTACGGAGGACGAGCCCGCTCCGGACGATCGATGGGGAACATGGGCGGCGGCGCCCCGCGCGGGATGGGCGGCGTTCAACTCGGCGGCTCGCAGGGCCAACCGGGCCGGTCGATGCCGTTCCAGGGGCCCGCCGGCCGGCAGCCAACCGGCCCCGCGTACGTGCCCACGGCGCAGACTACGCCAGGAGCGTCATCGACAGGCGCTGGGGCAACTGGCTCGGTGTTCGGAAACTTCGCCGACGCGTACGACGTCGATCCCTCGTTCTTCGAGGGCAGCTACGCGCCGTCGGGGCCGAACCCATCGCCGGGCATGGGCGGCCAGACGATTCACGGCCTCAGCGACCCGTGGAGTCCCACGCCGGCAGCCGGCCAGACGATCCACGGGATGAGCGATCCGTACGCTGGAAGCTACGACGTCGATCCCTCCGGCTTTTACGGCTCGGATGAAGGGTACGCGGCCAATGACGCCTACCAGATCGGCCGGCAGGCGCTGGCGGCTCTGAAGCGGAGCATGTGATGGCCCTGGGCGCCTACATCGATCCCCTGGTCGCTCGACTCGCGCGCGAGAAGCAACAACGCGAACGAGCCGGGCTCGACGAGATGGACGAACGCGACCAGTTTGGCAAGCGCATCCGCCTTCAGACGATTCAGGAGAAGATGCGGAAGTACCCGGGGCGCCAGCCGCACGGAACCGGCCCGACCGGCCTCACGGCTCCCTGGGACGCCAAGGGCTGGTCGGACATGCTCAACGAGCAGACCGAAGCCCTGAACCTCTCGAACGATCTCGCCGGCAAGGGCCCCGTCTCTGTCCGCGGTCGCTATCCAGGGACGACCGGGGGCCGCGGCGACTACGGGGGCGATGAGCCGATGATGCGAGTCTTTTCAGGTGGCGAACGCAACAACGCGATCAATCAGCGGCTCGCGCACGGCGGCGCGCGGAATGCGCTCGAGGGCCTCCAACTCGCCAACGCGATCCAGTACGAGGAGAATCTCGGGCAGAACCTTCGGTTCGCCGGCGACCCTGGGGCCGCGCGATCGAGCGAGCTCTACACGGAGCCGTATCTCGAGCGTCGCCGTGCCGACGTCGACCGCGACATCGCCTCAGCCGATTTCAGCCAGCAAACCGAGGATCTATTCGGGCGTGGCGTGCGTGAAGCGGAGCTGACACTCGATCCAACCGTCAACCGTGCGGCGGACATCGAGCAGGCGCGAGAGCGAGAGCTGCTGTCGACGCGGTACCGCGATCCACGGCTCATCGACCAGGCCACGCGACTCGGCGTCGCGAACACGAATGCTGGAGCTCGGATCGGCGCGGAGGAAATCCAGGGTGACACCTCTCGCGGGATCGCGGCCCTGCGCGAGCTCGGCCGGATGGCTCGCGAACCTGGCGAGAGCTACAACCTCATCGATCCGACTGAGGCGGTGCCCTACCGAGAGGAGCTTGACCGCCAGCTGTTGCCAGGCGGGGGCGATGCCTCCGGTGTCAACGACGTCGTGCAGTGGTTCGGGCAGAACTACCCGGGCCAGGACTTCGACGGGGAGATCATGCTCAACATGATCGAGCGGGGGCTGACGCCGTTCGATCCCAACCTCATCACGCCCGACGACCGCGCGCAGCTGCTGGGACAGGGACTGGCGCTGCCGCCCGGCTGGCAGTCGCCGCTCAACGCTCCCTTCACGCAGCCGCGCTGATGCCGTTCCGCTATCGGGTCGATCCGTACGGGGTCGACCCCCAGCCGTCGCCCATCTCGTCCAGGCTCATGAGCGGCCTGCGATCGGCCGCGACCAATCCGCTCGACGCGCTCACGACGCCCATCTTGCCCGAAGAAGCGTCGGAGGAGTTTGGCGATCTGACCGAGGGCGTGCCCCGCCAGATTCCCGGCGCGTTCGATGTGCTCAAGAACCTGGTCCGGGATCCTGGGCGCACGCTTCGGCGTGGCTGGGAAACCGTCCGCGACGTAGGCCGCAACCTCGTGACCAGCCCGCAGCGCACCGGGGTCAATCCGGTCACAGGGGAAGAATACCAAGTCGGCTACGAGCTCGACGAGCAACCCGACATCACGTCGCCAGCGGCGGCAACCTTGCGAGGCGGCGCGGCCGGCGTGGGTCAAGGCTACCTGCGCGCCATCCGACCCTTCACGTCGCCAGCCGGTATTGCGGACCTCGCGACGATGGGTGCGACGACAGGCATTCCACGGACGGCCAGCCGAGTTGCGGGGGCCGTATTCGCCGGCCAGGGGGCGCAGGACGCGCTCACGGCCGACACGGGCGGTCAGAGGGTCGCAGGAGCCCTGAACGCGCTCCTGGGCGGCGTACAGGCGCGCGGCTTCCCAGTTGCGGCGGCTGGTCGACCGCCCGCGCGGCGTCTCCCGCGCCCGGATGATTTCACGCCTCGCAGTCGGCTCAGGTTCGAGCCTCCAACGACTCGGCCGCCCAGTGAAGCGGCCGGGCCGACAGCAGGAGCTCTGGTTCGCCGGCCTCAGCGACCCATCCGGTTCGTAGGCGGCGAGGCGGGCATTGCCGACACGACGGCGCCGCCGCCAGACCTGATGGCCCAGCTTCGCCAGCGATCCGGCATTCCGGATCGGCCAATCACCCATCCCGAGCGTCTCCTTCCAGACGAGACGTTCGACTTCGAGCGGTATCTCGCCGGCCGAAGGACCCCGGATCCCGGCCGACTGTTGACCAGGGGGACGCGATTCACGGGCGGGCCCCGAGGGCTTCGAGACATCCAGGCCGAGCCGGAAGCGTGGCGACCGACGCGGTTCGTTGCAGGCGAGGAAGGGGTTGCCGATCTGACGGCCCAGCCGGGGCTGATGGACCGACTCCGCGATCGATCAGCTCTATCAGCGAGGAGGACTGCGGATGTTGAACCAGTCGGCCCAGTCGCTACCGAGCCGCTACCAGGTCCTGAAGTTGGCGCAGCAGTTCCGGCGGGACCAGGACCTCTGCCTCGTCGACGCGCTCGATCTCGCACTACATCACTACGGGGTCTTGAGCCTGCGCCAGATCCCACGGACGAGCTCTTCGCCGACGCCCTTGCCGATGCCCGCGCCCAAGGATTCGCCGGCTCAGACGACGAACTACTCACCGCCTTCAACGACCGACTCAAGGACGCCCAGTCGCTCGTCGAGGACCTCGACCAAATCGAAGGCGAGTACGGACCCAGAGGGCTCCTCGACGCCATCAGAGACGCCGGCGGCATCGGCCGAGACAAGCTCTACAAGGGCGAAGTCGACGCGCTCTGGGAAGAGAGCCCGTCGCTCGTCACGCCGAAAGGGCGGACGAAATCGGGGCGGGTGAAGAAGTCTCGACAGATGCCCGTCGGTGAGCTCGCGGGCGTCAAGGGTGTGCTCAACCGCGACAAGGGAAAGTCGCTCGAAGCCATCGCCGAGTCGCTGCGCCAGGATCCGAGATTCGCGCACATCGACGGCTCAAACGCGCTGCTCGACGAGATCGACAAGGCGATTCGCGGCAAGCAGGTGTCGACCGACCTGGGCGAGGCATTGAAGGCGGCCGGCGTTCGCAAGGGTCAACGATGGTGGGAGGACCTGGGCGACACCGACTTCGAGTTCGGGGACGCACCGCCCGCGAGTGCGGCTCCAGACGCCACGCCCGAAGAAGCCCAGAACATTCTCACGGAGATGTCGGACCGGCTCAAGAATCCGCCGCCACTCGTCGACGAGGTGCCGTTCTCGCTTGGTCGTGAAGCGGCAGAAGCCAAAGGCTCGCAAGCCGGCCTGCTCGCCCGCCTGAAGGCGCAGGCTGACCGCGCGGCCATCGAAGGGAATACGAATGTTCCGGAATCCGGAACATCGGCATCGGTGGTTCCGGCGGCCGGAGCTCCACCGGATGCAGGCGCGGTCACGCCCGATGCGTTCGCGACGTTGCAGCGGAAGCTCCGACTCGACCGACGCGTCGAAGCCGGCGAACCGCTGACGTTCTCCGAACGCGAACAGCTTGGCCTGGCGGCCGAGACGACGGCCCGGCGCGGGCGACGCGGCACTGGGACCAGCCCGCGCGAGCTCGGCGAGAGTCCACGCGCCTTGCGAGCTCGCAGCGGGAAACTCGGCGACCTCTCGGACGAGATCGACTTCGAGAACCTCCAGCAGCCGGACCTGACGCGGTTCCCCCGGCACCGAGAGGCCCTGAAGGAGTACATCGACATCACGAAGGCGCAGGCCGAGCGGCGGGCCAGGCTCAACGTCCAGGGTGGCGCGAAAGCTGACGTCCCGCTGGATCGGACCGCGGCCGGCGAGATCTACGGCAGTGGCTTCGGTGCGCTCGAAGCGATCCGTGGCAATCCCGCGCTGCAGCGCGTGGCGCGATCGACGGTCGGCGGCACGCTGGGGGCCGTCACGGCGGACGAGGACGCGCCGTTGAGCGAGCGGATCGCCCGCGGGGCCGTGGGGGCCGCCGCCGCAAACCTGCCGATCAAGAGGCTACTCAAGCGGGAGCCCAAGATCCCGGCCGGTCGTATGCCGTCCGTGTTCGGCGTAGGCGGCAAGGAGATCAACAAGCTGCAGTTGGGCGAGGCGGCCAACTACGCCGTCCCAGACGTCGTCGACGCGATCCGGCCGTTGCTCGAAGGGAAGGGTCAGTCGACGGGCCTGTTCGGCGACATCATGACGCCGTCGGCACGCGTGCAACAGGCGGCGGAGCTGGTCGGCGAGTACGCCGCGTTCGCGAAGGAAGCGGGCCAACCCAACCGGGCCAACTATCTCACCCATCTACAGCAGGAGCTCTTGGGAGCACCGACGACTGGGGAGCGAAAGCTGGGCCAGCTGTTTGGCAAGAGCCCGTACAAGATTCGCAATGTCGAACAAGAACTGAAGAACGCGCAGTACTTCCTCGGGACCGGGTTCAACGTGGCGTCCAGTGCGCTGAATCTCTCGCAGCCGGGACTGGCGCTGCGGCATGTATCGCTCAAGAGCCTCCTGAGAGGGTATCGGCAAATGGCGACGGCGAAAGCTCGAGAGGCGACGAAGCATCTCGTTCTCAACCGCCCAATCGGCCAGGACCCGCTCGAAGAAGTGATCGGACGAACCTCCAAGAAGGCTGAGACGGCGTACGGCAAGTTCCAGAACGTCGCCCAGTCGCCGATCCGGTCGACCGACAACTTCAACCGACGCGTCGTCTACCTGGCCGGCAAAGCGGAAGCCAAAACGCGAGGGGTTGGCGGTGAGGAGGCCGAGCAGTTCGCAATGGACGTCGTTCGAGCGACGCAGGGGGAGCAGGGTCCGCTTGGTAGGACCCCGTTCGCCCGCGGCCCGGTGTTCGGCACGCTCAGCCCATTCACGAAGTTCCCGACGCTGTTCGCGAGCCTGATGAGCCGCGCGGCGCTCAATCCTCGGTCGGCCGGCTCGAAGCGGCTCATTGCCCTACTCGCCGGGTCCTATGTCGTCTCGAAAGGGACCGGTGTCGACCTGACGGATGTCTTTACGTCCGGAGGCCGGCCGTTCGGGTTCGATGTCACGCACCCGATCCGCAGTGTGCGGGACATGGCCAGCGACCCTTCGTTGCCGGGACTGCGGGCCGGGAAAGACGTCCTCGGTCATCTCGCTGGGACGGCCGACCATTCGCCGGTCGACGACCTGCCGAGCCTGTTGGTGCCGGTCGCCGTGCGGAAGGCCGCTCGGGAAGCGCGCGAGTTCGCTACGCAGGGTCCGGACGTGCATCAACGGGTCAACTCGCGCGGGCTGATCAGCGACGTGCATAGCGGGAAGGAAGGGCTGCTGAACCTCCTGGGACTCCGAAGCACGCGCCAGAACGAGTACCGGGAACTACTCTCACGGGCCCGGGAACGTGGAAAGGGCCTTGGCGAGACGAGGGCTCAGCGACTGAATCAGGCGAAGGAACGAGCCGCACGCGCTATCATAGACGGCGACTTCGAGGAAGCCACGGAGGCCCTGCGTGAGATGCCGTCCCGGTCGCGTCGAGACTTTCTCCGGCGCCGACGGCATTCGGCGTGGTTTCGGCAGTTGCAGAGTCAGCCGGTCGAGATCCGGCGGGAGCTGGAACAGGAGTTCGGCTCGGCGATTCGACAGCGGGAGCTGCAGCCATGACGTACCGATTTACAATCGCGCTTCTGGTGAGCCTTGGTCTTGGGCTGGCTGCCCAGCAGGCCCCGTTTCAACTCACCGAGACGGACGCCGAGATCGGTAATTTCAACCCGCGCGTGGACGCTGACTCGAAGCGAAACATGAACCTGGCCGTCACGGCCAAGGACTTCAACGAGATTGTCGGGCAGCGCGTGACCGCTATTCCCGCCCAGGGCTGGCATTTCGAATACCTGTGCGACCTGTTCGATCCGGGCTGGGAGTGGACCGCCGGCGCGTGGCCTGGCCTCATGGCCTTCGCCACGAAAGAAGTCGACGGCAAGACGCAATTCTGCTCGATCATGCAGGTTCCAGATTGACGGTGATGATGTGGAGTTGAGCCCGGCGAGACACGCCTCCCGTTGCCCATCGCTGAGCAGCCTGACGGGGGACGTATGACACCTGACATGCTGCCGGTCATGATTGCCGGCACGGTGACGATCATCGGTGCGCTGGTCGCGGGCATCGTGACGGTGATCACGACGGTCCGGTCAACGAAGCGAATCGTACTGGCCGATGTGCAGAAGGGGGAGGAGCGGGACACGAAGATCCAGGAAATCCACCTGTTGGTCAACTCCCGGCTGCTGACCGTGCTGCGGCTGCTCGTGAGCGTCACCAAGAAGATGGCGGACAAGACAGGGAATGTTGACGATATCGAGGCGTACGAATCGGCGCTCACCGAGTTGCAGCAGGCCGAAGCCGGGGCACGGCTGACCTTTCGTGTGGAGGACACGGAACGTAAGGCGGTGGACGTCGAGCAGCGAGTCCTCCGAGCGACGGAGAAGGCTGAGGCCCTGGAGTCGGAGGCCGGACACTGATGCCACCCGCCCCGCAGGAGATGCCGTTGACGGTGTTCGCCGTACTGCTGTTGCTGCTGGCTACGGTGTTGTTCGTGCTCGCGGCTGTCCTCCCGGTCGAGGTCGAATCGAACGTGAATCGGTTTCGGTTGCTGGCGGCCGGCAGCGCGTGCTGGGTACTCTACGTGCTGCTGCAACTCATCGGCGGCTTGGTCAAGTAACGAACGTCATACGGTCAAGGAGACGCGATGTCGCAGTCCAACGCGTTCACGCGGGAGAACTACAACGTCCGGCTCACCCGCTGCCGACGCCGCATTCAGGACGAGATCCCCTGGCTGTCGGTGCAGTCGACCGGGGGCGAGCTCCAGCGGTTCTTCAACGCGCTCGGGTATCAGTTGTGGCGGGAGGACGTCGGGGAGGATGACGCCTCGATTCGGCTTGGGCTTCGTCGCGCCTTTCCGCAGCAGGCACCGCCTCCGACGCCGGGACCGACGCCGCCGGGACCACTGGTGCCAATCGTCGACAGCGGCCTCGTGGGGAACTTTCTCTATCCCTTCGCGAACTTCTTCTTCGGTCCTGCATGCGCGGCCTTCGACTCCGCGCGCCGTCGCGAGTACTTCGAGCACGAGCAGGCAATCGGCCACAACGCGGTCATGATCAACGCTCTCCAAGACAACTGGGGGCCGCCGCGCGGGCATCCGGAGTGGACGTCTGGCGGGTTCGACGCCTCGAGTAGCTCGGCCCAACTGCAGCATCTCGTCAACGTCCTGATCGAAGCCAGGTCCTACGGACTCATCCCAGTCGTGGGCCTGGTCGATCAGCAGCAGCTCATTCATTGGTCGCGGGATCTGGTCATTGCCTGGAGTCGGGACCTGGTCGCGGCTACTCACGATCACTGTGCCGGCTACATGGCCGGGTGGGAAGGCGACGAGGTGCTTGGAAGCAGCGACGACCGGGTCGCGTATTACCATGCCTGGTTTGCCGGCGTCGACTGGCGAGGACGGTTCTTCGGGATTCACTACGCCGACGGCCTGAAGGATTCCGTCGCGCTCTACCAACCGATGGGCCGCGGGAGTGTCAGGATGATGCAATACGGCGGTGCCGACGACGACGCGGCCCTCATCGACAAGTCTCGCAAGATCGCCGTCACGGCCCAGATCACCGGGTCCCGGGTGTGCGGGTTCGAGCACTCGAGCCCGAACAATCCGCCGACGTACAGCGAGGCTGACTGTATCCGCCGCGCCGGCCTCGTGATGCGGACGCTCCACACGGAGCTTCCGGATTCGCAGATCGTTGGTTCGTTGAACGGGTAGAGTCGAAGGAGAATCCATGCAGGAGATATTCACGGGGGTCGTTGGCGAGCTCACCGCCGAAGTGTTCAAGGTCCTAATTCCGCTGGCGGCCGCGGGCCTCGTCGCGCTCATCGGCATGGGCATCAAGCGGCTGGGGCTCACCTTGTCAGCAGAGAACGAAGCGAAGCTGCAAGCCAAGATGATTCAGGTCCTACTTGCGATCGAGGAAATGGGCCGCCGGCACAACAAGATCCCCACGCCGGCGATTGCGCTGAGCAAGCGGGATCTCACGATCGAGTTAGCCAGGCGCGACTCGGATCTCAACAAGCTCTCGGATTTGCAGCTGCTGCAGCGAGCCGACGCCGGGCTCACCGCCCTGCGGAAGCCAACCCTTGAGGCGGCGCTCCCCCCGAATCAGTGGCCTCCACAATGACTCCCACTCCCACGCGTCCAGGCATCTTCGACGCGGCCTCGCTCGAGGCGGCCTCGGCGGCCGTCCTGGGGCAGATTCAACCGGATCGGACCGGCATCCTGACCGTGGGGGCGACGATGCAGGGCGCGCGCGTCGAGGTTGGGAAGCGGTTCGGCAAGGACCGATTCATCATCGGGGGCTGGGCTGAAAAGACCTGGGGCGGCTCCGGGTGGAACGCCGGTGCCCGAGCGGTTCTCCACTTCTAGGGTGGATTAGACCTGCGCGGATAGGGCCGCGCGGAGGGGGCCGGGAACCGGGCGGCCTGGGATCTCAGCTGTCCCCGGCACACCGCAGCAGAGGCGCCGTGCGGAGCCCGGCCTCCACCAACCTACAACGCCTTCCGCTTTCTTCGGTTCCAGACCGGATCCCGACTCGCCTTCGGTTTCGCGGTGGACGGTCGCCCTGGGGCTTCTTCTACCGCCGTCGTGACGACCTTCTGTCCCAGACCGAGCAGCCTAGCCTCTCGTTCACGCTCAGCATCGATTGTCAGCAGTGTCGGCGGCTGAGGGAAGCCTCGTGCGGTCGTCGTGCATGTCTGACAGTCCGGATCGCCTCATGGGGCGAACGCGCAGCTCACCGCGAAACCGTCATCGTGTAGTAGGAGGGACTCGACAGGTAGCCGAGCATCCTCGCGTTCTTGCCGAGACACTCGATCCGTCTCAACGCGTCGTCCTCGTACACCAGCACCATCGACACGATCGTCTCCAGCCAGTCGGGGCTCGCGATCGCGTCATTCTGGCGCACGAACCGGTGGGGCCGGACCTCGCGCCACCAATTCAGCTGACCACT
>Ga0326597_10001149_pt1 | contig 43701 bp, 38 predicted proteins | sample RVTome_12_FD_203789 | JGI IMG/M metagenome (GOLD analysis project Ga0326597, IMG submission 203789) | Soil microbial communities from uranium-contaminated site in the Upper Colorado River Basin, Wyoming, United States - RVT100D185 | ecosystem: Environmental > Terrestrial > Soil > Contaminated >...
ATGGCGGCGTGCGTCTTGCAGCAGTTGGCTCGGCGCATAAAAGCCCATCGGCTGCGAGTTGAGCAGCGCACAGGTGAATGCGGCGGGATGATGGCATTTGAGCCAGGCGGATACATAAACCAAAAGGGCGAAACTGGCAGAGTGCGATTCGGGAAAACCGTATTCGCCGAAACCCAGAATCTGCTGAAAGATCTGGCGTGCGAACAGTTCGTTGTAGCCGCGGTTCGCCATGCCCGAGATCAAGCGCTCTTCGAACTGCCACAGCCCGCCTTTGCGTCGCCACGCCGCCATGGACCGGCGCAGCTGGTCGGCCTCCCCCGGGGTAAACCCCGCAGCGACCACGGCGAGCTGCATCACCTGCTCCTGAAAGATCGGCACCCCGAGGGTTCGCTCCAGCACCTCTCGCACCGCCTCCGAGGGGTAGGTCACGGGCTCTAATCCCTGGCGCCGGCGCAGATACGGATGGACCATGCCACCCTGGATTGGTCCGGGGCGAACGATCGCCACCTCGATGACCAGATCGTAGAAGGTGTGCGGCGCGAGTCGCGGCAACATGGCCATCTGGGCGCGCGATTCGATCTGGAATACGCCGACCGTGTCCGCTTTGCAGATCATGGCATAGACCTCGGGATCTTCGGCCGGCACGTCCGCCATCGTGAACTTACGCGCATCGGTGCTGATCAGATTGAGCGCACGGTGTATGGCCGAGAGCATACCGAGCGCGAGGCAATCGACCTTGAGCAGACCCAGGGCATCGAGATCGTCCTTGTCCCATTGAATAACGGTGCGCTCAGGCATGGCTGCATTCTCGATCGGCGCCATGCGATCGAGCGGGCCGCGCGAGATCACAAAACCGCCGACGTGCTGCGAGAGATGGCGCGGGAAACCAAGCAACAGGTTGACCAATGCGAGCAGGCGTTTGACTAACGGGCTGGCCGGATCGAGGCCGGCTTCGCGCACACGCTCATCGAGGATGTCCTTGCCATCCCACCAGGCGAGCGATTTCGTCAGGCGATCGACTTGGGCGAGATCCAGGCCGAGCGCTTTGCCCACATCGCGGATCGCGCTTTTCGGCCGGTAAGTGATCAATGTCGCCACGAGCGCCGCACGCTGACGGCCGTATTTCGCATAGACGTATTGCATGACCTGTTCGCGGCGCTGATGCTCGAAATCCACGTCGATGTCCGGTGGCTCGTTGCGCTCGCGCGAGATGAAGCGTTCGAACAGCATCTCAATACGCGCTGGGTCGACTTCGGTGATGCCCAGGCAATAACACACGGCCGAATTGGCGGCCGAGCCGCGCCCCTGGCAGAGGATGTCCTGCGAGCGGGCGAACGCGACGATGTCATGCACGGTGAGGAAGTAAGGCTCGTAGTTGAGCGCCGCGATAAGGGTGAGCTCGTGTTCAACCAGAGCGCGCACTTTATCGAGAGGAAAAGTCGAGACAAACTGCGGTTCACTGTTCCGCGCCTGCCATTGATCGCGTGATTCACTCCGGGCAAATCGTGGTCTGTCCCCGATTTTTCCTAGCGGCGCCCCGAAGCGCCGCTCGAAACCTTGCGCGGTGAGCTTGCGCAGATGACTCGCCGGGGTTTCATCCTTCGGCACCAACTCTTGCGGATACTCGTAGCGCAGGCTGTCGAGCGAGAACTGGCAGCGTTCGGCGATGGCGAGCGTCTGGGCAAGCAATTCCGGCGGGTAGATGCGGGCAAGGCGTTCGCGCGCGCGCAAATGCCGCTCACCGTTCGGGTAGAGTCGGTAGCCGGCTTCGGTCAAAGTGCATCCGAGCCGGATCGCGGAGAGCGTGTCTTGTAGCGCACGTCGCGCACGCACGTGCATATGCACATCCCCGCAGGCGACGCACGGCAGGTTGAAGCGGGCGCCGAGTGCCGTGAGATTCGCAAGCCGAGCCCGGTCTCCCGCTGCGCCGAGCAGTTCAATCGCGAGCCAGGCGCATCCGGGAAAAGTGTCGCTGAGCCAGCCAGCCTGCTCGGCTGCGAGATCCGCATAGGCTTTCGCTGGCTCGGCAGGGCGCGTAACGATGTCAGAGCGCTGCGGCGGCAACAGGATCGCAAGGCATCCGGGCAAGCCGCCGGCGAGATCGGCGTGCGTGAGCCGATAGGTTCCCTTGTCGGTACGGCGCCGGCCTGCAGTGATGAGCGCCGAGAGATTGCCGTAGCCGCCGCGATCAGTCGCGAGCAGCAGTATTCGGGTAGTGTCTGCGTGCAAGTGGCGGTCATGGCGATCGGCGCAGCCGGCGCCACTTAACAAAAGCTCGGTGCCGATGATGAGCTTCAGTTCCTTGTCTCTGGCCGCGACATGTGCGCGCACAATGCCGGCAAGCGAACACTCGTCGGTGAGTGCGAGCGCGGCATAGCCCAGTGCATGCGCGGCGCCCACCAGCTCCTCGGGATGGGAAGCGCCGCGCAGAAAAGTGAAATTGCTCAGGCAATGCAGCTCGGCGTAAGCGGGTGTCATGATGCGTTCAGGCTACAATGCGCCCATTATGCAAACCGCTGTCTTTCCCGATCCGAGCGCTCCAGGCAGGCCATGGGGACTTGTGGCTACCCTGGGTTTGAGTCTTGTCATCTGGTACGCCCTCGAGCTGCTGCAAGCGGCGATGGGGATAAGCATGGCGCGAGTGCTCGTCATGCTGCGGCTTGTCCAGCCTTCGCAGAGCGTGCAGGCGACGAGCTTCGCGATGATCAGCTGCATTACTGCGGTGCTGTGTGGGGCGCTGGTGATCGCGACGGCGAGGCTGAGGGATGGCTTGGGGGTCCGCAGCTACTTGGGGCTCGGTCCGGTGTCGGGGAAGGATCTGCTGCATTGGCTGTTCGTGACCGCGGTGATCGTCGTGCAGGCCGACTTGGTGCTCTACCTGGTAAAAGGGGAAGTGCTGCCCGCCGAGTGGATCGCGATGTACCGCACGGTGCAATCGCCGGTACTGTTCTGGTTTGCCTTGGTCGTGGCCATGCCGATATTCGAGGAGCTGCTGTTCCGCGGCTTTGTGTTCGAAGGCATTCGCGCGTCGTGGCTCGGCGGTGTCGGGGCGGTGGCGATTACGGCGCTGGCATGGACTTTGGCGCATCGTCAGGACGATCCGCTGGAGTTTGCGATCATCTTCATCATCGGGGTGCTGCTCGGCATGGCTCGGCTGCGCACCGGCGCGATTCTGGTGACAATAGCGATGCACATGCTGAATAACTTGATCTCGGTTGGTGAGATGTCATGGCTCGCGGCCAACGGCTAGGCGAATATGCCGTGCACATACCAGTTCTTGCCGCTGCCCGGGCGCTTGAACACCCAGAGTGTTTGCCCGCTGCGCGCGCGCGCGATGAAGTAATCACGGCGCACCTCGCCGCCTTCCCACCAGCCGCTTTCGATCCGCTCCGGCCCGTCCATCAGCACAAGCTGCGCGTGCCCTTCGTGCAGGAATGTATCCAACGCTCGAGGTTCGGATAACAGCCAGAGCGGCCGCGGTGCAGGAGGTTTAAGGGCGCAATCTTTCGTTGGATACGGCCCGGTGCGCCAGGCGAACTCGGGTCGGTGATCCGCGTGCGGACGCAGCGCACAGACAGCATCATCGCCGAGCCGCGCCGCAAGCCGCTCGCATAGCTCGGTATCCGCAGTTGGTTCAGAGCCCGGGAATAGGCTGCGGTTATGCGCCGCTAGGCAAGCAGTTTCCTCAGCTGTTAGTACGATGGCTTCCACTCGATCCGGAAGCTGTGTGCGTGCGAGGCGTTCGCGCAGCAAAATGCCCAGATGCTCAGGGTCGCGACTAGGTGCTGAGAGCTTCAGAGTCAGTACGCTCGGGACGCAATCCTCATGGATCAGCTCGAAGCGCAGCCGCATTACGCCTAAACCTTTGCCGAGCAGCCAGCCAGCGAGTGCTGCGTGCAAACGCTTGGCGCCGAACAGTAGTGCTTGCGCTTCCCAGGCCGGAGCAGGCAGTTCCAGGCGGCTGGAAAAGCGCTCGGGTGCGATGAATGGCGCTTGTGGATCGGGTAGGCGACCGAGCGCCCGATCGAGCGTGTCGATCAATGCGGGTCCGAAGCGTCTGGCGAGCCCGTCGCGCGGCAGCTGCATGAGATCGCCTACAGAGTGCACACCGAGGTCGGCGAGCGTTTCGAGGATGCTCTCTGAGTAAACCATGGTATCGATGGGCAGCGGGCTGAGTTGGCGCTCGAGCAGTGCGGCAGCAGTGAGCGCCTGCGTCTTATTGGCGCGTGCCAGCATCAGTGCCGCCGTTGGCGTAGGGGCGGCAGCGACAGTGGCAGTGATGCCGAGCGCAGTGAGCCCAGTGCGGATCGTGGCGAGCACGGCAGCCAAGCCAGCGAACAGCTTCAGCCCCGCCCCGATCTCCAGCAGCACGGCGTCCGCGGCGCTAAGACTTAGCATGGGGGAGAATTGCAATGCCCATTGCGCGATCTCTTGTAGCGTCTGTGCTTCCAGTCGCGGGTTGCGTGGCCGCACGATCAGTTCCGGCGTAAGCGCCAGTGCTGCCGCGACGCTCATGCCAGCGTGCACCCCCTGGACACGCGCTGGCCCATTGGCAGCGACGATGCGCGGGCGTGTGTCGCCCGTGGCGATGGCGAGCGCTGCTCTGCCCGGATCCGCCCGGGCCAGGGTATCCAGCGGCAGATAGGGAAAGTGCAGGCAAGCCCAGAGCACGTTGGCGGCTCATTGACAACGCTGCAGGTCGATGAGCACGGGAGCTGCGAGCATGCCGCCGCGACGCTTGAGGATGCGCACCGCGAGAGAACCGTCATCGCAGGCAGAAAGCTCCAGGCGCAGTGCCGCTACGGAGGCATTGATCGCCGCACTTTTTGGCCGGAAGAGAAAGCCGCAGGCGCCGCTGCGCTCGCAGGCGAGTTGCAGGCGCCGCAGGCTGCGATCGTCGATGTTCTCGACCCAGCCAAACGCTGCACCGCAGCGCGGCGAGCTTAGCGACTGTTCCAGTGCCCATAGCTTGTCCTGGCGGGATTCGGCTTTGATGAGCAGCAGCCGCGCGAGGTTAAGACCCGCGGCCGCCAGTGCGGGGGCGTAGGGAATGTGCGGGGGGGCGACGAATAGCAGCGAGCGGTCGGCGTGCGTGACCCGAGCACAGGCCGGCATCAGCAACGCGAGCTCGCCTACGCCTTGCGTGTGCACGATCAGTTCGGTGAGTGCTCCTTGCGGCCAGCCGCCGCCTGGCAGGCAGCGATCGAGCGCCGCGAATCCGCTCGGCAACGCCGGGGCAATCCGTGCGCATTCTTCCCCGCGCCACAGAACGCAGTGCTCGGGCTGCCTGCCGACGCTGCTATAAGGTCTTGGCATTACGGACCACGCCGACACCGATTCCTTCGATCTCCAGCCTGTCCTTGCGTAGATCGACATCGATCGGCGCGAAGTCGGGATTCTCCGGTAGGAGCTGTACCTGGTTGCCGCGGCGCTTGAAGCGTTTGACTGTGACTTCGTCGTTCACGCGCACCACCACGACTTGTCCAGTACGTACGTCCTGAGTGCGGTGGATGGCCAGCAGGTCGCCATCGAGGATGCCGGCATCACGCATGCTCAAGCCGCGCACCCGTAAGAAGTAATGGGCGCGAGGCTTGAACAGCGCTGGGTCGATGCGATAGCGGGCGTCGATGTGCTGCTCGGCCAGAATAGGCGCGCCTGCAGCGACCCGTCCGACGACCGGCAACCCATCGGCCTGCAGGATACGCAAGCCGCGAGAAGCGCCAGGCAGCATTTCGATCGCGCCTTTGCGTTCCAGCGCGCGCAGATGCTCCTCGGCCGCGTTCGGCGAGCTGAAGCCGAAATGCGCCGCGATCTCGGCCCGGGTCGGAGGAAACCCGGTTTCCTCCAGGTGAGTGCGAAGCAGTTCCAGGATTTCAGCTTGCCGGCGGGTCAACTCTTCCACGTTGCGTCTCCTGAGTATATTAATGTGCTTGTCTTACATCATCGATCACTGGGTAGCCTGGGTATGAGCAATCGGTGGGCTACGGAAACGAGGTCCATCGGCTGGCGGCTCGACCTTGCCCAGGCGGATCAGACGCGCCTGAATCGCCACACGCGTACGGCGGTGGTGTTCGGCAAGCTCAGGGATCGCCTTGCCGGTGTCGAAGGCTGCGGCCAAAGCCTTGTCTTCTTCATCCGACCAGGGTTTGCCGGCATTTTCGGGAGCGCTTTGCGGCGACCGAGACTGGTTCGCCGACGCTCCTGTCAGCGCCTGAACCGCCTGAAACAGTGCGCGCACCGTATCCGGGTGCTGATAAGGGCTGGCAGCGGGAAACGCCTCTCCGGTATGCGGGTCGATGCCCTGTGCGAGTGCCTGAACGATTTGCAATGCAGCTTGCTTTTCCATGGTCATTCTCCTGATAACCCCTCCATGGATGGTGTATGGCTTCCCGCGGCGGACTTTGGCCCGATTGATGGGCTCGAACTTCGCCACAGTGCTCCGGTCTCGGTCAATGGCTGCCCGGACGGTAGCTGTAAATATATACAGTTTTTGGCCAGAGTCAAGAAGGGTAGTCCGTATTTCTGGCAGGTCGGAAATATGGACTAGGCCAATCTGCCGTGAATTCGTTAAACTCCCCGGAGTGCTTGGCGGGTCGGTACGTAGGGCGGCAGCGGTTCGCTGCAGTCCACGCGCAACATCAAACGATTCAGCAGACTCAACGCATCGGCCAGACGCTCGCAAGCACAAAGGAGACGGCATGGGTGACATGAGGCGGCTGCTTCGCGACATCGGCTATTTCGGGGTCTTTGCTCTCATGGTCCTGGGCATCATTGGCGTGATGTATCACGCGGTTGGCAAGGATGGCTGGATCGATAAGTTTATGGGTGAGGTTATTGCTCGCGGGGTCAGTGTCGCAATCGGTGTTGTCGTTGGGATAGGGATCGTAGTGTGGCTTGGCCAGCGCGTGCTGCATGCGACTCGAACCAATGCGCTGTTCAACGATTTCTTGATGTACGGCTTCATGGCATTAGGCATGTGGTTCCTGGGAAGCTTGCTACTGCACGGTACCTTCTAAATCAATATGAGCCAGCCCGTTACTCCTCGACCCGCTGCCACGATTGCAATCGTGCGCGCTATCACCTCGGGGCTCGAGGTTTTGATGATGCAGCGTAGTCTCGATGCTGGGTTTATGGCCGGTGCGTATGTTTTCCCTGGCGGAGCGATCGATCCTGAGGATTCCGATCCGAGGCTCTACGCGCTGTGCGCTGGAATGGACGACGCTCAAGCTAGCCGCAAACTCGGTATCGAGCACGACGGTCTTTCGTACTGGGTCGGGGCGATTCGCGAATGCTTCGAGGAAGCAGGGTTGTTGTTCTGTTACGACCGCTCGGGTGAACTGATCGCCCTCGACCAGCCAGGGCTTGAAGCGCGTTTCGTGGCGCAGCGCAATGCGCTCAATGCAGGCCAGCTGAGCTTCGTGGATTTCTGCGAGCAACAGGGCCTGCGGCTCGCGACTGACCGGCTCACCTACTTCAGTCATTGGATTACACCCGCGGGTGCGCCGCGTCGCTACGACACACGTTTCTTTGCTACCGTCGCACCCGCGGCACAGGAGCCCTTGCACGATGCGAAGGAGTTGGTGGATACGGTCTGGGTACGGCCGGACGAAGCTCTGGAACGCGATCGCGCAGGCACGCTTTCATTGCGAACGCCGACCATAGCGACGTTGCGCCAGCTCGGGGCATCATCGGACTGCGCCTCGCTGATGCACGCGCTCGGGTCGCAGACAGAAATTCCCGCCATCCTTCCTGCGATCAGCCGCGACGGTGGTCGATTGCTGCCGGGAGAAGCGGGATATGCAGAGGCGGTGCAGAATCCTGCGCCGAAATGGACATGAGCGAGATTCGACCGGGCGAAGTGTACACAGTCAGTGAGCGCATTCGCCGTATGACCGCGCCTAATCCGGGCGTGATGACAGGACCGGGGACGAACGCATATCTGATCGGCACGGAATCACTCGCGCTGATTGATCCCGGGCCGGATATTGCATCGCACATCGAGGCTTTGATTGCGCTCGTGGGTGCGAAACTGCGCTGGATCTTGTGTACCCATACCCATCACGATCACTCGCCGGCAACGCTCGCGGTGCGTGCAGCCACTGGGGCACAGGTTATCGGCATGCTGCCACCGAGCGACGGGCGTCAGGACCTCACGTTTGCGCCCGACTGGGTGATGCGCGATGGCGAGCGCCTGCAAGGGCCGGACTTTACGCTGCGCGCGATACACACGCCCGGGCATACATCCAATCACCTTTGTTATTTGCTTGAAGAGGAGCGGCTGCTCTTTACGGGCGACCACGTCATGCAAGGGTCGACGGTCGTGATCACGCCTCCGGACGGCTGCATGATCGACTATCTGGCGGCACTCGAAAAGTTGCTGGCCGTCGATATCGCGCGCCTTGCTCCGGGTCATGGGCACGTCATCGAGACACCGCACGATGAGGTGCGGCGATTGATCAAGCATCGGCTTGGTCGCGAGCAGAAGGTGCTGGCCGCATTGCACAAGGCGGGTCGGGGCGACCTCGATGCGCTGGTTGGGCTGGCGTACGACGATGTTTCCGAGAAACTGTATCCGGTGGCGCGTCGTTCGCTGCTCGCTCATCTGCTTAAGCTCGAGCACGAAGGCCGTGCGCGGCGCGAGGCGGAAATCTGGGTCGCTGGTTGATTATCGAGACGCCGCGGCGTCTGGATCGCGCGCGTTCGGGTCCAGAGTAGCTTCGTTCTTTTGCGGTTCGGAGCCGATTGGTGGTAGCAAGGGGTATTTGTTGCGTCTCTTGGCCGCGGTGCTTCCGGGCAACGGACGCGAAGTAGGCTGCTGAGTCGCTTCTGAATCGGTCTCGTCCACACCGCTAGGCAGTGCTGAACGCCCGGACTTCAGGCCCCAGTTCTCCTTGTACCGCTTCCATGCGGGAATCTTCGAATCGACTACCGGGGCCGGCGCAATAGCGGGTCCCTTCAGACGCGCTTCGATCTTCGCCGGCGCTTCTGCAAACACCGAGGCCCGTTTGAACTCATACCACGGATCGGATGCGGCGGGATCGTGAAGGATTGATCGTAGGATCCGCAGGTGAATGTATGCCTTCCCAGCAGTGTCGAACTCCAGCAAAACCCAGCCTTTTCGACCAGGGCCATACGTGAATCGTTGCGTGCGTGTGATACGCACCGTGCTGCTCCGGAACGAAGGCTGGGAATAAAATGAAGTACGGCCATAGCGTTCGTGTTCGGGAACGTACCAGTAGTAACTTCCGCGGGTCAGGCTTTGGGCGAGCGCCTCAAGGTTGGGAAAGCTAGCAAGGAGAAGAATCAGCGCGATCGCGAGCCAACCCCGGCGGAGGCGACCATCCGTTCCTAGGCTGTTAGAGGTCATAACGGGTGGCAACACTGATTGATTGGTGCATCTCGGTTTTCTCTGGACTACGTGTTTGGCTCGAAAAATGTAAGACAGCGGACAACGATAGGCGTTCGCCCGCTTCGTAGCGCCTATATCGGCACGTTCGGCCCACGGTTTATCGTTACCACCTGGTCCAGTGCTGACTCACGCTCGCATTTTTTGTCCAACAGGCACACGCCGATCGTTGACTAGAGGTTACGCTTGTCGGTGAAGCGCGCCGGCCTTTTCTCCAGCAGTGCGTCCAGGCCTTCGCGAAACTCCGCGCCCGACATCGCCAGCGCCTGGCCTAGGCCCTCGTAGAGAAACATTTCATCGAGCCCAGTCTCGAAGCTGCGCGCCATGATGAGTTTAGCGAGCCCGATAACTCCGGCCGGCCCGTTGGCAAGTTCATGCGCCCTTGCCATGCACACCGCGTCGAGTTTGTCGTCGGCGACGACCTGAGCGACCAAGCCGGCCGCAAGCGCGTCCTGTGCGTTCCAAGTCGCGTTACCAAATAGCAGCTGTTTGGCTCGCGCCATTCCTACCAGGCGCGGCAAGGTGTACATCGTCGCAACATCCGGGCAGACACCGACGCGGAAGAAACCGGCCATGAACTTGGCGCTGTCCGCGGCGACGATCAGGTCGCCGGCAAAAGCAAGCCCCATACCGCCGCCCACCGCGACCCCATTCACACCAACGACGACGGGCTTCGCCATGCGAATCAATGGCAATAGCCATTCGCCAAGCCGGCGAAAACGCCGATGCGCGGCCCAGGGACCACTAAGGGTTTTCAAATAGCGCAGATCCCCGCCCGCGCAGAACGCCGAGCCCGCACCGGTCAGATAGACTGCCCGCACGTCGTCGTCCTGGGCAACCTCGGCGAAGGCGCTCGCAAGCTGGACGCGCATCTCGTTCGATAAAGAGTTTCTGGACTTGTGGTTGACCATCCGCACAACGCCAACTGCGCCATCTCTGCGGACCTCGACCAGCTGCTTCGGCTCGTTCATGGCTGAAACTCCTCGATCGTCACGTTTTCGAGTATAGCTGGGCGGCTCGCCGTCGCGGTGGGGACGGCTCGGTGTCCAGCAACGGTTTCGTCGAACGGAACTCGATTACAATTGCTGTCACAGCCACGAGCGGCTCGCGGCGTCCGGGACGGCAGTCTCGTGGCCGCGGTCCGCCTCCAGACGCTAAAGCGTCTGTGGAAGGAGACCGAAAATGATGCGCGCGGTTGGCCGCACGCTGGCGGTGTTTGATTGCTTCTCGGAGGACTTACCTAGCCTTAGCCTGCAGGCTATCGCCAACAGGGTCCGACTGCCGAAATCGACCACATTTCGCCTCGTGCAGAGCTTGGATGAGGCTGGCTATCTGGTCCGCCTGGACAATCAGGAGTATTGCCTATCGTTCAAGTTTGTCCGGCTCGCGGGGCTGGTCAAGACCAACCTCGACATTCGGCGCATCGCTCGTTCGGTAATGGAAGAGGCTGCGCGAGCATCCGGCGAAACCGTGACCTTGAACACCGCCCGCGGGCGAGAGCGAGTCTGTATCGATGTAGTGGATACGCCGTCACCGCTCATGAGTATCGCCAAGCCCGGGGAGCATCGACCTTTGGTTGATGGTGCAACCGCGAAGCTCTTGCTCGCCTACTTGCCGCGATCCGAGTCGAAGGATGCTGTCAATTTCGCGTTACGCGTATCGGGTCAGCGCCGATCGGAACTGTTGGCCGAGCTCGATCGCGTGCGCAGGCAGGGGTACGCCGTTACTCACGGGGAGCGTGTGCTCGGGCTCACCGCCGTGGCCGCGCCAGTGCGCGATACCGAGGAAGACGGTAAGTATTGCATCGCCATCGCCGGACCGACGGCACGCATGAAACCGCGCATCTCCGAGCACGTTCGCATTGCGGTACGAGCAGGCGATGAGGTATCGCGCCGCTTGGGTGCGCGCAGTAAAAACGCTGGGGTGGAAAAATGAAACGCTTTTCATGCGCAGCCGCATACTAGAATGGCGCAAAACGATTCAATGATTCGCCTCGCCCGAGTAGCGGACGCGACTGTGATCGCGCATATGTCCCGCGATGCGATTGAAACAGGGCTTGGCTGGACCTGGCGTCCGCAGCGCGTTGCAACCAGCATTCGAGATCCCCAGTCGCTATGCATCGTCGCCGGAATGCGGAAGATTCTCGGATTCTGCATCATGCAGTTTGGCGAAGAACTGGCGCATTTGAGTTTGCTCGCTGTTGATTCGCGCTATCGCCGGCGCGGCCTGGGTTCGAACCTGGTCAACTGGCTGCTTGCGTCCGCGCGTGTTGCTGGGATTGCCGCGATTCATGTAGAGATGCGCGCGACCAATTCCGAAGCCCGCGATTTCTATCGCACGCTTGGGTTCGAGATGGCAGACCTGATTCCGGGTTATTACCGAGGCCTCGAGACGGCTCAACGCATGGTATTGCGGCTGCGCCCCGAGGGTATTGAGCCGACGGACTGGGAACCTCCCGTGTCATGGCGGCGCCCGGAAGGTTCGGCTTGAGTTCGACACGGGGTTCGGCGCTTGCGTCGTTTGGCAGCTCACGCGGCTGAGGACAACGATGACAGGACTCGGAGGCAAGACGGCACTGGTGACGGGATCGACTGGCGGAATCCATGGGTGCTGACCCCGCACGCCGAACGCCAGATTGCTTAGCGTAGCTCGGTCTTAGTGATTTGCTCCAGCACGCGCACGATCTCGGTGTGATCGGCATTGGCCCCTAAGGCCGCTTCTGCATCGTTCCACAGCGGTACGCAATGTTCTCCGAGGGGCATCGGCGCCTCGACCTCGGCTGCAAGCTCCAGGGCGGTGCGCAAGTCCTTGGCCATCAGCCCGAGCGAAAATCCGGAGCCAAAGCTACGCGAGAATATGAACTGGGCGAACTTGTTCTCGGTGCTATTGTTCTTCCCCGTCGACGCGTTCAAGACTTCCAGCGCGATCTTCGGATCCAGTCCGAAGCGCTGCGCCGCGACCAGTCCCTCGGCTGCAGCGAGCAATCCGGCGGCAGAGACGTAGTTGTTGAGACACTTAATGGCGTGCCCCGCTCCGAGCGATCCGGCGACGATCAACTGGCTGCCGAGAGCACTTAGCACCGGGCGACAACGTTCTATTAGTGCCGGTTCGCCTCCAATCATCACGGCAAGCTGTCCCGGAATCGCACGCCTGACACCGCCGGAAACCGGAGCGTCCAGCATTTGAATGCCGCGAGCCGCAAGGTCGCTGCCAAGCTTCTTGGTGCCGACAGGCGCCGAAGAACTCATGTCGATCAGCACTGAGCCTTTCGCAAACCCGGCAACAAGCCCGGATTCCGGGGCGCCGTCGTGTCCCAGGGCTACGTCGCGCACGATGCATCCGTCCGGGACCATGGTAATGACCACGCGGCACGCCTGCGCTAGTTCGGGTAGACGCTCGACGGCGTCCGCGTCAAGTTCAAGCGCAAGGCCGCGTGCAAGGTTCATGTCGATATCGTTCAAGGCAACTCGAAAGCCCGCGCGCTGCAGATTGCGGGCCATCGGTGCTCCCATTTTCCCCAGTCCAATAATCCCGATGCGCTCGGGCGGCGAGAACGAGTCGATCATGTTTCCTCCAAGATTGGCGATGCGTAGTGTCCGAAGCGATCTTAACATTCTGATTCCGGTATCGACGACGCATGCTTGTGCGGCGGCGCGAGCGTTTTGTCGGGCACTCTTGGCGAGCACGGGCATGGCATAATTCTCCGCAACGGAGACTACGACCATGAAACAGATCAAAATCCCAGCCGTATTCATGCGCGGTGGAACCAGCAAGGCCATCGTGTTCCAACAAAAGGATCTGCCCGCGGACCGTGCGCTCTGGGACGATATTTTCCTGGCGGCGATCGGCAGCCCGGATCCGAGTGGGCGCCAGCTCGACGGTATGGGTGGCGGGGTTTCGTCCCTTTCTAAAGTGTGTGTGGTCGGCCCGGCATCGCGTCCGGACGCGGATATCGATTACACCTTCGCGCAAGTGTTGGTTAAGGACGAGCGCGTCGACTACTCCGGTAATTGCGGCAACATGTCTTCGGCCATGGGACCGTTCGCGCTGGATGAGCGCCTCGTTCATTGTGCCGGGCCTGAAGCGGTGGTGCGCATTCACAACACCAACACCAAGAAGATCATCCGATCGCGCTTCCTTGTGGACGGGGGCCTGGCCGCAGTCGACGGCGAGCTATCGATCCCCGGTGTATCGGGAACAGGGTCGCCGGTGCGCCTCGAGTTCTTGAATCCTGGCGGCGCCACAACCGGCAAGCTGCTGCCCACCGAAAACGTCAGCGACGTACTCGATGTTCCCGGAATCGGCAAGATCACCGTGTCGATGATCGATGCCGCCAATGCTTGCGTGTTCGTGCGCGCTCAAGATGTGGGCCTTAGCGGAATCGAGATGCCCGAGGCCCTGGACGCGAACCGAGAGGTGATGGAAAAGCTCGCTGCGATCCGCCTCGCCGCGTCCGTGGCCATGGGGATCAGCGCTGATCTTGCCGCCGCCGCGAAGATTACTACGGTTCCGTTTATCGGCTTCATCGCGGAGCCGCGAGAAGCGAAGTTGTTATCGGGCGAAACAATTCGAGTTGACGACATCGATCTGACCGGCCGCATCATTTCAAGCGCACAAACGCATCGCGCGCTGCCGCTGACGGGATCTTTGTGTATGGCGGTCGCAGCACGCTTGGAAGGCAGCGTCGTGAATCGAGTGGCGCGAGCTACGTCTAATGTCGACGCGCCGATTCGTATTGGTATGCCTTCGGGCGTGCTCGTGGTCGCCGCGACCGTAAAAAAAGACCAAGGCCACTGGGTTGCCGAGCAAGGGGCTTTCTACCGCACAGCGAGGCGCTTGTTCGAAGGCGCGGTATACGTACGTGGCTCGCGCGTTGCGTCGAGCGTGAGCGCTGCCGGGCGTGCAACCGCCGATATCGCGCACTGAACAGTCGCAAAGAGCCGCGTCCGGCCTGAGGCGGCGCAGCGAGTCAAGTACGGTGGGGACACGTGGTCATGCATGCTTGGGTGTGTGCACTAACGTGGCATTGAGCCACCAGCAGAGCGGGACGGTCAACATGACGATTGCAGCTGCCGCGAGCAGCGATGCCGCTACACCGATTTGGTCAGCTAGAATACCGTATGCAACCGGAGCTACCACGCCACTCGCAGAGCCCAAAGTGTAGAAAAGACCGAACGCACGCGAGACACGGTCTGGTTCGACCAGATCGGCCACGGTGCCGTATAGCGCAGAGGAAGTTCCACTGAGCGCAATCCCCACGAGCGGCAGCACAACATAGGCCGACACCCCAGGCAGATACACGACTAGGACGATGCCCACCGCTGATGCGATCTCAGTGAGTACGATGGTCCGGACAGTGCCGTAACGTTCGGCGAGGAATCCACAGGAAAGTTTGCCCGCCATTCCGCCGGCTGCAACCAGCGGCACGGACAAAACGGCCCAGCCCGCAGGCAGGCCCTTGGCAAGCATGAGAAAGGCGACGAAGGTCAGGAAACCGGTGCGCGTCATCGCGTCGATAATTTCTATCGAGCATAGGGCGAAAAAACCCGAGCGATTACGTAACCCCCAGCCGCTATTGGCATGCTCCTCGGTGCGCTGTTGGCGGCGTACTGGGCGCTGTCCGCTTTTAGCAAACAAGAGCAGAAACCACACCGTCACTGCGCCGACGAGGGTAATGGTTCCGAGTGCCATGACCGGTGCTTGCCATGCAATGCCGGCCGCGATCATGAGACCGAACAGTCCTGCCACACCGACTTTGCCGACATCGCCCGCAAAATTGTAAATTCCCAGCGCGGCACGTCTTCCGGTAACGGGGTAGGCGTGCGAGATCATCGCCGAGCATAATGGGTGCTGAAATGCTCCGCCGCAGCCAGCGATAAAAAGTGCAGCGAGGATTGCGGTGAAACCGCCGGCGTAGCCCAGCGCGACAAAGCCCACGCCTGCGCAAGCGGTGCCGGCAGCGAGTAAGCTGCGTTCCCCGAAATGCTCCGCCATGACACCGGCCGGTAGCTGCAAGGCGGCCATGGCGGCGCGGTTCGCGGTCCGAATCAGACCCACCTGGGCATAGTTAAGCCCGAAAGCCTGAGCGATTAGCGGCAGCAGGACGTAGAGCACGTCGGTCAGCCCATCGTGAATGACATGGGCGGCGCTACATACGGCCAATGTGGTACGGGGTCTAGTCATGCAGTCTTGGTCTTGTGGTAACGACGCGCACGGAGCAAGTGAGTGTCCAGGAAAATTTCGCTTATCACAACGCTGCACTGCGCCACGGGTAACCCCGGCGTGTGACCGCGGCTATAATTTCGAGCGATCCGGAGCAACTCGGGGCGAACTTATTCATGGTACTAACGATCCTGCTGTATTTTTTCGCGAGCCTATTCATCGTGCTTGGCTTCTTGATGCTGTTTTCCTACCGCCGCTCGCAGCGCCTGGAGTTCTTGATGCTATCGTTTGTCTACGCGGGCTCGGGGCTGGCGGCGGGATATTCCTCGGCATGGTGGCCCTTGGTTGCTGGCTTCGCAGTCGCGTGGCTGCTCAAGCTTACCGGTTTCGATCCGGACAAGCCGCCAACTGCGCCAGCCTCCGCAGATGATTCGGCGGGCAATCGGCCGCCGGGCAGCGGTGCCTAACGCAAGAAGTGTCCGCAGTGGAAGAGATTGTGGGCGCAATTCCGATGGCGAATAGGCTAGAAGCAATTAGTGCGTTTGCCGCGCGTCCGGCATACTGTGCCGTCGGTACCGTAGATTGAGGCGCCCTGTAGCTCGAAACGATTGCCGTCACTACCGGTCAGCGTATTGCCGCGACGCGAATAGGTCGTGCCATCCGATCCCAGTACCTGACGACCGACGATACGATAGGTCTTGCCATCGTCGCACTGCACGCTCTGATAACCGATCTCTCGGCAGCTCCTTCCGGCGGGTCGTTCGGCCCCAGGAAGGGGATCGAATTGTGGAATCTTGCGCTGTTCCCAGGGTGGGGTTGGGTTCTGATCCAGCCACAGGCCACGACGCTGCGCCTTGACCTGTAGGCATTCCCGTTCGTATTTTTCGCGGAGTGCCTGCGGAATCTCTGCGATGTCGGCTGGATCGCACCATGCCAGTCCTGCCTTGATCAGTTCGAAACCGACATCGTGCCCGTCGACGACGACCCGGCCGTGAATGCGGCCATCCTTGTCGGTTCTGTCGACAATGATCTCGAATGCGCTGGCGCCCAGCCATTCGGCAGCAAGGTGTCTAGCTTGCGGACCGAAGCGTTGCCTTTGCTCCGGCGAATCGACACCCGTTAACTTTATGCGTTTGAGCTTCTCACTTTGGTCCAGCACTGCAAACGCTGATCCACTGCCATACGCGACGATTTTTGCGCGCAGAACAGCCTTGTCCGCTGCATACGATGGAAACGAGCAGATGCAGCAGACGAACCAAATAGACCACAAGGTCAGTCTGCGCGATCGAAATGGGTAGGGCATCGATTTGCCGAAGTTGCGGTTGTTGTCGCCCTCGACCAAGCAAGTGTTCCTGCGTTGACAGGCGCTTACCAGCGTCGATTGTAATGAATAGTGATCCATTCAGAAAATTTTCTACGCTCGCAGTGTTAACCATCGTTTTTATTCACAAAAGCGCTTGGCCGAATACGACTGTGAGAAGCAACGCGTGCGCATCCATATGATGGGTGACTATTTTGGCCGACTTGGGCGTGGTGGACTCGCTTTCAAGAACGCGAGACCCGAGAAATGGGAACCCGTTGCGTCTGCGGGAGACGTCGCCGAGGCCCTATGGAAATACGCCTGTGGCAAGCAATAGCAGCCGAATACTGGATCAAGAGACAATGCGCTAGACTGCCGAGCGACGGCCGCTGATGGCAAGCCCAAGAACATGGCCGGGTTAGTGGCTGACGATGGCATCGAAAACCAACCAGCCCAAGATGGCAACAAAAACGCATACTAGTATTGCCCGCGCAATCCGCTTTGGGTCTGCCAGCCTTGATTGTTGTTCGGGGACGTGCGCCTTCTGGCTCGGCGGCATGGACTGACGTGGGATGTCGCTCTTAGCCGCCTTGCCGAGGTCTGGATGCGGTCGCCTGTACACCCAGGCAATCCATGCAACGCAAAAGATGGCTATCACGCCAAAGGTAACCCATCGTCTTAGTTCATCATTTGATGTAAAGATCAATGACCACCTGTATGCCACGGGAAACCCGATGAAGAGGGAGATGGGCAGCGCAAGTCTAGCGCGGTAACTGCGGGCTGCTTTGCGAGACTTTTCTACTGCGGTCCCATTTTCGCTTCCGAAGGCGCCGATAATTCTGCCAAGCCCGAAGAAGACAGCGACCGGTCCAATGACCCAAAGTACGATGGATATGGCAGACGAAAAAAGTTTCCCGATGGTCGGCTGGCCTATTCCCGTGTCAGAAGAATCCGTAGTCCACAACCACGATGCAGCCATCGTTACAGCAATGCCAATGACCGCGATGGCTAGACCGCCGAAAAAAATTTTCAGTCGTTTCTCAAGGCTCATCGTTTTCCTGGCGTTTTGGCAATACCGTTACAACCGGTATCGATTTCGAGCGCGAAGAGCGTTCCAGGACTTATCGCCTTTTCTGAAATCGAACGACACTGCCACCTCACCTTGCTCACCGACGTGGTAGCTGCCGTTCGCGCTGCAATTGATCAGGTTGTCGAGGGTGAGGGGCACGTCCTTCGCAGTTTGGGCGCTGCGGCGATTTGTATCGCGGTCAGTCTGAGGTTGACAGGCTGAACGGGGCATAACGCGCTGCCATGCTCATCCATGGCGCGCTCCGTTTCGTAGCGATCGAAAAAAGTCTCTCAGGCACTCGACTGCGATGAGGGTGTAACGGAAGGGCGCTCGACACCGACGCAACATTCGTTATGTCGCTGATATTACTGGCGCCCCCGAGACGAATCGAACGTCCGACCTACCCCTTAGGAGGGGGTCGCTCTATCCACTGAGCTACGGGGGCATGACGCAAGAATTCTAACTCACATCATCTGCCGCGTAGCGACGCACAGAGAGTACCGGATAGCTACCGCGCGGGACGCATCAGGCGGGAGAAAAATGCAACATATGTCCAAATCCTCCTGCGAGATAATCATTTCGTGCCAGCGGAGCTTGCATATTCGTAGCAGATTGGCGCTATGATATCTCTCGTGGTGTACAGGGGCTTTACGCTGTACATGCGTTGTCGCTAGCACACGGAGGATGGAAGGAACGTTGATCGATTCAATCGACCATGTGGTCTTGACCACGCGAGACGAGGTCAAGTGGATCGAGTTTTACACCGAGACTCTCGGTATGCGGCTAGAGCGTTATGGCGATAACCGCAGCGCGTTGGGCTTTGGGCGGCAGAAAATCAATGTTCATCAGCCCGGCGTAACCGCCGGACTTAAGGCGCAATCGCCTACATCGGGTTCCTTGGATTTGTGTTTCATCGCGTCGGCGCCGCTCGATGACGTGATTGCGAGTTTGCGTGGCGGCGGTGTTCGGATCATCCCGGGTCCAGTCCAGCGAGCCGGGGCCCATGGACCCTCCGTTCAATATATGTCTGCGATCCTGACGACTATCTTGTCGAGATTGCCGAGTACATGCCCTGACGCGGCTACCGCCGCTGCTCGGGACAACCCGGGCCCGTGTGGGCCACTGCTTTCACAGTGGGTTCAGACAATGAATCCAACAGCGTCGCTTTCGCGTCGCTGTTCGGGGTCTTGCGAGCCGCGTGAACGATCTATCCTGTGAACTGGGATTTTCTCGCCGTCAACGCAGCGAAGGCGCCAGGTGTTTTGGCGTTGTGTGCCGCGTTTTGTGCGATGGCGGGGATTACCGGACAGGGGCGACTGCTTCATGCTTTGTAGGCAGGTGTCACAGAAATTTACCTTTGCGGGAGGCGCAAAGCTTGCGTTCGAACACGAGAGGGAACAGGATAATGACGATCTCCATATAGGCCCGACATTTGCTACGGATACAGATGAACTGGTTCGATACGCGCGTGTCTCACTTCAGAGTAAGCTCATGAGCGCCCATTTGCGTGTGGTGTGGTGAGTCTGGCAATGATGGAGTGCTTCGGTCGAATCGATGAGGCCCTACCAGGGGAGGAGATGGTTTATGACGACGCTGCTTGAAGGCTACAAGAATCGGTATTCGGCAACGCAAGAGGAGGAGATGTCGCTCGAGGAATACCTCGAGTTGTGTCGCCACGACCGCGGAGCCTACATGAGCGCCGCAGAACGGATGCTTGCCGCTATCGGCGAGCCGGAAGTGGTCGATACCCGCAACGATCCGCGCCTTTCTCGGTTGTTCTCCAACCGAATCATTCGCCGGTACCCGGCGTTTCGCGAATTCTACGGGTTGGAGGACGCAATTAATCAGGTTGTGTCGTATTTCCGCCACGCAGCGCAGGGACTCGAGGAACGCAAGCAAATTCTTTATCTACTCGGACCAGTCGGTGGAGGTAAATCCTCGCTCGCGGAGCGGTTAAAGCAACTCATGGAAAATCAGCCGATCTACGCGCTGAAGGGTTCTCCCGTCAACGAGATCCCACTTGGCCTTTTCGCGCCTGATCAGTACGGTGAGCGACTAGAAAAGGAGTACGGAATCCCGCAGCGCTACCTTGCGGGGATCATGTCGCCGTGGGCTGTTAAACGGCTTGGCGAGTACGGCGGAGATATTTCAAAGTTCCGCGTGGTGCGATTGCATCCATCAGTCCTGCGGCAAGTCGCCATCGCTAAGGCCGAACCGGGTGACGAGAATAACCAGGATATCTCGACGTTGGTCGGGAAGGTAGACATTCGCAAGTTAGACCAATACGCTCAACACGACCCCGATGCCTATAGCTACTCTGGAGGACTGTGTTTCGCCAACCAGGGCTTGCTCGAGTTTGTCGAGATGTTCAAGGCGCCGATTAAGATGTTGCACCCTTTGCTCACCGCAACTCAGGAAGGAAACTTCAAGGGTACCGAAGGCTTCGGCGCGATTCCGTTCCAAGGCGTAATCATGGCGCACTCCAACGAGGCGGAGTGGCAGAGCTTCCGCAACAACAAGCGTAACGAGGCCTTTCTCGATCGCATTTATATCGTCAAGGTACCGTATTGCCTGCAAGTGACCGAGGAAGTCAGAATCTACGACAAGCTGCTGCGCGGCAGTTCCCTCGCTTCGGCGCCGTGCGCGCCGGGTACGCTTGATGCGATGGCGCAGTTTTCGGTCCTGACACGTCTCAAGGACCCGGAGAACTCCAGCATCTACTCGAAGATGCGAGTCTATGACGGCGAAAGCCTGAAAGATACCGATCCGAAGGCGAAGTCCTACCAGGAATACCGTGATTACGCCGGCCCTGACGAGGGCATGACCGGAATGTCGACCCGCTTCGCTTACAAAGTGCTTTCCTCGGTATTCAATTACGACCACGGGGAGATCGCGGCCAATCCGGTGCATCTGATGTACGTTCTGGAACAGCGCATCGCGCGCGAGGATCTACCCGAGGAAACGCAGCGCCGCTATCTAGAATTCATCAAGGGCTGGCTTGCCCCGCGTTACGCGGAGTTTATCGGCAAGGAGATTCAGACCGCCTATCTGGAATCGTACGCTGAATATGGTCAGAACATTTTTGATCGCTACGTCACGTACGCGGATTGCTGGATTCAGGACGAGGAGTTCCGGGATCCGGATACTGGCGAAGTATTCGACCGATCGGCGTTGAATGCCGAACTCGAGAAAATCGAGAAACCCGCTGGTATTGCCAACCCGAAAGACTTTCGCAACGAGATCGTTAATTTTGTGCTGCGCGCACGCGCGGCAAGCGGTGGCAAGAATCCGGCATGGACGAGTTACGAAAAATTGCGCGAGGTCATTGAGAAGAAAATGTTCTCGAATACCGAGGATTTACTGCCGGTGATTTCGTTTAATGCCAAGGCCTCGGAGGACGACCGCGGCAAGCATGAGAATTTCGTGGCGCGCATGGTGGCTAAGGGCTACACCGAGAAGCAGGTGCGGCTGCTTTGCGATTGGTACCTGCGCGTGCGCAAGTCTAACTAACTAATATGGCGTGGCTGCGGGTAGTGCGCGGCGCAGGCGCGATGTTCGTACCGAACAAACCGAGCCAACTCAGCGACGCGCCCAGCCGGCAGTCCTAGAACCGATGGCTCACCTAATCGATCGCCGCGAGAACGCGCGTAACAAGAGTGCGGTCAACCGCGCGCGGTTTCTGCGTCGTTACAAGGAGCAGATTCGGCGGGCCGTGCATGACATGGTGTCCGAGCGCTCGATCACGGATATGGACCGAGGCGGCAACGTCGGTGTACCGCGCAAGGACATCAACGAGCCCGTATTCCGGCATGGGCGAGGCGGGGATCACGAGATCGTCCATCCCGGAAATCGCGAGTTCACCAAGGGCGATCGAATCCCGCGCCCCGAGGGGTCGAGCGGGAGCGCCGGATCCGAGGCAGGTAGCGGAGAATCCGAGGACGAGTTTGTCTTCGCCTTATCGCGCGAAGAATTCCTGCATATATTTTTCGAGGATCTGGAACTGCCGCGGCTCGAGCGCAATTTGCTCACAGGCATCGAACAGTCAAAGCCGGTCCGAGCCGGGTTCACGACCACTGGATCTCCGAATAACCTGGCGATCGTGCGCACCATGCGAACGTCGCTGGCGCGGCGAATCGCTTTGAGTGCATCGATCAAAAAAGAGCTCGACGCGGCAACAGCCGAGCTGACCCGTGCTTTGGCGGATGAACAGCCGCAAGGTGAAATTGATGCGCTGCGTGAGCGAGTAGCAGCACTTAAACATCGCTTGCGGCGCGTGCCATTTCTCGACGAGTTCGACCTGCGCTATCGGAATCGGGTGAGCGTCCCGGAGCCTACCGCGCGCGCGGTCATGTTCTGCTTGATGGACGTGTCGGCCTCGATGGACGAGGCAAAGAAGGATCTTGCCAAGCGATTCTTTACGCTGCTCTATCTATTCTTGACCCGCAAGTACGAGCACGTCGATTTGGTCTTTGTCCGGCACACCGATAATGCCGAGGAAGTCGATGAGCAGACGTTCTTCTACGATCGCAAGAGCGGCGGCACCGTGGTTTTGTCCGCGCTGCAGCTAATGGCGGAAATCGTGCAGGGGCGTTATGCAACGGGCGGCTGGAACATCTATGCTGCGCAAGCTTCGGATGGTGACGCATTTGGCGCGGATGCTGGCAAAAGCGCGCGTTTTCTGGCTGAGCGAATCTTGCCGCTGACGCGCTACTTCGCGTATCTCGAGACGCCGGACGAGGCGGGGGCGCGCATGAGCAGCCTCTGGGTTGAGTACCAGGAAATTTCGGTCGTGCCAGGAAGTTTCGCGATGCGCCGTGTCACTCGACGCGATGAAATTTACCCTGTGTTCCGGGAGCTGTTTCGCAAAGACGTGGGAGCTGCCGCGGCATGAGTTTCATATCTACCGGCGCGGATTGGGATTTTGAGCTTATCGAGCGCTACGAGCAGGCGATCGGTGAGTGTGCGGCCGAGTTTAATCTGGATACCTACGCGAACCAGATTGAGCTGATCAGCTCGGAACAGATGCTCGACGCGTACGCGAGTGCTGGACTACCGGTCGGCTATCCGCATTGGACCTACGGCAAGGAGTTTATCCGCAACGAGCAGTCCTATCGCAAGGGCTATCAGGCGCTCGCATACGAGATCGTGATCAATTCCGATCCCTGCATCGCGTATCTCATGGAAGAGAACACCATGATGATGCAGGCGCTCGTCGTTGCGCATGCTTGCTTCGGGCACAACTCGTTTTTCAAGGGCAATTACCTCTTTCGCCAGTGGACCGAGGCTGATGCCATCATCGATTACCTGGTTTTTGCCAGACGTTATGTCATGGAGTGCGAGGAGCGCTATGGTCACGCCGAGGTCGAGGCGGTAATCGACTCCTGTCATGCGCTGAGCTTGCACGGCGTCGACCGCTTCAAGCGGCCGCAGGCGCCTTCCGTGCGCGAGGAACAGGTGCGAGCCGAGGCGCGTCGCGTGTACGACCAGCGCCAGTTCAACGATCTCTGGCGTACGCTGCCGGGCCGAGAGCCAACGCACTCCACGGGCAAGAAGCGCGATTTTCCGGGGGAGCCTGAGGAGAACATACTTTACTTCGTTGAAAAGCACTCGCCGCGCCTGGAGTCGTGGCAACGTGAATTGGTGCGTATCGTGCGCAAGCTCGCGCAGTATTTTTATCCGCAAGTGCAGACCAAGGTGATGAACGAAGGCTGGGCAACGTTCTGGCACTATCACCTGATAAATCGCCTCTATGACAAACGCTTGGTGAACGACGGTTTCATGCTCGAGTTCTTGCAGTCGCATACTAATGTCGTCAGCCAGCGCGGATTCGATGAACGCGGCTTTGCCGGGATTAATCCGTATGCGCTGGGATTCTCGATGTTCGTGGATCTCAAGCGTATCTGCTCCTCGCCCAGTGCGGAGGATCGCCGCTGGTTCCCCGAGATCGCGGGTACGGACTGGAATAAGACCCTGGACTTCGCCATGCGCAATTTCAAAGACGAGTCCTATATCGGGCAATTTCTTTCGCCTAAGCTGATGCGCGACTTTCACCTGTTTGCCGTCGCCGATCACGAGACCGAGACGGAGCTATTCATTGATGCGATACACGATGACAACGGGTATCGGCGTGTGCGCAAGCTGCTTTCCGAGCAGTATAAGCGCGAGAATTCCGTGCCCGACATTCAGGTCGTTCGCTATGAGCGCGACGGGGATCGTTCGTTAACACTGCGGCATTTCCGGGCGCGCAACCGGCCATTGATGACCGAGGAAGCACGCGAAGTTATGAAACATCTCGGGCGCCTTTGGGGATTCCCCGTGCGCTTGGAGTCGATGGGCGCGGACGGCAGCGTGAGCGACGTGCTGGAAAGCGCAGATTAGTCCGGCGGAAGCAGCGCCTCTCCTACTTATCCCGGCGCATTTGCACGCATTGCGAGTTGGCGTCCTGGGGCAGGTGTGGTGGATGTTTGCGCGGGCATGCCACATGCCTGCGGCATGGAAGCGCGGGACGCTTCGGGAAAACTGGTCCGTTGGTCGTGCAGCGGCTGCAAAGCTGGGGAGCTAAAATATAGGGCGCTGGAATCTTGCCAGCGGAGCCCGGAGTATCGAATGCACGTGGACGAGCAGTTTCAGCGTCTTGCCCAGGGAGGTGACGATGCAATCGACCTGGTCGAGGGCGCGTTGTTGATTGCTGCTGGGGAAAATCCGCAGCTCGATGTCAGCGAATATCGGCAGAAATTGGCCGCGCTCGGCGCTAGCTTCAAACGCCGGTTGCGGCCCGACCTCGGACCAACCGAGTCGATCATGGCGCTGAACCGTTATCTGTTCGAAGAATTAGGCTATCAGGGCGCAGCGGAAAACTACTACGATCCGCGCAACAGTTTCCTCAATGAAGTTCTCGACCGGCGCACCGGTATTCCGATAACGCTCTCGATTCTGTACATCGCCGTTGGCCGGCATGTCGGCTTGGCGCTCGACGGCGTTTCTTTCCCCGGTCATTTTCTCGTGCGCTGTCCGGTGCACGATGGCACCGCTGTGCTCGATCCCTATCATAAGGGAATCTCGCTCGGTATCGCAGATCTGCAAAAGCGCCTTGCCCCGTTACAGGACGGCAAAGCCCCATCGCGAGCGGAGGTTGCAGCGATGCTGACCCCGGCGAGCAAGCGCGAGATACTTTCCCGATTACTGCGCAACTTGCGGGAAATTTATCTGCACTTTATTCAACTGCCGCAAGCACTGTCGGCGACGTCGCGCATTCTGACCTTGAATCCGAACAATTCGTCCGAATGGCGCGAGCGTGCTGGATTACACCTGAAACTGGAATGTTTTCGCGCGGCGTTGTCCGACTATCAAAGCTATCTTGCGCTCAATCCGGAGGCGGGGGATGCAGAGTCGACGCGCGCACGCATAGTCGATTTGCAGCAAACGTGTGCGCGGCTTAATTGAGGAAACCGATCGTGTCTTTCCAGCGCATGGCCGATGGGCTCAGCAGGAGGCAGCTAACGTAGCGGTGACGAGGGCAGCCAGACTCTGACCATCCGGGTGCTGTTCCGAGTCGGTTCTTTGGCCGACGTCGGCACCGCGTCCGGCGAATAAGCAGCCACGGCAGGTATAGCGACAGCCGAAGTCTGTCCGGCATTGGCTGCTGGCTGTTCGACCCGTGCAGGAACTTTCGACGTCGCCTCGACAAGTACAGGCACCACGCCACCCGTTACGGTCTCGGCGCCGGCGACAATGTTGCCAAACTGATCCACGACCAAAGTTTCGGGAGTCCGTTCGGATTCGCTTCGAGGCTGTGCCGGCGGATCGTAATCCTCCGGTTCTGGCGGTGGATTTCCATCGTAGACCAAATTACGCCGGCGCTGTAGGTAAGCTTCGCGTATGAACGTGTAGCGATCGATCGCTGCGGCCTCAAGTACCTTTTCGCTTTTAAGCAACCGAGCGCGATCGTTGATCGCGCGGGTTGCCAGAAACTGGTTGCGGGTGCGAATGTGATCCTCTTGCCAGACTACGTCCGAGAAGCTATCGACCCACCGGCCGACGGCGTCGCGGAACGAACTCGGCCCAATGATTGGCACCACCAAATAGGGTCCGCTGCCTATCCCCCAGTAACCGAGCGTTTGCCCGAAGTCCTCGTTGTGCTTTTCCAGGCCGAAATGAGTCCCGACATCAAAGAAACCGAGAATGCCGACGGTCGAGTTGATGAGGAACCGCCCGGCGTCCGAAAACGCCTGTGGAAACTTCAACTGCAGGACACCGTTGATGACAACGGTGATGTCTTCGAGATTGGAGAAGAAGTTACCAATGCCGGTGCGCGCGAAGCCAGGCAGAACGGCACGGTAACCCGTGGCGATGGGCTTGATTACCATCGTGTCCAGCCCGTCATTGAACTTGTAAACTACTCGGTTTACTGGCTCCAGGGGATCGCGCGGGCTGTTATGCGCACACCCCGCCATGGCAGAAACCAGCAGCAGAACTATTACTGTGATCAAGCTGCGTGCGCGAGGTTCGCTGGAGCTCATTGGTCCGTCGTTCATGGTTCCCATCTCTGGTTGGCGTTCGATTATAGCAACAATAGCAACCCGTCGAAGCCCAGTTCAAAGACACGTACTCATGGGCATTAACGGAAACACCTGCTAGGGCTTGAGAGATGGCCCATGCGTTGTGATTTGGCAGCGCCCTGCGCGCATATCTGTGGTGCGCGGATGGTGTTCATCAAAGGTCAGAATCTGCTGACTAACTAACAGCGGTACCGATCGTGGCGCCCGTTGACCCCAAAAATTACCGGTACACGCGAGGCGCTCGCGCAAATGCCTTTGATTTATACTGGGCCTAGTAACCCAGCCACTCAATCGGGAACGCGCCGATTCGTTGCTCCGATGCTTGTCGGTCAGCGACATGCCGCGTTGCCAAGATCTCATTCGGAGGACGCTCGCCATGCTGCAAAAGGTCAAGACCAATCCGCCTAAGCTTGAGGATCCGGCGTTTTTTCGCGAGCAGTGTTATATCGATGGCGCCTGGGTGGATGCCGACGACAAATCGACGTTCACTGTAGTTAATCCCGCGGACGGTACCGTAATCGGCAGTGTGCCCCGGATGGGTGCGGCAGAAACGCGCCGCGCCATCGAAACGGCAAACGCCGCGTGGCCCGCCTGGCGAGCCAAGACCGCGAAGGAGCGGGCAAGCCTGCTGCGCAAGTGGTTCGACTTGATGATGCAGCACCAGGAGGACCTCGCCGTCCTGATGACGATGGAGCAGGGCAAGCCGCTCACGGAGTCGCGTGGCGAAATCGCCTATGGTGCGGCATTTATCGAGTGGTTCGCAGAGGAAGGTAAACGTATCTACGGCGATACGATTCCGGCGCAGTTTACCGACCGGCGTATCGTCGTGATCAAGCAGCCGATAGGCGTGTGCGCGGCGGTTACCCCGTGGAACTTCCCCAACGCCATGATCACACGTAAAGCGGGCCCTGCGCTGGCGGCGGGATGCACCATGGTGATCAAGCCAGCATCCCAGACCCCGTTCTCCGCTCTGGCGCTTTGTGAGTTGGCGGAGCGAGCAGGTATCCCCAAAGGTGTTCTCAGCGTGATCACCGGCGCTTCTGGTCCGATCGGAAATGAACTCACGAGCAATCCGCTGGTGCGTAAGTTTACGTTTACCGGATCCACCGAAGTCGGCAAAGTGCTGATGCAGCAATGCGCCAGCACTGTGAAGAAAGTTTCGCTCGAACTCGGCGGAAACGCCCCTTTTGTGGTGTTTGACGATGCCGATCTCGATGCGGCAGTGGACGGCGCTATCGCTTCGAAATACCGCAACGCCGGTCAAACCTGCGTGTGCGCGAACCGTATCTACGTCCAAGACGCCGTCTACGACGCGTTTGCGGCTAAGCTTGCCGAAAAGGTCGGGCAGATGAAGGTCGGCAACGGACTCGAGCCGGGTGTCGTGCAAGGTCCGCTGATCGACGCGAAGGCGGTGGAAAAGGTCGAGGAGCACATTACTGACGCGCTTGGCAAGGGTGCGCGAGTGGTGGTGGGCGGCAAGCGCCATGCCTTGGGCGGGACGTTTTTCGAGCCCACGATTCTGGCGGACGTGACCCCTAATATGGCTGTATCGCGCGAAGAGACGTTCGGCCCGGTCGCACCGCTATTTCGGTTCAAGACCGAGCAGGAGTTGACGGCGCTCGCAAATGCAACAGAGTATGGGTTGGCCGCCTATTTCTACAGCCGCGACATTGGCCGGATCTGGCGTACTGCCGAGGCACTCGAGTTCGGTATCGTCGGTATCAATACCGGCATCATCTCTACCGAGGTCGCGCCATTCGGTGGCATGAAAGAGTCAGGCACCGGGCGCGAGGGGTCCAAATACGGGATCGAAGAGTTTCTCGAGGTTAAGTACTTGTGCATCGGCGGACTCGACCGATAGGCCATGATTGCGCGCAAGGCGGTCAGCCGGTTGCCTTTGCGCTTCGCTTATAAGACGCTGGCGCCACGCGCTCTGGTGGTGGTGTTCGTTGAATTAGAGTCGGGGACTATTCCGAGCCCACGGCGCTGAAATGATAGTCTTGGCCCGTAATGCCGCTCAGGTCCTGGACATCGAGTTCCCAAGCTTCGATTTCGTCTTCGGCGACTACAAGCTCACGAGCCTTGCGCTCGAAATAGTCTTCATCGACAACCGGACGGTTTTGACGACTTACACTGCGTGATTGGGTGCGCATCGCTTCCTCCAGAAAAGTGCTTGTCAGAGTGATTGGAACTCGATACAGCCGGTGTTACCTTGCCTGCCATAGTCGACCGGTTCTACGATCGCTTGCTGGCAAGTATTCGTACAGCAGTGACTCTAAAGTGCAGCAAAGCCAATGCCAGCAGGCTAGCAGAGACTTCAGCGGATATGATGGCTTGAAAAAGCTCGGTAAACTGCCGCAGTTCATGGCCTCAAACAGTTTCGGCTACGAACGCGAAATGCTTGAGCCTGCCCCCCTACAATGATAGTTGGCACCTAGAAGATTGCCGGTCCCTCATGCCCACCGAGAACTTCGTCACGCGCAACCTGCACCGGCTCCGCCGTACCTGGCAGCGGATCGCTGGGGTCACATCATCGGGCGATACCGCCCGTGGAGGAATCACCCGCCACCAGCTCCAGGAATTGGGCGCGTATATGCACGAATGCATTGCCCAGGCAGGAGGGGAGGTCTCCGCGCGCGCGCAGGCTGCGAAGCTCGGTCAGATCTACCTTGGCCTCGACCGGGCAGGACGCAACGAATTTCTGGGACTGATGGCAGGTTTCGGTCCCGATCAGCGCGTTTTGAAAGCGGCGGCGCGTGCGCTGCTCGATGCGAACGATGATGCGGTACGGCTTGAGCAGGAACGCTCCATCCGCGAGGCCGTGCGGTCGCCGCGCGTCAAGATCCTGACCCAGTTTACCGGGCTCCCCGACGGGGTGAAGTTTCTGGTCGACATGCGTGCGGATCTGCTTGAACTCGCACCGGGACGCCCCGATTTGGGGATCTTGGAGAGTGAGTTATCGAGTCTGCTCGCCTTGTGGTTCGACGTCGGATTTCTCGAACTGCAACGCATCACCTGGGATTCGCCGGCGTCGTTGCTCGAGCGCCTGATTGCTTACGAGGCGGTGCACGAGATCCGTTCGTGGGACGATTTGCGCAACCGGCTCGATTCCGATCGGCGCTGCTATGCTTTCTTTCATCCGCGCATGCCGCGCGAGCCTTTGATCTTCGTCGAGATCGCGCTGTCCCGGGGCTTGGCCGGCAGCATACAAAAACTGCTCGATGAGAGCCAGCCGCCGGCCGATCTGCGCAAGGCCGATACCGCAATTTTCTATTCGATCTCCAGCACGCAAGAGGGTCTGCGCGGTATCAGCTTCGGTAATTTTCTGATCAAGCGTGTCGTCGAGGAACTCAAGCGGGATTTCCCCGGGTTGCGCACATTTGCGACATTGTCACCGATCCCTGGGTTCGTGCGTTGGTTGCAGTCGGACGCCGCCGCGCAGGTGGTGTTAGCGAAGGCAATCCAAACGAAACTGAAGAAAGACGCTGTCGAAGCCCCGAACGCACAATCCTTGTGGAAAGCTGTGGCGGGCGTCAACTGGAGCGCGGACCCGAAACGTTGCGCGCTGCTCCAAGAACCAATGCTCGCGATTTGCGCGCATTATCTTACGCAGATCCGGAGGGGATTTCGGCCAATCGATCCCGTGGCACGCTTTCATTTGGACAACGGTGCGCGCATCGAGCGCCTTAACTGGCTCGCCGACACCTCCGCCAAGGGACTCAAACAATCGGCTGGAATCATGGTGAACTACTTGTATGATACTGCCGAGATCGAGAGTAACTACGAGGAATACCGTTTGCACGGTAAGGTTGCGCTGGCTAGCGACGTTCGGCGGTTACTGCGCCTTGCGCCCAGCGCTGGGGCTTAGTACTCCACCGGTACCGGATCTAGACTACGCCACATATACCAGGTTGCAACGGAGCGCCACGGCGCCCATGCGCGGGCGATCATGCGCATGCGCCGCTCGCTCAATGCACGTCCTCGGTTATAGCTGACGGCCATCGCGCGTTGCAGTCCAAGATCGCTCAGTGGCAGCACGTCAGGACGGCCCAGGTTAAATATCAGGAACATCTCGGCGGTCCACCTGCCGATGCCACGTACGCCCAATAGCTGTTCGATGACGACCTCATCGGGCAGTCCTGGCCACGCTGCCGGATCGACCGTGGAATCGCGAAAATGACGCGCGAGGTCTTGGACGTATTCGACCTTGCGGCCAGACAGCCCGGCACTACGCAGTGCCGCGGGATCGGAGCGTGCAAGTTTCTCCGGCGCGATGACACCAACGGTTGCAACCAACCGGTCCCATACGCTCTGCGCCGCCTTTACCGAAATTTGCTGGCCGACGATCGCCCGCGTCAAGGTCTGAAATGCATCGCCGCGCAAGCCAAGCGCGAAGCCCCGGTGGTGCTCGATCAAATCTGCAAGGACAGCATCGCGTTCGGCAAGCTCGCGGGTCGCGCGCCGCCAATACTTAGGCACGGTCAAGGACTGGCTCCGCAGTTTTAGCGCACGATCGGTTACCCGCCGGCGAGGTGCTCGATTGTAGCCGAAGGCAGTCTAGACCGTTCGGCCTAAGGAATTTTCGTCTTGCCTTGGTTATCTTGCAGGCACACAGCGTAGAGCACTTATGACGTGATTGCCGCGATCGTCGCGTTCGTCGCCGGAGTTGGATTGTTGCAGTTACAGGCTGAACTGCCCGCCCTCGTGTGGAGCATTAGTCTCACCGGTCCGGTATTGCTCGCCGCGCTCAGCACGCGCAAGAGAAGAGCAATGCGTGCGTGCCGGCTGCTCGCAGTACTGAGCTTCGCATTCGGCACCGGATTCTTTTGGGCAGCCCTGCTGGCAAGCATGCGCCTCGCCGATGAGTTGCCCGCAGCTTGGGAGGGCCAGGACATTCGCGTGACCGGAGTTGTCGCGCGCTTGCCGCAGCCATTCGAACGGGGCGTACGCTTCGAATTCGACGTCGAGACGGCTGCGCCCGCCGCCGCGCGGGTGCCCGCTCGCATTGCCTTGTCTTGGTATGCAGGACGGCATCGCGACTTGCCGCCCGAGAGCCGACCAATAATACATGCCGCAGAGCGCTGGGAATTCAGCGTGCGTCTCAAGCGTCCGCATGGTACGGCGAATCCGCATGCATTCGACTACGAAGCATGGCTGATGGAGCGTGGCATTCGCGCAACGGGATACGTGCGCACTGGCGCTACGCAACGTCGCCTCGATTCATTAGTGCCGTGGCCGGTGTACATGATCGAACGCGCTCGTAGCGGTATTCGCGCCCGTATTCTCGGCACGTTGCAAGACGCATCCTACGCGGGCGTGATCGCGGCGCTCGTCATGGGCGATCAACGTGCCATCCCGCAGACGCAATGGACTGTGTTCACGCGCACCGGCGTGAATCATTTGATGAGTATCTCGGGTTTGCACGTGACCATGAACTCAACGCTCGTGTTCGCACTGGTGTATGGGTTGTGGCGGCGGAGTGCCCGTTTGTGCCTGAGGCTGCCGGCCCGGCGCGCAGCGGTAGTTGCCGGGCTTGCAGCGGCGTTGGTTTATGCGGCGATTGCGGGATTCGCGGTACCCGCGCAGCGCACAGTCTATATGCTTGCAGTCCTCGCCCTTGCGCTATGGCTCGGTCGGCTTTCATCGCCCGCGTCGGTCTTGGCGCTGGCGCTGCTAGTTGTGACAGTGCTTGATCCTTGGGCGGTGCTTGCACCCGGGTTCTGGCTGTCGTTTGGGGCAGTAGCAGCGATTCTCTATGTATTTGTAGGAGTGGTGCGAACCCCACATTGGGCGCTCGCCTGGGTACGGACCCAATGCGCAGTTACCCTCGGCTTGATTCCGCTGCTGCTCGCGATGTTTCAGCAAATCTCGATTGTGTCTCCGCTTGCCAATGCGATCGCGATTCCGGTGGTTAGCCTTGCCGTCGTGCCGCTCGCGTTGAGCGGCGCTGCGCTGCCATTCGATTTTCTCTTGCATGCTGCTCATGGCGTGATGGCGGCGCTAATGGCGCTCATCACGTGGTTCGCCTCGATGCCCGCGTCCATGTGGCAGCAACATGCCCCCGCGCCGTGGGCTGTCGCAGTCGCACTGTGCGGCATTGCCTGGATGCTGCTTCCGCGTGGTTTTCCAGCGCGCTGGGTCGGCGTTGTTGGCCTGCTGCCGCTATTTCTTGTTGTTCCGTTAGGGCCTGGCCCAGGGAATGTCTGGATTACTGTTCTGGACGTCGGGCAGGGGCTCGCAGTAGTGGTGCGTACCCACCGGCACGCATTGCTGTACGACGCGGGGCCACGTTACTCGGTCGATGCCGATAGTGGCAGCCGAATCGTGCTGCCCTACTTACGGGCTAGCGGTATTCGGCGTTTGCACGGTATCGTGGTGACGCACGCGGACAGCGATCACGCCGGTGGGCTCGCCTCGGTGCTCGCGGGCGTTCCGGTAGACTGGATGGTCTCGTCGTTGCCCGATTCGAGTCGATTGCACGCTGCTGTGGGCTCGTCGAGTGTCTGTTACGCAGGGCAGCGTTGGGAATGGGACGGTGTTCGTTTTGAGATGCTGCATCCGGAGTTCGCGAGTTATGCCGTGCAGAGGATGAAAGCAAACGACCGCAGTTGCGTCATGCGCATCAGCGCACGCGGTAGGCGAGTGCTACTCACGGGAGACGCCGAGGCGCGTTCCGAGCGAGCGATGCTGGCTCGGGCTGCGCAGGCGCTGCGTGCCGAAATCCTGGTGGCGCCACACCACGGCAGTACGACGTCTTCGACCGAAGCGTTTATAGCGGCCGTGCGCCCGGAACTCGCCATTTTCACTGTCGGCTATCGCAACCGTTTCCGCCACCCGCGAGCCGCGGTCGTGCGGCGCTACGTGGATCGGGGAGCGCGGATTTTGCGCTCAGATTCACATGGGGCAGTGTTGCTCCGAGTCGGATCGCAGGGTATGCAGATCACATGGCATCGTAGCCGGTCGCGCCGTTATTGGCACGATAAGTCCAGCTAAAGCGCGACCAACCTCGATATGCACTAGACGGGTAGCCCCGAGAAATCATTTAACCTAAACTCGCGACCTGCCCGCGGGAGATATGCTGGAACGCGGGCAATGCTCGTAGCGCATCGCAATCGAACCGCGCCACATGAACCTCAGGCTGGCCGGTAATTTAGACCGAAAGTAAACGGTCGCAGTAAAATTGCTCCGATGAATCCAAAATTCCAGGAAAGCAATATTTCTCTCGGAGCGCCGGAGGCGCAGGTGGCTGAGGCGAAAGTCCTTGCATCTGGCGCGGCCTTTGACGGCAACCCTCAGGCGCGGTTGGCGTCGCTTGCGAAACGCTTTGGCATCGAAGACAGCCGCGTTATCGACTGCGCTGTAGCGTTTGCCCAGTCGCAGCCAGCGCAGCGCCAACTGGCCTCGGGCGAGTCTGTGCTCGATCACGCGCTGAATACCGCTATCACCCTAGCCGAGATGGGTCTCGACCACGAGTCGGTTGCGGCGGCATTGCTGATGGGGATGTTCCCACTGCCAGTAAGGGAACGCGAACGGCTTGCGGAGAAAGTAGGTATGGCTGTGGTCGATCTCGCCGAAGGACATGCGCGCATGGCGCAGGTCGATTCGCTCGGTGCGGCGGCATCCGGTGGAGATCAATCCGTTGAGCAGCTCGAAGGTTTGCGCAAGATGCTGCTTGCAATGGTGCGGGATTTTCGCGTAGTCGTGATCAAGCTCGCGAGTCAGATGCAGAGCCTGCGCTACCTCGTCAGAGCCGGTGATAGTCCGCTCCGTAAGCGCGAGGCCAAGCTCGCGCTTGAAATCTTCGCTCCGCTCGCTAATAGACTGGGTGTCTGGCAACTCAAATGGGAGATCGAGGATCTTGCGTTTCGGATCGTTGAACCGGAGGTCTACAAGCGTATTGCCCGTATGCTCGATGAGAAGCGCTTGGAGCGTGAGCAGTTCATTGCCGTGAGCACGGCGCAACTTGCCGACGCGCTCGCGCGCATCGGCATCAAGTGTGAGTTGAGCGGCCGGCCGAAGCACATTTACAGCATTTATAGGAAGATGCAGCGCAAGTCGCTGGCATTCGAGGATCTCTACGACATCAGCGCGCTACGCGTATTCGTCGCGGGCATCAAAGATTGTTATGCCGCACTCGGTGTCGTCCACAATCTCTGGGTACCGATTCCCAAGGAGTTTGACGATTACATCGCAAAGCCCAAGGGCAACAACTATCGCTCGCTGCACACGGCGGTAGTCGGCCCGGAGGGAAAAGCACTAGAAGTGCAGATTCGCACCCACGACATGCATCGTCAGGCGGAACTCGGGGTCGCCGCGCATTGGCGCTATAAAGAAGGTACGCGTCGCGACCGGGGTTACGACGAGAAAGTCGCCTGGCTTCGGCAGATGCTCGAGTGGAAAGACGAGCTGGCCGATGCTCGCACGCTGGCCGAGCATTTCAAGTCAGGACTGTTTGACGATAGCGTTTATGTCCTGACGCCGCAGGGCAAGGTGATCGACTTGCCCGCGGGTTCGACCCCGGTGGACTTCGCCTACTATGTGCATACCGATTTGGGGCATCGCTGTCGCGGCGCGCGTGTCGATGGCGCAATGGTGCCGCTAAGCACTGCTCTCAAACACGGGCAGACGGTCGAAATCGTCGCCGCCAAACAGGGCGGCCCGAGTCGCGACTGGCTTAATCCCGCGCGTAGTTTCATCGCCAGTCACCGGGCCCGCGCGAAGGTGCGGCAATGGTTCAATGCGCAGAATCTTGATGCCGCGATTGCGCAAGGGCGCGCGGTTGTGGACAAGGAGTTGCAGCGCTTTGGCCTCACCATGTTGAAACTGGAGAAGCTTGCCGAACGCGCGGGCTTTAAAAAGATCGACGAACTGTTAGCCGACGTGGGCCGTGGCGTCATCGGTCCACGCCAGCTGCAGGCCGCGATGCGTGCGCAGGACGATGAGCCGCGAACGCCGCAAGAGCCGTTGGTGCAGCTCCGCAAAGCACGCTCGGCGCCCGCGGGCAGCAGCATACTTATCGTCGGTGTCGACAAACTGCTCACCGTGCCGGCGAGATGCTGCAAGCCCGTGCCGCCCGATGCTATCGTCGGATTCGTAACGCGCGGGCGCGGGGTGACGATCCATCGTGTGCATTGCAGCAACCTGCCAACCATGGATCGTGAGCGATTGATCGACGCGCAGTGGGGTACTCAGGAAGGCGGCGCGTACCCCGTGGATATCGAAGTCACGGCGACTGATCGGACCGGGCTACTGCGCGATGTGTCCGATACATTGGCGCGTGAACGGATCAACGTGGTAGCTGCCAAGACCGAATCCCGCGATACCACGGCGCGCATGGTGTTCACGGTGGAGATTGCGGATTTGGCGCATCTTAACCGCGTCCTCGGCTTGTTAGAGGGCGTGCGCGCGGTGACGCAGGCGCTGCGGCGCTAAGCGCGCAGCGAAATCCGATGTTGTGATGGCCGGCGGCTGGGTTGCGCGATAGGTTGCGTCCACGCTGCGTGGCCGTGATCTCGGTCGCGGGCGAATCGTGGCCGCCGCCGCGAGTTACTCGTTCGGGACCCGGGGTTGGATCCTCGCGACCATCGGCGGCATCGTACGGATAGGGTCGGTAGGCGCTGCTTACCCACTCCCAAACGTTGCCCGCGAGGTCGAGCGCGCGATAAGGACTCGCTCCGGCGGGCGTGTTCCCTACGGGCACAGTCGCGTTAAACGCCGCCCCGAACTGCGCACGCGTTGCGTCCGCCGGCGCACTGCCCCACGGATACCTCCACGCGTCAGTTCCGCGCGCGGCTTTCTCCCATTCCGCTTCAGTGGGAAGGCGTTTTCCAAGATGTAGGCAGTAGTCGCGTGCCCCGACCCAGTTCGCCTCCACGACGGGATGGCGCTCGTAGCCTTTGTCAGCCACCCAGTGGCCACCGATGCGGTGAATGCGAGCATCCGAATCGTCGTGATCGTATAGCCGTGGACCGGTGGTGTGCATCCAGCCCGTGGCCTGCAGGAAATTCGCGAATTCAGCGTTTGTGACGGGCAGACGATCAATCTGAAACGTCGACAGTACGACTTCATGCGCAGGGCGTTCATCGAGCGGACCGTCATCGCGTCCCATGACGAAGCGACCGGCGGGTACGGTCACCATTAACGGCGCCGCGATACCTTGTGCCGCGTCGCCGTCAGCGAGGCTACCGACAAGCAGACTCAATGTGCATGCGCAACCGGCGAAGCGGCGCGAATTCTGCCTAGATGCCATCGACGACGACTAGTTCGGTGCGGGCCGAGCGTTGGCGCAACGCCTTGAGCGGCGCATACTCAGATGATGACCACCACGCCTTGGCCGCTGTGCGATCCGGGAATTCGAGGATCACGACGCGTTTAGGCTTCCAGCTGCCCTCCAGGGTCTCGGTGTGCCCTCCGCGAATGATGTATCGTCCGCCATAGCGGGCCAACGTGGCCTGGACCTGTTGCTTGTAATCCTCGAATCCTGCCGGATCGGTCACTTCAACGTCGACGACTAGATACGCAGCCACGATTTCTCCTGAAGAATTGTGCAAACGTTCCGTAACTCAGATGTTGCCGTTTGCGCGGATGCGAGGCAAGCCCTGCAATGCGGCCTATTTGGTTTGAATGCAGACGGCGTTTTCGTTACAATCCGCCGCTCGCAGGCGCGTAGCTCAGCTGGTTAGAGCACCACCTTGACATGGTGGGGGTCGGTGGTTCGAGTCCACTCGCGCCTACCATCAACTGTCCTGCCATGGCCACTATCCGCTTACCTGACGGCTCGACTCGGGCCTTCCCGGGGTCGGTCACCGTCGCTGAGGTCGCTCAGTCGATCGGGGCCGGACTTGCGCGTGCGGCGCTTGCCGGACGACTCGACGGCAAGCTGGTCGATACCTCGCACGTCATCGAAAGCGATGCCGACCTGGCGATCGTCACCGAGCGTGATGCGGACGGTGTCGAGATCCTGCGTCATTCCACTGCGCACTTGCTGGCGCACGCGGTCAAGGAGTTGTTCCCGGAGGCGCAGGTGACCATTGGTCCGGTGATCGAAAACGGTTTCTACTACGATTTTTCGTTCAAGCGCGGCTTCACTCCCGAAGACATGCAGGCGATCGAAAAGCGCATGCACGAAATCGCCAAGCGCGATCTTAAAGTCGAGCGCAAGCTGATGCCGCGTGCGGCTGCAGTTGCTTATTTTCGCGCCATCGCAGAGCACTATAAGGCCGAGATCATTGCGGCAATTCCGGAAGCCGAGCAGATTTCACTTTATACGCAGGGCGACTTCACCGATCTTTGCCGCGGACCGCATGTGCCTTCGACCGGAAGGCTCAAGGTATTCAAGCTGATGAAGCTCGCTGGTGCCTATTGGCGCGGTGACCCGAGTAATGAAATGCTGCAGCGAGTATACGGCACGGCCTGGGGTAAGAAGGAGGACCAGGACGCGTATCTGCATATGCTCGAGGAGGCAGAAAAGCGCGACCATCGACGCATTGGTCGCCAACTGCATTATTTTCACCTGCAAGACGATGCCCCCGGCATGGTGTTCTGGCATCCGAAGGGCTGGGCAATCTGGCAGCAGGTCGAGCAATATATGCGTTGTGTTTATCGCGATAACGGCTATCAGGAGGTTCGTTGCCCGCAGATTCTCGATGTCTCGCTGTGGGAGAAATCCGGGCACTGGGAGAATTTTCGCGAAAACATGTACCTCACGTCGAGTGAGCACCGCAACTACGCGGTGAAGCCGATGAATTGTCCGGGTCACGTGCAGATCTTTAATTCCGATTTGCACAGTTATCGCGAACTGCCGTTGCGCTACGGCGAATTCGGCGCCTGTCATCGCTACGAAGCCTCCGGCGCGCTGCACGGTATTCTGCGGGCGCGGGCGTTTACCCAGGATGACGGCCACATTTTCTGCACCGAGGCCCAGATTCAGCAGGAAGTCGCGAACTTTATCGACCTCGTCATCAACGTCTACGCCGATTTCGGCTTCCAGGACATCAGCTACAAGCTGTCAACGCGTCCGGCCAAACGCGTCGGTTCCGATGAGGTCTGGGATAAGGCGGAGAAGGCGTTGGCAGAGGCGCTGGACGCCAAGGGCCTGAAATGGGTACTGATGCCGGGTGAAGGGGCGTTTTACGGCCCGAAGATCGAATTTTCGCTGCTCGATGCGATCGGAAGGCATTGGCAATGCGGCACCGTGCAGGTCGATTTCTCAATGCCGGGGCGTCTAGGTGCCGAATACGTGGCCGAAGATAACGCCCGCAAGGTGCCGGTAATGCTGCATAGGGCGATTCTGGGATCGTTCGAGCGCTTCATTGGGGTGCTCATCGAAAGCCACGCGGGTGCTCTGCCGCTGTGGCTTGCGCCGGTGCAGGCAGTGGTCATGAATATCACCGATAGTCAGTCTGATTATGTGTTACACATAGCGGATACCTTGCGCCAGGCCGGTTTTCGTATCCAGACTGACTTGAGGAACGAAAAAATTACCTATAAAATCCGCGAACATAGTTTACAGAAGCTGCCCTATCAGTTGATTGTGGGGGAGAAGGAACGGGCAGCTTCGACGGTCGCCGTACGCAATCGCAAGGGGGAGGATCTAGGCTCGATGCCTGTAGCAACGCTCGTTGAGCGCCTGCAGGTAGAGGTCGCGATCCGTAGCCGCACGGCGTAGTTCAATCTACCGGAGTAACCGCGATAGCACAGGAAAAAGAGGCAAGGCTCAACAGCGAAATCACGGCGCCTGAAGTACGCTTGATTGGGGTTAATGGGGAGCAAGTTGGCATCGTCAGTATCTCCGCGGCCACCCAAATGGCCGAGCAGGCCGAGGTAGACCTTGTTGAGATAGCTCCAGGGGCTACGCCTCCGGTATGCCGTTTGATGGACTACGGCAAATTCAAATACCGAGAGAGCAAGAAACGCCACGAAGCTCGGCTTAAACAAAAGCAGATCATCGTCAAGGAAGTGAAGTTCCGTCCGGGCACGGATGAGGGCGATTACCAGATTAAACTTCGCAACTTGATCCGGTTCCTCGAAGAAGGCGATAAGACCAAAGTGACACTGCGCTATCGCGGACGCGAGATGGCGCATCAAGAATTCGGAATGCGATTGCTGCAGAGGGTGCGCGGCGATCTTGATCCCTACGGCGTGGTCGAGCAGTTTCCACGCATGGAAGGACGGCAGATGGTCATGGTGCTGTCGCCGAAGAAGACGGTGGCTAAACCAGCAGCCAAGGCAGCGCCGAAAGCGGCACCGAAGGCCGAACCGGCGCAGCCCAAGGAAAGCCCAGTCTGAGCGAAAAGCTTTAAGCGGTGTGAGATCAGGCGTTCAGCGCACGGATCTCGATAAGTGGACGGCGGGTTCGACAAGTGCTCCTCGATGGGAGCCACCGGTCGCCATGTCATAAATAGGAGTAAACATGCCGAAGCTCAAAACCAAGAGCGGCGCGGCTAAGCGCTTTACGGTGCGCAAGGGCGGCAGCGTCAAGCGCAGCAAAGCGTTTCTGCGCCACATCCTCACGAAGAAGTCCACCAAGCGCAAGCGCCAGTTGCGCGGAACCACAAGCGTCAATGCGTCCGACAAGAAATCGGTGCGCGCGATGATGCCTTACGCGTAAGGGGGGGGAGCGCCATGCCACGAGTCAAACGCGGCGTCACCAGTCGCGCGAGTCACAAGAAGGTTCTGAATAAGGCCAAGGGTTACCGCGGGCGGCGCAAGAACGTGTTCCGTGTCGCCAATGAAGCGGTGATGAAAGCGGGGCAGTATGCGTATCGCGATCGTCGTCAGCGTAAGCGTCAATTCCGTAGCCTGTGGATCGTGCGGATCAACGCGGCCGCACGCGAGTTCGGACTGACCTATAGCACGCTGATCAACGGTCTTAAACGCGCAGCGGTTGAAATCGATCGCCGCGTGCTCGCCGATCTGGCGGTGCGCGATCCCGCGGCGTTCACCAAGATCGCTGAGTGTGCCAAGGCGAGCTTGCCTGTCGCCTCTGGGTCGCAGGCGTAGAGGGTTCAATCCTAGATCACTGCAACGGGACATCGGGCGTCCCTGGGGCGCGGACAAGCCATGTCGGACGTCGAAGCCATCGTCGCGAATGCTCTCGCCGAATTCGCAGCTGTTACGGATGCGGTCGCGCTTGAGAACACGAAAGCGCGTTTTCTAGGACGTGGCGGTGTACTCACCGATCTGCTGAAAAACCTCGGCAAGCTGCCTGCGACCGAACGTCGCGAAGCCGGCAGCCGCATCAACGACGCGAAAAGCAGAATCGAGCAGGCGCTCGATGCTCGCCGCCAGCAGTTGCGCGAGGACGAACTCGATCGCCGCTTGCGCGACGAGTCGATCGACGTCACGCAGCCGGGACGCGGGACGCATCGCGGTGGGTTGCACCCTATTACCCGCGTGCGGTTCCGCGTCGAGGCCTTGTTCCGGTCGCTGGGATTCGATGTTGCCGAAGGTCCGGAAATTGAATCGGACTTCTACAATTTTACGGCGCTCAATATGCCCGAGCATCATCCCGCACGCTCGATGCATGACACGTTCTACCTAGAGGGTGGCAAACACCTTTTGCGCACTCACACTTCCCCGATTCAGATTCACTATATGCTGCGTAATCGCCCACCGATTCGCGTGCTTGCCCCCGGGCGTGTCTACCGCTCCGATTCGGACGCGACCCATTCGCCGATGTTCCATCAAGTGGAAGGACTTTGGGTCGACGAGCGCGTAAGTTTCGCTGACCTGAAGGGCGTGACCGCCGAGTTCTTACAGAAATTCTTCGATTGCAGTGATCTCGAAGTGCGGTTTCGTCCGTCGTTCTTTCCATTCACGGAGCCCTCGGCCGAGATCGACATGAGCTTTGGCGCGGGCTGGCTCGAGATTGGAGGTTGCGGCATGGTGCATCCGAACGTCTTGCGCCACGCGGGTGTGGATTCAGAGCGTTTTCAAGGTTTCGCTTTCGGCATGGGGATCGATAGGCTGGCGATGCTGCGCTACGGCGTCGACGATCTACGGTTGTTTTTTCAGAACGATCTGCGCTTTCTGCGGCAGTTCAGTTAAGCGGTGTACAAACGATCGCGCTCGGGTACTTGCCAAGTGAAGTTCTCTGAAAACTGGCTGCGTAGCATCGTCGATCCGCAATTGACGAGCCCGGAGCTCGCGCATCTGCTCACCATGGCCGGACTCGAAGTTGAGACGCGCGATCGAATTGCGCCGGACTTCGAGCACGTTGTCGTTGGTCACGTTACGGCAGTTCAGCCACATCCGAACGCGGAGCGATTGCGTCTGTGTATGGTCGATATTGGCACGGAAACATTGCAGATCGTCTGTGGTGCGTTAAATGTCCGGCACGGGATGAAGGTGGCTTGCGCATTGGTTGGCGCGCAACTGCCTACGTCGACCATATCCAAAGCCAAGGTACGCGGCATCGAATCCTCGGGGATGTTGTGCTCGGCTCGGGAACTGGGGCTTGGGGAGGGCCACGGTGGCATCTTGGATCTGGGCGCCGACGCGCAGTCCGGTTCCGATGTGCGCCGCTATCTTGACCTCGACGATTTTGTCTTGACGCTAAAACTGACGCCGAATCGCGGCGACTGCCTCAGTATCCGTGGACTAGCGCGCGAAATCGCAGCGCTGACTGGGGCGCAGCCGCAATGGCCGACGATCAGCGCTATCCCCGCGCATACGACTGAGCAGGTCGCCGTGCATTTACAAGCTGGCGATGCCTGCCCGTGCTATTGCGGGCGTGTGGTACGCGCCTTAAACGCCGTAGCTCCGACGCCTGCTTGGATGGTTCGTCGGCTTGAACGAGGAGGCGTGCGGCCGATCTCCGCGGTCGTCGATATCACTAATTTTGTGATGCTCGAACTCGGGCAACCGCTGCATGCGTTCGACCGCGATCGCCTGCGAGGCGATGTACGCGTTCGATTTGCGACCCCGGGGGAGCGCCTTCGTCTGCTCAATGGGCGCGAGCTGGATCTCGGCGCTGCGCACCTCATCATTAGCGACGAGGCGGGCCCGTTGGCGTTAGCGGGCGTGATGGGGGGCGAGACTAGCGGCGTGAGCGCGGAGACCGCGGCCGTATTCCTGGAGAGTGCATTCTTCGCGCCAGATGTGGTTGCGCAGGGTGCGCGCGGCCTGGAGCTTTCCAGCGACGCCTCGCATCGTTTCGAGCGCGGGGTAGATTTCGCGGCAACCCGCGAAGCCATCGAACGGGCCACTGAATTGATGCTGCAAATTTGTGGGGGCGAGGCCGGTCCGGTTACGGAGGCCGCTGGGACGTTGCCGCCACGCGCAATGATCCGGCTGCGTAGCGAGCGGGTGAGACGAGTGCTCGGGATCGAAATTGGTATGCAGGAGACCGCCACGGCGCTACGTAGGCTGGGCCTGAAGGTTGCAGAACGCGAGGGAATCCTCGACGTGATCCCGCCCACCTTTAGATTCGACCTGGCGATTGAGGAAGATCTGATCGAAGAGGTGGCGCGCATTTACGGCTATGAGCGCATCGCGCCGAGCCTTCCTAACGCAAGTCTTCCGATGCTGCCACTGGCTGAGTCCAAATTAGACGTCCATACACTCAAGCAGATGCTGGCGGCGCGCGATTACTTTGAGATCGTAACCTTCAGTTTCGTCGATCGTCAGCTGGAACTTGATTTCGCTGGCCGGGGAGATGCGGTGGCTCTGGCCAATCCGATCGCCAGTCAGATGAGCGTAATGCGCTCGAGTTTGATCGGCAGTCTGGTCGAGTGCGCGCGCTTCAACATCGCCCACAAGCAGGACCGGGTGCGGGTGTTCGAAATTGCAGGTTGTTTCATGTCGGCAGCAGGCGAGCCCTGCCAGGTCGAGCGACTTGCCGGATTGTGTTATGGCCTCGCTGCTCCAGAGCAGTGGGGCGCTTCCGCACGTACGGTCGATTTTTTTGACATCCGCGGTGACCTAGAGGCGCTGTTCGGGCCCGAGCGGCTCAGTTTCGTAGCGGCGATGCATCCGGCGTTTCATCCCGGTCAGTGTGCACGCGTATCGATCGACGGCAAGCCGGCGGGGTGGTTGGGGGCGCTGCATCCGCGCTGGGCCCAGAAGTACGAATTTCCAAGCGCGCCGGTGGGTTTTGAATTGGATTTGGTCGTGGTATCCAGTGTGCCGATCCCTCGATTTAAGCCGGTCCCACGCTTTCCACCGGTGCGCCGGGACCTTGCCCTATTTGTCGACGAAAACGTTC
>Ga0326597_10001150_pt1 | contig 43665 bp, 43 predicted proteins | sample RVTome_12_FD_203789 | JGI IMG/M metagenome (GOLD analysis project Ga0326597, IMG submission 203789) | Soil microbial communities from uranium-contaminated site in the Upper Colorado River Basin, Wyoming, United States - RVT100D185 | ecosystem: Environmental > Terrestrial > Soil > Contaminated >...
GATTCGGGCAACCCGCGGCCTGAAAGACAAACAGTCTTTTCAATGGACTATGTTGGACGATCTGCCGAAGATTGGGGCCGCTTGGGATGGGCGCGTGGTGGAATTGGTAGACACGAGGGACTTAAAAGCAGGTCACTATAGCCTAATCCGATAAAGTTATTGCGATAATACAGAGACTTAGTACACTGATCATCGCCACTAGCACCCTTACACAGTCCTTACACAAAACGGGCTGTCCGACGCAGGAGGTGTGCGATGTCCGAGAGCACCGTCACCCACGCCCTGATGGGCGGCAAGCTCAACGTCTACAGGCGGCCCGGCAGCCGCTTTTGGCAGTGCTCCGCCTACGAAGCCGGCAAGAACCGCCGCGTCAGCACCAAGGAAGAAAGCCTGGCGCGCGCCAAGGAGGTGGCCGAGGACTGGTATCTCGAGCTGCGCGGCAAGGTGCGCGCCGGCGAGCTCAAGTCCGAGAAGACCTTCAAGGATGCTGCCAAGCAGTTCGAACGTGAATACGAGATCATCACCGAAGGCCAGCGCAACCCGACCTATGTAGAAGGCCACAAGCGCCGCCTGAAAATCCACTTGGTTCCTTTCTTCGGCGACATGGGCCTGTCCGAGATTACGCCCGGCCAGGTGCAGGAATACCGGATTCACCGCCGGGAGAAGGCGATGGAGGAGCGCGGCAAACCGCCCGCTCACAGCACCATGCATCAGGAAATCGTCTGTCTGCGGCAGACGCTCAAGACCGCCGTTCGCCACGGCTGGCTGCAATTCATGCCCGACCTGTCAGAGCCATACGGCAAATCGGGCAAGATCGCCCACCGGGCATGGTTTTCGCCGGACGAGTACCGGAAGCTTTACGAGGCCACACGGCGGCGGGCACGCGCGCCCAGACGCCCCCGCTTTAAATGGGAAAGCGAACAGTTGCACGATTACGTGCTGTTCATGGCCAATACGGGGTTGCGCCCTGACGAGGCGGCGCGCCTTCAATATCGCGACGTGACCGTCGTCGAGGACGAGGACGGCGGCGACGACATTCTCGAGATCGTCGTGCGCGGCAAGCGCGGCGTCGGCTATTGCATGAGCATGCCGGGCGCGGTCCTGCCGTTCCGACGCCTTGTCGAACGCAACAAACCGAACGATCAGACCGGGTTACTTTTTCCGAAGCATCATCGGCAGCTCTTCAACACCATACTCGACGAGGAGGGGCTCAAATTTGACCGCGAAGGCAACCGGCGCACCGCCTACTCCCTCCGCCACACCTATATCTGCCTGCGCCTCATGGAGGGCGCCGATATCTACCAGGTTGCCAAGAACTGCCGGACCAGTGTCGAGATGATCGAAAAGCACTATGCGATCCATCTCCGGACCTCGATCGACATCGCGGCCGTCAATGTCCGGCGCGAGCGGCCCAGTCCCCGGAAGGGCAACGGCCGGCGGCAGAAGCGAGACGGAGCGGAAACATAAGCTTTTGCGGCCAGAAGCGGCCGCAGTTATACAGGAGGATGATGCGGGCGTGGCGGAACCGGTAGACGCAACGGACTTGAGCCATGCTTTGAGTGCGCCCGCGGAAACGCGGGACGTAGAACTGCCCAAATTCGGGGGAACCTGTGAAATGGCAATCCCGAGCCAAGCCCGGACGGAGAACCTCGACCGGGAAGGTGTAGAGACTAGACGGGCAGCACCTAAGGCGAACGCTACGGTGAAGGGATAGTCCAGACCACAAACCCGCCTCGCGCCGATGGTGCGCTGGCAGGGCGGCGAAAGCCGTAGCTGGTAAGAAAATCCGTTTCCCGTAAGGGAGTGGGGGTTCGAGTCCCCCCGCCCGCACCATCACGCACGGTCAGGCTTGTGTCTGTGGTTAGGTCGTCCCCTCTACGCAAACGACGAGCGTTGTTGCGAGTCGCTTCGCGTTCAATGAGGCTTACGGAGTTTTTTCGTGGCATATACCAAAACAGAGCAGGAGGTGATCGTTCTCAAAGCTGCTTGGGAAATGATCCATGAGATGGTGAACTTCGAAATTTTCGAGAAGCTAAATCGAGTAAAGAACACCAATCTAATGTTCAAAACGGCGACACATCAGCGTGTCTTCAATGTGTTGTTAGTCGATTTCCTTTCCCAGCCGAGAAATTGGCCATTCGATTTGCCGTCACCACCGCACAACGCAGCCAAATCTGAACGATGCATCCTCTTTCTGTTAAAACGCATTTGCGACGAGCCACAGTTAAATCGAGATGGCGGCGATTTGCTGAGAACCCCACTCGATGCGTTTCAGCAATGGCTTGAAACCGAATGCGTCGTTGAAAAGGTGTACCTGCCATCAATCGAGGTTGAGAGCGATATCAGGGTTAGGCGCATGGCGTTCATAAAGATTTGCGGGAATATTGCAAAGCACAACTTTACGCGGCTCAGCGTTAATGTGGACGAAATTTGCGAAATCCTAAAAGCAAATGAGGTAGCAATCGACACGGAGAATGGCTATCTCGTTCTCTCCGAGTTTTACGAGTGGTTCCACGATAACATCTTCAGCTATCACAGCAGTGCGATTGCCGAGTTTCTGAATAATATAAGATGGGGGATCTATAACTATCTAAGGCCGGAATTTGTACGTTCATTCACCAAAGACGGTCCGAACTCACTCGGCTACCGGTTTCAATTTCCACCCGATTGCAATGGACCGGCGGCCCGGTCGATGTATTGGGACCTAATGAACGCTGTCCGATCCGAACCATTCATGCCGCGATTTGAGGTCACCGAATACCTTAAGATGAGATACTAGGGGGCAATATCAGTAGATTGGCTGAGTGCGATTATCGAATTATCGCGAGGCGGATCGAAGATTTCTAAGCGACCGCTATGGTGAGGGGATAGCTCAGACCGCAAACGCGCCTCGGGCCGGTGGCGCGCTGGCAGGGCGGCGAAAGCCGTAGCTGGTAAGAAAATCCGTTTCCCGTAAGGGAGTGGGGGTTCGAGTCCCCCCGCCCGCACCATGATTGTGAAGTTATACGGAAGATGACGACCGCTCTGGAACCGTGAGCAGACGAATGCTGTGGGGGCCAGCCACCGCAAGAATTGATCCATCCCCGACCTTCTATTCGCCCGTAGGTCACCAATGAACCAACGTTCAAACAGCACCAGACAACAGGGGCAACACAGACCTTACATCAGCAAATTACGTCACCCGTGTTGGTCTCATACCATTCTCTAATCTGCTCACATAACCGACCCAAATCCATGTCGAGAAACAGAGGTTCCGAAGCATCGTTGGGTAGGAATGAAACTTGGCCGTCTTCGTCTAATTTCCACATCCCGACAATCTCTCCGTCTCTGGTAACCACATCGCCTCCTTCACAAAGATTGATTTTGAATGGTAACGGATTGCAATGCGGAACGGCGAAGGATCGCTTAAAGGTCTCTATGTTCTCCTCAAGATATTCCTCGCAAATCGCCATCCTATTTTTGAGCCTTGGCTCCGGAGTCACGGTCTTTCTGCGTGTCCTCTTTCTCTTCCAAGGAGGGTTTGGATTGGTCCGGGCCTTCTCCATTTGGCGCTTTAAATTTTCCGGGTCAAACGCACCACAAGGTCCATCCTGGTCTTTAAATACGGCAGCAACGCCGATTATTTCCAGCATTTGGCCTTGGCTCTTGGGCACGCTCGGGATCGATGTGTTGAATTTTGGTGCATAGCTTCGGATTGCCGTGCTTTCCAGCTCATTCAAGTCTGCTGAAGAACTTTGGGCAATGGCTATGGACCAGGGCAAAGAGGTGTCTGGCACCCGGTGATAGTACCTGCCTAGGCTCTCGATTGGACGTTCTTTGAGGCGCAAAGTCTGACCGACATAGACGATCTCTTTAGCGCAACCGATCAGATATATCCCCGATGAGCCCAAGGGCCTAGAAAGGAGTTCGTCTAACTCCTCATGCGGATCACGAAGAAAGACCTGGCGGTACCAAAGCGCGTTTAACAATCTGTGGCTAAGCATCGTGTTCACCAGTCACCGTTGGTGTTTCGGCGAACACAAGGGAAATCCGGCGATTTTCCCGAATGCACCTTTCCATGACTTCAAATGCGGCGACACGATAGGGCCCAAGATAGGCCTTGGGCCATATCTGCCCAACCGGCGAACGCCGTAGTTGTTGGTTCGTCCGATAAATGTAGATGGTCGGATCTCCTGATACGACTTCTTGATACATAGCCTCGTGGTTCATGGCTACGTATCGCCGCAACTCCAAAAGCTTCATTTGTACATCTTTCGGAAAAGGTCTGCGGCCTGCGAGAAGATCTCGGGCGAACCTTTCGGAGAAATTGCCGATCTCGGCAAGGTCGCGGGAAGTTAGACCAAGATAGGAACAAACAACCGCATATGTTGCTTCCACAGCCGACATCTTTCGCTCGTGAGAGGCGCGGCCCAGATGCCGTCTACCCTGTTTTAGTTCCGTTTTCGGAACCTATATAGTTCCGAAAACGGAACTCGTCAATAGCTAGGACACTTGAGATATGGAAGCGCCGCTAAAGGTCAGAGATTCATCGCCCGAGGTCACACAATCCTGCCACAACGGCGCCACAAGCCGAAAAAGCCTCAAAAGAACAATGGCGGATTTCTGCGGGTTACGGAGGACTGTCCCGGTGTGGCAAAAACGGCCCTGAAGGGCCATTTTCTTTCCGTAAGTATCTCGTAAGCTATTGATTTTTAAGTGGTGGGCACGACAGGGATTGAACCTGTGACCCCTACCATGTCAAGGTGATTTATTACAAATAAAATCAATAACTTATTGACCTCTCGCCACAGAATTGCCACATCAATTTGCGCGTATTCCAGATAGGACGCCGGAATAGCCCTTTAATTCGGCGGCTTCTCTTTCTTTGATAATGTGGCCGTAAACATCAAAAGTCATTTTGATATCTTTGTGGCCCATGACAGTTTGGATAAATTTCAAGTTCTCGTTTTGCTGAATCAGCATGGACGCAAAAAAGTGCCGGAGGGAATAGGGCGTGTATTTGGGCTTGAATCTCTCAACGCCTTCCTCGGTGCATCCTTCTACCAGTCCGGCCTCTTCCATGAGCTTGTGCCAGCCTCGCCGTAAGAAATAGCGATAGGGCTGATGGCCGCCTTCGCGCGACGGAAACACCAGATCACCGTCGCCGTGCTTATCGGCGTAGTGTTTCGCCATTTCCAAGGTGCCAGAGCCGACAGGAATGAAACGCCGGCCCGCCTGCGTCTTGGGCGGTCCGATCCTGTTGCTCCTGTCAAGCGCCTGGATAACGCGCACGCCGTTGTCGAGCAGCCCAGCTTCGGCAAGCGCAATGTATTCCTGCGGGCGCATACCGCTATCGGCCGCAAGATAGATCATTGGGCGATAGCGCTCCCAGGCTTTGGCGATCGTCCCATTCTTCGAATTGGCGAGGCGGTCACACGTCGTCAGTATCGTGTTCATCTCCTTCATCGAGGGGATGGCGACCGGCTCCTTGTAGCGTGATTGCTGTATGCTAACGCCCGAGGCAGGGTCAGCGATCAAAACGCCACGCGCCTGCATTTCCAAGAGCACCGAATGAAACGACGATAGCGTGCTGCGGGCCTGATCGCGCGTAAGATTTTTCAAGAGCCATGATCTGAATCTGACGATGTCGGGGGCCTGAAGCTCGTGCAGCTCCTTGTCCCACTCGTAGCGCTTCATGAAACGCGCTCTGCGCTGATAGTTTTCGAGGACGGCATCTGTGACAGGATCTTTGCCGTGCCGGCCCTCATGCTCACAAATTTCCAGCCATTTATCGATGGCCTGTTCTACGGTGCGTATTTCACTAAGATAGGAGGTAGTGGCCTGCCGCGTCCTTCCACTCTCCACAAACGTCACCGCCTCCTTGCGCGTTGCGAAGGTGGCGTAGGCATAGCCTGATTTCGTCTCTTTACTCGGGTATCTTACTTGGTACGTGGTACCTTTCCTGCCTACCCTTTTTCTTATATCTGACATTACTTAGAATGTTTAAATAATTATCCTTTAAAATCCAGTATAAAGTGTACTACGCCTATTGTTTTACACTGTTCTCGGCTTCGATCTGGCACTCTCGATAAATCCGCACCAGCGTGCCCTTTTCGATCTTCAGCCTGCCCTCGATTGGGTCGACGAAGAAGGGCAGCTTGCGCCGGCCGCTTGCATCCTTGTCGGCGGCGCGTTTCATCTGGCGCTCGTTCAACTCGACCCCCATTTCGGCGAGCACCTGCCGGGCCTGTTCCAGGTCGATGTAGCAAGGTGGCTTCAAACCGCGTATCTCCTTCCGTTCGTACCCGCTCCGCCGCCGTCTGCTATAGATCGTAATCCTTGCAGGCGGGCCGATAATGATGCGTGTCCATAAAGTCGATTTTGCCGCCCGTGGGCCGTTCAACCTTGACCGGTTCCCCATATTCGTTGGTCGGGTAAATCAGCAGGCGCGGACCTTTGACGTAGCGGATGTTGTAGATGTCCTTGAGGGCATGGATGTCTTCGATGACGGCATGAGCCAGCTCATCGATGCTGATCGTGCCAAGCTCCTTGTAGTCGATCGTCAATTCCTTTGGATCAAATGATCCCTTATTCTTTTTCACGTTATTCTCAACTTAAAAATGCAAATAACAAATTCATATTACCATAATACAATTACAGGTTATCATAATCAATTTAAATAGTCATTGCACAGCAACATTACTGAAATTGAATACAGCAGCGATTTCCGGGCTTGTTCGAATGTTGTAGTCAGTGTATGTATCCATTTCGGTTGTAATGATCGTGACTATTTTAAGTTGTTATTTACATATCTCTCCTATACTTTAATGATGGCGTTATTCGCTGAAGCGGGTTTGTACAAGGTGTGCGCTGGTAGTACCGCGCCCACCTTGCGGGGGGATATCCCATCCCCCGCGGACCCCCCAGGGAATCGCTAGGCGCAAACGTCTTTTATGACGTTTTTGCCAAGCGATTGGTCAGCCCGATCCGCCCGTCGAAGGCGGTCAGGCTGAGCGCAATGCAACCGCCGTTGCATCGCGGCCGGGTGATTTCCCTCTCCCTGGACCCATGGAGCAAAGGGCTTTCGTGCCCCTTGCGACCCGCGACCAAAGAGCCTTCGTGCCCCTTGGAAACCTGACCGGGCGTATGCCGCCTGGACCTGCACCAGAGCCTTCGCGCTCTGGACGACGACCGGGGACTTCGCCTCCCCTGGACCCTGGACTTAGGGGATGTCAGCTCCCCTAAGGACCCTCGGGGCAGTCGCCCGCCATGGGCATGGCCATCAGCGTGTGTGCGAGGAACCTTGGATCAAGGTTCGAACGCTGCACGCCTGGTAGGAGGCCATGCCGGAGAAAGAAACAAAATCAAAGCGCCCAGCGCCGATATCCTACCGCCCGCCGAAGAACCGGACGGCGGCGTTTCATGCGCGCGTTGCCGCCTCCGGCCTGAGCGCCAATGCCTTCATCACCGAAGCCATCTTCGGTCGCAATCGCCACCGGCCAGACGAGCTGCAAGCGCTCGCCCGGCTTCTCGGCGAGGCCGCGAAGATCAGCGACCAGCTCCATGAGATCGCCCTGACTGGCGCCGGGGAGAATGCGCTGCTGATCGAGGCGGCGCAGCGGGATTTGGATGAAATCCGCGCGGCGCTGCTGAATTCGATGGGGCGCAGGCCATGATCCCGTTCGCCTCGCAGCGCGGCGGCGGCCAGGACCTCGCCACCCACCTGATGAACGCGCACGATAATGAGCAGATCGAGCTGTTCCAGGTGCGCGGGGCGGTCGCGCGCGATCTGCACGGCGCCTTTGCCGAATGGGAAGCGCTGGCCACGGCGCTGACCCGCTGCCGGCAATATCTGTGCAGCCTGTCGATCAATCCCGACGAGCTGCAAGGCCGGCTCACACGGGAGCAGTATGTCGATTACATCGAACGCGCGGAAACAATGCTCGGCCTGTCAGGGCAGCCGCGTGCCGTCATCTTTCACATCAAGGCGGACGAGCGCGGGCGCATGCGCGAGCACTGCCATGTCGTCTGGTCACGTATCGACGTGGACCAGGGCAAAGCCGTGCCGCTGTCCTTTTTCAAGGAAAAGATGATGACGGTGACGCGCGAATTTGCGCGCGATCACCGCCTTGTCCTGCCACCGGGCTATGACCGGCAGGCGGACGAGCTGCGCCGCAACCGCCAGCTCTCCGGCTATGATTGCATCAAGCAGAAAGAGACCGGCATCAGCCATGAAGACCGCATGGCGGCGGTCACCGATGCCTGGCGGCGCAGCGATAGCGGTCGAGCCTTCGTGAATGCGCTTGCTGATCTTGGCTATATCTTTGCTCGCGGCCGCAACAAGACGCGCGTGGTTCTGGTCGATGTTTACGGCCACACTACGGCGCTCACGCGCCTGATCGATGATCCATCCGTGCGGGCAAGGCATGTGCGCGACTTCCTAGGCGCGGAGTATGCGCCGGAGAATTTGCCGTCCGTCGAAGACGCCCAGGCGCTCGCCGCGCAGCGCCGCAAGCTGGTCGAGGCGTTCGAGTCGGACCGGTGTGATGGCGAGCAGCCTGATGGGCCTGTCCGGCAGCAAACCACGCGCCGCGAAGAGGCGGAAGCGCAGGCAGCACTGCTTCGCCGGCAGCAACATGATGAGCGTGTTCAGCTCGCGGCCGTGCATAAGAGCGAGCGCCAGGCGTTGAAGGAATCCTACATGGCCGCACAGAGGCGCATCCGTCTCGCACGGGCGCGGCGCCGGCCGCGCGGCCTTGCCGCTTTTCTCGGGCGCGTGAGCGGTGTCGCGCTGATTATCCGCAAAATCCAGCGGCACCGCGACCGCCGAAGGTACAGAGCATTTCTTCTTGTGCGCCATGCCATAAGGCAGCGGCAGCAGCAAGAATACGATGCGCTCACTGCCCGGCACGAATTACAGAGCGCCGATGTTCAGCGGCGGCTACGGGCACTCGATAAGGTCGAACAGCGTGAACGCGACTCTCTGGCGCAGGCCGCACGACGCGAACGGCGGCATCGCATCAACAAGCGCCACACCCATATGCCTGCCTTTGCGATCGCGCCGGGACAGGCGGCGCGGGCAGACATGCCGTCGGGGCGCTACGAGGACTCGGCGCTCGCGTGCGAACTGGCCGCCGCTGCGGCGCTGCTTAAACACGGCAAGCCGCACATGAGTCTCTCGGGCGCGTTTGCGCGCGTTTCAGGCAGTGAGGACGGCGACGACGACAGCGGCGAATCCGGGAGCCGTGACCTTGCCGCTCAATGGAAACGGCCCAGGCGACCGCATCCCCGAAAACGGCTTTGCCGCGAATTCGACCGGTCTGCCTCCGGCGATCAGGACGAAGGCGAGGCCGGCGGCAGCCGTTCCGAAGGACCGAAGCCGTCGCCAGGGCCCAAGCCACCACGCCGACGGCGGAAAAAGCGTCCACCGCGCGAGGAGAAGTTATCAGCAAAGCGCAGCAGCGCCGCGCCAGACGAGCGAAAAACCGACGAGGACCAGGCGCGGCAGAAGAAACGGAAGCGCCGGCCACGCCGCGATTTCGATCCTGGCATGTGAGCGCCAGCGCACCCCGCCGTTAGAACCCCTTGAACGCCTCGGCCGAAAGCCGGCTGCCCATGTGGAAGGGTACATATTGTCACTTGTCTTTTCATTGCCGCAAGGTATGGTGGTCTACAGTATGAAACTATGCATCACCTACCGGGCAAAGCATGGCCAATCGCAGAAAGAATAAGACAATGAAGCGGATCACCGTCACGGTCGATCCCGACGACTATGCCACCTTTGACCGGCTGGGTCGGCAGAGCGACGTTACCGCTTCATGGCTGATTCGGCGCTCCATGAGGGAGTTTATCGAGCGGCATGAGCGTGAAGGCGACCTTGAACTCCATTTAGGCCGAGCACCGCTGCGCGCAGCGGGGGGCACCTAGAATGGGTGGCAGTACAGGAGTGCAGCAACTGCATCAGGCGTCCTTTGCCGGCATGTGTCCGGTGGAAGAGGCGCTCACCCAGCTTGCCGCATCCGGCATCGAAGAGCGCGGCGCCATCTTTACCCGCCGTGAGGTGGTCGACTTCATCCTGGATCTTGCCGGTTATACCCCGGACCGGCCGCTTCACACGCAGCGCTTGCTGGAACCGTCCTTCGGCGCTGGCGATTTCCTTTTGCCGGCAGTGGAACGGCTCCTCGCCGCATGGCGCACTCACGCACCGGCCAGCACGCCAGAGAGTCTGTCTGATCGTATCCGGGCTGTTGAGCTGCATCGCGATTCTTTCGATAGGACACGGGAACAGCTCATCGCCCTTTTGCGCGAAGGTGGCATCGAGAATCCCGACGCCCTTGCCGACGCATGGCTGGTGCGCGGCGACTTTTTGCTGACGCCGCTGGAGGACGAGTTCGATTATGTCGTTGGCAATCCGCCCTATGTCCGCCAGGAGCTGATCCCGGACCCGCTGATCGCGGCCTATCGCGCACGCTACGCCACGGTATTCGACCGGGCGGACATCTATATCCCTTTTATCGAGCGGTCTCTGAGCCTGCTAAACGACGGGGGACAGCTTGGCTTCATATGCGCCGACCGCTGGATGAAGAACCGCTACGGCGGTCCGCTGCGGCAGATGGTGGCCGAGAATTTCCACCTGCGTATTTACGTCGATATGGTCGATACACCTGCTTTTCATTCCGAGGTGATCGCCTATCCCGCAATCACGCTCATCGCTAGGGAAAAGCCGGGGCCAACGCGCATTGCACACCGCCCGGAAGTCAGCACTGCCGCTCTCGATACCCTCTCAAAACTCATGCTGGCGGCGAGTCCGCCGGACCCGGAAGGTCCTGTTAAAGAAATGGCCGGTGTGGCCGCCGGCGCGCAGCCATGGATATTGGAGTCCTCGGACCAGCTTGCCCTTGTTCGCCGGCTCGAACGGGACTTTCCAACCATTGAGGAAGCGGGATGCAAGGTCGGCATCGGTGTGGCAACCGGTGCGGACAAGGCGTTTATCGGACTCTTCGATGAACTGGACGTGGAGGATGACCGCAAGCTGCCTTTGGTCATGACCCGCGACATTCTTGACGGAACGGTCGCGTGGCGCGGCTTCGGCGTGATCAATCCGTTCGCCGATGATGGCGGTCTGGTTGACCTTCGCCGGTATCCGCGTCTCAAGCGCTACCTTGAAGCACGCAAGGACCAGATCGCCAAACGGCATATTGCACAGAAGGCGCCTGCCAACTGGTATCGCACCATCGACCGGATTTACCCGGCGCTGGCAAAGCGGCCCAAGCTTCTCATCCCGGACATCAAGGGCGAAGCTCACATCGTCTACGAGGAAGGCAAGCTCTATCCGCACCACAATCTGTATTTCATCACGTCGGACGAATGGGACCTGCGCGCACTTCAGGCCGTGCTGCTTTCCGGCATCGCGCGCCTGTTTGTGGCAACCTATTCGACGCGCATGCGCGGGGGCTATCTGCGCTTTCAGGCGCAGTATCTAAGGCGCATCCGCCTGCCGCGCTGGTCTGACGTTGAGACCAGCACCAGCGACAAGCTGATTGCGGCCGCCGCCGCGGGGGACGTTGCGGCCTGCAACAAGGCGGTCTTTCAGCTCTATGGGTTGTCCGCAGAAGAGCGCGCCGCGCTCGGCGGCAACGGAGACTAATAAAATGACGAGGGGGCAGCGTGGCAATCGATCTAGCCAATTACGAACAAAAAGCGCGTGAGGCGGTACAGGCGTTCTGGGGTAACCGCGAGAAGGCAAGACAAAAGCAGATCGAAGCCGGCAAGGCCGATCAGGGCGAGCGTGCCGGCGTTACGGCCGGCAAGAACATGGACGGCTTTATCGCCTTGGTGGTGGATATCGTTCACGCCAACGGGCTCGGACATGCCGATATTCACCTCAACCGGAGCGTTGTTACGCTGCCCGGCTACTTCAGGCCGACAAAGCTATGGGATCTGCTTGTTCTCAATGAAGGCCGGCTGATCGCAGCGCTCGAATTCAAAAGCCAGGTCGGGCCGTCCTTCGGCAACAATTTCAACAACCGAACGGAAGAAGCGATCGGCACCGCTCACGACCTGTGGGTGGCGTATCGCGAAGGTGCCTTCGGAAAGCAGCCGCGCCCGTTCGTCGGCTGGATGATGATGGTGGAGGACGCGCCGGGCTCGCGGCGGCCGGTGACCGACCGCTCCCCGCACTTCCCGGTGTTAAAGGAGTTTCAGGGCGCCTCGTACCTGGAACGCTACAATATTCTTTGCCAGCGCCTGATGCAGGAGCAGCTCTATTCCGCTGCATCGATCATTGCCTCGCCGCGCTCGGCTTCTGACGACGGTGCTTACACCGAACTGAACGGCATGACCGGGCTGCGCACCTTCGTGACTGAATTGGCTGGTCATGTGGCAGCGGAAGCGGCGCGATCATGACACGTAACCTGCCCATGCCATGGCTCTCGCGTCTTGCCCTTCATGAGGGGAAGGAAGGTCGTACCGATGTGGCCCGATAACGAGACCGAACGCGACTTCCTCAATTTTTCGGGGGTAGCAGATACTGTCGCCGAGATCATCGTTCAGGCCAACGGTCGGCCCGCATCTATCGGCGTATCCGGCGCCTGGGGCACCGGCAAATCCTCCATGATCAAGCTCGTGCGCCGCTCGCTGGAAGAACGGGCGGAAGGTCGCGCTTCGCAATACGTCTTTGTCGAGTTCAATGCCTGGCTCTATCAGGGTTACGACGATGCACGCGCCGCGTTGCTGGAAGTTATCGCAACCAAGCTCACCGAAGAGGCGAAGGCGCGTGAAACCGGGATCGACAAGGCGCAGAACCTGCTAAACCGGGTAAACTGGCTGCGCGCGGCGAAGCTGGGTGCCGGGTCCGCGCTCGCTCTTGCGCTCGGCCTCCCTCCGACCGGAGTGATCGGCGAGGTCTTTAGTACAGGTAAGAAGATCATGTCGGGCAGCGCCGGCGAGGCCGATGTTGCCGACCTGGAAGACAGTGCCGCCAAGGCCGGCGATGCGTTCGGAGGTTTGCTGAAGCCCAGGCCCGAACTCTCGCCTCCGCGCGAAATTCAAGCCATTCGCGAGACCTTCGAACAAACGCTTAAAGAAATCGGTATCACCCTGGTCGTCCTGATCGACGATCTCGACCGCTGTCTTCCCCCGACCACCATCTCGACTCTGGAAGCCATTCGGCTCTTTCTGTTTCTCGACAATACCGCGTTCGTCATTGCAGCCGATAACGCGATGATCAAACACGCCGTCCGGAGGCATTTTGACGGCGTGGACGATGAACACGTCACCAATTACTTCGATAAGCTAGTCCAGATACCGATCCGCGTTCCGCCGCTCGGAACGCAGGAGGTGCGCGCCTACATGCTGTTGCTGTTTGTTGAAAACAGCACGCTTTCCGCCGAGGCCAAGGAGACCATTCGCAAGAAGGTATGCGAGCGTCTTGCAGAAACGTGGCGCGGCAAGCGCGTTGACCGCGCCTTCATCGAGTCCGTCCACCAAAACCTGCCGACAGAACTTGTCGGTCGCTTCGATACTGCGGACCGGCTCGCTCCGCTGATGACATCCGCTTCGCAGATTTCCGGCAACCCTCGTCTGATCAAGCGCTTTCTCAACGCACTCGCCATCCGCATGACGATCTCCAATGCGCATGGCGTCGGAGTCGATGAAGCCGTTCTTGCCAAGATGCTCCTGTTCGAGCGTTGCGGCAACTCGAAGGCTTATGACGAGCTGACTCGCAAGGTTAATGAAGATGCTGACGGCAAGCCGCGTTTTCTTGCCGAATGGGAAGAACAGGCGGTTGCCGGTGAAGAGCCGGACCTGCCCGAAGCCTGGCAGGAACCGTTCATCCGCGAATGGCTGGCTATCCCGCCGCGTCTTGCCGATCTCGACTTGCGCGGCGTCCTGTATGTAAGCCGTGAGCACGCGCCGCTCATCACCCCTGAAGATCGCCTGTCGTCCGAGGCCGCCGAGCTGCTCGCGGCGATGCTCGAGAACCCTGATATGGCGGATCGGCTAAGGGAGCGGCTTACCGCGCTCCAGCGCCCGGAAATCAAGGTCGTCATGGACCGCTTGCTCGAACGCGCCCGGCAGGAGCAGGAATGGGGAACGCCTCCGATCCTCGATGCTTGCCTCGCGGTTGTCCGAGCTGATCCCGCGCAGGGTACGCGCCTGGCTGCCTTCCTCGGTGAGCGACCGCCGACGCAGATCACGGCGGGGATCGTCCCGAAAATTGCGGATCAGCCTTGGGCCAAGGGCGTCTTTAAGAAGTGGCGTGAAGCGGGCGTGAGCGCCCCTGTCAAATCGGCAATAACAAAGAGGGAGAGGGATGGGGACGTCTCAGTCTAGTTCCGGTTCGCCGCCCGGCGTTCCGATGGTGCCGCCCTGGGTCCCGGACCCAGTGGCCCCGGAAAGCGCTGATGGCGCGGGTGACGATGGCGCCGATGATGCGGACGGCGACGCGCAGCAGCCGGTGCCTCAGGCGGCGCCGGTTCCCATCGCTCCCAGCGGCCGCTTCGGACCGGCACGAACCAGTCTTGGCAGCTTTGCGCGCACTGGATCGAACGATGATATGCGCAAGGGCGTCGGGCATTATGTCGGCAAAGGGCTCGGCGGTGCGCGAACGGCGACAAGGCGGTTTGGCGGCACCGCGCGTACCGCAGGTTCCCTCTACGGAGCGCTTTCGGCAGTTTCGGCAGGCCAGCCCGCCGCACCCGGCAGTCCTCTCGATCCTGCGCTCCTTCAGGGCCGTTCTGCCGATGAGATCATGGACGCGGTTGTCGAGGCCGTGCGCCCGGTTGACGGCACGCAGGACACGGAGGCGAGCCGCCATGCCATCAATGACGCTTTGTCCGATGTACTCAATCGCTATCCCGATGCCGATCTTCTGAATCTGACGGAGGAGCAGCGCCTGTTCGCGATCGAACGCTACATCGCGCTCGACGTGTTCAACCGCTTCGACCTCGATGTCGGAAAGCATCTTCGGGCCAATGCGCCGGGCGTCGCCGCCGAGCTGACACGCTTCCGCGAAGTCAAAAGCTACATCCGCGAAACCGTCGCTGCGTCATTCCGCAAAGCACGCACTGCTGCGCAGGCAATCGACTCTCGCCGTATCAGCGGCATGGTGCGTGCCACGTTGGAGGAAACCTTCGAGGTGTTCGAGGGGTACCTGACATGAAACTCTACTGCGCGCCTTTAGACCGCATCAAATCCGGGGCGGCAGGTACCGATCTCCCGGTCGTGCTCTATAGCCATGCCGACCAACCCGGCGCCGTGTCCATTGGGGCGACGGCGCTATATAGACTGACACGCAGCGGGTTCACCGTTGCACCCCGCGCCTGGGATCTGCTTTCCATCGCCCTTTCCGTCATCGCCGCAGATACTGCCATACACAGGGGCGAAAGTCCGGACGGCTGGACCCGCGACATTGATTTGCGTATCGCCGTGGGCGATCCCGGATTCTGGTCATCACAGAAACCGCTGCTCGAAAGCCAGCTTCGTTTCCTGACCACCGATATGTGGACCCTGGATTTCGTCGATGGCGGAATCCTCCCTTCACCGCCGTCCAAGCGTAAACAGGTCACACCTGTTCAGGACAGCGTGTGCCTCTTCTCCGGCGGGCTGGATAGTCTGATCGGCGCCAGCGATTTGGCTACAGCCGGACGGGACCCCTATCTGGTCAGCCAGGTTTCCCGAGGCGATACGCAAAAGCAGGCGTATTTCGCCGGCAGGATCGGTTCCGGCCTGAAGCGGCTGGAGCTAAATCACAACGTAGTTTGTCCGTGGCAAAACGAGCGCTCTCAACGCGCGCGCTCGATTATTTTTCTTGCTTACGGCGTGTTGCTGGCTACGGCTCTCGGGCGCTATCAGGAGGGAAAGCCTGTAACCCTCTATGTGTGCGAGAACGGCTTCATATCGATCAATCCGGCATTGACCGCCGCCCGCGTCGGCAGTCTGAGCACGCGCACCACGCATCCGGTCTTTATGGCGCAGTTTCAGTCGATGCTCACAGCGGCAGGTCTGAACGTCCACATCGAGAACCCATACCAGTTCAAGACCAAGGGAGAGATGCTCAAGGAAGCGGCCGATCAGCCATTCCTGAAAAAACATGCGGCGCAGTCAACGAGTTGCGGGCGCTTTGCGCATTTCAGCTATCGCCATTGCGGTCGCTGCGTTCCATGCCTGATACGGCGCGCCGCGTTTCACGCGTGGGGCAGAGCGGACGGCACAGATTACGTTTACGACGATCTCTCTAGGGACGATTTAGATCATGCCCGTTTCGACGATGTTCGTTCGGCTGCCGTCGCTGTCGCGGAGGCAAAGGCGGATGGGTTCGATCGATGGATAAGACCGCGCCTCACTGCAAGTTCCCTTGGTGACGCGACGCGGTACCGCGAGGTTGTCCGGCGCGGCCTCGCGGAGGTTGGCAACTTTCTGAGCGCGTCGGGGGTAAAGTGATCGACTTCCATTGTCACCTCGACCTGTTTCCCGATCCTGCCAGCGTCGCTGACCGATGCCACAAGGAAGGCATCTACGTTCTTTCCGTGACCACGACACCGATGGCATGGGAGGGAACGAAAAAGCTTGAGCGCCCGCGCATCAGGACGGCACTTGGTCTGCATCCGCAGCTTGCGCACGAACGAAAGAGCGAGCTGGCGCTTTTCGACCGCTTGCTGCCGCGGACCCGCTACGTCGGTGAGATCGGGCTCGATGGTGCACCTGAGTTCAAGCCCCATTGGAACGATCAGCTCCTCGTCTTTCGACACGTTCTTCAGGCGTGCAGCAACGCCGGCGGGCGAATCCTGTCGATCCACAGTCGCCGTGCCGCCTCGCAGGTCCTCGACGAACTGGCTGCGCATCCCGCTGCCGGCACGCCTGTATTGCACTGGTTCTCGGGGAACGTGCGTGACCTGACGCGCGCCATAGAACGCGGCTGCTGGTTCAGCGTTGGTCTGCCCATGCTTAAAACGGGCAAGGGCCGTTCGCTCATTGCACGCATGCCCCCGGAGCGCGTTCTGACCGAGTCGGATGGACCGTTCGCACAGGTGGAAGAGCGGGCCGCCATGCCGTGGGACACATTGGAGGCAACCAAGGAACTTGCCGCCGTCTGGCAGACAGATGAACGCGAAACGCGGACAAGGCTCGCCGGGAACCTGAAGTCCCTCACCGGGGCAGATGAAAAATGATCAAGTTTTCCATAGGCGGGCGGACGGTCGATCCGCGAAACATGAAGGACGCGCTGATGGCTGCCGTCCTTGACGGCATTCGCGCCCAGATCACGGAAAAAGTCGGCGCCATCCGCGATCCGGACACCGGGGAGTTCCCGACGATCATCGTGCGCGGCGACGATATCGACAACCTCAAGCTCCATGTCGAAGGTTCGCCCGCGTTGATCGCGAAGGTGAAGGAGCGGCTGGGTATGGAAGACGAGGACGAAGTGGCGCCCACCGCGGCACCCCGCGTATTTCTGAGCTACACGTCCGACAATCTCGACCTCGCCCGCCGTGTTGCCGAGGCGCTGGAAGCGAACGGCATCGCGACGTGGTGGGACAAGTGGTGCATCTACCCCGGCGACAGCCTCCGGCAGAAAATCGACGAAGGCATTTCCGAGTGCACACACTTTCTTGTGCTGCTCACCCCGCAATCGATCGGCAAGCCCTGGGTCAATCAGGAAATGGACGCGGGGCTGGTGCGCAAGCTGGGCGACCAGTGCCGGTTCCTGCCGGTGCGTTACGAGCTACCGGCGTCCGCCCTGCCGCCGCTGCTCTCGGGCATGCACTCGCCCGAGATCGCCGCGGACGAAGATATCGCCCAGCTTATCAATGACATTTACGGCGTCACGCGCAGGCCGCCGCGCGGCACACCGCCTGCGTCGGTATCTGCCGGTGCAGACGCCGAAACCGGGTATTCGCCCGCCGCTTCGGCAGTCGCCCGGTACTTCGTCGAGAATTCGAAGCACGGCACGTTCGCCGACCCGCAGATCGATGTTGAAGATCTGGCGCAGAAGGCCGGGCTCAGTGTCGATGACACGGAGGACGCGCTCTACGAGCTTGCCGGTCTTGTCAAGGTGTCGCACGGTCACGTCCTGGTCCAGGGCGCGCTCTTCGCCGAATTCGATCGTCACTGGAAGCCCTGGAATGCTGCTGAAGATGCCCTGAAGCTCGGCGCCGACATCCTGAACGATCCCGGCTTCCCTTCCGACTGCAAGCAGATTGCCGACCGCTACGGCTGGGAGCCCCGGCAGCTTAACCCGGTGATCCACTACATGCTGGAGCGTCAACTTATTGTCGATTACCAGGCGCTGGGCACGCAGCCCTGGGCGATCGTGCGCATTGTGGGCAACGACCATCTGCGCCGGTTCGTGAAGAGCCGTTCGTAAGACGGATCGTTCCGCCAGACCAAAGCTGTACACAGAATTTTTGCCGGCAAAGCGAAGTTATGATTGAACACGCCGCGCCATGCCGCTACCGCCTTTAAGATGAGCCTTACGATCAACAGTCTCATTATTGCCGAAGCGAGAATACAGGGCGTCACCCTGCGCTCGGTGCTGGGCGCATATGAGCTGATCTTCGGCCTTTACCTCACGGTGAACGCCCATGAGGAAGCTGTCCGGCGCGCGTCGATCATGGGCGCGCGCGTTACCGTCAAGGCGGGTGCCGGCAAGAGCCATGCTTTAGGTTTTGCCCGTCCGGAAACGCCCTTCGAAATCATCACAAACAAGTTCGCATCGACCATGACGCCGGCGCTGACTCTGACGCTTCAGCCCGGACAACTTGCTGCTTTAGAGGAGCTGCGCGGGACAGGCGATCTTGACTTTGAGCTTCTAGCCAGTGGCATCGGATCGGGCCAGCATGGTCTTGAGCAGGTTCAGGATACATGGCGCGTTCATATTCCGCGCTCGGACTGGATCAGGAAGCTACGCGAGGCAGGAGCGCGAAACGTCCTGCTCCTGGAAGTCCCGTTGTCGTTACCGGCGGAAGCGGATTCATCGATCGCCCGCGAATTACGCCGGGCCGAGGAGCAGTTCCGCAACGGCGATTATTACGCCTGCGTCGGGTCGTGCCGGACGGCGATGCAGGAGCTTGGGCACCGGAAGTTCGGCAAGAAGAGTTGGGCCGGCCCGTTGCTTTCGCGGCTCGCCTCGGCGCGCGACGAGATGGAAAAGGACGAGCGCGAGGCAGCGCTATGGGGCGCACTGCGGCACTACACTCATCAGGCCCATCACGCCGAGGGCGAAGGTGGGGTCTCGGCCTACACGCGTTCAGAGGCGCAGCTCATTCTTACCCTGACGGCCAGTCTGGCTGCACGCGCGCAGGCATTTTGATTCCTTCGGCGCAGGCGTCCAGCCCGCGCGGCACATTATGCTATGCCTGGGTTGCAGTCCCGCGATGGTCAGTCGCGACGGGGGCGCTTTCAGCACACCAGAATTGACGGCTGCGCAGGGGCGCACGCGGTCCCGCGCCTTCAGGGGGCGCTCCTGCGGGTGCGCCGGGGACCCCGCGCCGCCGATCGCCGCTTCCCGCCGCCTCAAGTGCGGCTCCTGGCAGGCTTCTCTTTTGATTTGGCGCGGCATATTCGCCGCGTGTAATACGGGCATTGCCCTAAGCTTACAGTAGTAAAACGATATGCTTTGCTGTAAGAGGTTTCCCTATGGCAGAGCAGGATACTGACCCACTTTCCCCGACTGTAACCCAGGTGCTTGATGAGTATCTTGCCGCGCTGCATGGCGATAACGCCATCGATAACGATGCCGCTGACCGTCTGGACTCGCTGTTGCGAACAGGCAAGGTGCCCAAGCCCGAACAAATCGATGCGGCGCTCTTCCCGCCGCCGGAGGGTGAGGAGCCGTGATACGTATCAACACCATTCATATCGAAGAGTTTCGCGGCATCAGGGAGCTTGATCTCGATCTTGCCGATGGAAATTTCGGAATCTGTGGGCCGAACGGCACGGGCAAGAGCGGCGTTGTCGATGCGATCGAGTTCTGCCTCACGGGAAACATCACGAGGCTCTCGGGCCAGGGCCAGGGCGAACTCACCGTCAAAGGCCATGCGCCGCATGTGGACCAGCGCACGAAGCCCGAGAAGGCCAAGATCACAATAGCCGCCACGATCCCGTCGCTTGGCAAGAACGTTACAATCACGCGCACGGTCAAGAACCCCCGCAATCCAACCATAGTGCCCGCGGACCCGCCGGTCGAAGCAATCATTAGCGAGCTGCAATCGCATCCGGAATTCGCACTTTCCCGGCGCGAGATCGCCAAGTACATCGTGACCCCGCCCGCGCAGCGTTCAACGGACGTTCAGAACCTGCTGCGCCTTGAATATATCGGCGGTTTACGCAAGGCCCTCCTGAACTACGCGAACAAACGCAAAAGGGACGCTGAAGAGGCAGAGCGTGCGCGGCGCGGTGCGGAAGGCGATCTCAAGACCGCCCTTGGCCTTGCTGAACTTGACCGTGAGAAAGTTCTTGAAAAGGCGAATACGCAGCGCAGCGTTCTTGGCCTGCCGGCCCTTAAGGAACTCACGCCCAAAACCTCTTTCAAGGAAGGCGCAGCCGAAGAGGGCGCGGACAAAAAGAAACCCGGCATTGCCAAGGATGTCGCCCTGGCCGACCTCGCGGCGCTGACTGCCGCCATTGAGGCGGGCGAACCTGCCGCCCTCAAAGAGCACCGGGAAAGCGCGCTTGCGGCGTTGAAAAAGCTGGAGGAAGACGAGAAGGTGCTATCGCTGGCGCGGGCGCATGGCTTTATCACCACCGGTCTTGAACTTGTCACCGAGAGCGCCTGTCCGCTTTGCGACAAGCCGTGGGACGCTGACGAACTACGCGCCCACCTCAAAGCAAAGCTCCTGAGCGCGGCCGAGATGGGCGCCTTGCTCGAAGATCTCGGTAAGGCGATTGGCGCGGTCATGGGCGGACTCGAAGAGCGCGCAGCGGCAATCCGCAAGGCGGCGGATTACGCGGCGGCGCTTGACCCGGCTGTGCCGCGCGCGGCATTGGATGCCCATGCAAAGGCCCTGGATGATGCCCGCGCGGCGCTCAAGGCGTTTCAGGACGATCATTCCTTGGTCCAAGGCGCCGTTTCCGCCCTCGAACACAAATGGTGGGAAATCCCGGCGGACGCACAGCAGCGGGTCGAAGACACGCAAAAAGGCGTCAAGGCGCTCCCCGATATCTCGGCAAAGGACAAAGCGATCGAATTCCTGGCCGTTCTACAGGACCGCTACGAAAGGCTGCTCAAAACAACAAAGACAGCCAAGGTTCTGGCTGCGCGCAGCGAAACCGCGCAGAAAGTCCATGACCATTACAACACCGTATCCAACAAGGTTCTTGAAGACATTTATGACGCTGTCGCGAACGAATTCACGGAATTCTACAAGGCCATCAACGATGACGAAGGCAAGTTCGTCGGTGAACTGAAGGCCGAGCCCGCCAAACTCAGCTTCAATGTCGATTTCTATGGCAGAGGCACGTTTCCGCCCGGAGCGTATCACAGCGAGGGTCATCAGGACGGCATGGGGCTTTGCCTGTACCTGGCCCTGATGAAGCATACGCTTGGCGACAAGTTCACCTTCTCTGTCCTGGATGACGTGCTGATGTCGGTCGATACCGGTCACCGCCGCGAAGTGTGCCGCCTGCTCAAAACGAAATTCCCGGAAACGCAGTTCATACTGACCACGCATGACCGGGTCTGGCTCCAGTATATGAAGACCGAAACGCTGATTAAGAACGGTCAGTTCTTCGGCGGCTGGAACATCGAGACCGGTCCGCGCATCTGGGACGACAAGGATGTCTGGACGGAGATCGACGGCGAACTCGATAAGGACGACGTGCCACGCGCGGCGGCACTCTTACGCCGTTATCTCGAATACATCTCCGCTGTCCTGGCCGACAATCTGCGGGCCCAGGTCGAATACCGGGGCGATGCCAACTATGACCTCGGGGACCTGCTCCCGCCCGTGACGAACCGGTGGCGCAATCGCCTGGAGAGGGGCATCAAGTCGGCAACGCATTGGGGCCATGACGAAGCCAGGGCGCAGATCGAAGCCAAGCTCGCCGAGGCCACGACCCTGATCCAGAAAACCGATGCCGAGCAATGGGCGATTAACAAATCCGTTCATTTCAACGAGTGGGAAAACTTCACCAAAGCCGAGTTCAAAGAAGTCGCCGACGCCTTCAGGGCCTTGCTTGATCATATGCGTTGTTCAAATCCGAAATGCGGTGGCTATCCCTATCTCACACCGCGCAAGGGTTCCTCCGAGCAGCTGCGTTGCAGTTGCGGAACGATCAATATCAATCTGAAGACCAAGTAGCGAATCGAGCATTCACTCTCAGCGTGAGTTTGCCTGGCGCGTCTGCCCGCGCCGGAGGCTCCGGCAGACCGGGTGCTCGTAAACCGAACCCTTGCTTCGCCTGAAAGCTACGCAGGGTTTCGGCCATCCGGCTTCGCCCCCTCGCGCATTATTGCAATGACAGCGCCGTCCCGGCGCTGACGTTTTCCTGTTTGGGGCGGCCAGCCGGCCGCCTGTTTTGGGGGCCTGCGGCCCCTGGGCCGTCAAGGCCAAGCCCTGCGGGCGGACGCGGGGCATTCCCCGTTTTTCGGTTCGCTTTGCTTCCCTGCCAAAACGGGTGATTCCCCTTTCCCCGCGTCCGGCCTTGACCGCCTGACCCCCGCTCATTGGCGCGGGCCTAGTCCGGTTGCAGCAGCAGCGGCGCTGCGCGCAACCGGTAACTAGGAGGAAAGACCAATGAAGACAGAGAAGAAGGACGTTTATCAGCGCGTCACCGATCGCATTGTTTCAGAGTTAGAGCAGGGCGTGCGGCCGTGGCATAAGCCGTGGAACGCCGAGCACGCGGCTGGGCGGATTACGCGGCCGCTGCGGTTTAACGGCGTTCCCTATCAGGGCATCAACGTCATTATGCTTTGGTCCGAGGCCATGGCGAAAGGCTATGCCGCGCCGATCTGGATGACGTTCCGGCAGGCCCAAGAATTAGGCGGCCATGTCCGCAAGGACGAAAAAGGCAGCCTTGTCGTTTATGCCGACCGCATCCGCAAAACCGAAATCGACGAGGACACCGGCGAGGAAGCGGCGCGGGATATTCCCTTTATGAAGGGCTATACCGCTTTCAACATCGAGCAGATTGAAGGCTTGCCCGCGCATTTCTACAGCCCGGCGGAGGAGCGGCTTGATCCCGTGCAGCGGATTGACCGTGCGGAAAGCTTCTTTGCCCAGGTCGGCGCCGATATTCGCCATGGTGGCAATCAGGCGTATTACACCGTTACGCATGATTACGTGCAGATGCCGCCGTTTGAGACGTTCCGCGACGCCGAAAGCTACTATGCGACGCTGGCGCATGAGTGCACGCACTGGACCCGGCACCCCTCACGGCTTGAGCGCGATTTTGGCCGCAAGCGCTTTGGCGATGAAGGCTATGCGATGGAGGAGCTTGTCGCCGAGCTTGGCAGCGCCTTTCTGTCCGCCGATCTTGATTTGACGCCGGAGACCCGCGACGACCATGCCGCCTATATCGCCTCATGGCTGAAAGTTTTGAAGAACGACAAGCGGGCGATTTTCACCGCCGCCAGCCATGCGCAGCGCGCCGCCGATTTCTTGAACGGCTTGCAGGCTTCCGAAGAGAAGGAGGCCGCAGCATGAGAAACCGGATCATTCATGGCGACAGCGCCGACATTCTCAAATCCCTGCCGCCGGCGAGCGTTGACCTTGTGGTGACGGACCCGCCCTACCTTGTGAATTATCGCGACCGAACCGGGCGCCGGATCGCCAATGACGACTCGCCGGATAGTGTGCTGTCCTGTTTTGCGGACCTCTACCGCGTGATGAAGCCGGATAGCTTTTGCGTCTGTTTTTACGGCTGGAACACGGTGGATTTGTTTTTGAGCGCATGGAAGGACGCCGGGTTTGCCCCCGTCGGGCACATCGTTTGGCATAAGGAATACGCTTCCCGGACCGGCTATCTGCAAGCGCGGCACGAGCAGGCTTATTTATTGGCGAAGGGCCGGCCGGCCCGGCCGGGCAAGCCGCTGCCCGACGTGCAGCCGTGGGAATATACCGGCAATAAATGGCATCCGACCGAAAAGGCCGTCAGCGTGTTTCGGCCGCTGATCGAGTCGTTTTCACGGCCCGGCGATCTTGTGCTTGATCCGTTTTCAGGTTCGGGCAGCAGCGCCGTTGCCGCCGCGTTCGCCGGGCGGGATTATCTCGGCATTGAGCTGGAACAAAAATATTGCGAACTGGCCCGGCGCCGTCTTTCCGGCGTGGCGCGGTTCCTGGACTTGCCCGCGGCCGCATAGCCGCGGGAATTTTCGCCCGGCGGCCGAACGGCCTGACCGCCGGGCGAAGCGACTTGTATATACAAATATACGCCGCGGGCGACAGACCGCCCGCGCCCATAGCCTAGCCGCAAGCGGGCGGAGCCTGCCGGGAGCCCGCTTTCGGCCGTCGCGTCCGCGCGCCTCGCCTGGCGGCTCGGCGCGCGGTTTTTTAGGTTGGGAAGTGCGGCCTGATTAGCAGGGGCCGGTGGCCCCTAGCCAGGCCGGAGCGGAATTGTTTTATCCGACCCGAACGCCCCTGCTGTCGCTCGCATTGGTATCCATTCAAATACGCCTGTATTCATGACATTCCCGCATTTGCTAGTGAGCAGGAATTTTTCGGTACACCCGTTTTTCTGAGTAGCAGTAGTCAGTTACGTAAACAAAAGAAGGCTAATTTATTAAATCTTTATTTAGATTCTGAATTGTATAATAATAATACAGTGGTATGTCTGATAAGTTGGCGTTCAGACCAAAATCAAGACTCACGCATTAATTAAAACAAAGCAAGCAAATGCAAGGAGCGAAGCTATGAGTAAGCAATCCAGAAAGGTTCTATTGGGGGCGGCGACATTGGCCGCCGCAGTCATGATCGGAGGGCCAAACGCAAACGCCGCAACCGACGATGTTCAAATCGAGGCCCGCATCATCGCGGCTATTGCGATAGCATCAAACCAGGCGTTGGATTTCGGCACCATGTCTATGGATGGGCCGGGTACTGGTACCCTAACGATTAATCCGGACGGTTCTAACGCTGCCCCAACCGGTGACATTAACTTGATTGGCGGCACCGCGCCGGGTCTTTTCACCGTCACGGCAGCGGAGGACGTGCCCTTTGAAGTGACAGCGCCAGCTAGCGTGTCCATTACGCGCACCGACGGACCGGAAACAATGGTCATCAATAACTTCCGGTTAGGTACGGTTGCCGATGCCGCTGGTGCTGCAACGCTTACAGCGTCGCATACGACCGCGCCGCTTGCGGTCCAATATGCTATCGGCGGCAGGCTGAATGCCGGCGCTGCTCAGGCGGCTGGTATTTATCAGGGTGTGGTTACACTGAATGCGGTTTACCAGTAAGCCGTAATCACGCTTCAATGCGAAAGCCGGATTGCTTATTTCCGGCTTCGCTCCTCCTTTTGTTAAAGGCGGGGCTGGTTGATTTTTGCTTTCAGGCACCCAGACACCACCGGTAAAGGATTTCCATGACGATCCGGCCCTCAAAAGAAAAACGGACCAGGGAAGCAGGCAAAGAAAAGCCCGCCCGCAAGGTCCGGCTGAGTACCGCGACCGTGGTGGCCCTGTCCGGCCTTGCATCCTATCACGGCATTCAGGCCATCGCCGCGACCGCCACCCTGCCGATTATCGCGCGGCTGGTGCGCGCTATCGAGGTGACCGTCAACACGACGCTCGATTTCGGGACGCTGGCCATGACCGTCGACCGGGCGGGCGCCGCGACGCTCGACCCCGAGCTCAACCGGATGTTCATCGACAATGACAGCTCCCTCTCCCTTGCCGGCGGCAAACCGACCGCCGGGCGGCTGCGGATCAAGGGCGCGGAATTCCCGGTCGCCGTCAGTATCGAGGATGCGACCGTCAAGCTGACCAACGGCACCGAATCCGTGCTGATCACTAATTTCAATCTCGTGTCCGCGGATGGTGGCATCAAGATGACGTTCACCCCGACCAAGAACACCTATGCCTTTACCATTCCGATCGGCGCGACCATCCGCACCCGCACCGGCCAGCTTAGCGGCACCTATGTCGGCACCACGCGGATTTTCGCGAGTTATCAGTAGCACGTGTCTTCTCAGGCCCGACACGGGGCCACGGACCGGGGCGCTGCCACCCATTTCTCCATAAAAAAACGGCGGGCCGGAACCCGCCGCCGCATTTGGTGATATTCTTCGTCTTATTAACGGAAAGACACCAATTGCCTTCTGCTTTATTGTATAATCTATTCTTTAATATAACCGTTGTCAAAAATACTATTGCGGAAATGTAGTGGACTACAAACTTTCAATTAATCTTGGCACAACATATCTCGTCTGGTGCCTCCTGGATCTGGATAGTAACGGCAAAATCTGCGATCTCCGGGATATGGGCATCCGGATCTTCCGGGACGGCCGCGACCCCCACTACAAGGAACCGTTGGCTGTGGGCCGGCGCGCAGCCCGTCACGTGCGGCGGCGCCGGGACCGATACAAAAGCAGGCAGCGGCGACTGATGACCCTCATGACAAAGCACGGCCTCATGCCGGAGGATGACGCCGCGCGGAAGCAGCTTGAGCAAAAAGACCCTTACGAGCTGCGCGTGCGCGCACTGGACGAAAAGCTTTCGCTCCACGATCTCGGCCGCGCCCTGTTCCACATCAATCAGCGGCGCGGCTTCAAAAGCAACCGCAGGACGGACCCCGCAGATAGTGACACCGGAGCCATTAATGCCGGTATCGCGGAACTGCGACACGCTCTGCAATCCGCCGGCTCCCGCACCCTCGGTGAATATCTCGCCCGAAAGCACAGGTGCAAAGAGACCGTTCGCGCGCGCCCGCGCATCGAGGCCCGCCACGCCGCCTACGATTTTTTTCCAGACCGTGCCATGTATGAGCACGAGATTGATGCAATCCTGCACAAGCAGCGGACCTACTATCCCGATTTGTTCGAGAAGATCGGTCATGAACTCAAACGCATCATCCTGTATCAGCGACCCTTAAAGCCCCCGGCACCCGGCCGTTGCATACTTGAGGCCGGCGAGGCCCGCGCCCGCATCGCCTATCCGGCAGTGCAGAGCTTCCGCATTTTGAATCAGGTCCGCGCTCTCGAACTGGCCACACTCATCGACGCCCATCCCCCGCTCACCGACGCGGAGCGCGCGGAGATTATCGGCATGCTGCACGAAAGCGAATCTCTGTCCTTCGCCGCCATCCGCAAACTTCTGAAACGCGGCACGGACGTCAAATTCAATTACGAAGCCGCCGAAGGGCGCAAGGGTATGCAGGGGAATGCCACCGCTTTCTATCTGGCCGCCAAGGAGTGTTTCGGAGAGCGGTGGTATCGGCTCACGGACGATCAGCAAAACGCCGTCGTCGATCTTCTCCTGGACGAGGCCGATCCCGACACAGCCAGCCGCAGACTCGTTGCCGAGCATGGATTGACACCCGAGCAGGCCGAGCGAGCCGTTCACGCGCCCCTAAACGACGAATATGACCGGCTGTCGCTGAAAGCGATTCATCACCTTCTGCCGCATCTAAAGCGCGGCCGGGACTACACCGAAGCGTGCCGAAAAGCAGGCTACCACGCACCGACCCGCGAAACCTGGCACAGGCTTCCATACTACGGTCAGGCCCTTCCGCACGCCGCAAGCCGCGGCACCTATGCGCCGACGGACAAGGATAGCCCTGAAACCTACTACGGCAGAATCAACGACCCTTCTGCACACATCGCCCTTAACCAGCTCCGCAAACTGGTCAACGCCGTGATCGACCTGCACGGCCTTCCAACCGAAGCCGTCGTACAAGTTGCCCCCGAGCTGAAATTTAGACGCGACCGCTTGCAGGCATGGACCAAGCGCCAAAAAGCGAACCAGGCCCGCACCGCGCGCATCGATGCCGAGCTTCAACAACGCGGCATTACCCCGACCGACGAGACGCGGCTGCGATTCAAGCTCTGGGAAGATCAGGCGCAGGACGCCGGCCGGCGATGCTGCCCGTTCACCGGCAGGCTTATCGGTCCTGATGATATCTTCTCCGGCGCGTTTGTAATTGCGGACCTCTTGCCGTTTTGCCGCAGCTTTCACGACAGCCCGGCCAACAAGGTCCTATCTCACCGAAGCGCCATTCTCCTTAAAGGGACCCGGAGCCCTTACGAAGCCTTCGGTCCTACGCCGGAATGGGGCGCTATCCTCGCCCGCGCCGAGAATCTGCCGCCAAGCAAGCAATGGCGGTTCCGGCATGATGCCTGGGATATCGCCGCGGCCGGCCATGGCGACGTGATTACCCGGCATTTGAATGATCCCGCCTATATGAGCCGGGTCGTGCGCGATTATCTCGCCTGCATCGTGCCGCAGCAAGACGGGCAGGGCGGGCTCTACAGCGTTTCAGGCCATCTGACGCCCCTGTTGCGCGAGGCGTGGGACCTCAACACGCTTGCCCGCGATGTGACGCAGGGCAAACTGCGGGATTTGCTTTCTGCCAAGCGCGCCGATCCCGCCCTTTTAGACAGCATTCTCGGCGACGAACTCACACACTTTCACTGCGCCGTTGATGTTTTTGTCGTGGGATGCACAGACCGCCCTCTCCTTGAATCTCTCGGCCGTGAATCCAGTAAGATGCTCGAAAATGGCCGGTCTCTCACGACCCCCACAGAGCTGTCCGGCACACTTCCCGAGCCTTTTCCCGGCTATGCCGAGCAGGTCCGGGATTGTCTTGAGCGCATCGTTGTTTCCTACAAACCCGATCACGGGAACGCCCGCGCTGCGATCCATGCTCTCCGCCCGCGCACTGTCTCCAAGCTCCACCAGGAAACCGCCTATGGGCTGGCAGACCCGCGCCCGGACAACAGCAGCGCCCTCTATGTCACCCGAAAGCCGATTGCCGCTTTCACCAGCCGCGCGGACATCGAATCCGTAGCCGATCTCCGCTGGCGATTGAAACTCTTGGCCGCCGTGGAAGGCTTCAAAGATGGCAGCGCCCAATTCAAAGCCGCTGTGGCGGCCTTTGCGCAAAAACAGGGTATCAGGCGCCTTCGCGTTCTAATCGCGCGCGCACCCGAAACTATGATTCCGATATATCAGCCGCACGACAAGGGGAGGCCGGATGCGCGCCCCTACAAGCATTACGCGCGCGGCAGCAATTATGGCGCGGATATCTATTGCCCGGATAAAGGCCCGCAGGCCGGGCAATGGGGTATCGAGATCGTCTCCTGCTTCCATGCTCACCAGAAGGAGTTTATTCCCCAGTGGCAGAAGGACCATCCTACGGCCCGGCGCATCATGCGACTCCAAATCGACGATATGGTAGCTTACAGCGAGGCAGGCGTTACCAGAATTTGCCGCGTGAAAATGCTCGCGCTTGATCTTGTCTATCTCCTCGATCACCGGCTCGCCAAAGACGACGGTAACAGGCTGTACCGCAAACTCTCCCCGCGCCAGATGCAGAAATTTGCGTTTCGAAAAATCTCCGTCGATCTTCTCGGCTGCGTCCGCGATCGTCTGGGCAAAGTTTCTTAGAATTGTCCGCGTGATACGCCATCGTCGTCAGTCAAAAAAATAGCCCCCGCAAGGGGGGGCTATTCCAGTAAGCAAAGCTCTAAAGCAGAAAGAGCAATCGGCATCAAGCCGCAATTATCATACAATAGTGCATGTAAAGCATACCATTTCAGCCGCCCACTCAGCAACCACAATACAAGCAAATTAAAAGTGAGGGACTATCCACACGGCAAAATCTAGCGATCTCGCGCCAGGCTTAAGCGGCCACACTTCGCTTTCCGCTGAGTTCTATGGAATCATTCCTGACGCTGGGCCATTCCCAAAGGCCCGCCTTCTTCAGCGTGGCAGCCTTTTCAAGCTCCACGGCTACACGGTCAAAGACCTTGTCCCAGTTGCCCGGTTCCGCCTGGCGGATCAGGCGCATCGACGGATACCACGGGCAGTCCTCGCGGTGGGACAAGTAGAGCCAGTAGGGCTTGTAATTGAGCAGATTCCAGATCGGGCAGCCGATCGAGCCCGCGACATGGGCGACAGAGCTGTCGGTCATGATCACAAGATCGAGCTGCTTCAAAATGGCCGTGGTATCGGTGAAATCGTTCAGTTCGCCGCTTAGATCCCAGATCAGGGCATCAGCCCCTGCTTCATAGAGTTCCTTCTCACATGGTCCCTTCTGCAGGCTATAGAGCTGGACGCCGGGAATGCTTGCGAGAGGGATAAAACGCTCGACGCCGACGGCCCGCTTCTTGTTGCCCTTGAAGGTAACGCTGCCCGACCAGACGATGCCAACCTTGAAGGCTTCGCCGGCAACGTCCAGCAGCTTGCGGGCTTGTGGCGTCGGCGTATCGGGCACAAGGAGTTCCGGTACGGGCGGTACAGTATCGAGATCGGTCTTGAACACCACCGGCAGACTCATGATCGGCACCTGGTAGTCGAAGGGCTCGTCGATCTCGCCGTACTCGGCAATCCGGTCGATGCCGGGGATCGTGCTGAATAGCTTGTGCAGCGGCTTCTTGCACTCAAGGATCACGCGCCCGCCGCGCAGCTTGACCATTGAGAGATAACGGCTGCACAGGACGGTATCACCAAAGCCCTGCTCACCATGGACAAGTATTGTTTTGCCCTTGAGGTCCTGGCCACTCCAGGGCCTGGCTTCAATCGGCCTCATTTTCGCCTCGGGCGCTTTCCATCTTGTGTAAAACTTGGCCCAGCCATCCTCGAACCGACCCAGATGGAGCAAGGTCATTGTGATATCCCATTTCACGCCGTTATTGTCCGGCTTCATTGCGGCGGCGGCCCTGTAGTGGGTCAACGCTTGCTCGAAATGCCCAAACTCTCGCAGGCTGTTGGCATAGTTCTTTCGCACGAGAAAGTCATCAGGCCACAACGCAAATGCCTTGGCATGAGCCGCCAGAGCTTCGTCCCTTCGATCAAGGTCGGTCAGGACATTGCCGAGATTGGTCAGATAGCCGGGATTGCAGGGATCAAGGCTTAGACCGCGCTTCGCGCAGGCGAGTGCCGCGTCTGTGTGCTCTAGCTTGCGCAGCACTGTGCCGAGATTGGACCATGCCACCGCATTCTTCGGGTTTATCTGGATAGATGTGCGATACGCCTGTGCTGCTTCCTTGAGCTTGTTCTCGTGATGAAGCTTGAATGCTAATTCAAGCGGCGCATCACCCTCGCCTAAAAATCTTGTCTTGTTACCATCCCGTCTTTGCATAAAAAATCTATTCTATAATAAATTGTCGTCGAACATTGATTCACGTTATAGGGAAGATTTGTTTTCCTATCAATAAATAGATACACCGGAGAAATAGAAGCAGGTTTAGCAACGTCGGAAAAGCGCAGTAGGAAAGGCTTTCAACAAAACCGTATTTTCCGAACCTAAGCACTCCGCCGATTCGATAGGCCTTACTACTCCGTAAGGCGCAGAATAGAATGGTTGTTCGAACCAACAAATGATTTGAAACGATAACGAAAGATTATAGAGACAATAAATCGAAAAAACAGTCTTTGAATAACTTATTTCCCATGTACTGTATTCAGCGAGATTCTGTATTTCTTATATATACTTTATACATATTATTCGGGAGCGAAAAACATGAGCACCATCACCGGTACATCAGGCGACGATACATTAAATGGCACTACGGGCATCGATACAATCTACGGCCTCGGCGGCAACGATCTGATCTATGGCGGCGATGGCGGCGACAGAATTTACGGTGATGAGGGTGACGACACGATCTACGGCGAAGGTGATGCGGACACGCTGTACGGTGGCACTGGCAATGATTATGTCAACGGCGGCGCAGGTGATGATGTTTATCGCTACTACTGGGGCGACGGCCATGACACATTCGAGGACGCAGTTAGTGGCGGGTCTGACAAGATAGAAATTTACGACACCGATCCAGATATCAGCATACACAGCTTTTCATTTCTTAGGACCGGTGATGATCTGGATTTATACATTCACGATGGCACAAGTGCAGCAGTCTACATCACAATCGCGAATGCGTTTGCTAACGATCCGAATGACACCATCGAGGAACTCTACATCCACGAAGTGGACTATGGGGCGGAGAACTTCGGTATATTTGGTGCTAGCTTTACGACCATTGCGGCAACAACCACCGGCATCGAAACGATCACCGGTACCAGTAACGAAGACATCATTATGGGTGGTATTGGGAACAATGTGATTTATGCGGGAGGCAGTACTCAAGAGGACTGGATATACGCCGGAGACGGTAATGATACCGTGTATGGGGAAGGGGGCGCCGACTATATCTATGCTGGACATGGCGACGATACAATTGACGGCGGCGCCGGCAACGATGGTATTCAGGGCGGCTTTGGTAACGACACGATCTACGGCGGTGATGGCGACGATTGGATTAACGGCGGTCGACACGACGATGCATCGAGCGATGGCGCTGACTTGATTTATGGAGATGACCTTGCCGGTCTCTATTCCGGAAATGATAGCATCACGGGCGGCGATGGTGCCGATACGATCTATGGAGGCGGTGGTAATGACGTTATCCATGGCGCCGACAGCCATTCGAACGTCGACACTGCCGGTAATTCCCTTTATGGCGGCGATGGTGACGACTCGATTTATGGTGTGGCCTATGACGATTATATCGAAGGTGGTTCTGGCGACGACTATGTCTATGGTGGTTTGGGCAACGACACCATCTATGGCGGCGATGGCAACGACTATATCACAGACAGTTCTGGTGATGATTTAATTTATGGTGGCAATGGCAACGACACGATCACGACAGGAGTGGGCGATCACTATATAGACGGTGGAAGCGATAACGATACTATCACCGCTAACACGGGCAACGACACCATCTATGGCGGCTCGGGGGTCGATACGATCACCGCCGATGCCGGCGACGACACCGTGTACGGCGGCGATGGCAACGACACGCTCATCGGTGGCACCGGAGTAGACCGTTTAAACGGCGATGGCGGCGCAGACACGCTTTACGACGTAAGCAACTCAACGGTACGGCTCAGTGGAACCGTCGAAACCGGCACATGGGAATCGGGCACCCACGACTTCTTCCACGGCGGTAACGGCGCGAATACCTTCTACCAGCAGGTGGGGGATGCGCACCTACACGGTGGGAGCAGCCTCGATAAATATCACGTTGCTTTTACCCAAGACAGCACGCCGGGCGCGAAGATATTGATTTACGATGGCGGGCATTGGGGCGATACGCTTTACCTAGACTCGATCGCAAGTACGAATGTCAATTATTCGTGGTCCTTTGGCTACGATAACTCATGGGGCAGCCTGTATTCCGGCAGCGACGTAACGCTGACCTATACCGGAACGTCAACCGACACGGTGATCAGAATCTACGACCAGTATACCAACACCTCGGGTGACTTCCGAATCGACGCCATCGCATTCACGGACACGACTATAAACTTCGAAGACCTGTCCTTTGTCATAGAGGGCACGTCGGGCGCCGATAGCTTGAATGGCGATAGCAGCGCAAACTACATCGTGAGCTTCGATGGCGGCGATACCGTGACCGCTGGTGCCGGCGACGACTTCATTGGCACCGGCTCCGGGAATGACACAATCTACGGCGACGCGGGCGATGACTCAATCCGCTCGTTCGGCGGCAACGATCTGATCTACGGCGGCGATGGCAACGACCGCATCGAAGTCGCGAACGGTGATAAGACCATTTATGGAGAAGATGGTGCCGACATCATCCTTTTGGGCAGTGCCTACAACGCCGGTGACGAGGACATAGCCTACGGCGGTGCCGGCAACGATACGATCAGCGGCGGCCAGGGCGACGACACCCTTTATGGCGGCGATGGCGATGACACGCTCAGCAGCCTATGGGGAGATGACATCTTCTATGGCGGCGACGGCCTCGACAGAATGACCGGCGGCCAGGAGGCGGATACCTTCGTGTTTGAAGCGGCCTCAGCCTTCAATGATGTTGATGTCATCACGGATTTCAGCACGGGCCAGAACGACGTACTTGATCTGGCGGACATTTTGAGCGCGGCCTACGATCCGCTCACGGACGTGATCACCGATTTCGTGCAGATCACCGATAACGGCACCGACAGCACGCTCGCCGTTGACGCGGATGGCGGGGCTGACAATTTCGTGGCCGTCGCCTCAATCCTTGGCGTTACCGGCCTGACCGACGAGGCGGCCCTTGAAACGAGCGGTCACTTGCTTGCGGCATAGAACCGGCCCGAAAATCCGTTTGGGGAGGCCCGCCAGTGGCGGGCTTCTCTTTTTGCGTCCTGATTTGCGGGCCGGTTCGTCACACGCCGCGCCTGCCGGGGATCGCGACTGTAGCGACTTTGCCACCTGGGAAGAGGCGCAGGCTTTCTTCGAGCAGGCCGGGCCGGGCGACCCGCGCCGGCTCGGTGGCGACGGTGACGGCGTTCCGTGCGAGGCGCTGCGCTAGAACGGTTTTGGCGCGGGCGGCACGGGCTTGTGACGCGGTGGCGCGTCAGCCTGCCGTTTGCGGCGGCGTTCTTTCTCGCGTTCGCGGCGCTGCCGGTCATCGTCGATGGCGACGATCCAGAACATGGTCGCGAGCGGGCTGAGGCCGAAATGGGGCGCTTGTGCGCGATCGAATGCGGGCTTGAGTGAACTCATGGCGTTTGCTCCTTTGCTTCAGGCCCGGCCGATCCGGACCTCTTGCCCGCCACGAAAGGCAGTCAGGAGCGCCGCCATGCATCCGCCATCCGAAGGGGGCGGACCGCAACGGCAGTGAAGGAGGTGACCACTCAACGAGGGGCTCACCTTGCGAAAGGCGAATTGCTGGATGCAAAAACGTGGTGTGAAAGGTCCGGGGCCGGGACTGCAAAGGAGCAGGCGCCAATCACGCAAGCTGTTCCGCATGAAATGCTCACAAGCCGCCGCGCGCTCGACCTCGAACAAGCCGCCGGCCGTCACCCCCGCTAGATAACAGCCGCGCCCTTCGCGCATAGCCCGTGAAGGGTGACGGTCAATTCACGCCGCCCATCCTCCTCGCCGGGTTTCCTCAAGCATTGCCGCGAAACTAGCCGGACGCGCCGTCCGGTCAACGGGCCGCCCGCTCCATTCGGTCGCTTCGCGGCCTCCCGTGTTGCCCGTATGACCTGCCGGCTTACGCGCCCGGCTCCTTCTTTCGCGTCTTGAGGAAAACCCTAAGAGAAGGAGACCAACATGAAACTCTTGACCACACCCATCCGCGAACAACTGCTGCGCAACGGCCGCATCCGTGAGGCCCTTGCCGAAGTAGGCAGGGAAGAAGCGGACTTTCTGCCGGTCGTGAAGCTCTTCACCCCGGATGCAAATTGCACCTGGCTGCTAAGCGAGATCGATCCCGAAGAGCCGGATATCGCCTTCGGCCTGTGCGACCTTGGCTTTGGCTGTCCCGAACTCGGATCGGTCCGCATTTCGGAGCTGGAAACCCTGCGCGGCGCGCTCGGGCTTCCCGTCGAACGGGACCTGCATTTTGCCGCCATGCACACCCTGTCGGTTTACGCGCGCGCTGCCTGGAACGCAGCGGCGATCACCGAAAACCCGCAGGCTCTCGCCCAGGCTGCCGCCAAGGCGGCGGGAGGTGCGCAATGAGCCATGCATCCGGTCCCGGCCAACTCGGCTTTGATGCCCTGCTAGGGCAAGCCGATGCCGATAACCTGGCACGGGAGATCGAGCGGGAAACCGCTCATCTTCCCGGCTCGATGGCAGAAGCGATCCCGTTCTACCGGGTGCTCCTGCGCCAGCACCACGCCGCGATGCTTGCCGCGAATGTGGAGGAGGCGATCCGGCTGCGCGAGGAGGCCGCAAAGCTGGCGCTACGCGTAAATAGCGGTGAGCCCGGCATTCTTGCCGCCCCCGACGCGTCGGGTTGTGTGCTGGAATCCGAAACCGCCGCTGCGCCGGGCAAGATCCCGCTGTGGGGGCAAAGCGGCGTTTTCATCGTCACCGTCGATGCGATGCGTGTGCGCGTGGAGATGAGCGGTATCTTCGGGATTGCGGCGCGGTTCATCTACTGGCCGGGCTTTTCGGCGAACGTGGTCGATGAGACGCGGCCATTCCTGAGCGAGACCGGCTACCGCAGCTTTCTTGGCATCGGCGCCGAGCCGGTGCCAAGTCTCCTGCCGGATGAATTCTGCCGCAAGGTAATCGGCGCCTATGTCGCCCACGAGCTGAAAGGCAAGCTGGTCGCAATCGACACCCGCTACCGCAAGGGAAAGGGGTCATAGCGCCCCCCTTTATTCCCGACCTGCCAGCGGCCTGCGAACGCACCGAGCGATCGCGGGTCGCTACCGGCGGCCGTTTTCAACCGGAGGAACGCTCGCCCTGCGCACCTGTGATCTGTCATTCGCCTTACGGGTAGGCAGCGTGGTTTCGCAGCGCCGGATACGTTGATCGAACGCGCGGGGCTGGGGTGCGGAGCGGAGCAGGTCCGCGGCAAGATGGTTGCGCTAAAGGCCGTGCCGACAATTCTCCTGATCCGCCGGGTTTTTCTCAACTTTCACGCCAGTACCTGACCGAGCGCGCCGGCGATGCAACGGGCTGCCCGCTCCGTTCGCTTCGCTCCCGTGTTGCCCGTTCCCCTTCAAGATTCTCTTGGCGGTGCATCGCCGGGCTGGAAGCCCGGTCTCCCGGTAGGCGTATCGAGCAAAACCCTAAACGAAAAGGAGAAGATCATGACGACACGTAACCGCAACAACAGCCGCAAGGAAAAGGCCCGCAACACCCAGCCTCCGGCGCTCATCGCCTACTGCGTAACCGAGCGCGGCGAGAAATCCTTCTGGACCCGCATCGGCGCCGCCTGGGATCACGAGGACGCGAAGGGGCTCACTCTTCAGCTTGAGATGGTGCCGGTAAATGGCGGCCGCATCGTCCTGCGCGAGCCGACCGCCGAAGAAGGCGAGGCCAGGGACGGGGAGGGCGCGTAAGCCCCTTCCTTCACCTGCCGGGAAGACGGGCCTCCGCGCCCGTCTTCTCTTTTTCATAGGGGCGGTCAAAAGCTCACATCATTCCCAGTTTTCAAGCCCCGTATCTTCCGGCACGAAGCGCGCCGTATCGATAGCGCGCACAACTTCCTGCCAATAGCTTGCCGCGCGTTCATCGTCCGCGAGCAGCTCGGTCAGGAATGAAGCATATTCGCGTGCTTCAAGAACATTCCCGAATGTCGCGAACGCTTTCCGCGCCTGCTCTTCGGGCGGCGTCCAAACCGTCCCGGTCATGCTAACGCCCGTGGCGCGGGCATCCTCGATCACCGCGTCCCGGCTTTCCCGCAGCGGGATGCCGCACACTTCAGCCAGGAAGCGGATCATCGGCAGCGGATGCCAGACATGCTCCCCATCGGCGCCGACCGGCAGGTACGTGTCTCCGAACCGCTCGCGGTCGCGCGCGCCCTGTTGTTCGGCGCTTTCCGGAACGCCCTCAAGCCGCCCGGCCATCACGTAATAACGGTTGAGTGCCGCGTATACCGCTTCTCTCATTTCATGATCAATCCAGCGGCGGATAAATTTCCTGTGACGTTGCCCGTTTCCTCATGCCGGCCGCTAGTCCTTCTCATTCACCGCTCTAATCACGCGGCTCTTCATGTTCTCCATGCGCGCCAAAGCCCGCAGCGCCGAGTCCTTGGCCTGTTGCGCTTCCGCTTCCAATTCAGCAACGCGCCTTTCGAGCGCCTTGCAGTTCTCGCATTCATGGGGTTTGTCCATAGCGCCGCCCCTGAGCTAGCTCTTTTCGATCCGCTCGAGTTCGCGCCAGAATTCCTTGAAAATCTCGGCGCGAACCATCTTGTCTATCCCGCTCCCGTGTACGTTGTCGGGATGATACAGGCGGGCGAAGGTGCGCTTGGCTTCTCTCAGTTTATCAGTCCCGCCGCCTGCATTCGGGTTTCCCTTCACCGCTTCCGCAGCCGCCGCCCTTGCTTCTGCAGCAGCGGCTCGCTTTTCGGCCGCAGCCGCGCGCGCCTCAGCCTTTCTTAGAGCCTCATCCGGGGCACCAGCCCCGGCCCTCGCCTCGGCGTCGGCCGCTCGCGCTTCCGCTTCTTCCCGCCGATTCATCTCCTCACTCCACCGTCGCGCCGAATCTTCCGAAACGGTTTTCCAGTGAGCGGCCCGCGCCTCCATTTCCTCCGCACTCAGCAAACCCCGTTTGAGCCAGTAAATATAGAACGCTACGCCACCAAAGACGGCGAGCGTCGGCACCGCAAACCAGAGCAAACCGAACAGCGGCCACAACAGCGCCTTAATCAGCGACGCGCCCCCGAAGGTCATCCCGATAGCGTAGGAGCTTGCCGCCACATGGAGGTAGAGAACCGCAAAGACCGCCAGCCCGCTTAGAACCGCTTTCCCCTCTGTGGTCCGAGCAAACGCCCTGAATCTGTCTATACTCTCTTGCATCCCGGAATTATGGCGCTCCAAATCGATAAGGAAGTTGCAGTTCCATCAATCCAATGGCGGGTTCATACCGCCGCCTCCCGCGCTCGCTTTCCGTTCTCCGGCTTCCGGCTTTAGATCACGCGCCCACAGGACCGCTTGCCGGACCTCGAACAGCGTTTGCAGATTCGGCCACTCCGCGCGGGTTATCAGCAGCACCTTTTCAGCGCCGCCGGGGCCGAACCATCCGAACAGACAGTGCGACCTTTCCTCTTCCGTGAGCTTCTTGTTGCCAGCCTCCTGCCGTATCAGCCGCTTGGATTCGGCTTCGGGATGAGGTTCCACCGTCAGATTGACGATCGCGGATAACGGCCGTTCGAGCTGGACCCGCCCGCTTTTCAAAACTCGCAGGCGATCAGCCCCGTTATCCAGTTCAATCGCCCGCTCCGATTTCTTCGCTTTCCAGAGGTTCGCAAACAGGACGCCGTAGAGCACCAGGCCCGCGGCCGCCCCCGACACCCACGACACGCCCATGTTCTCAGCCGTGATCGTGAAGAAGGCCATCACCGGCACGAACGCAAGCGCGGCCACGAAGCCGAACAGGCCCCGCGGCGCAGCTTCCCAGCCCCGTACAAATTCTTTGTTGTAGAACGCCACCCGGTATATCGGCCCGCCGTTCCCTTGTCGCTCAAAGATCGCGACTCTCGGAAATTCGTCAGACCGGTTGATAAGCTTTTCCGTCACCGGAACGCCCTGTGCTTATCGTAATAGGCACGTTGTAGGATCATCGGCGCAAAGCTGGCGCGGATGATGAGCTGGCGCATGAGCGGATCGGCGCGGCCGAAGACGAGAGCGATTTCCTCCGGTTCCAGAATGGCCGTGGTGCGCGGCGCATAACTCTCGCCCGTCGCGCCGGCGTGCGCCGCGCCCGGCGCCACCTGCGAGCCGGAAAGCTGCTCGATCGTGGTTGAGCCCAGGCGCTTGGATACCCATTCGAGCGTGGTCAGATCGTTGTTGCCGAAGAATTGCAGAATGCCGGCGTTGCCCATGAAGGTTTCCCACCGGTCCTTATAAAGAGCTTTGAGTTGGCCGAGGTCTTGCAGGATCGGCCAGAGCTTGACGCCATAGCCGGCAATCTGCCCGGCCGCATCCTCGATCTGGCGCATGTGGCCGAGCGAGGCGAACTCATCCAGGACGAACAGGACGGGGCAGCCGGCGGCCGGGGCGCCGGGCGTGCGTTCCATCGCCTGCAAGGCCAGATTGACGAACAGGCGCAGCCAGCGGCCGCACGGCCCCATGTGCCGGCCCGGCAGGCACAGATAGACCGTCATGGCCGATCGTTTCAGGTCCGCGAGATCGAAGCCTTCGCCGCTGAGCGAGGCCGCGATTTCGGGAAAGGCGAGCGCCCGCAGATGTCGCCGGGCGGTGGACAGGACCGAGTCCCTTTCGCGCTCAGGCCGCTCGAAAAAATCCGCCGCCGCCCGCCGTACCGCGTCTTCACGGCTTTCGCGCATGCAGGCTTCGAGCACGTCCAGGCCGGTGACCCTTTCGCCGTCATCGGACTCGAACAGTGCGCTGACGGCAGGATCGTCCGGGTTCTCTCCTTCGGCGAGCAGGTTGCGCACCGTCACCAGGCTGCGCCGCCCCTCGAACCGGTCGGCGGTCGCGACTTCCAGAATGACGCCCTCGATGATCGTGCGGGCGCTCTCGTCCCAATGGGGATCGCCGGCGCCGGGAAGGACCAGCGCATCCGTAATCAGCATGGCGTCCTCGATCATCGAGTCGGGACGCATCATCGCCACCGGATTGAATCCGGTTTTAAAGTCGCCGAGAGCGTTGCCCGTGGTGCCGAACGGATCGACGACAACAACCTTCTGCCCGAGCCGCCGGGCGCGGACTTCGGCGGTCGCTAACGCCAGCTCGCCCTTGGGGTCGATCGCCAGCACCGAGCCGGCATAGCGCAGCATGTTGGGGATGATCGCGGCCCGGCCTTTGCCGGCGCGGCTGCCGGCGATGGTCATGGCGTGGCGGTCATCGGCGACGCCGATTTCCGTGCCGCCCTGGGCGTAGCGCTCGCCCGTATTCGAGCGCTCGATCTGCGCCCCGATCACCCCCAGGAACAGCTTGTCCGGGGCATAGCGCAGGGAGGCGGCGGCGGCGATGTTTTCGGGGCTTTCGAAGGTCGAGGCGGGCGGGGCCATGTCCCGCGTCCTGGTGCCAGGTACGCCGCGGGAAAGTCCATCGAATACGCCTGCCACTTCCCGGCTCCTAGCCGGTCGCCTGCGATGGCTGCTTGGGTGCAGGAGCGGTGGCCGGCTTTACCGGCAGGTCGAAGAGCGCGCGCAGCCGGGCGCCCGCGATTTCAGAATCGAGAATGGCCCGGAGCTGACGGCCGAACGCTTCATCCTTGCGGGCGTGTTTGAGCACCGCGCGGCCGGCCAGTTCGGCCCGCCTTTTCTCCTGTTTTTCGCGCTTGTTCTGTTCGGCCTTCTCGATCTCGGCGAGACGATTTTCGATGTCCTTCTTACGCGCGAGAAGCCGTTCCTTTTCGTCTGCCATGGATGCACCCCTGTCGTGCAGTGATGGCGTTCGACGACTATCGGCCTGGCGCGGAAGGGGTGCAAGACGAAACGAGGTGCATAAGGAGTAATGCGTGTGCTTCGGGGTAACGGTGGCGGGTTTCGATAGACGGGAATTAGTTGCGGACGTAGCATGCCTGCTTAGACCCTCGAAGAGGGATAGCAAGATATGTTTTTGTTGCACAAAAACCCTTGCATCGGGGCTCAGTCGCCGCCCCGCACCCCTGCTTAGGGTGGGCTGACGGGCGATGGCACGCCCGAAAAAACAGCCCGCCGAAAAGCGCACGGAAGCACTGGCCTGCCGCCTGACACCGTCCGAGCGCCTGCGGATCGAGCAGGTCGCCGCGCGCGCCGGCCTCAGTCCATCCGAGTATATACGAAGACAGGCGCTCACAGGCCGCGTAACCGTTCCGGAAAAACGCGGCTTCGATCATGCCACGTTCGATCAGCTCCGGCGCATCGGCGTGAACCTCAATCAGCTCACCCGCTTGTCGCACCAGACCGGCCGCGTCGATCCTGAAGTCCGCCGGGCCGCTTCCGTGGTCGAGCGCCTCGTGCGGCGCGAGATCGATCCCACCGGCGCCGTTGCGGACGGCGATCCGGGCGAAAGCGATGGTGCCTAAGGTCGCCAAAAAGGGCACGAGCTTCAAGGGCGCGGGGCTTTATTACCTGCACGACAAGCAGTCCGATACGGCCGAGCGCGTCGAATTTACCCACACCGAAAACCTGCCGACAGACAACGCGGAAACCGCCCTCAAATGCATGACCCACACCGCCATGCGCCAGAACGAAATCAAGGCCGCCAATGGCGCCGCCCGGACCGGCCGCAAGCTGACCTATCCGGTCTATACCTACAGCCTGTCCTGGGCGCCAGATGAGCAGCCGACGCAAGAGCAGATGATCGCCGCCGGGCAGGAGACTTTGAAGACGCTCGGGCTCGACGATCACGAGGTTCTGATGGTCGCGCATAACGACGAGCCGCACCCGCATTTGCACCTGATCGTCAACCGCGTTCACCCGGAAACCGGCAAGGCCGCCGCGCTGTCCAACGACCATTTGACGCTCTCGCGCTGGGCCGAAGCCCACGAGAAGGAGCAGGGCAAAATCCGCTGCGAGCAGCGCGTCATCAACAACGAGGCGCGGCGCAACAAGCGCTTCGTGAAGGACCGCCGGAGTCTCGACAAAGGCGCCTTCCACAACTGGCGCCGGCAGCGCGGCAGGGACGCCTCTTACGTCCGCCAGGCGAGCGCAAAAAACCTGTCCGCCTACCATGCCGGCCAGCGCCAGGCGCTGCGCGATCGCCATGCCGCCCAGCGCGACGATCTGTATGACGAAAAGGAAGCGCGCATTAGCCAACTCCGGGCGCAACTCAGGGACCAAAACCGCGCCAAATGGGCCGCGCTTTACCGGGAGCAGCGTGCCGCGTGGCGCGGTCTCAACGCGGCGCAGAAGACCGCCTACGGCCGGCTGCGGCATCACCTGAAACAGCGCGGCGATGATCCGCGCAGCCGGACCGAGACCGGGCGCCGGGCCATCGCGGCGGACGCTATGCGCGCGGTGTTTGGCGGGGACAATCCGCACGGGGCTTTGAGCCGCAAGCATGAGGCGGAAAGAGGAGCCCTCGCCAGCGCCGGCCGCCGTGAAATTCGCGAAGGCATCGAGAATATCAACGAGCGGTACCGGCAGGATCTGGAAATCCTGAAACAGGCGCAGGACCAGTCCCAGACACAGCTAAAAGAAACCCAGACACAGGAGCGCCAGAGCCTGCAACAAGAGCACAGCCAGCAGAGCCAGGACCGTGCGCGCGACATCAAGGAAGGGCGCGATGAACAGCAATTCCGCAAGGAGACCGGCCGGGATTTAACCGACGAGTTCACCCGCCGTGTCAAGCAGCGGCTCGAGGAGACGAAGAAACGCCGCGAGGAAGAGCGGAAGCGTGGCAAGGGCGAAGGACGCGAGCGGGATTAACCGCCCCGCCGGGTACAGGTGTTGGCCGCCGGCGGACGGCGGCGTCAGCGCCGGATCAGAGCCCCGGCGTAACGGATTGCCGCTGGCGGCGCGCCTGCGTGCGGGTGATATTTTGCAGGCTGGCGATGGCCGCGCGCCGCTCGGGCGTGCTGGGCCGCGTCGTCGCCAGCGACTCCGCGGCCCACTGGAACAGGATGGCCAGTTCCGCATCTGTGCGGCCGGTGAGTTCGGTTTCGGTGAGCAATCTCATGATCGTTCTCCTTTCGCTTCTCCAAGGCCCAGCCCATCCGGGCCTTTACGCCCCCCACGCCACAATCGCCGGGGAAAGGCCGGTGGGCTGTGGGCTGGAAGCGAAAGAACGAGAACGTAGAGGTGCGTGGCCGAGGCGGACGGCCGGCAAGCTGCGGCCCGCCCGCCCATTTGCCGTGGACCAGAGGCTCAGGGGAGCGCCCGCCGCCCGGCAGAGCGCAAACCATTGGCGCAGCGCGCTAACTGCGTTAGGAATCAGGCTCTAATGAATGGCAGCATCTTACACAGTTTCTTACACATTCACAGTTTTTGGCGAGAAAAACGACGTAAAATCAGTATATTAGGAGTTTACCGCGGGGACTTAAAATCCCTTGGCTTCGGCCTTGCAGGTTCGAGTCCTGCCGCGCCCACCATCCATTTGTCGGGTGTTGCAGCATCCGTGTTGGTCTCGGCCCCTATGCTGCAATGAGCCGGGCCTTGGAC
>Ga0326597_10001151_pt1 | contig 43655 bp, 33 predicted proteins | sample RVTome_12_FD_203789 | JGI IMG/M metagenome (GOLD analysis project Ga0326597, IMG submission 203789) | Soil microbial communities from uranium-contaminated site in the Upper Colorado River Basin, Wyoming, United States - RVT100D185 | ecosystem: Environmental > Terrestrial > Soil > Contaminated >...
CAAGTGGGCGCAGGGACGGATCCGCCCGCCGCTCGTCTTCGGGCACGAGTTCTGCGGCGAGGTGGTCGAGCGCGGCGAGGATGTGATCGCCGTGGCCCTGGGCACCTTCGTGTCCGTCGAGGGGCACATCGTGGACGGCACGTGTTACCAGTGCCGGACCGGCAACGCGCACATCTGCGAGAACGTGGCCATCGTCGGCGTCGATCGCCCCGGCTGCTTCGCGGAATACGTGGCGGTCCCCGAGACCAACGTCTACGCGATGGACCGCGGCATCTCGCCCGAGGTGGCCGCCATCCAGGATCCCTTCGGCAACGCGGTGCACACGACCCTCTCCGGCGAGGTGGCCGGCCTCACGGTGGCGGTGGTGGGCTCGGGACCCATCGGGTGCTGCGCGGTCGCCGTGGCCCGCGCCGCCGGCGCGCAGTCCGTCTTCGCCACCGACATCCGTCCCTTCCGCCTGGAGCTCGCGCGGCGGATGGGGGCGGACCGGGTCATCGACAGCACGAAGGAGGATCCGGTCGCGGTGGTGAAGCGCGAGACCGGCGGCCAGGGCGCGGACGTGGTCCTCGAGATGAGCGGCCACGGCGAAGGCGTGAAGCAGGCCTTCAAGATGCTCCGCCGTGGCGGGCGCCTGTCGCTGCTGGGGATTCCCTCCCAGCCGGTGACCCTGGACCTCGCCGAGGACGTGATCTTCAAGGGCGTCACCGTCTTCGGCATCAACGGCCGGCGGATGTGGAAGACCTGGTACCAGGCCCAGGCGCTGCTGCGCTCGGGAAAGGTCGATCTCACCCCGCTCATCACCCACACCTTCCCCCTGCGGGAGATCCACAAGGGGATGGCGCTGCTCGAGGACGGGCAGGCGGCGAAGGTGATCCTGTATCCGTGATCGGGGCGGATGGCTCTACCGCACCTTGGCGACCAGGAGCGTCAGATCATCGCTGCGGGGGGTGTCCCCCATGAACCCGCGGACGTCGGCCAGGATCCGCTCGCCGAGGTGGGCCGCCGACGCGCCCGCGTGCTCCTCCACCTGGCGGCGCAGCCGCGCCAGGCCGTAGTCCTCGCCGCCGGCGCGGGCCTCGGACACGCCGTCGGTGTGGAACACGATGACGTCGCCCGGGTCGAGGTCGATCACGCGCTCATCGTAGGTGGCGGCTTCGAAGGCCCCCAGGGGCAGGCCGGGGAGCACGATCGGCTCGCAGCGCCCGGTCGCGGCCCGGAAGTGCAGGGGATAAGGCAGGCCCGAGTTGGCGAGGGTCACGGTGCCGTGGGCGAAGTCGAACAGCGCAAAGGCCAGGGTGCAGAACAGTCCGTCCACGCCGCGGGTGCAGAGCGTCCGGTTCACGCGGCGCAGCACTTCGGCCGGAGGGTGCCGCTCGAACGCCCGCGAACGCACGGTGCCCGAGGCAAAGGCGCCGTAGAGCGCGGCCGGAACGCCCTTGCCCGCGACGTCGCCGATGGCAAGGCCGAGCACGCCGTCGCCGATCTCGTAGAAATCGTAGAGGTCGCCGCCCAGCTCGCGCGCGGGAAGGAAGTGCGCGGAGGCGTCCCAGGCCGGCCCGGTAGGGAACGTCTCCGGGAACAGGCCGTGCTGGATGACCTGGGCGATCGACAGCTCCTTCTGGATCCGCGCATCCGTGCTGACGATCTCGGCGTACAGGCGCGCGTTCTCGATCGCCACCGCGACCTGGCTGGCGAGCGGGGTGAGCATCTTCACGTGCTCTTCGGTGAAGCGGTCGAGGACCGGCGACTCCAGGTCGAACACCCCCACCACGCGGTCCTTGTGGATGAGGGGCACCACCAGCTCCGAGCGCGTCTCGGGGATGAGGGCGAGATAGCGGGGGTCGAGGTTCACGTCGCCGACGCGGATCGTCTGCTTGGTGAGCGCGGCCGCTCCGGTCAGCCCCTCGCCGAGCTTGATGCGCGTCTTCTCCTTGGCGCCGCCGTACGACACCGCCTTGCGCAGCACCAGCTCCCCGCGGCGCTCGTCGAGAAGCAGGATGCCGAACATCTCGTAGTCGATGACGCGTTTCGTGACCTCGGCCACGCGGGTGAGCAGCTCGTCGAGGTCGAGGATCGAACCCGTCTCCTTGCCGATCTCGTACAACGTGCCCAGGAGGTGCGCGTACCAGCGCGCCTCGCGGTACAGCGTCGCGTTCTCGATGGCCACCGCCAGGTGGCCGGCCAGCACCCCCAGGGCGGTCCGCGCCTCGACGGTAAAGGCGTCGGGGTCGGGGCCCTCGATGTTCAGGACGCCGATGAGGCGGTCGCGATGGACGAGGGGGATGGCCAGCTCGACGCGCACTCCATCCAGGAACGGAATGAAGCGCGGGTCCGCGGCGACGTCGGGCACGAACACGGGCGCCCGCTCCACCGCCGCCGCGCCCACGATCCCCTGGCCGGGGGCGATGCGAAGCCGGGAGGCCAGCTCGCGGCTGTCGTAACCCTCGACGAAGGCGGGCACCAGGGTCCCGTCGGCCTCGGGCAGGAAGATGTCGAGGATGCGGTAGTCGACGATGCGGCGGAGCTGCCGCGCGATGGCGGGCAGGAGCTCGTCGGGGTCGAGGACGGCGCTGATCTCGCCCACGATGGGGAGCAGCTCGGCGAGCAATTGCCCGGGCAGCGCCGGCCTCGCGTTCACGGAGGGCACGGTCATGGGGCGAATTGTACCAAGGCGCGCTGTTACACTCGGCGCATGGTGCGGCTGCCCCTCGAGATCGAGGACATCAAGGCGATCCTTCCGCATCGCTATCCGTTCCTGCTCGTGGACCGGATCATCGAGCTGGAGGAGGACCGCCGCATCGTCGGCGTGAAGAACGTGGCGTCCGACGAGCGCTACTTCATCGCCGGGCCCGGCGGCCGTCCCGTGCTGCCGGCGTCCATCCTCACCGAGGCCATGGCGCAGGCCGGCGCGGTGCTGATCCTCTCCAAGCCCGAGAACCGATCGCGCCTCATCTACTTCATGGGTATCGACAAGGTCCGCTACCGCCGGCCGGTGGGCGCCGGCGACACCGTGCTGCTCGAGGGCACCGTGGTGCGGCTGCGCGGGAAGATCGGCAGCCTGCAGGGCGTGGCCCGGGTGGACGGGCAGGTGGTGTGCGAAGGGCGGATGACGTTCGCGCTGGGCGACCCGCCGCCCAGATGAAGTTGGCCACCGGGCAGAAAGGGCTACTCTCCCTGGCCCGCGCCCTCTCCAAGTTCGGCGTCTGCTCGCGCCGCGAGGCGGAGCGGTGGATCGAGGACGGCCGGGTGGCGGTCGGTGGCCAGGTGGTCCGCGTCCCCGCGCGCCGCATCGATCCGCGGAGGGATGCGATCACGGTGGACGGCGTCCGCGCCGGCGACCTTACCGAGCGCGTGGCGATCGCGCTCCACAAGCCCGTCGGGTACATCACGACCCGTACCGACCCCGGCGGGCGGCTCACCGTGTATGAGCTGCTCCACGACCTCGACCTGTGGGTCTTCCCCGTGGGCCGCCTCGACAAGGACACCTCCGGGCTGCTGATCCTCACCAACGACCATCGCCTCGGCCATCGGCTCACCGATCCCGGCCATCACGTGCCGAAGACCTACCACGCCCGGGTGCGCGGCGTGCCGGGCGTCGAGGCGCTGCGCGCGCTCGCTGAAGGCGTGCCCCTCGGCGACGGCACCGTAGGCCGCGGCGCGGCGACGTCGCGCCCGGCGACCGTCCGGCCGCTGGGATCGGGGCGGGACGGCGGATGCCCCGGGGGTCCCCCGGGGCCCGGGACAAGCTGGCTGGAGATCGTCCTCACCGAGGGGAAGAACCGCCAGGTGCGCCGGATGTGCGCATCGGTGGGCCACGACGTCCTCGAGCTGGTCCGCGTCGCCATCGGCGCCCTCGCGCTCGGCGACCTGGCGCCCGGCGAATGGCGTACCCTCGACGCCGCCGATCTCGCAACGCTGGAAGCCGATCCGAGGTAGCATCGCCGGCCGTCGTTTTCCTGGAGGATCCCGTGCTCGTTGCCTTCGCCGTCCTCGCGCTGGCCGCGCCCGCGCCGCGCAACGCTCCCGAGGCGGAGATCCGCGCCGCCGCCCTTGCCATGACGCCCGCCCTGGTGGCCACCCGCCGCGACATCCACCAGAACCCGGAGCTGGGCAACCGCGAGGTGCGGACGGGCGGGCTGGTGGCGGATCGGTTGAAGGCGCTCGGCCTCGAGGTGCGCCACCCGGTGGCGAAGACGGGGGTCGTGGGCATCCTCCGCGGCCGCCGTCCCGGCCCCGTGGTGGCGGTGCGCGCCGACATGGACGCGCTGCCCATCCAGGAGCGCAACGACGTCCCCTACAAGAGCCGGAACGCCGGGGTGAAGCACGCCTGTGGCCACGACGCCCACACCGCGATCGTGCTGGGCGCGGCGGAGGTCCTGGCCGCCCTGAAGGACCGCCTGGCCGGCACCGTGGTCTTCATCTTCCAGCCCGCGGAGGAAGGGCCTCCGGAAGGCGAGGAGGGCGGCGCTTTGCTGATGCTGAAGGAGGGCGTCTTCGACGATCCCAGGGTGCAGGCGATCTACGGGCTGCACATGGACCCTACGCTCCCCGTCGGCGACGTCGGCTGGTCGATCGGCCCGATCTTCGCGTCCGCCGACACCTTCGCCATCGACGTGGTCGGCCGCAAGACCCACGGCGCGTACCCGCACACCGGCGTCGATCCCATCCCCATCGCGGCGGAGATCGTCCAGGCCCTGCAGCTCATCGTGTCGCGGCAGATCGACGCCCAGAACCCCAAGGTGCTGACCATCGGATCCATCCAGGGCGGCAACCGGCACAACATCATCGCGGACGCGGTGACCATGCGGGGGACGATGCGCACCCTGGATGCCCGCGTGCGGCAGGAGCTGAAGGACCGCATCGCACGGGTGGTGGCCGGGGTCGCGGAAGCGCACGGGACGACGGCCAGCTTGCGCTTCGTGGACGCCGGGGTGCCGCCCACCCGCAACGAGGCCGCGTTTACCCGGGCCTCGGTGCCGAGCCTCCAGCGCGTGTACGGCCCCGAGCACACCCGCGAAGTGGCCCCGCAGATGGGGGCGGAAGACTTCGCGGAGTTCGCGGAGCGCGTGCCCGCGCTCTACGTGAAGATGGGGGTCAAGAACGAGGAGCGGGGAATCACGGCCATGATCCACACCGAGGACTTCGACATCGACGAGGCGGTGCTGCCGCTGGGCGTGCGCGCGGTGGCCACCCTGGTCTTCGACCACCTCGCCCGCGGCGCGGTGACCGCGGCCCCGAAACCGCAGCCCTAGGTCGCGACCGCCGCCTCTCCGCCGACCCCGGCGTCCACCGTCGTTTCCTGGTCCTTGTACTGGAGCTGATAGAGCCGCCAGTAGAGTCCGCGCTCGGCGAGCAGCGCCTGGTGGGTGCCGCGCTCGCGGATGCGTCCCTTGTGCAGGACCAGGATCTCGTCCACGTTCTGGATCGTCGACAGCCGGTGGGCGATGACGATCGCGGTGCGCCCCTTCAGCAGGACCTTGAGCGCGCCCTGGATGAGGGCCTCGGTCTCGGTGTCGATGGACGAGGTGGCCTCGTCGAGGATCAGCACCCGGGGATCGTGGGCCAGCGCGCGGGCGAACGACAGGAGCTGCTTCTGGCCCACGGACAGCGTGGCCCCGCGCTCCTTCACCTCGGTCTGATATCCCTCCGGCAAGGACTCGATGAAGCGATGGGCGTGGACGGCCGCCGCCGCCGCGCGGACGCGCTCGTCCGAAATCGCGGATCCGAGCCGGATGTTGGAGGCGATGGTGCCGCTGAACAGGTGGACGTCCTGCAGCACGAGGGCCAGCGACGAGCGCAGCTGGACGGGATCCAGGTCCCGGACGTCGACGCCGTCCAGGGTGACACGCCCGCGCTGCACATCGTAGAGGCGGGCGAGGAGGCTGATGATCGAGGTCTTCCCCGCGCCGGTGGCCCCCACCAGGGCCACGCTTTTCCCGGGCGGGACCACGAAGTCGATGTCCTGCAGCACCCACTGAGGGTCCTCCGCACCTCCGGAGTCAATCCGTCGGTGCTCATCTTGCGTCGCCGCTTTCGCGGCGCCGGGGCCGTCCGGCGTGTTGTAGGCAAAGGAGACCGACTCGAAGCCGATGCGGCCCTGGACTTCACCCAGGCGGACGGGCGACGCGGGCGCCTGCACGTCGAGCGGGGTGTCCAGCAGCGCGAAGATCCGCTCCGACGACGCCATCGCCTGCTGGAGGATGTTGAACTTCTCGGAGAGGTCGGAGATGGGGCGCCAGAAGCGCTCGGAGTACTGCACGAACGCCACCAGGGCACCCAGGGTGAGGGCGCCGGTGAGCACCCCCGACCCGCCGTAGAGCAGGATCAACGCGGTGGCCACCGCGGCCAGCAGCTCGATGGCGGGGTAGAAGACCGCGTAGTAGAAGATCTGGTCCATGTTCGCGTCGGCGTGTCTGCGGTTGATCTCCGCGAACGCGGCCACGTTGCGCTCCTCCCGGCGGAAGAGCTGCACCACCGACATGCCGGTGATGTTCTCCTGCAGGAAGGCGTTGATGCGCGCGATCCACTTGCGCACCTCGCGGAAGGAGGTCCGCGACCCGCGGCGGAACCAGTTGGTCACCACGAAGAACAGCGGGATCACCGAGAACGTGACCAGGGCGAGGCGCCAGTTCATCCAGACCATCACCCCCATGATCCCGAACAGCGTGAACAGGTCGCCGAACACGGTGACCACGCCCGAGGTGAAGAGCTCGTTCACCGCGTCCACGTCGGTGGTGACGCGGGTCATCAAGCGCCCCACCGGGTTCTTGTCGAAGTAGGCGACGGGCAGCCGCTGCAGGTGGGCGTAGATCGCGCGCCGCATGTCGACCATGACCTTCTGCCCGGTCATCTGGAGGATCCAGACCTGGCCGAAGCGGACGGCGAACGCAGCCAGGAGCGCGCCGAGGTACAGGAGCGCGACCGCGCCCAGCCCGCGGGCGTCTCCCCGGCTGATGTGGCGGTCGATGGCGATCTTGGTCAGCCAGGGGCCGACGAGGTCGAGCGCGGCCATGACCACGATGAGGAGGAACGAGACCGCGACCGCCGCCTTGTACGGCCGCAGGTAGAGGAGCACGCGGACGAGCAGCCGCCGGTCGTACTGCCTGGCGAGGGCATCCTCCTCGTGGAAGCCGCCGGTCATGCCGTCTGCTCCATCTCCTCTTCCAGGAGCTGCCGCCGGTGCAGGTCGGCGTAGAACCCGCCGCGGGCGACCAGCGCCGCGTGCGTGCCGCGCTCCACGAGGCGGCCCTCCTTCAGGACGACGATGAGGTCGGCGCCCTTGACCGTGGAGACGCGGTGGGAGACCAGGAACGTGGTGCGGGTGGCCATCACGCCGCGGAGCCCGCGGAGGATCTCCTCCTCGGTGTGGGTATCGACCGAGGACAACGCGTCGTCGAGGACCAGGATCGCGGGGTCCACGGCCAGCGCGCGCGCCAGCGCCGTCCGCTGCTTCTGGCCGCCGGACAGCGTGATCCCGCGCTCGCCGACGAAGGTTTCGTAGCCTTGCGGGAAGTCGGCCACGTCGCGCGCCAGTTGCGCGACCCCCGCCGCCCACTCCACGCGCGGGCTGTCGGGGGAGGGAAGGCCGAAGGCGATGTTCTCGCGCACGGTGGCCGAGAACAGGAAGGTCTCCTGCGGCACGTAGCCGACCGCCTTGCGCAGCGTGGCCAGCGGCACCGCGCGGACATCATGGCCGTCCACCAGCACCGTGCCCGGCGGCGCATCGAACAGCCGCGATACGAGGCTCACCAGCGTGCTTTTGCCCGAGCCCGTCGGCCCCACGATGGCCACCGTGCTCCCCGCGGGGACGTCGAGGTCGATGTCGTGGAGGACGGGCTGGTCGGCGTAGGCGAAAGTCAGGCCGCAGAAGCGCACGTGCCCGCGCAGGGCGGGGACGTCCTCCGCGGTGTCGTCGCCGTCTTTCGCACCGCCGAGGTGAATCCGGCGGTGCTCTTCGTTCAGCGTCGCTGCCGCGCCGCCGAGGGGCGCCGCGTCCAGGATCTCGAGGAGGCGACCCATCGAGGCATCGCCGCGCTCGAAGAGATTGACCACCCAGCCGAGGGCGATCATCGGCCAATGGAGCATGGCGAGGTAGGCGCCGAAGGCGACGAACTCGCCGAGGGTGATGGAGCCCGCGATGACCATCCGGCCGCCCAGCCAGAGCACCAAGGCGGCGCTGGTCCCCATCAGGAGCTGGATGGCGGGGTACAGGCTGCCGAACATGCGGATGAGCTGGCGGTTGCGCTTCAGGTACTCCGCGTTGGCGGCGTCGAAGCGCGCCATCTCGTGGGCTTCCTGCACGTAGGCGCGGACCACGCGCGCCCCCGAGAGGTTCTCCTGCACCAGCGCGGAGAGGTTGCTGAGCTGGGCCTGCACCGCCTCGAAGCGCGCGTGGATGCGCCGGCCGAAGTAGCGCACCAGCGCGGTGACGAAGAGCAGCGGCAAAAGCGACAGCGCCAGCAGCCAGGGGCTGATGGTGACCATGAGGGCGATGGTCCCCACGAAGGTGGCGAGGGTGCTCGCGGTGTACATGATCCCGGGGCCGAGCACCATACGCACCGCCGACAGGTCGCTGGTGGCGCGGCTCATCAGGTCGCCGGTGCGCATCGAGTGGTAGTACCGCGCGGGCAGGCGGGTGAGATGGGCGAACAGGTCGCCCCGCAGCTCGAACTCGATCTGGCGGCTCACCCCGATGAGGATCATCCGCATCTGGTAGAGGAAGAACCCTTCCAGCGTCACCACGCCGACGAGGAGGCCGGCGTAGGCGAGCAGCTTGTCCCGGGTGACGCCCAGGGTGAGGTCGTCCACCGCGTAGCGCAGCACCCACGGCGAGGCCACGGAGAAGACGGTGCGCACCAGCAGGCACGTCAGTCCGACGAGGAGCGGCTTGCGGTGCCGCTTCAGGTACGGGAGGAGGCGCCGGAGGTGGCGCGGCGGCTTCAAGTGTTGCGGAGCGCTGCAGCCTGGGCCTTGCGCTTGCGATCGAGGGCATGACTGGCCCGGAGGAGACGGGGCAGGTTCTCCTTCTCCCAGGCCAGGGCCTGGCGGTGCAGCGGATACTGCACCTCGGCTTCGCGGAACGCGCGCGAGTGGTAGACGGTGCGGCCCGCCCGGTCGGGGATCCCTCCCAGGTGGTGGTGCAGCATCTCGTGGTACACGACGCTCTCGAGGAAATAGATGGGGACGTCGCGGCGGTCCAGCACGGGATGAATGCGGATGAGGGCGAGGACGGGGTCGTAGCTGCCGAAGGTGAGGCCGCCTCGCCTTGCCCGCCCGCTCCCCCGGCCCCAGGTCAGGGGCACGCGCAGGCGGCCGTCGAAGAAGCGGGCGTTGAGCGCCTCGAAGACCTGCTTCAGGTCGTGGGCGCGCCCGGCGGTGAGCAGCGGCGGCAGCGCGCGCGGCACCTTGCGCACGCGGTGCAGGTTGTCGTTCATGAACCGGCGCACGTCACCGTCGGCGCTGCGGTTGGTGCGGCGCAGGCTGCGCGCCACCGCGCGCACGACCAGGAGCGGCGCGTGCAGGAACATCCGGTGCAGCCGCAGGAGGACGGTGCCGTGGTTGCGGCGGAAGGATAGGAGCACGGAGCGGTTCTCGGTGAGGGTGAGGCGGACCGGACGTCCCGCCTCGCGGAGGATGACGCTCTCGAGCGCCGACGCGTCCCATAGCGGCGCGTCTTCGAATGCTATCGAGAGCTGACGCGATACGGATGCGGATGCCAACGCCATGGATGAATCCTCGGAAAGCATGGACCACGGCGATCCGGAGGTCAAGGGCTCGGAGTGAGCCGGCGCACCGTGGCGCACGCTCAGTGCCCTGATCCGCGCATACGGTTGCATTCGAGCGCCGATGCATCCCGGCTCACTTCGTTGCTTCTCCCTTGCGTACCGCACGGTACGCGGCGGTCGTCGCGCCTCGCGATCCGGGCGCCTCGGCGCTCTCGGTGCGACACCGTATTCGCGGACCCGGGCACTTAGCCCTTGCTTCCCAGCGGCACGTAGTACTGCGTGCCTTTTCCCATGCTGCGGATCTGCTTCAGGAGGTCGTCCACGTCTTCCGGCCGCTTCACGAAATCCATCTCGGAGGTGTTCACGACCAGGAGCGGGGTGAGCGTGTAGTGGAAGAAGTAGTGGTTGTAGGCGCGGTTCACCTCGGCCAGGTATTCCTGCGACATCGACGCCTCCTCGGGCCGGCCCCGCGAGCGGATGCGCTTCATCAGCACCTCCGTGGGCGCCTGCAGGTAAACGACGAGGTCCGGCCGCGGGATGCCCTCCGCGAGGAGCGAATGCAGCTTCTCGTAGATGAGCAGCTCGGAGTCGTCGAGGTTCAGGTAGGCGAAGAGCTTGCTCTTGTCGAAGACGTAGTCGGAGAGGGTGACGTGTTTGAACAGGCTGCGCTGCTGCAACTCCTGCTGCTGGCGGTAGCGCGACAGGAGGAAGAACAGCTCGGTCTGGAAGGCCGCCCCGGGCGCGCCGTCGTAGAAGGTCTTCAGGAACGGGTTCGCCGACCACTCCTCCTGCACCGTCGCCGCGTCGAGGCGCTGGGCGAGCTTCTCCACCACCAGCGACTTGCCGACCCCGATCACGCCCTCGACGGCGATGTACTGGAAGAACATCAGCCGAGCAGCCGCGGAGGACCGTAGACCGCAACCGCCGAAGGGTCGGGGCAGGCGGCGGCCATCTCCGCCACGGTCAGGCCCAGCACGGGATGGCGGACGTCGGGCGCGATCTCCAGGAGCGGCACCAGCACGAAGCGCCGCTCGTGCATCCGCGGGTGGGGGACGGCGAGGCCTGCCGTGCGCACCACGAGCGCGCCGTAGGGCAGGAGGTCGAGGTCCAGGGTGCGCGGGGCGTTGGGCGCGCCGCGCGCGCGGCCCGCCTCGCGCTCCACGCCGAGGCAGGACGCGAGGACGTCTTCCGGATCGAGCGCCGTCTCCGCCTGCACCACGGCGTTCAGGTAGGCGCCCTGCGCGGGTCCGCCCACCGGCTCCGTCTCGTAGACCGAGCTGCGCGCCGTGATCTGCAGGCCGCGCTGCGCCAGCCCCCGCACTCCCCGGGCGAGGTTCCGCTCGCGGTCGCCGAGATTGGTGCCGAGGGCGACGAACACCGCGGGAGGAGGCGTCATACGGAGCGACGTCAGGGTACTCCACCCCCTTTGTGAGCGGCAACGCACGGTAGTACGCTCGTCAATGTCATGGACCTGCGCACCCTCTGCGACATCTTCTACCAGTCGGTCGAAACGTACCGGAAGCCCGCCGCGCTGCGCTACAGGAAGGATGGCGCGTGGCGCGACATCAGCTCGGAGGAGTTCCGCCGCGCGGCGGAGGAGCTCTCCATGGGCCTCCGCGGGCTGGGGATCGACCGCGGCGACCGGGTCGCCATCCTCTCCGAGAACCGCCCGGAATGGGCCTACGCCGACCTCGCGACGCTGTGCGCGGCGGCGGTGGACGTGCCCATCTACACGAGCCTGACCCCGACCCAGGTCCTCTACATCCTGAACGACAGCCAGTCCAGGGCGATTTTCGTCTCCAACGAACAGCAGGCGGCCAAGGTGGCGGAGATCCTCACCCAGGCCCCGGCGCTGAAACACGTCATCCGCATGGACGATGTGACGGGCCAGGGCACCCTCACCCTGACGGAGGTCCGGGACCGGGGAGACAAGGCGCTCGCGGACGATCGCGGCGCCGTAAAGGCCCGCGCGGCGGAGGTCAAGCCCGACGACCTGGCTACCATCATCTATACGTCGGGGACGACCGGGGAGCCCAAGGGGGTGATGCTCACCCACGACAACATCGTGTCGAACGTGGCGGCCAGCGTCAGCATCGTCTCCGATTTCGGTCCGGACGACGTCGCTCTTTCCTTCCTTCCCCTGTGCCACATCTTCGAGCGGATGGGCGGCTTCTACCTCATGCTCGCCCGCGGGGTGACCATCGCCTACGCGGAGAGCATCGAGAAGGTGCCGGCGAACATGGCGGAGGTTCGGCCCACCCTCATGTTCTCGACCCCGCGCCTCTACGAGAAGATGTACGCGCGGGTGCTGGAGAAGGTCGCGTCGGACCCGCCCGCCCGGCAGAAGGTCTTCCACTGGGCGATCGGCGTCGGGAGCCGGGTCTTCGCCCACACGGTGGCTGGCACTTCGCCCGGCCCGCTCCTGAAGCTGCAGAAGGCGGCGGCCGACAAGCTGGTCTTCTCCAGGATCCGCGAGCGCGTGGGCGGCCGACTCCGCCTCTTCGTCTCCGGCGGCGCCCCGCTCGCCAGGAGCATCAACGAGTTCTTCGGCGCCGCCGGCCTTCTGATCCTGGAGGGTTACGGCCTCACCGAGACGAGCCCCGTCATCTCCGTGAACACCCCAAAGGCGGTGCGGCCCGGGACGGTGGGGCGGCCCATCCCGCGGGTGGAGGTGAAGATCGCGCCCGACGGCGAGATCCTCACCCGCGGCCCCCACGTGATGAAGGGGTACTTCAACAAACCGGAGGCGACCCGGGAGGCCATCGAGCCGGACGGCTGGTTCCACACCGGGGACATCGGGATCGTGGACGGCGACGGCTTCCTGGCCATCACCGACCGCAAGAAGGACCTCATCGTCACCTCCGGCGGCAAGAAGGTCGCCCCCCAGCCCATCGAGAACGCGCTCAAGTCCAACCCCCTGATCGCCGAGATCGTGATGATCGGCAACACGCGGAACTTCCCCGCCGCGCTCGTGGTGCCGAACTTCGCCAACCTCGAGAAGTGGGCGCGCGAGCACGGAGTCTCCTTCGCGAGCCGGGAGGAGCTGGTGGCCGACTCGCGGGTGGTCGACCTCTACGAGCGCACGGTGCAGGAGCTCATGAAGTCCTACGCCCAATACGAGCGGATCAAGAAGATCGCCCTCCTGCCCCGGGAGTTCTCCATCGAGACGGGGGAGCTGACCCCGAAGCTGAGCGTCAAGCGGCGGGTGGTCGAGGAGAAGTACAAGGGCCTCATCGACCGCATCTACCAGGGCGCCGCGGCCCCGGCGTGATCCGGAAGGCCGTCGTGCTCGGGGCGGGGACGATGGGCGCGCAGGTGGCGGCCCATCTGGCCGGCGCGGGGCTGGACGTGGCCCTCCTGGACCTGGCCACTCCATCCCTCGAGCCCTTGCGCAAGATGAAGCCGTCGCCGCTCCACCTGCCGGAGGACCTCGCGCGCATCCGCCCCGGCAACTTCGAGGAGCACTGGAAGGAGCTGGCGGATGCGGACTGGGTGTTCGAGGCCGTGATCGAGGACCTGGAGATCAAGCGAAAGCTCTTCGCGCGTGTCGCGACCACGGTCAAGAAGGCCGCGATCGTGACCACCAACACCTCGGGCCTCGGCATCGCCGCCATGTCCGCGCACCTGACCGCGGACTTCCGCCGGCGCTTCCTGGGCACCCACTTCTTCAACCCGCCGCGGTACTTGAAGCTGCTGGAGCTGATCCCGGGCCCGGAGACCGACCCCGCGGCCGCGCGCGAGATAGCGGACTTCGCCGACCGGGTGGCGGGCAAGGGCGTGGTGGTGTGCAAGGACACCCCGAACTTCATCGGCAACCGCATCGGGTCCTTCGGGCTCGCGATCGCGCTGCGGGAGATGATGGCGGCGGACCTCACGATCGAGGAGGTGGACGCCCTCACCGGCCCCGCCATCGGCCGCGCCAAAAGCGCCACCTTCCGCACCGCGGACCTGGCGGGGGTGGACGTGGCCCTGAAGGTGTCGGAGAACCTCTACCAGGCCGTCCCCCACGATCCGCAGCGGGAGGTGTTCAAGCTGCCGCGGTTCGTGCACGAGATGGTCGAGCGCAAGATGCTCGGCGACAAGGCCGGCGGCGGGTTCTATCGCAAGGAGGCGCAGATCCGCACCCTGGACTGGAAGACGCTCGAGTACCGCGAGCGGCGGAAGGCGAAGCTGCCTTCGGTGGAGGCGGCCCAGAACGTCGCCGACCTGGGCGCGCGCATCAACCAGATGATGGGCGCCAGGGACAAGGCGGGCACGTTCCTCTGGCGCGTGCTGTCGGAGACCTGCCTCTACGCCGCCTCGCTGCTGCCCGAGATCTCCGACGACGTCTGGTCCATCGACCGGGCCATGGAATGGGGCTACCTCTGGGGCCTCGGGCCCTTCCGCTCGATGGACGCCATCGGCGTGGGCGCGATGGCGGACCGCGCGCGGGCGGAAGGCCGCCCGGTCCCGCCCCTGGTCGAGGCGCTGCTGGCCTCGGGCCGGAAGCGGTTCTACGAGGTGGAATACGGACGCGTCACCGCTCTCGGCCCGGCGGGTGTCGTCCCCGTCCCCGTGCGGCCGGGCGTGATCGACCTCGCGGCGCTGAAGCAGCGGGCGGGTGCGGTCCGCAAGAAGAACGCCGGCGCGTCGCTCGTCGACCTCGGCGACGGCTGCGGCCTGGTCGAGTTCCACTCCAAGATGAACGCGCTGGGCGCGGACGCGATCACGCTGCTGCAGCAGGCGGTGAAGGACGCCGGGGCGCATTTCGACGCCCTGGTGGTCGGCAACCAGGGCGAGCAGTTCACCGTCGGCGCCAACCTGATGCTGGTCCTCCTGGCCGTGCAGGAAGAGGAATGGGACGAGCTGGACCGGATGATCCGCCAGTTCCAGAACGCCTGCATGGGCCTGAAGGCGGCGGAGATCCCGGTGGTGGTCGCCCCGTTCGGCCTCACCCTCGGGGGCGGCACCGAGATCTCGCTGCATGGGGCGCGCGTACGCTGCGCCGCGGAAACCTACATGGGGCTGGTCGAGGTCGGGGTGGGGCTCGTGCCCGCCGGGGGCGGCACCAAGGAGATGGCGCTGCGCGCCCACGACCGCTGCCTCGGGGTGGAGGGCGCGGACCCCTTCCCGTTCATCAAGCGCGCCTTCGACCTCATCGCGTTCGCGAAGGTGTCCACGTCGGGGGCGGAGGCGCTGCGGATGTTCCTGACCCCCGCCGACTCGCGGTCGTCCAATCCCGACCGGCTGCTCGGCGACGCGAAGGAGGTGGCGCTCGGCCTCGCCCGCGCCGGCTATCGCGGGCCGCGGCCGCGGACCGACATCCCCGTCCTCGGACGCCCCGCGCTCGCCACCTTCAAGATGGGCATCCACAACGCGCTCCGCGGCGGCCACATCAGCGAGCACGACGCCGTGGTGGCGACGAAGGTCGCGACGATCCTCTGCGGGGGGGACCGCGAGCCCGGGGCGGCCGGCGAGCAGCATTTCCTGGACCTCGAGCGCGAGGCGTTCCTGTCCCTGCTGGGGACGAAGAAGACGCGGGACCGCATCCAGCACATGCTGAAGGAAGGCAAACCGCTGCGGAACTAGCCATGAATGCAGAGGCGTTGATCGTTTCGTCGGTGCGGACGGCGGTGGGCAAGGCCGGCAAGGGGACCCTCGCGCGGTCGCGGCCGGATGACGTCGCGGCGGAGGCGATCAAGGGCGCGCTCGCCCGCGTGCCCGCGGTGAAGGCGGAGATGGTCGACGACGTCATCCTCGGCTGCGCGATGCCGGAGGCGGAGCAGGGGATGAACGTGGCGCGGATCGCGAGCCTCCTCGCGGGCATCCCGCACAGCGCCTCCGCCATGACCGTGAACCGCTTCTGCTCGAGCGGGCTTCAGGCGATCGCGCTGGCCCACGACGCGATCGTCAGCGGCCGCGCGCAGGTGGCGGTGGCGGGCGGCACCGAGTCCATGAGCCTCATCCCCATGGGCGGCCACAAGATCTCGCCCAACCCGACACTGCTCGACCGCTACCCGGACAGCTATCTCGGCATGGGCATGACCGCCGAGCTGGTGGCGCGGAAGTACGGCGTCGGCCGCGAGAAGGCCGACGCTTTTGCGCTGCGCTCGCATCAGCGCGCGGTGGCCGCCATCGACGGGGGGCGCTTCAAGGACGAGATCGTGCCCGTGCCCGTGAACGGCCACGCATTCGACACCGACGAAGGGCCCCGCCGCGACACCGACGCCGCCGCACTCGCCAGGTTGAGGCCCGCGTTTTCGGTCGAGGGATCCGTGACCGCCGGCAACTCGAGCCAGATGTCCGACGGCGCCGCGGCGACGGTGCTGATGTCGGCCGCCCGCGCCAAGGACCTCGGCCTCACGCCCCTCGCGCGCATGGTCACCTACGCGGTGGCCGGGGTGCCGCCGGAGATCATGGGCATCGGCCCCATCGAGGCCATACCCCGGGCCCTGAAGCAGGCCGGTCTCGCCCTCGCCGAGATCGACCTCATCGAGCTGAACGAGGCCTTCGCCACCCAGGCCCTCGCCGTCATCGAGGCGCTGGGCCTCGATCCGGAGAGGGTGAACGTGAACGGCGGCGCGATCGCGCTCGGCCACCCCCTTGGCTGCACCGGCGCGAAGCTCACCGCCCAGATCCTTTCCGAGCTGCGCCGCCGCGGCGGCCGCTACGGCCTGGTGACGATGTGCGTGGGCGGCGGCATGGGCGCCGCCGGCATCTTCGAGCGGCTTTCGTGAAGCAGTCATAGGAGATATCCAGATGGCAACCGACACCAAGACCCCCGTCGTCGCCGCCCGCGGCGGCAGCTTTCTCATCGAGGACCGCGCCCCCGGCGAGGTCTTCACCGTCGAGGACCTGTCCGAAGAGCAGCGCATGATCGCCGAGACCACCGCCGACTTCATGGAGAAGGAGATGGCGCCGCGGATCCCGGAGATCCTGGCCCTCAAGTACGAGGTCACGCGCGAGCTCATGAAGAAGGCGGGGGACCTCGGCCTGCTCGGGATCGAGATCCCCGAGGAGTACGGTGGGCTCGGCCTCGACAAGGTGAGCGGATGCCTGACCGCGGAGAAGTCGGCCCGCGACGGCAGCTTCGCGGTCTCGTTCATGGGGCACACCGGCATCGGCACCTTGCCCATCGTCTACTTCGGCACCGCGGCGCAGAAGAAGAAGTACCTGCCGAAGTTCGCCTCCGGGGAATGGATCAGTTCCTACTCGCTGTCGGAGTCCTCCTCCGCCAGCGACGCCATGAACGCCAGGGCCAGGGCGGTGCTGTCGCCGGACGGGAAGCACTGGATCCTGAACGGCGAGAAGATGTGGCTCACCAACGCCGGCTTCGCCGACGTCTACATCACGTTCGCGAAGGTGGACGGCGAGCAGTTCACCGCGTTCATCATCGACAAGGACACTCCCGGCGTCTCCCTGGGCGCGGAGGAGAAGAAGACCGGCATCAAGGGCAGCTCCACGCGGCCGCTGATCCTGTCCGACGCGAAGGTGCCCCGCGAGAACCTCCTGGGCGAGATCGGCAAGGGGCACAAGGTCGCGTTCAACATCCTCAACATCGGGCGCTTCAAGCTCGGCGCGGGCACCACCGGCGGCTCCAAGGGCGCCCTGAAGGCGTCGATCGCGTACGGCAAGCAGCGCACGGCCTTCGGCAAGCCCATCACCGACTTCGGCCTCGTGAAGCACAAGCTCGGGGAGATGGCGATCCTCGCCTACGTGTCGGAGTCGATCGTGTACCGCACCGCGGGCATGATCGACCGCAACCTGGCCGGGGTCGGGGTCGACGACGGGGCGGAAGCCCTGCGGCGCATCGAGGAGTACGACGTCGAGTGCTCGATGGTGAAGGTCTACGCCTCCGAGATCCTGGACTACTGCGTGGACGAGGCGGTGCAGGTCTTCGGGGGTGCCGGCTACGTCGAGGACTATGACGCCGAGCGCTACTGGCGCGACGCCCGCGTGAACCGGATCTTCGAAGGCACCAACGAGATCAACCGGCTGCTGATCCCCGGGCGGCTGATCCGCCGCGCCATGAAGGGCGAGCTGCCGGTGTTCGCCAAGGCCCAGGCCCTGATGGACGAGATCACGGCCGGGCCGTCCGCGGCCCCGGACGACGACTCGTTCCTGGCCGCGGAGACGGCGATGGTGGCGGGGGCGAAGAAGGTCGCGCTCATGTGCCTGGGGCTGGCGGTGCAGAAGTTCGGCCAGGACCTGACCGAGCAGCAGGAGGTGCTCGGCCACTTCGCCGACATCGCCATGGAGACCTACGCCCTGGAGTCGGCGGTGCTGCGCGCGCGCAAGCGCGCGGCGGCGGTGGGCGAGGACAAGACCGCCCTGGTCGCGGCCGCCGTCCGCTGCTTCGCCCAGGATGCGATGGACCGGATCGAGGTCTCGTCCCGCCGGCTGCTCTCCGCGGTGGACGAGGGCGACATGTTGCGCACCTCCCTCGTTGCCCTGCGCCGCTTCACGAAGCGCGAGACCGCGGACACCGTCGCCCTGCGCCGCCAGGTGGCCGACGCGGCGATCGAGGCCGGGGGGTATCCGCTCGGCTGATGTGACGCGCGAACGCGCGGTTTTCGTCCCTCCGTTGCCTTGAATGTCCCCAGCCCATGAGCGATGATCGTGCTGCGTTCTGCGCACAGGAGACCATGCGTTTTCCGCAGCGGGCCCGCCTCCTCGCCGCCTGCCTCATGTCGGTGTTGTGGGTGGCAGGTTCTCCGCACGCGACCGCCGTCCCGCAGACCTCGCCCTCGCCCTCGCCGTCGTCCACCCCGGAGGATCGCGCGCGCGAGGTGGAGCGCGAAGACCTCGCGGAGGACGCGCCGTCGATCCCCGAGCCGCACGAGGCGCCGGCGCCGAAATCACCGGCGTTCATCGGCCCGCCCGTCCCGTCCGATACGACAAAGGACACGCCCGCTCCGGAAACGCCTTTGCCGGAACCACCCTCGGCGGAGGAGCCGCCCGTGCCGTCGCCCAGGCCCCTGGCGTCGCCGGAAGCGGCCCCCCCACCGACGGCCGAGCCCACAGGCCGGCGGCTTCGCCCTCGCCATCGCCGGAGCCGCCCGCCGACCGCGGGTCCGACAAACCCACCGTCCTGGACGAGATCGGCAGCTTCTAGGACATGGTGAAGTCGTGAAGCGGCTCCGCCGCCTCTCCCTCAAGGCGAAGCTGATCCTCATCACCGTGGCCGCGAGCCTCGTGTCGGTGATCGTGGCCTGCACGCTTTTCATCGTCTACGACATCGACAATGTCCGGCGCGCCATGAAGGAAGACCTGAGGGTGGTGGCGGAAGAGATCGCGATCAACAGCACGCCCGCCCTGGAGTTCGAGTCTCTGGATTCCGCCCGCGAGATCCTGGGCGCCCTGCGCGCCGACCCCAACATCGAGATGGCGGTGATCTACGACCGCAAGGGCAACAGCGTGGATTACCGGCGGGCCGACCTCGGCGCCTCCACGGTGCCCGCGCTCTCGCGCACGGAAGGGGCCTACTTCGAGGATGGCAAGCTCCGCATCTACGGGTTCGTGCTCCGGGAAGGCAAGTTCCTCGGCACCATCTTCATCCAGTCCGACACGGAGGATCTGCGCGACCGCCTCGCCAACGACGCCCGGGTCGTCGTCCTCGTAGTCGTTGCTTCCCTGCTCGCCGCCCTGCTCCTGCTCGCCCTCATCGACGACATCCTCGATCTGTCGATGATCGAGGCGGGCACGATGGAGATGCGCCTCGAGACCTTCGATGTCAAGGCGCTGGTCGACGACGTCGAGTCCGCGATCCGCCCGATCCTCGCGCGCGCCGCCAACGTCCTCGAGGTCCACTGCCCGGCCGACATAGGGGCCCTGCACGCGGACGTGACGCGGGTGCGCCAGGCGCTGTTCAACCTGCTCTCCAACGCGTCCCGGTTCACGGAGAAAGGCACGGTGGTCGTCCACGTCACCCGCGACGAGAGCCCGGACGGCGACTGGGTGACCTTCCGCGTGACGGATACCGGCAAGGGGTCGGTGTTCATCACGTCCCTGCCCAGGCGCATCAACCAGCACAAGGACGACGGCGTGCGCATCTCCTCCACAGAGAGCGGGACGGCGCCGCGCGCCGCCGCGGGGTAAAGGGGCATCGCTTGCGCGTCGCGCCCGTCCTTGCCGCGGCTTTTTTCGCCGCTTCCTGCGCGGGCCAGTGCGGGGCGCGAGGAGGGTTGCCGCCGCCGCGGCCGCCGACGGTGACGGGCCCCGACGGCCTCACGTACCACCTCGTCGACCGCGGCCCGTACAAGGCGTTCTACGATGCCTGGGGGCGGCTGCAAAGGATCGAGTACGACAGCAACGGCGACGGCCGTCCCGACCACATCGCGCGCCACGACGGGCGGCGCCGGCCACATCAGATGGACGTCGACAGCGACTTCGACGGGCGCACCGACCGCTGGGAGCGCTACGACGACGAAGGGCGCCTGGTGCAGGTGGGCACGGCCCGCGAGCCGGGGCGGGCGCCCGACCTCTGGACGATCCTCGCCGCGCCGGGCGAGCCGGAGCGCCGCGAGCACGACGCGGACAGCGACGGCGTGATCGAGCGGGTCGAGGTGCTCCGCGATGGACGCGTCACCGAGGTCCAGGTGGACGGCGATCGCGACGGGCGGATGGACCGATGGCAGCGCTGGGAGCAGGGGCGCCTCGTCGCCGAGGATCTCGATACCAACCGTGACGGCACGGCCGACCGCACGGTGCGCTACGACCCGCGGGGGAAGGTCCTCGCCGTCGAGCCCGGTGCGTCGCGCTGACGCCGGCGGCGGCGCCGCCGCCGCGCTCCTCCGCGTCCCGATCGTGTTCCTGCTCGCCATGGCACCCCTCGCGCTGGGCGCCGTGCACGAGCCGGCCTTCATCCCGCTCCTCGCCATCGGATCGGCGGTGGGGATCGCGTCCTGGGCGCGCGGGTACTGGTCTCGCGCCCACGGGATCGCGGTCCCGCCGGTGGCGGGCGGACGCCTCCTCGTCGCACTGCACGCGCTGGTCCTCGTCCAACTGGCGCCGCTGCCGCCGGCGGTGCTGCGCGTGCTGAGCCCCGGCAGCTTCGCCTTCTACGAGGAGATGTCCCTGGTCGCGATCGGATGGCGGCCGGTGACGGTGAATCCCGCGGACACCGCGCGCGGCCTGGCGTTCCTGGCCGGGATGAGCCTGCTCTACGCGGCGGTCTTCCGCGAGTTCGACGACGAGCGCTGGCGGCGGCGGCTGGCCGGCACCGTGGTCCTCACGGCGTGCGTGATGACCCTCGCCGCGCTGGTGCAGGCGGCCTCCGCGGAGCCGACGCACATCTACGGCCTCTGGAAGCCGCGGTGGGACTGGGGCGTGTTCGGCCCCTACGTGAGCCGCAACCATTTCGCGGGATACCTGGCCATGGCGATCCCGGTCGCGGTCGGCTTCGCGGCGGAATCGGCGCTGTACGTGCGGCGGTCCTGGGCGCACCGCCGGTTCGGCTGGGTCGCCCTGGGCGATCCCGCGGGCATCGCCGCCATCCGGCGCGGTGCGGCGGCGATGGTCCTGATGGTGGGGCTGCTCGCGTCCCACTCGCGCGGCGGGCTGCTGGCCTTCGGCGCCGCGGCCCTGGCCCTGGTCGCGCTGCTGCGCCGGTGGCGCGCGCTCCTCTTGCCGCTGGTCGCCGCGGTGGTGGTGATCGGTTTGTTCTGGGTGGACGTGGGCGCCACCCGGACGGCGTTCGAGACGCGCGGCCTGCAGCAGAGCCGGCTCGCCCTCTGGGGTGACGCGGTGCGCATGTTCCCGCGGTTCCCCGTCCTCGGTGCCGGGTTCAACGCCTTCGGGACGTCGTACACGCAATACCAGACCATCGCGCGCTACGAGTGGTACGGCGAGGCGCACAACGAGTACCTGCAGGCGCTGCTCGACCTGGGGATCGTGGGTGCTTTGCTGGTGGCGGCGCTGCTGCTGCGGCTGCTGAGGGCCGGGATGCGGGCCGCGGCGGCGACGCCGCTGGACGCGGGCGTCCTGGGAGCCATCCTGGCCTGCTGCATCCACAACGCCGTGGACTTCAACTGGCAGATCCCGGCCAACGCGGCGACCTTCGCCGCGCTCGCGGGCGTCCTCATGCGTCGAGCCTCGGCGCTGCCCGAGCCGACGACCTTGACCGCATCGGGGCCGCTGCCTAGAATCGACGCGCTCACGCCCTGATCATGGCGCCTCCCGTCGAACAACCGAGTCTCACCGTGCTCTCCGGCTCCATGGGGGGAACGGTGTTCATCGTCGACGACTCGGTCGACAACATCCTCATCGGGTCCGACGCCTCCTGCCGGTTCGCGCTCCCCGGCCCCGGGGTGGATCCCATCCACGCGCGCCTGTGGATCGACCTGGAGGGGATCACCGTCTACGACACCGACAGCCCGCGCGGCGTGTACATAAATGATGACCGCGTGCAGGGCCAGGCCCGCCTGCGCAACGGCGACATCCTCTGGCTCGGCCCGCCCGGCGACGATCAGTCCGTGATGCTGCAGTGCCGGCTGCCCGGGGCCGAGCCGCCGGCGGCCGCCGCAGCGCCCCGCGCCGCCGCCCCTCCTCCCGAAATCGAGCCCACGGTCGCGATGATGGCGATCGACCTCGACCCGACGGTCTCGTTGCTACCCGAGCCGCCGAGGGCGCTTTCCGTCGACGACCCTCCGTCCGAGCCGACGCTCCTGCTGGCGCCGGACGCCATTTCCCCGGAACCGACGGTGATTCTGGCTCCGGACGATGCGTTCACGGAGGCCGAGGCCACGGTCGTGATGCTCCCGGACGATCTCGAGCTCTCCGAGGACGGCGGGCTCGAGATGAAGCCGGCCGCGAATTTCTCCGGCAGGATCGAGGAGCCTCCCCCGATCGTCACCGGGTGGGATGCGACCGCGGGCGGCATCACCGCCGCCTCCGACCCGCCCTGGATGGCGGGCGCGCCGGCGAGCGCCGTCGCTCCCGAGCCCGCGGCCACCGTCGATGCTCCTCCACCCGTTCCGCGCCGCGACCCGGAGCCGCCGCCCGTGCCGGTGGTGGCCCCGAAACGCGTCGCTTCACCGGCCGCGCGCGCGCCGGAACGGCCGCCGGCGCCGAAGCCGCGGCGCGCGGCGCCGGCCGCAGCGGTCTCCGCCACGCTACGCCGCCGCGAGGCCGCGCGGCTTGCGGATGACGCGCCGATGGAGGTCCCGCCCCGCAAGGGCGCGCCGATGGGCCTGCTCATCGGCGGCGCGCTCGCGGCCGCGGCCGCGGTCGCGGCGGGCGGATGGTGGATGTTGACCCGCGGTCCGGCCGCGCCCGAGGGGGGCACGGTGGCGCCGCCGCCAACCGTGGCCGACGCGCGTCCGGCGGTCAGTCCGCCGCCGGCCGCCGACCCGGGAGTGTCCCAGCCCGTGCCCGCCGCGGACATTCCCGTCGAGGAGGAGGTGACCATCGTCCCTCCGCCGCGGGCCGGGGTGAGCCCGTCGCCCGTCCCCTCGCGTGCCCCGGCTCCGCCCCCGACGCAAGTGGCGGCCGCGCCCCCACCCGTCATGGCCGCGCCCGCCGCGCCGCCGCCCGCCGTGCTGGCCGCGGGGCTCGTGGTCCGCGCCGAGACGGCGCGGAGCGCGGGGGACCTCGACGGCGCCGCGGAGCTTTTCGACCAGGCCCTGCGCACCGATCCCCAGAACGCCGCCGCGACGTCCGGCAAGGCGGCGGTGACAGCTGCGCGCGCGGCCGCCCGTAAGGCGTTCACGCCCGGGCGCACGGTGGTCCAGACCCAGAGCGCGAAGTCCGACATGGCCGGGTTCGACACCGCCGACGTGAGCGTGAGGAAGGCGCCCGACTTCAGCGGCCGCATCGAGTTCGCGGTGAACCCGCCGCGGGTCAAGCCCGGCGACAACTACGCCGTGCAGATCTACCTGGTGAACGAAGGCAAGAAGGCGATCAAGGTCGCCGGCGTCTCCGTGACCACGAACTTGAACGGCTCGAAGTCGGGCCGCTCGGTGGCCTCGCGGGTGAAGGAAGTGGCGCCCAGCCAGCGCGCGCTGCTCGAGGAGCTCCCCGGCGTGTGGCCGGATGAAGTCAACTCGTGGAGCACGGAAGTGATGGTCACCGCCAACAAGGGCGATAGTCTCAAAAATCTGCTGACCTGGAAGTAACCGGGGTCGAGCGCCCCAGCATTATCTGGGATCTATCCCCACGTCCCGTACTCGGGCGCCGAGCCGGGATGCATCGGCGCCGACCCTAGCGGAAGGGCGTGGCGGGAATGGGTGTGGGCACCGGGCTGGGTGACGGGCTCGGCGTCGGAGCGCGCGGCGGCGGTGGCGGTGCTGTCGGCGGTGTCGGCGGGGTGGGGCTGGGCTCCGGTTCCGGGTTGAAGACGGTGATCGCGGCCGTGATGCCGAGGGCGGCCGCGCCCCCGATGAGCAGCGCGATCGTACCGAGCGTCAAGGCAAGGCCGCCGACGGCGAAGCCCGCGGGCGCGATCGAGGCCCCGGTGGCCGCCGAAAACACCGTCACTTCACCGGGCGGCCCGATGGGCGCCACGGCCTTGTCGTCTTCGCATTCCTCGGCCTCGTTCACCACGCTCGACGAGATCTCGCCGATCTGCGCGTCGCCGAACTCGGTGGTCGTGGCCTGGATGTAGTACGTGACCGGGCTCGCCTCGAGCTTGGGCCGCGGCAGCTTGCCGCTGAAACCCCCGCCCTCCGCGGGCATCATCTCGACGTAGTACAAGTTCGGGCTCTGGGACGAGCGGAAGTAGACGCGGGCGCGGGCGACGCTCGCCGCGGGCTCGATCCGCGCGTTCACCAATGGGAACTGGCCGGCGAGCATGCACCCGATGGGGTCGTGGAGGATGGTGGTCGCGGTCACGGGCGCCGCGGGCTCGTTGGGCAAGGCCGGAGGAACCTGCGCCTGCGGCGCTGGATCCTGGGTCATCGCCCCCGGCATGGCGAGCAGGCCGATATCCGCGACGACCGTGCGTCCTCCGCCCACGACGATGGCGGCCGGCGCCTGGCTCACGACCAGGCCGGCGCCGCTTTCCGTCGTGACCGCGTACTGCCCGGCGGGGACCGAAGCGTTGAAATGGCCGGTTGCATCCGAGGAGGCGCGGTGGACGGCGCCGGAGGAAAGGTCGATGAAGGCCAGCGTCGCGCCGCGGAGCGGGCGGTCGGCAATCGTGACCGAACCTTCGATCGTGCCGTTTCCGGCCGCGATCACGTCCGCGGACGGTACGGCCAGGAGAAGTGTGAGTAGTACAGCCGTTGCCCGGCGAATCATCGACCACTCATGAAGCGTGATTTTAGTGCGCAAAGGCGGCGAAAATCAAGCGTAGCCGCTACTTCCGGCGGAACGGCCGGGGGCCGCTGGCCGCGGCGGGCGTTTTCTGGGTATCCACGTCCGAGTAGTAGCTGCGGTAATACTCGCCGTAGTACTGGGAGTAGTAATAGGAGTTCCGCTTGAGGTCGACCTTGTTGAGCACGGCGCCGATGACCGTTCCCCCGACCCCGGCGAGCTGGTCGATCGCCCTCTGGACGGCCGGCCGGCTGCTCGCCTCGGAGGCGACGACGAGGATCACCCCGTCCACGAAGGGGCACATGACCGGCGTGTCGGCCATGGCCAGCACCGGCGGCGTGTCGATCAGGACCCAGTCGTAGCGGGTCTTCAGCGCGCGGACGATTTCGCGCATCACATTCGAACCCAGAAGCTCGGCTGGATTCGGCGGGATGTACCCGCAGGGAAGGACGTGCAGCGCCTTGCCGCGGGCAGACTGGATCGCCTCCGAGATCTGCCTCTTGCCCACGATGACGTCCGAAAGGCCCGGGGTCTTCGAGATCGCGAAGTGCTGGTGCAGCGTCGGCCGCCGCAGGTCCGCGTCCACTACCAGGACCTTCGCTCCGTTCGCGGCCAGCGAGGTGGCGAGGTTCGCGGTGGTGGTGGTCTTGCCTTCGCCGGGGTTGGTGCTGGTCACGATCAGCGCCCGTCCGCCCTCGGCCACCGACGAAAAGAGCAGGTTGGTGCGCACCACGCGATACGCTTCGGCCACCGGCCCTTCCGGATACCGCAAGGCCGCGAGCCGGGACGTCGTCGTGCCCGCCGCCGGCGCCACCGCGGGGACCATCCCGAGGAAGGGCAGGCTCATCGCCTTCACGTCCTCGGGGGTGCGCACCGTGTTGTCGAAGTTCTCGAACAGCAGCGTGAGGCCGATGCCGAGGGCCAGCCCGATGAGCAGCGCGAGCTGGTAGTTGCGGGTGCGGTCGGGCGAGATGGGGGCGCGGGGCGTCTCCGCCTTTTCGACGATGCGCACGTTGGTGGACTTCAGCTCGCTTTCGAGCCCGGTTTCCTTGGTGCGGTCGGTGAGGGTCTGGAACAGATCGCGATGGCTCTCCACCTCGCGCTCCAGCGCGCTCAGCTCCACGCTGTTGCGGTTGACGGAGAGGGAGTCGCTTTTCGCCCGATCCAGGTTCCCGCCGAGGGCGGCTTCCCGCGCCCGGGCGCTCTGCACCTCGCTCTCGAAGGCGCGGACGGCGGCCCGCACCTCGGCGTGGAGCTTGTCCTCCGCCTGCCGCATCTCGTTGCGGACGCGCACCATGTCCGGATGCCGGTCGCCGAGGGTCTCCGACAGCCGGGCCTGCTCCGCCTGCAGCTCGGCGATGCGGGCGCGGGCCGCCTGCACCGAACCGCTGGACGAGATCTGGGGGAACGACGCGAGCTGGCTGGAGCCCACGCCGCGCATCTGGGCCAGCGTCGCTTCTTTCGCCATCCGTTCCATGCGCGCGTTGATCGCGGCGGTGGACAGGGCGGTGACGCCGTCGTTGCCCGCGCCCTCGCCGGCGATGCCCTGCCGCTCCTGGTAGGCGATCAGCGCGCGCTCCGCGTCCTCCAGCTTCTTCTTCTGCTCGCGCACGCGGTCGGACAGCCACCCCGTCGCCTCGCTCGAAGTCGAGTAGCGCAGCTCCTGGCGCTGCTCGATGTACAGCTCGGCGAGGGCGTTGGCAGCGCGCCCGGCCACCCCCGGGTCGTAGGCGCGGAAATGCAGGTTGATCAGCCGTCCGCCCGGGAGCGGCTCGACCGAGACGCGCGAGCGCACCGCCGCCGCCGCCGGCGAAAGCGGCATGCCTTCGTGGTCGACGACCACCGCGGGGGCGCGTCCCAGGAACGTGCGCTGGAAGCGCTCCCACGGATCCATCATCGGCCCCGTCTGCAGCTCGGGGCTCTTGTGGAGCTGCAGCCGCTCGACGAGGCGCTCCGCGAGCGCGCGCCCGCGCAGCAGCTCGTACTCGGTCTGCATGTCCTGGAGGCCGGGGTCGACCATCTGGCTGCCCGGCAGCACCCTGGGCTGGCCCTTGTCGATGAGGATCTGCACCGTGGCCTGGTAGACGGGCCGCGTCGTGTAGTTGTGCAGCACCGCCACCAGCAGGCTGAGGCCGACCGCGGTCGCGAGGAGGCCGCGCCGCTTGTGCGCGATGGCCAGGTAGCGGCGCACGTCCTGCATGAGCGGCTGGTCGGCGATCCCGGTCATCTAGAAGAACCTTTCGGGGACGTGGATGGTGTCCTCGGGCTCGAGGACCTCGGTCAGCTTCAAGCTCAGCTCCTTCCGGCGCCCGTCCACCATGCGGACGACCCGCACGCGCTTCATCGACCCGCGCTCGGTGACGCTGCCGGCCAGGGCGAGGGCCTGGAACACGGTCATGTTCTCGTCGAAGCGATACGAGCCCGGGCGCGCGACGTGGCCGGTCAGGTAGACGTGCGCCGCCTTGGGGAAATAGATGGTATCGCCGATCTGAAGGCGGACATCCTTGTCGGGAAACCCGGAGCGGACCTCGCGGAGCTTCACGCGGATGATCTCCGAGCCCTGGACCTCGCCGGGATACGGGGCGCGAGTCGGAGGAGTGGGAGACGGCGATGGAGACGGCGTCGCCGCATCGCCTTCGGCGGAATCGCCGAGCTCCGGCTCGGGCGGCGCCGGCGGGGCGCCCGGCGCGCGGATGATGAGGATCTCGTGGCCGGCCTGGGGAGTCAGGTCCCCGATGTCCTGGAGCAGCGATGACAGCATACGGTCGGGGCGCAAGCCGTAGGGCCCGGGCCGCGCCGCCTCGCCGGTCACGAACACGCGGTGGCTGCGGAACTGCTTCACCGCGACCGAGACCTGCGGGCGCTTGAGGTACCCGTCGGACAGGAGCGTCGCCAGCTTGCGCTCGATCTCGAGGGCGGAGAGGCCAGCTGCCTTCACCCGCCCGACGAAGGGATAGACCATGAACCCCTCGGGGTCCACGGTGAACTCGCCGGTGAGGCCGGCCTGGTTGAGGACGATGACGCTCAGGACGTCGCCCGGCCCGACCTCGTACTCCTGGGCGCCCGCCGACACGACCAGCGCTCCGATGACCATCAAGGGTGTCAAGTGAGCGCAGCGCATGGCGTTACAGTGTCGCCTGCGTCGTCCGGCTGGTCAATCGGGGATGAAGGTGACGGTCGCTCCGAGGAGGAGGCCCTCGATCCCGAGGTCGCGGATATGGGACCGCCGCTCGGAGTAGGTGGCGGCGAGGCCGATGCGCAGGCGGGTCCAGAAAGCGTAGCCCAGATCGGCGCCCGCTTCGCGCGCGCGGTCGTTGCGGCGGACGCTCAGCGGCCCTTCGCTCGGGGTTTCGATGAGCACGGGCGCGTCACTGCGCAGTTGCGTGAGCGCGGCGTGGAGCCGCAGGTCGAGCCGGCGCCACAGCCCCTTCTCCAGGCGGACGCCGTAGGACTCGGTGGTGAGCGTGGGCAGGTCGCCTTCGGCGACCGCGAACGCGGAGAACCCGACATCACGGGAATAGACGCCGACGAGCCGCGTGCGCGGGCCGAAGTGGTACGTCACGTCGACGTTCGCGTAGGGCCGGACGCGATCGGCTCCGGGGATGCTCCGGACGCGGATCGAGCGCGCGCCGGCCATGATGCGGCCCGACAAGTAGGTCGTCGACGTCAAGAGCAGGCCGCCGCCCAGGCGGTTGGAGTCGGTGTCGCGGCGGTCCTCGAGCTCGAAGCGGTCCGCCTGGTGGTCGGCCTCGACGACGAATGACGTCTTCGGCGTGAGCGCGTACGACAGGTTCGCGGCGCCGCCGAACGTGTCGCGGGACAAGTTGCGGCGCAGGTCGGCGCCGAAGAACTCCTGGTCGTCGTCGACGTCGTTGCGGCCGGCGGTCGCGCGGACGCCGATCGCGAAGCGCGCGCCGATGTTGTAGCGGAGGTCGGCCTGGGCCTGCTGCTGTTCCTGCGCCACCCGGCGGTCGACCTCGAACCCGAGACGGCCGTAGGAGCGAGCGTAGGAGTACTGGGCGCCGGTGCTGAGACGGACGCCTTCGTACGCGAGCCGCCCCCGCCCGTCGCCGGTCAGCCGCCTCTGAGACGCCGTACGAGCGAAGTAGAGGTAGCCCAGGGACCCGTCCGCCCGCATCTTCAGGCCGCCCTTCAGCGGCACCAGCATTTCGAGGCCGGGGCCGCCATGAGCGATGAAGTCGGCGCGGCGGTCGGTGGCGGTGTAGAAGACGTTGGTGTCGATGCCGAGCGAGAAGATCCGGAAGCGCGGAGTCACATGGAACGGGCCGAAGTGGAACAGGCCGGGGGACGCGAGCGGCTCGGGCGGAATGTCTTGCGCCGAGGTTGGAGTGGCAAGGGACGCTGCCAGGACGCCCGCCGCAAGCAGCCATTCTCCAATGAACCGGCCGATCTTCACGTGACTCCTCGCGAAGCGCGCGTTGCGCTTGCCATGCTATCTTGACGCCGGCACCGCTTGTCCCCATCCCTCCCCAAGCAACCAGCACCTTCCTCGCCACCGCGCCCGGCCGTTGACCTCCGTGAGTGTTTCGGCCGATCTCTCCCGGTGGGAGTCTTTCTCGGCTTCGTCGATACGGCTTTTACGTATACGACCGGCCACGCGCCCTTCGGCGACGAGGCGTTGATCATGCACGTGCCGGGCGGGGGGTCCCGCGGCCGCGTGGCCCGCTGGACCGGGCTCCACGAGGTCCGAGGCCTCGTTCGCGAGGTGCTGGGCGGGCAACGCCCTCTTTCAATTCTGGGAGAGCGGGACGCGCCGGCGGCGCTAGCCGAGGCGTGGGCGGGAGCCGCGCTCGAAGCTGAGCCCTCTTCCGCCGCCGTCTACTTTGGCGACTTCAAGCTGCTCGCAAATCGCGCGGGCCGCGACGCACTGTTCGAGTTGACCAAAGATCCCGGCGAGAACAACGACCTCCTGCGGATGCCTTCACTCACGACGGCCGGGACATACTCGAGGATGCGGCAGGCGCTGGCGCTCGGCGGCGAGGCTCGTCCGGGAGAGTTGCCCGAGGTCCCCCCTGAAGCCATCCGAGCGCCAGCGCGCGCTGGGCTGTGTGCAGTGAAGCAGGACCTTTCTTGAAGGAAATCGATAGCAGCGAACCGGAGCTCAATCCATAAGCCAGCGAGTCGTCAATACAGCGATCTGACGAGCCTTCTGGCCGACCGCGCCCTTGGCGAGCGGTGTCGCAGGGCAGCGGAGCGTCACTAACATCCCCAATTGGCTTGCGCGCGCCAGCCAGTTTGGCGCTGACGACGATCTCGTCCGCAGCGCTCGGGAACGCCACGGCGCCTTCATGGCGTACCGTCACCGATTGTCGCCCGGAGCTCCTTTTCCGTGCGGTGCTCAGGGAACAGGCAGAACAGTCCTGCTGGAACGAGCATGCAGTAGAGCGGCATCAGCGGGCGCGGTTCGTTCAGCCAGCCGCCGCGGAGTACATACACGAACATGAACGCTGGCAACGTCCACAGTGCTCGCCGCAACACCATCGGCAACCGATTCCGATAGAGGATTGGCAAGACCCAGAATGGCCCCAGGAGCCACGCGTAGTAGAGGTAATGGTTGTACAGGTTCCAATTGCCGAGGAAATGTTGCAAGCCGAAGAGATTGTGGTCCCACGTCGATCCATACGCTCCCAGGAGTGGGACCCCAGTCCACCACCGGATCGCAACGTAGGGCACTGCCCAGGCCGTCGCCGAAGGTAGGGCCGCGCGAAGGCCAGAGAGCGGGCGGTCCCAGCGAGATCGCACCGCGAAGACGAGCATCGGGATGAAGAATGTCGTCTCACGGTTGAACGTCGCGATGAATACGAGCGGGACGAGTCGGCGGTCCCGGTCGCTTCTCAGGGCCCCGTAGGCCAGAGTGAACGCAATCAGCTCGGGAAAGTCCGTGGGGATCTCCAGCCAGTTGCTGAACGTCAATGGGATCGTGGCGGCGACGAAGAGCAGGCCGGCCAGAGCCGCGGCATCGTCGAACCATCCGCGCAGATACTGCAGGAAGAGGATGTACGCGGCGACGATGGTCAGGAGACGGACCAGCGAAAAGGCGTGTGGCCACGGCATGCCGAGCGTCTCGATGGAACGCATCACGGTCGGCATCAGGATGCGCCCGGAGTTGCTTTGCACGAGCCAGTTCGGATGTGCGTTGCCGCCACCGCGCACGCGAAAGGCTTCGAGGATCTCCTTCTGGAGAGAGAGAGATTCCTGGAACCATTGGTACCTGGTCGAGAAGCTGATCGCGCCGGTGACAATGGCCGCATTCACCGCCAACGCGAACAGGATTCGGTTGCGCAGCATCCTGGTTTGCTGCAAGGTTAAACCAATCGCGTGTCAACCGAGTGAAGCAGGACATCTGTGGGCCTGGGGGCGCGCAAGTCCGCGGTGGTCCGCCGCTCTGACATGGAACCTGATTCACCGTTCGCGGACCCTCCTCGGTCCCCCCCAGATCGCGGTCTGACCTCCTCCGGGCCATCGCTTGTGAGCCCGCTGCTGCGGGTCGGATCGCTCTTCGGCGTCGCCACCCTCGTATCGTTTGGCGCGGGTGTGATCCGCCAGAAGCTGTTCGCGGTGTTCCTCGGTCCGGCCGGTGTCGGCTTCCTGGCCGGAGCCAACCGCTTGCAGGACTTCCTCGTGGTCATCAGCCAGCTTGGGACGGCGCCGGGGATCGTCCAACAGGTCGCGCTGCGGAAATCCCAGAACGACCCGCGCGCCGTCATGGGCGCCGTCGCGTCCGGCGCCCTGGCCGTGGGCTGCGCCTCGCTCCCGCTGCTCGTCGGGGTTGCGCTGTACCGGGGCGAGGTGGCCCGTCTGGCGTTCGGCGACCCGAGCGCGACGTGGGCCGTGCTGCTGGTGGCCGCTGGCATACCGCCCCTGCTGCTCTCCACGGTCCTCGTCGCGGTCCTCAACGGCCTGCACGCCTTCCGCGCAATGGCCCTCCACAACGTCCTGGTCGTGCTCCTCAGCCTGCTCCTGGTCGTCGGCCTCGTTCCCACGCTGGGTCTCCGGGGCGCCGTCGCCAGCGTCGGCCTCGCGGCCCTCGCGGCGGCGGTGGTGGCCCTTGTCCTGGCGGGGCGCGAGCTCGTGCGGCAGCTCGGGACGCGATTCGGAACGCTGGTGTCGATGGCGTCCCCCCAGGGGGCGGTGCTCCGGGGGATCCTGCGGGCCGGGGGCGTGACGTACCTGGACACGCTCATGGGCGTGACCGCCGCCTTGGCCATCAACTCCCTGGTGATCCACACCCTGGGCCTGAGCGACAACGGTTGCTTCCAGGCTGCCCTCGGCATCTCCCGCCTCTATCTGGGCCTCCTGGTGTCGAGCGCGTTCACGTACCTGCTGCCCCGGCTGAGCGCCATCGGCTCCCACCCCGAGATCGTTCGGGAGCAGAACGACGCGTTGCGGCTGCTCTTGCGATTCCTGGTGCCGCTGTCGGCCCTCCTCCTGCTCTTCCGGTGGGAGCTGATCCACATCCTCTATAGCCCGAGCTTCGCACCGGTCGAAGGCCTGCTAGTGATCACGGTGCCCGGTGACCTGTTCTACGGCACGATCTGGGTCGTGGGCGCTTCGTTCATTCCCACCGGGCGGTTTCGGGCCTACGCCCTGGTCTCGGTGTTCAACAACCTTCTGTACCCTTCGCTGGTGCTCGCCCTCCTCCCGGTGTGGGGCCTCCCGGGGGCCGCTCTCGCCTACACGTTGGGGAACGCGTGTACGCTCGTGCTGCTCTGCTTCGTCCAGTGGAGGGAAACTGGGTTTCGGCTGGACGGACGAAACCTGTTCATGCTGATCAGCGGGCTGCTCCTTCTTCTCGGGCTCGGACAGGTGCCGGCGGGACACCACGCGGCGCAGGTGCTGGGTCTGGTTGGGGTCGGCCTGTGGGCCGGAGGGTCGCTCAGGCGCTGATGGGAGTACTGGCATGTCTACCGACGTGGATCCCACTGCAATCATCCATCCCCAGGCCCTGGTGGAGCTCGGGGCCACGGTGGGGGCCAGAACGCGCGTCTGGGCCTTTGCCCACATTCTGCCGGGGGCCGTCATCGGAGAGGATTGCAACATCTGCGACCACACCTTCATCGAAGGAAGGGTCCGCTTGGGGAGCCGCGTGACCGTCAAGTGTGGCGTGTACCTCTGGGCCGGGATCGAGATCGAGGACGACGTGTTCATCGGACCCAACGCGACCTTTACCAACGACCCGTTTCCCCGTAGCCGGAAGTACCTGGCGGAGCCCGTGGGTATCCGCGTCCGGCGCGGGGCCAGCATCGGTGCGAACGCCACCATCACCCCCGGCCTCACCATCGGCGAGCGGGCCATGATCGGCGCCGGCGCCGTGGTGGTCCAGGACGTTCCAGCCAGGGCCCTGGTGGTGGGCAATCCCGGCCGCGTCGTTCGCACCCTGGACGCGGACTCGGACTAGGGCTTCGTGGCCGGTTCTCCTGCGCGGCGGCCGCCACGTCTCAGCGTCGCCATCGCGTCCTATAACCACGGCCGCTTCCTTCGCGAGAACCTGGACAGCCTGCTGGGCCAGACCTTCCAGGACTTCGAGATCGTGGTGGTGGACGACGGGTCGAGCGACGGCAGCCTGGACATCCTCCTCGAGTACGAGCGCCGCCATCCTCATCTATTCCGGGTCCTGACCCACGAGGGGCGGCGCAACCTCGGGATGTACGCCACGCTCAACCGCGCCGTCCGCGAGGGGGCGGGCGCCTACGTGGCCATACAAGGCTCGGACGACGTCTGGCTTCCCGAAAAGCTGGAGCGACAGGTGTCGCTTCTCGACGCCGACCCGAGCGTCGGGGCCGTCTATTCCCAGGCCTACCTCATCGACGAGGACGGGCGCTACCTCGAGCAGGGCGGAAGCCGGCAGATTTTCGGGAGCGGAAGCGAGGACCTCCTGCGCAGCCTGCTGGCGCACAACTTCGTCCCCGCGATGACCCTGGTCTACCGCCGGTCGCTCCTCCCAGACGCGCCGCTCTTCAGGGAGGATCTGCTCTTCGCGGACTGGGACCTCAACATCCGGCTGGCGATGCGCACTCGTCTCGTCCATATGCCTTCGCCCCTGGCGAAATACCGCAGGCATCCGGCGGCGGCGACCGGCGTTCAGGCGATCATCCGGAACGGCATGGCGCAGCGGCTCGCGCTCACATGCGTGGCTCTGGGTTATGCCGAGGTGAAGCAGCGCCGCGACTATCGTGAGATCCGCGCGGCGGTCAACCGCGCGGCGGCGGAGCATGCCCTGTACCTGGCCGGCCTGGCCTCCGAGTCCGGAGAGCGAAAGCACGTTCTGCGCAACCTCGGGTGGGCCCTTCGGTTGCGTCCGCTGGTCCTGCTGGAGCGGCCGCGCGAAGTCCTCTCGCCCCTCCGCGCCCTCCTCGCGGCGCAGGAACGTCCCCGAGGATTCTCCTGACGAACTTCCGCTCGCCGTGGGGTCCGCTGGCCGGCGGCGGGCAGGCTGCGACCGACGAGCGGGTCGGCGCCGGGTGCTGGCCGAGTTTACGTGGGACTCCGTCGCGGCCCGGATCGAAGCCGCTTACGGCGAGCTGCTGGGGTGAGGGTCGAGGCCGAGCCTCGGCCGGAAGCGATCGATGAGCGTGCGGGCGGCGGATGCGAGCACATGCGCCCCCCCGATGCACAGAGACGGGAAGCCGGTCACCAGGAAGCGGCCCTCGCCCAGGCGCATGACGAAGCCAAAGAAGAGCAAGACGAAAACGAAGGGCCAGGCGATCGCCCATCCGACGAGGCTGCGTCTCAGCAGCACGAACAAGCCGAAGCCGCCCGTCACCAGGGCGAGCCAGTACAGGCCCACCGCAGCGAGCTTCAGGAACAGCATGGTTGGTTGGTGCCTGAGCTCCGCCAAGGGTGGCATCGGCAAGACGGGTCCGCCGTGCACGAGAACGCTCTTCATCAGGCGCAGAGGGGACATGACGTAGTGCGCGACCGGCTTCTCGCGTCGGAATGAATCTCGGCACTCGGTGATGATCGGGAGCAACTCGCTCTCCAGACGTGTGTGTTCCCTCCCATCCGCGGTGGCCCGGGCGGCGACGAACAGTTCTCTCGCTCGTCGCATGTCGGCCAGAGAGCACGTGGCGGTGACGACATAGTTGGGGATCTGATAGTTCTCGTTTGTGAACCTGGCGTCTTTGTAGAACCAACTTGCCATGGTGTTCGGCTGCCACCAGGTGGGGTCTTGCCCGATCGCCCCCAACCAACCCAGCAGAGCCAGCTGGCCTTTGGTGTACTGATACCCGGCGGTCGTGTTCACCTGAAGGGGAATGACCCTGCCCAGAACCGCGTAGTTGCGCAGCATCCAGACCGCTGCGCAGGCGACGAAGAGGCTCGCCACCAGAAACAGGTCGCGAATCGTGGCCCGGAAGCGTCTTTCCGTGCTTCGATGCACGCTCCAGACGATGAGCGCCGCCGCGAGGAACATTGGCACCGTAAAGGGACGGAGAAACACCAGGTAGGCGTAGAAGAACGCAGCATGAAGGAGCCGGGCTCGTCCAACCTGTTCACGGTACTGAAGCAGGCTGTAGACGAAGAAGATGGTGGTGCTGGCCGCCAGGCTCTCCGTGATGATGTAATTGTCCCAAACGCTCACGAAGAGATTCATCCCGTAGAGCAGCAGGGCGGCACAGAACGTATCCCGGCGCCGGAACAGCAGGAACGCGCAGAGGGCGAGGTAATAGACGGAAACACCACTCAAGGTGGCCTGCACGACCGCCAACGCGGTCTTGGATGCGTCGGCACTCAGGAAGAGCCTGAAAGCGAGATAGGTGAATCCATATCCGGGCATGCGCCCGGCCGCGCTGTCGGGATTGTCCGGATCGGCGATGTAACGTCCGGTGGCGAGGAGTTGCTCGATCGGCCGGAGATAGGAATCAGTGTCGCCGGCGTCGTTGTAGAGCTGGAACGGCCGATCGAACAGCCTGCTGCTCTGCCAGCTCAGAATGAGGGCCAGGATCAGCTTCAGCGCGACGGCCGGAATGAGCCACCAGCGACTCTCGGGGTGCCAGCCGCCTGCCTGCCCGGCGTTGGACCCATGCTCGAAACTCACTTCGATCACTCCATGTCATATGCGATGGGTGCAAAGCTCAGCGACCATAGACTACGCTTCCTGACCATGTACAGCAGCGCTCGGTGCGGGGGCCGTCCTGTTGGCGGCGACCTTGCGCGGGAGCGCGTCTGAGCCTGAACGTCGTGCTCACCAACTTTCGTTCCCCATGGGATCCCGAGGCGGGTGGGGGGCAGACCGCCACCGACGATCTCGCCCGTGCGCTCAAAGCGTTGGGTCTACGCGTGCGGGCCGTCTACGCGGGCTCCCCTGGCGACGTGTTGCCCGAGTATCCGGTTCATTGGGTCGCATTTTCCGCCCGGCCTATGGCCCTCGCGCTGAACGTCGCGCGCGGAGTGCGTCGATTGCTCAAGGAGGAACCTGCGGATCTCGTGCACTCGACGGGCTTCGAGGGCGCCTGGATTGTCTCGTCGATTCCGCGGATCGCAACCCTGCACCAACCGGATCTCCCTCCCTGGCAGCCGCCGACCTGGACACGGCCGCTCGAGCGCCTGCGCTACCTGCGCAGGAACCTTCGCTTCGCGTTGGAACGGCAATCGCTCAAGCGCGCGTCCCGTGTGGTGTTCACCAGCTCTCAGTCTCGGGACCTGGCGTCCGCCGGCGGCTACCCGGTCAAAGCGTCTCGAGTCGTTCACAATGGCGTCGACACCCGCACGTTCGCGCCGCGGGCGCGTCCCGACGGTGGACCACCGATCGTGCTCTTCGTCGGTCGCTTCGATGCCCAAAAAGGCGTCGACATTCTCTTCCACGCCTGGCGGGATCTCGACGCGCGAGCCCAACTGCGCCTGGCGGCGACCGGGTGGAAGGAGCTCGAATATCGTGAGCTGGCCCGCGACCTGGCGCTTTCTTCGGTTGTTTTCCAGGGACACGTGCCGCGGGCGCAGTTGCCCGAGCTTCTCCAACAAGCAAGCGTCCTGGTCCTGCCGTCACGCTACGAGAACTTTCCTCTTTCTCTCCTCGAGGCCATGGCGTGCGGCGTCCCGGTCGTCGCCACGCGCGTGGGCGGCATCCCGGAGCTCGTGGAGGATGGTCAGACGGGTCTGCTGGTTCCCCCGGAGGACCCGGAAGCGCTCGGGGAAGCGATCCGGCGGATTCTCGACGATCCCGGCCTCGCCTCTGGCCTTGCCCGCGCCGCGCGCGCAGTAGTGGAGTCCCGGTTCACATGGGAAAGCGTCGGCCGACAGATCATCTCGATGTACGAGGAGGTCTTGGTTGGCGCGGGGGTGCGATCCTCCCAGCGTGCGTCACCGGTGCCGTGAGGGTAGCCATCGACCTCTCGGGCCTCGCGCGTCCCGGAAGCGGCTCGGATACCTACTTCCGGCATCTCACGCTCGCCCTGGCCCGGGAGATCGCGCCGCTCGACGATCTGGTCGGCTTTCTCAACCGTTTCGGTAGCGACTCGCAAGACGCCGAGCTTCCTCCCGTCCGCGTGCTCATTTCCCGTTGGCCTTGGCGGATACTCGGGACGCTCTGGGGCTTCGGGATCTTGAGCGTCGATCGTCTCACCGGACCCGTCGACGTCTTCCATGCCAACGACTGGACGTGCCCTCCGCTGCGGAAGGGCCGCATCGTCGCCACCGTGTTCGACCTTGCGTTCGAGCGCTATCCCGAGCTCTATCCCCCTGATATTCTCCGCCTCCATCGGCGGCAGCTCGACTGTGTCCGGAGGCGCGCGTCGGCCGTCGTGGCGATCAGCGCCCACACGAAGGAGGATCTCCGCGCGGCATGGGGAGCCGAGAAGACCCCGGAGATCCGAGTGATCCATCCGGCAGGAGACCCGATCTATGCAGAAGCGCGAAACCTCGAGGCCGAGCGGGAGCTACGAGCGCGACTCGGGCTCCCGGAGGAATATCTCCTCTACCTCGGCACTTCGGCGCCGCGCAAGAACCTGCCGCGACTGGTCCGCGCCTACGCGCTCGCCCGACAAGCGGGCGTTCGTTCTCCTCTGGTGATCGCGGGCAGCACGGGCCTCGTGAGCGGGATGCCGATCCACGGCTCCCACTCCTGGGACGCGCGCCAGGTCAGTGACGCGATTCTCGCCCGCGGGCTGGAGGGAAGCGTTCTGGTGACGGGGCACCTCGCCCGGGCCGACGCCGCTCACCTCATGCGCGGGGCGCGGGCATTCGTGTTCCCGTCCCTCTACGAAGGGTTCGGCCTGCCGGTTCTCGAAGCGATGAGCGCCGGAGTTCCGGTCATCGCGTCGAGCACATCGGCTCTGCCCGAAGTAGGCGGGGATGCGATCCTCTACGTGGATCCAACCAACGAAGAGTCTATCGCGGATGCCATCGTCCGCGTGGACGGAGCCGCCGAGCTGAGGCGGGATCTCGCCGCGCGCGGCCTGCGGCGCTCGGGGAAATTCTCGTGGGCGGCCACGGCACGCGAGACCCTCGCCTTCTACCGCGACCTTGTCGGTGAGACGCGATGAAGCCGCCGGAGGGTCCCTCCATCAGCCGCTTCTTCGACGCCATGGCGGTGGGGCGCGACGCCATGATCGACGCGGATCCCATCTATCGCTTCGAGGCGGCGGCCCGGCAGCAAGCCGTCGTATCGCTTCTCCGGCTCGAGCCACGCCTGTCGGTCCTCGACCTCGGGTGCGGGAACGCCCGCGACCTCGCGTGCCTGCGCGCGGAACAGCCGGAGGCGCGGCTCATGGGCGTCGACCTCTCCTTCGGCATGATTTGCGAAGGGCGCATGGGACTCGGGGCGCGGGGAGCGCATGTGGGGCTCGCGGTGGGCGATGCCGCGCGACTGCCCGTGCGCTCCGAAAGCTTCGACCGGGTCGTGTGCAGCGAGGTCATCGAGCACGTGCCGGCGTGGCGCGACGTGGTGGCGGAAGCGGCCCGCGTGCTGAAACGGGGCGGCGTGCTCGTGGTCACGACGCCGAATCGGCGCGGGATCTACGGTCTCGACAAAGCGACCTTCGGCCGCATGGAGAGTTGGCTTCGGCCTGCGACCCATCCCTACGACGAGTGGAAGGTCCCGGCCGAGGTCGAGACCGCCGTCGAAGCCGCCGGGCTCCGCATCGGCGAGCGAAGGGGCATTTGTTACCTCCCGGGCTACACCTTCACTTACCGGCTTCCCGCGGCCGCGAAGCGCGCGCTGGCCCGTGTCGCCATGACCGGCGAGACGGCCCTCGGCCGGCGCTTCCCGCGGCTCGGCTACATGTTCGGGCTCTCGGCGGTCAAGGAGTAGGGACTGGAGAGCGCGTGTCCGGGGTGCGGCGGCACGGCGGCAGCGGCCGTCTTCGCGCTGCCGGCGGGAGCCCACGAGGTGCGCCGATGCGCCGCCTGCGGCCTCGCCTTCCTCTGGCCGCCGCCCTCCGACGCGACGCTCCAGGCCCTCTACGGCTCCTACTACCGCGCGGACAACGTCGCCTTGCACCCGATCACGGCGACGCGCTACCGAGAGATCCTGCAGCGGCTGGAGGGGGACCGGGGCCCCGGACGCCTCCTCGACGTGGGATGCGGCGCGGGACAGTTCCTCGAGGTGGCCGTTGCGCGGGGGTGGAACGCCGAGGGCACCGAGATCTCCTCGTCCGCGGCGCCCTTCCTCGAGGGGCGGCGCGTAACGGTCCATCGGGGCGAGCTCCCCGACATCTCGCTCGACCGTGCTTACGACGCGGTCACGCTCTTCGAGGTGATCGAGCACTTCCGGCGCCCGCAGGCGTATCTCGACGCGGCCCGACGGCTTCTCCGTCCCGGAGGACGGCTCTACCTGACCACGCCGAACTTCGACGGCCTCAGCCGCCGCTTGCTCGGAGGGCGGTGGCGCGTGATGGCTCCCGAGCACCTCGCCTACTATTCGCCACGGGCGCTTCGCCGGGCCCTGACGGCCGCCGGATTCGTCGACGTCGGTGTGCGCAGCAAGAACCTCGACGTCGTGGACCTCTCCCACAAGCTCTTCTCGAGATCGGGCCCCCCCGCGGGGCACAGCAACATCGTCGAGACGACTGCGCTCCGCGAGAAGATGGAGGGCCGCGCCGGCCTCACGTGGGCCAAGGCCCTCGCGAACCGCGTCCTGGCCCTCACCGGTACGGGCGACACCCTCGAGGCCTACGCCCGTGGCGGCGGGCCGCGGTGACGCAGGCCGGGCCCGGACCCGTGCGCGTGGCCCACGTCATCGAAACGCTGGGGACCGGCGGCGCGGAAGTGCTCCTGGCCGATGTGACCCGGCGCCTGGACCGGACGCGGTTCCGCTCGCGGGTCTTCGTGCTGGACGCTCCGCTCGACCTCCAGCCGCGCTTCGCCGCGGCGGGTGTCGAGGTGGATCCTCTGCTGGTCCCGCCTCGGCGGCGGTCCGTCGCCTGCCTTCTCGCCCTGACACGCCGCCTCCGACGATTCGCGCCCGATGTCGTACACACGCATCTCTACTACGGCAATGTCCTCGGCCGGATCGCCGCGCGCCTCGCCGGGGGAGCGCCGGTCGTCACGACGCTGCACAACCCCGACTACACCTTCGAGGCGCGCCCGACGGCGCTCTTCGCCGCGAAGAAAGCGCTCGACCGCGTCACGGGGCGCAGGAACGCTGTGCTCCTCGCCGTCTCCGAGGCGGTGGCGGAGGACTACCGACGGCACATGGGTTGGCCCACGATCCGGGTGCTCCGGAACGGCGTCGATCTCGAGGAGTATTCGCCGGGGGACGCTCCTCACACAGGCGGCGGGGCATGGAGCGGGGGCGGGACCCGGCTCCTCGCCGTGGGCCGGCTCCACGCGCAGAAGGGCCACGGCGTACTTCTGGAGGCGGCCGCGCGCTGTCGCGAGGACGGCCTCTCCCTCTCCCTGGCCCTCGTGGGGGAGGGCCCGTTGCGGGCCGCCCTCGAAGAGCGGGCGCGCCGGCTCGGGCTCGAAGGGCAGGTCCGGTTCCTCGGCCGCCGGGACGACGTCCGCGACCTCCTCCGGGCTGCGGAGGTCTTCGTCTTCCCATCCCTCTACGAGGCCGTGGGCATCGCCCTTCTCGAAGCCATGGCCTGCGGCACCGCCGTGGTCGCGTCCCGCGCGGGCGGGATACCGGAGATCGTCCGGGAGGGGGAGAGCGGTCTGCTGGTCCGCCCCGGCGATGCCTCCGACCTCGCGAACGCCCTCGCCCGGCTCGCGCGGGACCCGCCGGAGCGGGCGCGCCTGGGCCGCGGCGCCCGGAGCCGTGCCATGATGTTCGACATCCGGCAGACGGTCCGCGAGCTGGAGTCGGTCTACACGGGCCTCGCCCGCGCTGTTCCGGAATGAACCCGAACTGGCGCATGACGAGCCCGACCCACGCCGCCGCCACGCTCCTCGTGCTCCTCGCGCTGGCTCTGCGCCTCCCGCCGGCGCTCCATCCCCCGCAGCCGGAGTCCGACGCTGCGGACTATCAGCGGCTGGCCCTCGGGCTGCGGGACGGGCGCGGCTACGTCGACCAGGCGGGAAATCCCACGGCTTTCCGGCCGCCCCTCTATCCGGCCGTCCTCGGCCTGCTGGGAGGAAGCGCGCAGGTGGCGGCGCCCGTTCAAGCCCTCCTCGGCGCCGCGAACGTACTCTTGCTGGTGGCGCTTGGCATCGCGCTTCTGGGTAGCGGACCCGCGCCCTGGATCGCCGGAGCGCTGCTCGCCCTGGATCCCGTGCAGGCGGAGGCGTCGTCGCGCCTCCTCTCGGAGACGCTCTACGGATCGCTCATCCTTCTTGGGCTACTGGCGCTCCACCTCGTTGCCGGCATGCGCGGCCTGGTTCTGGCGGGGGTGTGCTGCGGTCTCGCTGCGCTCACCCGCAGCGCCGGGCTTCCGCTGATCGCAATCGTCTGCGCCTGGCTGGCGTGGCGCCACCCGCGGCGGTGGCGGGCGGCCGGGGCCTTTGCCGCCGCGGCCGCGCTCACCCTGAGCCCCTGGATCTTCAGGAACGCTCTGGTCCTGGGTGCGCCCGTGCTGACCACCCAGGGCGGCATCACGCTCTACTCGTCTTATCGCCCCCCCGAGGGAAAGATCCTCGGGGTTCTCGTCCAGGATGACGAGGTGCGCCGCGCCCAGGCACGAGGCGAGGTGGAAGCGGATCGCCGGCTTACGGCGGCCGCATTCCGGTTGGCGCTCTCGCGGCCCGCGGAGACCTTGCGCCTCGCGCTGCTGAAGATCGCGTTTTTCTGGGTGCCCATCGACTGGGAGGTGCGGCAGCCGCCGGGCCGGCTCGACCCCGTGTTCCTGTTTGCCCTTCCCTTCGCAGCGTGGGGAGCGGTCCGCGAGCGCCGTCTCATGCTCGCCTGCTGCATCCTTGCCGGCCTCACGGTCTTCAGCGCCGCCGTGTACGGGAGTCCGCGGCTGCGGCTCCCCTACGAGCCCCTGATCGCCCTCCTGGCGGCCGTGCCGCTGGCGGCCGTGTGGCGCCACCCCGTGGTGCTGGCGTGGGCGGCGGTTTGCGGAGGTCTGGGCCTCGCCGGCGCACTTTCGCACGCCTGGATGCGCAGCGCGGCGGAGCTCCTGGGACTCTGGTGAAGAGCGTCGTCTACGTCTCCTACAACGGCGCGCTCGAACCCCTCGGGCGGAGCCAGGTCCTCGCCTACCTCCGTCCCCTCGCGGCGCGAGGCTTCGACCTCGCCCTGATCACGTTCGAGAAGCCGGAGGACCTGGCGGACGAAGCGCGGGTCCGCGCGACCGCCGACGATCTCGCCGCCGCCGGGATCGCGTGGACGTTTTGTCGCTACCGCAGGAGCCTCGCCGGGAAGCTCTTGAATTTGGTCGAAGGCATTTGGCGCGCGTGGCGCGTGGCCCGGTCCCGACGTGCGGTCCTCTTCCATGCCCGGAGCCACGTGGCAGGAGCCATGGCCCTGGTCGCACGCGCCATGCATGGCGGCCGCTTGCTGTTCGACCTCCGCGGCGAGCTGGCCGAGGAGTACGCCGACTCCGGCCATTGGCGCCGGGGGAGTCTTCTCTATCGGGCCACCCGCGGGCTGGAGCGGCTTCTCCTCGCGCGCTGCGACGGCCTCGTGGTCCTGACCGAGCGCCTGGCGCGGCGCGTCCCGCCCCGCGCCGGGCGGTTCATCGAGGTCATCCCCTGCTGCGTGGACCGCCGCGTGTTCGCGCCTGAAGGGGCCGCGTCGCCGGACGCGTTGCGGGACCTCGCGGGTCGCCCGATCCTCATCTATTCCGGGTCGGTGGGCACGTGGTACCTTCTGGACGAGATGTTTGCCTTGTTCCGTGCCGCGCTCCGCGAGTGCGAGAACCTGCATTTCCTGCTGCTTTCGCGCTCCGAGCACGAGCGAATCGCGGCATCCGCGAGCGCGGCCGGGCTCTCCCGTAACCTTTGGAGCGTCGTGGCCGAGACCTACGAGCGCGTGCCGTCCTACCTTCGGGCCAGCCGGGCGGGGATCGCGCTCATCCTGCCCGCGCCTTCGAAGCAGGGGTCGTCTCCCACCAAGGTCGCTGAATACCTGGCCTGCGGGCTGCCCGTCATCGTCAACTCGGGCGTCGGTGACCTCGAGGACTTCGTGGAACAGGAAGGGGTCGGCGTCGTGCTCCGTTCGTTCGACGCACCGGAGCTGGAGCGGGGAGCGCGTTTCATTGCCTCCGCCGTGGCTGATCCGGGGCCGCTGCGGCGGCGCTGCCTCGCCGTGGCGGAGCGGCTCTTCGATCTCGAGGCCGTCGGGGTCGCCCGCTATGGCGCCCT
>Ga0326597_10001152_pt1 | contig 43636 bp, 44 predicted proteins | sample RVTome_12_FD_203789 | JGI IMG/M metagenome (GOLD analysis project Ga0326597, IMG submission 203789) | Soil microbial communities from uranium-contaminated site in the Upper Colorado River Basin, Wyoming, United States - RVT100D185 | ecosystem: Environmental > Terrestrial > Soil > Contaminated >...
CTGGACACCCTGAACCTGAACGAAAGGGTCATCGCTCCCCTGCTCCAGGACCTGATCATCCTCCTGGTGATCATGGTACCCTTCATCACCATGCGGAGCTTCGCCGAGGAAAAAAGAAACGGCACCTACGAGTTGCTTCTAACTTCCCCGCTCACGGTTACGGAGCTGGTGCTGGGGAAATACCTGGGCTGCCTGTTTTTCCTTGCCGTGATGATCCTTGCTGCGGCCATTTACCCCGCCATCCTCCTCATCTACGGGGATCCGGAGATCGGCGCGCTGGTAGCGGGCTACCTGGGCCTTTTTTTCATCGGAGGGGTTTTCGTCGCCGTGGGAGTCTTTACCTCCTCTCTCACGGAGAACCAGATCATCGCCGCCGTCACCTGCTTTGTCATCTTGCTGCTCCTCTACGTATTGTCGTGGCCGGCGCTCACCTCAATCACCGCGGCGGGGCAAGTCCTGAAATACCTGTCCGTCGTGGAGCATTTCAGCGTCATGGTCCAGGGGCTCATCGATACCAGGGACATCTTTTACTTTCTGACGCTCATCGTGCTCTGCCTCTTTTTGACCCAACGCTCCGTGGAGTCGTCCCGCTGGAGGTAGCATCGAGATGCGAGTAAGTCTCGTAAGCCACAAAGCCGCAGCAGGCCCTCATGACTAAACTTCTCCAACTCTCCGGCATCCTCGGCACCGTCTTTGTCCTCTTCGGGGTCGCGGCCTACGTCTTTCCGCCGCAGGACATGGACCTGTTCGTCCTGTTCCACCTGGGGGTGGGCGCGCTGTTGCTCCTCACTTTTTTTGCCACCCAGGGAGTGACCGTGGCGCACGCCCTGAGGCGACGTTCCACCCGCTACGGGCTCCATTCCATCTCTTATTCCCTGATCTTCCTCGCTATCCTCGTCATGCTGAATTACCTAAACGCCCGCTACTACCTGCGCTGGGACCTGACCGAAGCCGGCGTATTCAGCCTCTCCCCCCAGTCCGTACGGGTCGTGCAGGGGCTTCAGCAGGACCTGGAGATCTACGGCTTCTTCGACGGGGGCGAGAACTCCAAAATCGTCGATCTCATCGAGAGCTACCGCTACTATTCGCCCCGGATAAAATTCGAGCTGGTGGATCCGACCCGTTACCCGGACATGGCCCAGCGCTTCAGCATCCAGGAGACGGACACTCTTTATCTCCGCTACGGCAACGCCACGGCAAACCTGAAAGGCCCCACCGAGGGGGCCATTACCAACGCCATCTTGAAACTCACCGGTAAGGCCAAGGACAAAATCTACTTTCTTACCGGCCACGGGGAACCCAGCCTGAGCGACGCGGAGCACGACCAGGGCTTCGCCGTGGCCCGCCACGCTCTCGAAAACAGCAATTACCAGGTGGAGGAGATGCTCCTTTCCTCCATGGAAGCGGTGCCTCCGGACGCTTCCCTCGTTCTCATTGCCGGACCGGAGAAACCGATTTTGGAACCCGAAACCGCCGCCCTCCAGGACTACCTCAAAAACGGCGGCCGGGTCCTGGTCCTGCTTCCTCCGCCCACCAACAACTCGCTCAACGGCCTGCTCAGGAACTGGGGCGTCCGGGTGGGAACAAACATCGTTGTAGACCAGGTGATCCGTTTGTTCTCCGGCCCCTCACTGGGGATCCAACCCATCGTGGAGTCCTATGACAAAACGCATCCCGTGACCCAGGGATTCGAGAAGCGGACCATCTTCCCCATGACGCGGTCGGTGGAACCCGCGGGGGCGTCCACCGGTACCATGGAGGCCGTCACGCTGGCCAAAACCAGCGCAGCAAGCTGGGCGGAAACGGACGTGGAAACCATCTTCGGAGAGGGAAAGGCATCCATGGACAAGAACGACCCCAAGGGTCCCATCTCCGTTGCCGTGGGTGTAACGGCCAAGGCCGCCAGCGGCGGCGAGACCGACGCCAAAATCGTCGTGGTGGGTAGCTCCACCTTTGCCAACAACAAGTTCATCCAGGTCTTTTTCAACCGCGATCTCTTTCTCAACATGGCCAATTGGCTGGTGGGAGACGAGAGGATCCTATCCATCCATCCCCGTTCCTTGCGGCCGTCGCGTCTTCAGCTCACAGAAAAGGAAGGGAGCACGATCTTTTACCTCTCTTTTCTCATCCTTCCCGAGATTCTCCTGATTGCGGGGCTTGCCGTCTGGTGGAACCGGAGGTAGCCCATGCCGGCCACCCGGACTCTGCTATCCCTCATCGTTTTTATTGCCCTCGGACTCTATGTCTACCTCTTTGAGCTCCGCGATAAAGGGCAGGCTCTTCTGGACTTTCCGCGGGAGCAGGTCACGACCCTGATCGTCACCTACCAGGATCAAACCATCGAGCTTAACCGGGAGCCCGGGCGGGAATGGACGATCACCCACCCCATAGCGGCCGCCGCAGACAATGACGCGGTGGAGAGCATTCTAAAAACGCTCAAGAGAACCAGGATCAACAGAGTTCTTGAAACGGAGCCCAGCGAACGGGACATCGAGGCCTTCGGCTTGAAAAATGCCTGGGCCACACTGGCCATGATCACCCGGTCCGGCGATGTGCTCCCACCCATCCTCGTGGGGAACAAGGCCCCCCTGAAGGACCACGCATACGTCAAGCGCGGGGACTACTCCGCCGTATTTCTCACCAGCGTCTCGCTGAGATCCATCCTCGATAAAGACCTGACGGAATTCAGGGACAAGCACATCCTGCGCTTCAACCAGTGGAACGTGGCCAAGGTCGAAATCAAGAAAAAAAAGGAACGCCTTGTCCTGGTGCGGGACAACGGAGGGGGCTGGGAGATGGAGCTGCCGCGCAAGGCAAAGGTGAAGCGGAAAACCGTCAACGCCTACCTGAACACCCTCCTCGAGCTCAAGGCCCAGGACTTCTCCGACCAGGAAGACGGGGACTTGAAGCCGTACCGCCTCGACAACCCCGCCCTGGTCATCACCTTTGAAGGCGAGTCCTGGGAAAAACCCGAGACCCTCCTGGTGAGCGAGAACGAGAAGTTCTTCGCAAAACGGGTGGGCCATCCGACGGTCTACACCATCGACCCCATTTCTTACATTTCCATTCACAAGACAGCCGCGGATTTTCTCGCGGGATAATCCCCTCGGGGCAAACTCCCTTGAGGTTCAGGGTCCTTTTTGTTAACCATCGTCTATGGTGCCATGACATCTCTTTCTCACTACCAAGAACACTGGGGCGGCCGCCGCTACAACTCCGTCAATCGGATCCTGAAACAGACCTTTAACGCCAGGGTGTACAAGGTGGGGATCCGGGCGGACTTCACCTGCCCCAATCGGGACGGGACCGTGGCCGTGGGCGGCTGCATTTACTGCAACAACGCAAGCCACACTCCGCTCAACTACCGCGCGCGGACCTCCGTCCGCGAGCAGATGGCGCAGGGGATGGAGGCGTTGGCCAAGCGGCACCGGGCCGAGCGGTTCATCGCCTACTTTCAGAGTTACAGCAACACCTACGGCTCCACGGTGAAGCTCGAGAAGCTCTACCGCGAGGCGCTCGACCTTCCCGGGGTGGTGGGCCTGTCCGTTTCCACGCGGCCCGACTGTGTCCCCGACGACGTTCTCGACCTGCTCCGCGACCTGGGCCGGGATACTTATCTCTGGCTGGAGCTCGGCCTCGAATCCATGCACGACAAGACCCTTCAATGGGTCAACCGCGGCCATAACGTTGCCCATTTCCTCGACGCCGTGGCGCGGGCCAAGGCGCGCGATCTCCGGGTTTGCGCCCACGTCATCGTGGGCTTCCCCACGGAAAGCCGGGAAGAAATGCTTGAGACCGCCGGCTTCCTGAACCGGCTGGGGGTGGACGGAGTAAAGCTCCACAACCTTCACGTCATCAAAGACACGGTACTCGAAAGGCTCTACCGCCGCGGTGATTTTTCCCTCCTGGGCCGCCTTGAGACCGTCGCACTGCTGGTGGATTTCATCGAACGCCTCTCCCCCGCCGTCGTGGTTCACCGGCTCACCGGAGAAACCTACCGTGCTCTGACCGTAGCCCCCGCCTGGTCGCCGAACAAAATGGGCATGCACACGGAAATCCTCAGGGCGCTTGAGACGCGGGACACATGGCAGGGAAGACTCTATAGACAGTCAGAACCGGCTCATGTTATGGAGGGGACACCCTTATGAACGGACGTCTCGGCCTGATTCATTCCGTCCTGCCTGCTTCCGTCGATCTTCGCGTGGAGATCCCGGAGTCTCATCCCTCGAGCCGGACTCTGGGTTCCGAGCGCATGGGCTCGGGCACCGTGGTGGACCCCGCGGGATACATCCTCACGGTGAACTACGTCGTCATGGGAGCCCGTTCCATCACCGTCACTCTCATGGGCGAGGAGCAATTCGCCGGCGAGCTTGTGGCACAGGACTTCGAATCGGGCCTCGCCCTTTTGAAGATCCCCGTCCAGGACCACCCCTTCATGAAACCCGCGCCCAAGGGGGAAGTGGCCCGGGGCCAGGCGGCCTTCATCGTCGCCAGCGCGGGGAACTCCGGCCGCCGCGTCAGCGGCGGGTACGTCACTTCCCTGGAGAGCTACGACGCCCAGTGGGAGTACCTGCTGGAAAAGTCCATACGCACCACGGCGTTCAACCCGGGCTTTGGGGGCGGCGCCCTGATCGACTTCAAGGGCCGTCTCATGGGCGTGGTGGCCTTTAATCTCAACGAGATGGCGAAGTTCTCGCTCGCCATCCCCGTCGAGTACTATATGGACTACGAACAGGAGCTGAAAACTCACGGCAGAGTAAGAGACCGCCCGCCTCGCCCGTGGCTCGGCCTTCACCCCCAGCCCTTCGCCGGGAACATCGTGGTTGCCAGCATCGTCAACGGGGGACCCGCGGAGCAAAGCGGCATCAAGGAGGGGGACATCATACTTCGGGTGGAAGACAAGCGGGTCCAGTCCCGCCCCGAGCTCTACCGCGAGATCTGGAAGAAGCGCCCGGGAGAGATGATTTCCTTCAGGGTCCTCAGGGACGAAGAATCCATCATCGTGTCGGTCATCGCCGGCGACCGGCGAGAGTTTTACCGTAGCCGCTAGACCCCTTTGGCACCGCGGGCCGGCCGGGACCGGCACTTCACGGAGCCCGCGTTCCACTAGCCATGAGCAAGATCAAGCCTATTACCCGCTACCGCGTGTCCTACCGGGTCATCTACGGCGACACCGATCAGATGGGCGTGGCCTACTACGCGAATTACCTCAAATGGTTCGAGATGGGCCGAAACGAGTTCATGCGGAAGACGGGGACGCCGTACACGTCTATCGAGAAGGAAGGCCTTGTCTTTCCCGTCATTGAAGTCTCCTGCCGCTACCACAGCCCCGCGCGCTACGACGAGGTGATCGTGGTGGAGACCTCCCTCACATCGCTGGGACCGGTGACCCTGGTTTTTTCCTACGAGGTGCTGAAGCAGAAAGACAACCAGGTTCTCGCCACCGGCTGGTCCAAGCACGCCTGTCTGAACCGGCAGGGACAGATCACCAAGATCCCGTCCCATTTCCAGGAGACCATGAAGCCGGCCCTCTCGGATATTCCCTCCGGCCCGCGACGGCCGAGGAAGAGAGTCTCACGCAAGCCCGCTTAGCAGATCGCTGAAAAACTCTGTTGACAGGCTGCTCAAAAAGATCTCAGAGGCGAGGCGCGCGAAAAATCGGCGAGCGGAGGCGTACTTAGGTAGTACGTTGGAGCGAGACGACTCCGCGCAACGAAGCATATGAGGCTTTTTCAGCAGGCTGCTAGGGCATCCCGGATCTCACATCGCACGTCCTCTTCGCTCTCGACCTTCAATCGTTCCTCAAGAGCCCCGCGTGCTTTGAGTGTCCCTATCCTGCCCAGGGCCCACGCCGCATGCTCCCGGACCAGCGGCTCACGATCATCTAACGCTTCAGCTAACGCCGGTATTGCCTCTTTATCTTTGAGATTTCCCAGGGCGACAGCGACGTTCCGTAAAAACCCGCGCCGCTTGGCACGAAGCACCGGGGAGCCACGGAAGCGCCGTTTGAACTCCTCGTCGCTCAGCGACAATAGCGGGATCAACTCGGGCGCAAGGTGCCCCTGGCGGGGAGCATAGGCTCCCTCTTCCGTGGGCTTCGCCTTCACGTTATAGGGACAGACCTCCTGGCAAACGTCGCAGCCGAAAATGTGGTTCCCCATGAGCGGACGGAGATGTCTGGGGATGGCGGTCTTGAGCTCGATGGTGAGGTAGGAGATGCAGCGCCGGGCGTCCAGAACATAGGGCCCCACGAAGGCCCCCGTGGGGCAGGCCTTGAGGCACAGATCGCAGCTCCCGCACCGGTCCCTGATGGGCCGGTCGTAATCGAGCTCTATATTAAGGAAGAGCTCCCCCAGGAAAAACCACGAGCCTTTTTCCGGGGAAATCAGCATCGTGTTCTTCCCGATCCAGCCGATGCCAGACCCGGCCGCAAGCGCCCTCTCCAATACCGGGCCTGAATCGGTAAATACTTTTCCCTCGATTTGCTCCGGGCCTTGCACGACCCTATCGGACGGGTCTGCCCCGAGCCTGTCGAGGGGCCTTTGTTCTCCAAACATTGAATAATTCTCTTTGATAATGACAAGCAGCTTTTCCAGCCTCTCCTTAATAACGCCGTGGTAGTCATCGCCCCAGGCGTAGCGGGAGATCCAGCCCTTCGTCCCCTCACCTTCCGCCCGTTTGTGTGGCGTCTGGTAATTCATCCCAACGGAAACCACCGACTTCGCCCAGGGGAGAAGCTTCATCGGGTCCCGCCTCGGTCCCTCCGTACGCTGCATATACGCCATCTCCCCTGCAAACCCCTTGCGCAGCCACTCCGCAAAAGACTCCTCGTGCGCCGGTGATTTCACCGGCGACACCCCTACCAGGGCGAACCCCAACCGCTGCGCCTGCTCTTTGATGGCATGCGTCAACGCCGTGAGATCCTCAGCCCTTCCGATGTTCATGACTTGGGCATATTCTATCCGCTTTTACGCCAAAGAAAACCTGCGCAAGCCTTACTCCCGAGTATTTGCATCTATTGACTTAAGGACGCGAAGCAAGCGGGCACAAGGATTAGCCGCACAAATTTCAAGCGGCGGGAAGCGGCAGGTCGCGGGTTGACGCTACCGCATGACGTTGCGGCAGGCTTTCCTTTAGCCGTTTTATGATCTTTTGCGCAGTCGAGCGATAGACGGTGAGTTTGCCGCCGTAAACGGTCAGCATCCTGGGGCGGGGCAGGCGATCGGTGTAAAGCACGGTCTCGCGAGGCCGCCGGAATGCCCTACCCTTTCCAGCCGGGAGTACCCGCAGACCCGCGAAAGCCTCCAGCACCTGGACACGGTCCTTGCCGCGGTAGGCGGGGAAATAGTGTCCCAGCGTTTCCAACAGGTAATCCTGTTCTTCCGGCCGCGGGCCTACCTCCGCCGGGTCGCCCTCGAAGGGCGTTTCGGTCGTACCCACGAGGATCTTGCCGTGCCAGGGCATCGCGAAAACCGCCCGCCGGTCGCGCGGTGCTTCCATATAATAGACCCCCCGGCTGAGCTTGCCGTCGATCACGACGTGCGTGCCCTGTATCAGATCCAACGCCGGGCCGACGACCCTTGGCGTCATGCATTGGAGTATGCGACTGACCCAGGGACCGGCGGCATTGACAAGGACGCCTGCCGTGCAGCGATGCCGGCGTCCGTTGTGGGCGTAATCTATGACGCAATCCCGCTCCCGCAACTCGCCCGCCTTGAAGGTGGCGGGGACGAGCAGCCGTGCGCCCAGTGTCTGCGCCGAGCGCATCACCGCACGCGTGAGCGCCGCATCATCGGCCTGGGCGTCCCGGTATTGGAATACGCGCTGCAGACCGCCGGTCTCCAGCCCGTCAAGCTCGCCCCACCCCCGCCGTGGGAGGCTGCTGAAGCGGCTGTCCCGCCCGAAGCCCACAAAGGCCGCGTACAGGCCCAGTCCGAAGCGTAACTGCCAGGGGCGGCGCGTCGTGTCGCGGTACACTGGAATGTAAAAGGGGCTCAGCCGGACCAGATCGGGCGCGAGTTTCAGCAGCAGATCACGCTCGCGCAAGCATTCGTGCACAAGGGTGAACTGCCCCGTTTCGAGATAACGCAGGCCCCCGTGGATAAGTTTGCTTGAACGGCTGGAGGTCGCGCTGGCGATACCCTCCTGTTCCAGCACCAGTACCGAGTAGCCGCCTGCGGCGGCGGCCTGGGCGACGCCGGCTCCGTGTATGCCGGCGCCGATCACAACGATGTCAAAGTGATCATCCGCCACGGCCGGTGTTGTCCCTCCACAAGGGATCCTGCAGGATTTCTCCGACCGCCATGGTTTCGATCAACGCCGCGCCTCGGGCGGCCAAGGCCAGGGCGACGGACGCGTCGGTAATTTCATACACGACCCAGCGCCACGGCCCCACCCATAGCGGGGAATCGTCCGTGGGAACCTTGGTGTAATTGCAAAAGAGATAGTCCGGCGCCTCGGATCGGGCCTTGGCCAGCATTTCCTCGCTGTAGGCGGTGAGCACCCAACCGATGCTGCGCGCGCCGAGGGACCTGGCGTAGCGCATAGCTTCCCGGTCAAACGAAATCAGGGTCGAGCGCCCGGCAATCGGCGGGATAATGGCCATCACCTTGGCGACCACGGTCTCGAGTCCGAAAACTTGCATGCTTTCCGGCTTGAGCTCGATGAAGGCGTGGACGTCGCGCCAGGCCTGCAACTGATCGACCAGTGCCGACAAGGCCGGCACCTGCGTGTCTCGAAAGCGAGGACCGAGCCGTTCCGTTTCACCGGCCGAGAGCTTTTCCAGGGCATCGAAGGGGATGCCGGTAATGCGTCCCGCGGCCCCGGTGGTGCGCCGGAGCTCCAGATCATGGAACAGCACCGGCACGCCGTCCGCGGTCAGCTGTACGTCGACCTCGACATAGCGGGCGCCGGCGCCGAGCGCGGCCTCGCAGGCGGGCAGCGTGTTTTCCGGGTAGTGCCTGGTGTATCCCCGATGCGCGACGAGTGCCGGGAGCCGCGGCGCCTTTTTGACATTGTTCATCGAGTTAATCCCGCAGGTGATCGAGATCCTTGTCCAGGGCGCTCTCCAAGGCTTCCCGCCAACGCCGGATTGATCCACGGCTCGAAGCGCCATGGGGTCTGCGAAGTGATCGGGCATGCGCGTACCCCGCAGACTCTTTCCTAAGCCACTCCGCAAAGGACTCCTCAGGAGCGGGTGATTTCACCGGCGACTCCCCTGCCACGGCAAACCCCAACTCCCCCGCCTCGGATTTTATATTTATATAGGTGCTCAACCCCGCCGGATCTTTACCTTTCACTGGCTACATCACCAATGCCCATTCTACTGCCTTTGGGGTTAAAGAAAAGCCGATGAATCAGCCATACGGTGCAGAAATTTGGAAGAAAGCGAAAGTATTCCTCGATACCAGCCGACTCTTCCTAGAACCTGCAAAACCGTCCTCGACCCGCAACGGCCTCTCGCAGGGACCGGGGACAGGGGTGTTCAGACATTCCCATCTTATCCATCCTAACGGCCATTTCACCTTGACTGTATTACGGTAAGTTGACCATGAACGATTCTTGCCAGGTGACAAAAAAATCCATACAATGCAGGCCGTTTCAGTAAACTCGTTGCCGGGTTTCGAGCACCTAGCGGCGGGAAGGCGGTTTGCTATGGTAGCCATTGATGTGTTCCTGGACGCGTTCGCGCGGACAAACGAGGCCCTGCACCGCACTTTGACCGATCTCACCGAGGAGGAGCTTACCCGGGAACCCCACCCGCCCATCGGCTGGCTGGCCTGGCGGCTCACCCGGGTAATGGACAACAACGTGGCGCAGCTTTCCGGACGGGAACAGCTATGGATCGGGGCTGGCTGGGCGGCGCGCTTCGGCATGCCGCCAAATCCGGAGGACTACGGGCGCTCGGTCACCCACACCCGCGAGCAGGTTCGGGCGTTTCACGCCCCGGGGAAGCTGCTGCTCCAGTACCACGACGCAACCTACGAGGCGATGAAAACCTACCTCAAGTCCCTTACCGATGAAGATCTCACACGAGAGCTCGACGAGCCCAAGTACCAGCCGCTCCCGACCGTAGCCGTGCGGCTGGTCAGTGTCCTGGAGAACGCCATGACCAACCAGGGACAGATCAGCTATCTCAAAGCCTACCACCGCCTCGGCGGCTGGTTCCCCAGCGAGGCAAAGGACCCCGGCAGCGTCCGCTAGAAAAAGGGGACAGGCTACTTTTCCGCTTGCTTATTCTGTCCTGGCGGTGCTATGCGGGTCTCATGCCACGGATTCCTCGTGGACAAATGGCCGGTTATGCCTACCATGTCATCAACAGGGGCAATGGCCGGGCGCAGGTCTTTCATAAAGACGAAGACTACGGAGCGTTTCTAAAATTAATTGAGTCGGCTAAGGCACGTCACTATGTAAGTATTCTGGCGTTTTGCCTGATGCCCAATCACTTTCATCTGGTCTTGGAACCTTCAACACAGGTAGCGATGAGCAAATTCATGCATTGGCTACTTACAAGCCATGTCCGTCGGTACCATCGACACTATGACAGCAGTGGACACGTGTGGCAGGGACGTTTCAAGAGTTTTCCGATTCAGCGGGATGAGCATCTTATGACGGTGATACGATATGTTTTACAAAACCCGGTGAGATCAGGACTAGTAGCGTCACCAAAGGATTGGACTTGGTTGAGCATACGGCGAACCGGGCTTACCGACCCTTTGCCTGAGGTAATTCAGGAAGGATGGAACGCAGGCATTAGTATTCCATTGGCAGGAACAGACCTCAAGGAGATTCGCGAGGCTGTCAACCGGCAGCGCCCATATGGGGATTTTGATTGGCAGATCGATATTGCCGGACGCTTGGGGTTGGAAAGCACGATGAGAAACCGGGGAAGGCCAAGAAGCGTCATGGAAAAGTAGCCTGTCCCCTTTAATGGAGGCCATATGCGAAAAATTCTGTCATTTCTATACGGGGTTGGGGCCCACCTGGGTTTCCTCGCTGTTTTCCTGTACCTTGCAGCTTTCCTCGGGAATTTTCCCGTCCCGAAAACGGTCGATTCCGGGGAGCCTGGACCGTTCGGGCTGGCACTGACGATCAACGTCCTGCTCCTTGCCCTGTTCGGCATTCAGCATAGCGTCATGGCGCGGCAGGGATTCAAACGGTGGTGGACCGAAATCGTGCCTCGCCACCTCGAGCGTAGCACCTATGTTTTGATCAGCGACCTCATCTTCGTGCTGTTGATCTGGCAATGGCAGCCCATGACGGGTGTCGTCTGGCAGGTCGAGAATCCCATCGGTACCATGGTCCTCTGGGGACTGTTTGCCATCGGCTGGCTCACGGTGGTTCTCACCTCCTTCATGATCAACCATTTCGACCTTTTGGGGACCCGGCAGGTCTATCTTCACCTCATCGGGAAGGAGTACACGCCCCTGCAGTTCAAGACAAAGGGCTTCTATAAGTACATGCGCCACCCGCTCATGCTGGGATGGATTATCGCCTTTTGGTCCACGCCGCAGATGAGCGTGGGACACCTGGTCTTCGCCATCGGAACAACGGTCTATATTCTCATTGCCATTCAAATAGAGGAAAAGGAACTGGTCAGCTTCCACGGCGAGGCCTATGAGAGCTACCAGCGTGAGGTGTCCATGCTGCTGCCGTTTAGAAAAAACCGCAGGTCAGGTTGAAACAGTTCCAGGACAAACAGCTGGAGTTTGAGATACAAAATCGCCGCTCGCATTATTCCTGACGGAGGAACCATGGATTACTCGAGATTTGCGCATATCAACCTCACGCCCTTTGAGCAATGGGTCCAGGCCGAAGGCTTGAAGGTCATCACGACCCACACGGTCCCCGACATGATGACGGCGGAGTTGGAGCCCTGGAAGCGGACCGGTTGCCTCGCGGCCCTGCTGGATATGACCCACGACCCCTCGGACGACGCCATGATCAACAACCAGGGGACCACCCGCTACCTCGTGGAGATACCGCCCGGGGGAACTTTCAAGCCCGAGAAGCACATGTACGAGGAGATCTTTTACGTGCTCAAGGGCCGCGGCGCCACGGTGGTCTGGAACGAGGGCAGCCCCAAGCTCACCTTCGAATGGGACCAGGACGCGGTTTTCGCCATTCCGATCAATGCCTGGCACGAGATCCACAATGGCAGCGGCTCGGAGAGCATGCGGCTCTACGCCGCCACCAACATGCCGACGGCATTCAATCTTTACGGCAGTCCGGAGTTCGTCTTCAACTGCGCCAATACCTTCAACGACAGGTTCGACCCCAACGACGAGACGTACTTCAGCCGCAAGTCCACCAAGATCGAGGACCGCTTCTTGCAGTCCAATTTCATTCCCAGCGTGACGAAGCTGGCCCTGGACAACTGGGCGCACCGCGGGCCGGGAAGCAACATGAATATCCTCATGGCCGGCGGGCGCTTCATCTGCCATGTCTCCGAGTTCCCTCCGGCCTCTTACAAGAAAGCGCACGGCTTCGGAACCGGGGCGGCCACGGGCGGGCGCAGCAGGACGGGCCTCACCAACGAGAACAGCTACCTCTTTCTCAGCGGCGAAGGCTACGATCTCCAGTGGGACCCGGGAGTGAAGCCGGGCCCGGGGGTCGAGTGGAAGCGCTTCGACTTCAAAAAGGGCTCGCTCATGACCAACGGGCAGGCGGGCCACCAGCACTTCAATCCCAGCGGCGAGCCTGCGCGCTACCTGGTGCTCCGCTACGGCAACGATCAGTTCGGCCTCAGGGAAGGGCAAGGCCGCCAGAGCTACGGTCGCGGGCAAGAGCGCAGGCCCCAGATCGAGTTCAAGGACGAGGAGCCGCGCATCCGGGCGCTCTTCGAGGAGGAGTGCCGCAAGCACGGCGTCAATTCCAACATGCCGCCCGCATGATCAGCGGTAGAGGAACGGCGAAGCAAGCGCCTGCACCATGGTCACCACGGTCACCACGTATATGAAAATTGAAACTTGGGGGAAAAATAAGCGGCTCCTTGTTATCATCGAGCGCAAAGGCTATGAAACGGGTCTGACCACGACCCCATGGAAAGCCTCAAGGTCAATCTTTCGTGGGATGCTTTCGAAGAGATACTGGACAAGCATCCCCGCCACGTGTTGGATGACATAAACGCCGGCTTCATCCGTTTCGCCGACACAAGGGTTACGCTTCAGGTCCCCCTTGCGGCCCTTTGCCCCGCACCCGATACCGTTCTGCACTAAAAATTCTCCTCACCGTCCTAAGCGACCCGCTCCCGCTACTCGGCAACGGGCCAATTTACCCCATCGACCCGCGGCCCAACGTCCGCAAGAATCGGGTGGAAACCAGCTTGGGCCGGTGGTAGAACCGATCCATGAGCGATTACGAGCGCATCGCCCGTGTCATCCGATATCTCGATGAGCGCCACGCCGAGCAGCCCGACCTGGCGCTGCTGGCGAGATATTCCGGCTTGAGCCGGTTCCACTTCCACCGCCTGTTCCGCGCCTGGGCGGGAATCACGCCCAAGGACTTTCTCCAGTGCCTCACCCTCGCTCGCGCAAAGGAGCTCCTGCACGAGGGGAATAGCGTGCTGGACGTCGCTTTCGGTTCGGGACTCTCGGGTCCCGGCCGATTGCACGATCTCTGCGTGTCCCTGGAGGCCGCTTCGCCGGGCGAGATGAAATCCGGCGGCGCGGGCTGGACCCTTACGGCCGGGTTTGCGCCGAGCCCCTTCGGGACATGTCTCGTGGGCGAGAGTCCCCGGGGGATTTGCCATCTCTCCTTCGTGGAGCCCGGCGATAGAGAAGCGCGCTGGGCCTCGCTTCACGAAAGCTGGCCACAGGCAAGGTTACGGCGGGACGACGGATCCGCCGCACGGCTTGCCGGCCGCGTTTTCGAGCGGTCCGGCCGTTCTCGCTCCCGCGCGCCGCTGCGCGCGATTGTCAGGGGTACCGCGTTTCAGGTGAGGGTCTGGCGGGCCTTATTGGAGGTTCCCCCGGGCGCCTTGACCAGCTACGGCCGCCTCGCGGCGGCAATCGACGCTCCCTCCGCTGCCCGTGCCGTGGGGACCGCGGTGGGGCAAAACCCGCTTGCCTACCTCATTCCCTGCCACCGCGTGATTCGAGAGACCGGCGCCATCGGCGGGTATCGGTGGGGGCTCGCGCGAAAACGGGCGATCCTTGTCTGGGAGAGCTCCCTCCGACCCGCCGCTAAAGTGTCCGGCCCCCATACGCCCATCCTCCACTCATCGACTGATCACCATCCCCGCCGGGACCGACGCTCGCCGCTCCGTCATCGAGCAGCCGGATCCAAAAGTTAGGCCGTGATTGTTACCGGGCATTGGACCAAACCTTCGATCAGCGCGTCAAAGTGTGCCTTCTTTCGCCTCGCGGGCCAATTGTTTAATTTTCTTTTTTTACTTGAGGAATTTTTAGAGGAACGCCTTGCAATGCGATGTTGAAAACGGAATTATTATTTAGCACGGCATGACCATGTACCTACTCACTCCCGAACAGGTGGCTCAGCAGCTATCCATCGACGTCAAAAAGGTCTCCCGGCTGCCCATCACAAGGGTCCGCATAGGGACGAGGATCATTCGCTACCGCCAGGAGGACGTTGATCTGTACGTGCGCGAAAGGCTTGAGTCCCCCGGCTTGCAGTCCCAGCAGCCGGGTCGCAGAAAAAAGAAGAAAGACAAGGACCCCCGGGAAACCCATATGGGACTCATCTCACGGGAGGCTTTGGACAGGATGCGAGAGGCCGACAAGCCGCCTTCGGAAGATATCGAAGTGCATTCAGCGGAAGAGAAACGGCGCATCACGCGCCTCAAGTCCATGGCCGAAGCCGTGGCGAAAAAAAGAGAAGCGTAGCCCCTCCCTCCTCGCAGGCGATCGGGTTTCCCATCCTCACACCCCTTTCCTGCTCCCGCTTTCAATATTGCGTCTATTAAAAAGGCTTTGATTTTCAACACCTTAAAAGTATTGAACCGAAAAGCGGATTCCGTTAGCATTCCGCCCCATCACTACCTGATGAAAGGAGTCAACTGATGGAAAGAAAGAAAACAAGGGACTTCGAGCCCGAGCTTCTCGATCTCCTCGACAAATACGTTCACGGCGGAATCAATCGCCGCGAGTTCCTGAACGGCGCCGCTAAATTCGCCGTTGCCGGCGTCACTGCAAACGCGTTGTGGGAGATGCTCCGCCCCAACTACGCACTGGCGCAGGAAGTGCCCAAGAACGATAGCCGGATCAAAGCCGAGTACGCCATGTACCCCTCCCCGAACGGCAACTCGTCCAACGGCATGATGCGCGGGCTGCTCGCCCGCCCCGCCAGCGGGAGCAAGTTCCCCGCCGTGGTCGTGATCCATGAAAACAAGGGCTTGAATCCTTATATCGAAGACGTCGCGCGGCGACTGGCCGTGGCAGGCTTCATGGCAATGGCGCCGGATGCAATCTGGCCCCTGGGCGGTTATCCCGGCGTCGACAAGTACGGAGCCGAAGCCGATGAGCAGGCCAGCCAGATGCAGAGGCGACTCGACCGTAGAAAAATAGTTGAAGACTTCGTCGCCGCCGCGCAGTTCATGCTGAAGCATCCGCAGCCCACCGGAAAGCTCGGGGCGGTGGGCTTCTGTTTCGGCGGCGATGTGGTCAACCAGCTGGCCGTGCAAATACCGGAGATGGCCGCGGGAGTACCCTTCTATGGCTCCGCACCGCAGGTTTCCGATGTCCCAAAGATCAAGGCCTCTCTTCTCCTGAACTTTGCGGAGAACGATAACCGGATCAACGGCGGGTGGCCGGCCTACGAAGCCGCCCTCAAGGCCAACGGCGTCAAGTACGAGGCTCACGTGTATCCCGGAACCAGACACGGCTTTCATAACGACACGACGCCGCGCTACGACGAGGCCGCTGCCAAACTGGCCTGGCGGCGCACCATCGATCACTTCAACAGGACGTTGAAGTCCTAGCATTAGTGGCACGGGGTTTACTATGGCAGCGCAATCGCAGTAAGATTCGCGCCATGGAGAAGCCCGGAGACGAGCAGGCAAGTCTCACCGACCCGCAGAACGCCACTCTGCTCGTGAGCCTGGCCCTCGGCCACGCGGTGGTTCACTGGTTTACCCAGTCCTTTCCCATCATCCTGGCCGAGCTGGTCGCGAGCACGGGGATCGGCCCGCTGGCCGCGGGGACGATTATGGGGGCGCGGAGCCTTTCCGGGGCCATCGCCAACATCCCCGTCGGTATCGCCGCCGACCGCTACGTCCATCGCCGCACCCAGTTCATGGCGGCGGGTCTTGCCTGGTTGGGAGGGAGCTACTTCCTCATCGGCATTGCTCCTAACCTCACCTGGATTATCGTCTTTGCCGGGGTCCTGGGAATCGGGGGCGCTCTGTGGCATCCGCCTGCGGTGGGGCTCCTCTCCACCCGGTTTCCCGCCCGGCGAGCCTCGGCCATGGCCATCCACGGCGTGGGGGCCAGCGTTGGCGACATCACGGGCCCACTGCTCACGGGCGCCCTGCTCCTCGTTCTCTCCTGGCAGGGCGTCTTGCGGGCGAGCCTGGTGCCGGCGGCGGGGCTCGCCGCCCTGTTCTTTCTGGTGGTCCGGGGCGCCGGCGCCGGCGAGGGGCGGGCGCACACCTCGATGGCAGGTTACTTCCAATCGCTCCGGCAGGCGGCGCGCCACCGGCCGCTTTTGCTGTCGATTACGGCCGGCGGAACCAGGACGGCGGGGCAGGCCATCCTCGTTACATTCGTCCCGATCTACGCGCGGGACGACCTGGGTCTGGGTCCCGGTTTCGTCGGAATCCTGCTGGCCCTGCTCATGGGCCTCAGCCTGGTCTCGCAACCCATCCTCGGGTACATTTCCGACCGTACCAGCCGCAAGGCCACTCTCCTTCCGGGCGCCGCCGTTCTGGTACTCATGACCCCGTTCCTCGCGCTGGTGGACGGCCCATGGCAGCTCCTGGCCGTAGTATGCATTATCGGCCCCTTCCTGTTCAGCTCCGCCTTGCTGTTAAACGCACTGGGGCTCGATCTTGCCCCTGCGGGTCTTCACAGCTCCGTCACCGCGGCGCAGTTCCTCACGGGCCTGGGGTTGGGGAGCGCGGCGCCGGTTATCGCGGGAGCTACGGCGGCCGCAGCCGGAACGGCCGCCGCCTTTTACGTGGCAGTGGCGCTGTTCGGCGTGACCCTTGCCATCGTGCTCGTCCTGCCTTCCACCAAGAGCACAACCCCGACTCCTCGATTCGCAGTGCGGTAGACTCCGGCCCTTTCTAGCCCACCCCCCCGGACAAGGATTGGTTTTGGTTGATTGATGTTTGCCGTAAGCCGCTCCACCATGAAGCATTCTCCGGGTTTGGATTTGCAACGGTTCCGCACCTAAAAGAAAGTCGACTGCATACGCCCGCGTCTTTAAAACAGGACCCGGAAAATGGCCGATGACAGACCGCTCGATCGGTTGTCGACGAATTCAGCGCCTTTTTTCTCGAAGCCATATCCGACCCTGGAACGACCCTTGACACGTTGCACGGATGAGACGTAAACTCCCCTGCGCACGCACACCGTTGGAGGGCAACATATGAAACTTTGGATTCTCGCTCCACTCATGCTCCTATGCATGGCCCTGCCCGTTCAAGGCGCTGACCAACCGTCATGGCAACAAGAATGGGAACAAACGCTCAAGGCCGCTCAGAAAGAAGGCAAGGTAGCGGTGACGGGACCCGGCGGCGTGGAGGCACGCCAGGCACTGGTGGAGCCCTTTCAAAAGAGGTACGGGATTACGGTGGAGTTTTTCGGGGCCTCCGGCCGGGAGCTTTCCCCGAGGGTCATGACCGAGAGACGGGCGGGTCTATATGGCTGGGACGTTTACGTGAGCGGGACTACCACCGCCATTGGCGTGATGATCCCCAACGGGGCCTTTGAGGCTCTTGAGCCGCTGCTGGTCTTACCCGACGTCAAGGACCCCAACACGTGGCGCGGCGAGGCGCTGGAATTCGTGGATCCCGGCCGCACCCTGCTGGTCACGGCGCGCGGCCACAGGGGCACGCTGTTTACCAATCCGAGCCTGGTAAAGCCCAACGAGTTCAAGTCTTATAAAGACCTCCTGGATCCAAAATGGAAAGGCAAAATACTCCTCGACGATCCCCGCCGACCCGGCCTCCCGGACGGCGCACCTTGCCATTCAAACCTTGCAGGAGAACCGACATGGACCCAGCGAAGACCCCCGTTACGGTAACCGCCGAAGAAGCGCCTCTCAGGACGACGAAGTCCATCTACCCCGAGCCCTTTGCTTCCCGGGTGGCGGACCGGGAGAAGCGGCCCCTGGGCAACCTGTTCGGGCTTACAAACTACGGGGTGAACTTGACCCGCCTCTTGCCCGGAGGAATGTCCGCTTTGCGCCACTTCCACCTAAAGCAGGACGAGTTCGTATACATCCTGGCGGGCAAACCGGTTCTGGTAACGGACGAGGGGGAAACGCCCATGGCTCCGGGACACTGCGCCGGCTTCAAGGCCGGCACCGGGAACGGCCATCACCTGGTGAATCGCACCGACAAGGACGTCGTCTACCTCGAGATCGGCGACCGGACCAAAGGCGACTCGGCCTCCTATCCCGATGACGACCTCTTGGCGACAGCAGGTGCGGATGGCACCAGGCGGTTCGCGCACAAAGACGGAACGCCGTACTGAGACTGGCGATGGCGGCCCCTGCCCCACGTCCGGGGAAAGCGGAACATCGACGGCTTCCTTCCGCATAGGAGAATCGGTCATGGTCAACGCAGTCGTTTTACTCAAGGTCCAGCGCGACAAGGTCAACGAAATTGCTGAAGCCCTGGCGGACATGCAGGGCATATCCGAGGTCTATTCGGTGAGCGGCCGTTACGATCTCGTGGCCATCATCCGCGTCAAAGACAACGATGAACTCGCCGACACCGTGACCAATCACATGCGCAAGGTAGCCGGCATCATATCGACGGAAACGATGCTCGCCTTCCGGGCCTTTTCGCGCCACGACCTGGACAGCATGTTCTCCATCGGAATCGCTTGAAAGACAGCGAGCAAACGAGCTTATGAACCGACCCTGAAGACGCAGCAAACCCGAGGCGAAGCCCGGGACCGGCGAACGTTTCGGCCGACGATGGGACTGAAAACTCAGGGGTCCCGATTTTTTTTCCAAGGAGGACGCCTCATGGCAATTCGACTCATCGTAACGATCAACGCAAAACCCGGAAAAGGGTCCGATCTGGCGAAGGCGTATCCGGCCCGCTGCGCGCAGATCATGAAGGAGCCCGGTTGCGTGCATTTCGAAGCCTTCCAGAGCGTCGTGAACCCCGACAAGATCGTACTGCTGGAGCACTGGTCGGACCAGGCGGCGCTCGAAGTGCATGCCAAGCTCCAACGCCCGCAACTGCTACCCGAGCTGCGCGGGGGCCCCGGCGAGGTGGAACGGTACGAATACAACCGGACCCGTTGACCCGCGACTGCCAATGGGCTCCCGGGTCCCGCATCCCGGCCACAACGGAATATCCGGCCACCGGTCAAGGAGCGACATGACGGAACAACAGGACGCATGGGTGATTGCTGAAGCGCTTCAACCGGTTAGCCGGGGATAAACCCCGCGGCCCTGCCGGTACGGACCTGATGCACGTTTCTGTATACTCAGCGGCCTTATCCGATCGCCGGCGCCCTTCGGAATGAGAAAACAAAGACATTCGAACTGCTAAAGCCTGGCATTGCTTTTGCTCTCGTATCTTCTCAAATGAAAAAGAAAATCCTCATCGCGGAAGACGATCCCCGTGTACTGAACCTTTACCGGTTGACGCTCAAAGAGCACTTCGACTTGTTAGAGGCCACGAACGGTAAAAGGGCGCTGGAGTTGGCGGCGGCCGAGTCCCCGGATCTCATCGTCATGGACATCGTGATGCCCGAAATGGACGGAACCGAAGCGCTCAGGCGCCTCAGAGAAGCGCCGGCCACGGCGATGATCCCGGTCATCCTCCTCACGGGCAAAGCGCCGCAAAAAGACCTGCTCGTCGGCTACAATAGGGAAACCGACTACTACATCACCAAGCCGTTCACAAGCGCTGAGCTGCTGGAAGGGGTTTATCAGTGCCTGGGGAAAAAAGATAACCCTCAGGCCCGATCGTAGGCGGCTGTCCGGTTCTTTCCTACGCGGCGGGAAAAATCAATTAGTATAAAAGGAGACGGGCACCCGGGCGGCGGCAAGGCCCCTAGGCGCCTTGCTTCCGGATAAATCGCGTGACGGTTTCCATGACGCTCATGGTCTCGGGTTGGGCCGGCGCGCCGTCATCAACAGTGCATTGTTGCTTTGGTGGTTTGTGTCTTTCACCATGCCCATGACTGGCTGTACCGATACCACGGCAAATGGTTCAAGCTCTCGGTGGAACGCTTCAACGCTATCCACGATTATGGGGGACAGGCGCTGCGCATAGCCGGGTGACGCCCCGACCCAGCGACCCCGGAGCCGTCCGCAGGAATCCCTTTAGCCCCGCAAGTTGCCGGAATTCGGCAGCGCTGCGGACGGCCAATGACCCAAAGCGCAAGAACGCCAAGCGTTTCTACCCTGGCATTGGTTTTGCACGTTAGACTCTCCCAATGGACAGGTCCTTCGACAAAAAGAGAATCCTGATCGTGGACGACAACCACGAGTTGCTCGACATCCTCCAGCAGGGCCTCAAGAACTACACCCTCATGGTAGCGGAGGATGGTAAAGAAGCGGTGGAACAGGCCTTCACGCTCCAGCCGGATCTCATCCTCATGGATGTGATGATGCCCGAGATGGACGGGCCCGCAGCCATCCGGCTGATCAGGCAGAATCCTAAAACCTGGTCGATTCCCATTCTGGCGATTTCGGCGGGAATCACCACCAGCGTCCCCGAGGAGTGCGCCCGCATCGGCTGTGACGACTACGTAGCCAAGCCCTTTTCGTTCATGAAACTCCGCTCACGGATCGAAAGGTTACTGCTCCTGCATCCTCGTTGAACCCCTTGCCCGTACTGCGCGCCGGACGCTGGACACGGCGCCGGCGGTTCGTCCTTGTGACAACTTGCAATTGACCGGTCAGGCCCGGGGTGCAGGAGACGCAGGGGAATATGAAAAATGGCGGCGGGGGGCGGTTCGACGCTAGGCCTCTTTTTCGCCCAGGAAGAGATTGATTCCGTTCATCAGCTCCCTGCTGGTAAAGGGTTTCGTAATGTAGTAATCGGCCCCGGAGTTGTATCCCGACAGGACATCTTTGTGCCGGACCTGGGCCGTTACCAGGATGACGGGAACCTTGGCGGTGGCGTCGTTCTCTTTGATCTTGGCCATTGCCGCCAGCCCGTCCATCTCGGGCATCATGACGTCCATGATAACAAGATCCGGGGTCTGGGCGCTGGCCGCTTCCAGCGCTTCCCTGCCGTTGTAGGCCACGCTCAAATCGAAGGACCTGGAGAGGGCCATCTGATAGACCTGGATGATGGCCGGGTCGTCATCCACAACGAGAACCCGCTTTTTCATGATGGGGTAAAGCAGTGCAAAAGCAGTGCCAGGGGGATGTGCTTGATTTTACACGCCATTACTGGGCACCGGCCAAGAGCGCGAACCGTTTAAGTTAAGGATTTTGCAAATTTGTCCAAATTGCGGGGCTGCGACCGAAACCGTGTTCTCGGAAGGCCAGCGCCCAGCGCTGGCGGGCTCGGGGGAAACTTTTCCCCGGCCCTTACGGGCTCTGCCGGTACCCCCCCCGGAGTTTTATCTCAAAGAACCGTGCCGGAAAGGGAAATGCGAGTTTCGGAGCTCGCCGTCCGGGTCGATGCGGTCGATAATGGCCTGTGCGTCCGCCGTCAGCTCATTTGCCGTGGTCATGTCGATTTTCCAGCGGGACTGGAATTCCACTGTCCTGGTGAAAAGCTGCAGCCTCTTGACGGCAACCCGCTCGCTCTGTTTGAGGGCGTCGATGGCCTTGAGTGCAAAGATGATCTTGGGATCGAAGGCGTTCCCGATATGCTCCTCGATGTTCACGTTGATGATCTTGTTGATGAGGTCCATCAACATGACATCCACGCTGCCGAAAACCTGGCGCGTAAAGGACGTAAGGCCTTCGGCGGCCGTGCAGGCGTGGCCGCCGTCGGCGTCGCTGCAATTGCCGTTTCCGGTCTGCCAGGAGAGACGGTCGATATCGTATTTGGTTCCGCTCAGCTGGCTTGCCGCGCAGACCTTGTCGTCGTTTTCCACGATCTGCTCCGGGACGTTTACGTCGTAACCGCATAGGCCAGGGTTCCCCAAAAAACCTGAGCCTCCGATGGTCTGCGTCGTATTTTTGGGATCGGTGAAGTCCGCCACGTCGCAGCTCCCGCAGGAAAAGAGCAGGTTCGTCCCCGTCAGGGGGTTCCGGCAGCGCTCGCCGTTGAGTTGTCTTCCCACGGTAACGCTGTCCTCGATAACATCCTGGCAGCCGTTGGCCGCACCCAGCACGACCACAGGGGACTGCGCAACCGCTGTTGCGGAACTCAAGAGACCGCACAGGGTCAAAATCGTTGCGAGCTTGGTGGATCTGGCCAGCATCGAGCACCTCCCTGATTGTAGCGGGGCGCCATCCAGACTCCCATCCCGGTATAAAATTGAGAAAAGAGTTGCACGACCCTCTAAGCAAACCCTCCTTGAAACGGAGGCGCTATTGACGTAACATCCTATGCGCCCAACCCTTCCCACGATGTGGTCGAAGGCGAAGGGTCGATGGTTGTCCCGATCTACTGTGTTTCAGAAACTCGTTTCGCTGGTGATTGGCACAAAGGAGGCCTGAATGAAAACCGCAGTTGCCGTGCTTTGGAAGTGCGTCGTTTTGTTATTCGTGACCTTTGCGTTGATCGGCATCAAGTCGCAGCCTGCCGGCGCCGCCTCCGGCAATAGCGGCAAGGATCTCCTCGATAAGCTCATCGCCAATGCGAAGGCGGAGGGAACCCTGAATGCCAACCTGCGACCAGGGTTGGGACCGGTGATTCCCGACCTGGCCAACGCCTTTAAGAAGCGCTTCGGGCTCGATATTGACGTCAACCTGGACGCCCTCACGACGGAAAACGAGCTCTTTGCGAAAATCCGAGCGGCTCTCCAGGCCGGAGCCCCGCCATCCGTGGACATGCTCGGCGGCCCGGACACCAGGCACATCGAGATGATCGAACAGGGGCTGGCCACGCGGGTGGATAACTGGGATGCGCTCCTCGCCGCGGTCAATCCGCTGGTCGCCTCCGGAAAAGTCAAACCCGAGGTGGTCAGCCCGAGTCCACTAACCGGGTACAGCTTCATTTGGGCCACCGTGACCAAGGCGCTGCTTTACAACCCCAAGCTGATCGCCAAGGCCGACCTGCCACGCACCCGGGCCGATCTCGCCGATGCCAAGTACAAAGGAAAACTCGCCACCGCGCCCTGGGTCGACGCCTGGCAATACGGCGTCTTGTACTACCCCAAGGACAAGTGGCTGGAGATTGCTGACCGGGTGGGCAAAAACGCCGCCGCAGTCCTTTACTACGCGGCCAGCACGGAGCGGATCCTGCTCGGAGAACTCGCCCTGGCGGACTCCAACGAGTACTACTATTGGCAAGCCAAGATGAAGGACCCCGCGGCTCCCATAGGCGTGCACTGGTTTTCCGACTATACTTCCGTGGGAACCGTGGTAAACATGCTGCCCAAGGGCTCGCGCCATCCGGCCGCCGCCACGCTGTTTGCCCTGTGGATGACGACGGCGGAGGCGGAAACGATCCTCCAGCGGGCCGTGCCCTATCCCAACCTGGTGTTCGGCCAAAGCCCCATTTCCCGTGAAATTCGCGCCGCCGTAAAGGGAAGCGGCAGTCCGACGGTGACCTGGTACGACAACGCAAAGACCCTGGAGACCTATAAGTGGTACGGCACCAAGGAAGGACGCCAATATTACGGTAAGCTCGTAAGGGCCCTGACTCAGCGCCGCTAACCATGGCGCTGTTCGTGTGAACCTACGTCAGTGACAATGGTTGGCGGTGCGTCATCGGGGATGGATCGACTTGTCAGGGTCAGACCTAAAGGCCGCTTGCCGGTCTATGCGGCCCGGTTAACAGAGCATTTTGGTCTCCACGCGGTTCCCCTGTCCGTTTCCGGCCTTGTCCTGGTGGCCCTGACGGGTCTTTCGCTTTTCGTTCTGTACATGACCTTTGTGCCGGGATTGCCCACCGAGCCGGGGTTCACCCTGGACCATTGGCGCACCATTGCCCGCCCCTACATTCTCACCAAGGTGATTCCGAACACGGCGATCATCGGCGTCGGAGCCGTGGCCATCAGCCTGCTGTTCGGCTGCCCCCTTGCCTGGATCCTGAACCGCACTTCCCTCCCCTGGCGCAATACCCTGGTAACTTTGATTGCCGTTTCGGTAGTCGTGCCGGGCTTCGTCAAGGCCATGGGCTGGATGATGCTGCTGAACGAGCGCATCGGGCTCATCAACAGGGCTATAGCCGGTGTCCTGGGCTGGGAGTCCGTCACGCTGAGCGTCAACAACATCTACGGCACCGCCTGGTTGATGGGCCTGATGCTCACGCCGACCATGTTTTTTCTGATCTCGGGCCCGATTCGCGCCATGGATCCAACCCTGGAGGAGGCCGCCAGTATTTCCCGCGCGGGCCGGTGGCAGACTCTACTGCGGGTCACCTTGCCTCTCATGTGGCCGGGGATTCTCGGCGGCGCAATCTACGTCTTCATGACGGCCATTTCCGTCTTCGAGATTCCCGCCCTGCTGGGCGGCATGGGGGGACAGATGCCGGTGCTGGCCACCGAGTTGTTCTACGAGATCCATCCGCCCAGCCAGACGTCCATCGATATTCATTACGGCGCTGCGGGAGTCTACGGCGCCCTCATGGCCGTTCCCAGTCTGGTTGGCTTGTACTTTTACCACCATGCCCTGGGACAGGGGCACCGTTACGAGGTCATCACCGCCAAAGGTTATCGCCCTCGGCTTTCGGACCTGGGGCGCTACACGCCCCTGGCTCTGGGTTTCGTCTTGCTCTACCTGCTGCTCGCAACTGTGCTCCCCATGCTGGTCCTCATCTGGGCCTCCCTCCTTCCCTACCTCCAGGTCCCGTCGCTGGCCGCGCTGTCCAAGCTTAGTTTCGCCAATTACACGAAGTTCCTTCCGGCCATGGGCGGCGCTCTCATCATCCGCAATACGGTGATCCTCGTCGTGAGCGTTTCCGTGCTTGTCACTCTGTTAAGCTTTATGATCTCCTGGGTAGTCGTCCGGACCAAGATCCGCTGGCGCTTCGCCATAGATAGCGTCGTCCTAGCCTCCCACGCCATTCCCTCCCTGGCCTTCGCCTTTGCCCTGTTCATGCTGTCGCTAATCGTGATTCGATGGCTTCCCTGGCTGCCGTTCTACGGGACCCTAGGCATTATTATCCTGGCCAACATTCTCAACCGCCTTCCCTATGCGACCCGGATCACCAACGCCGCCCTGCTCCAGGTCCACCATGAGCTGGAGGAATGCGCGAGGACTTGCGGGGGCCGTCCGCTCACCGTGATGCGGCGGGTTGTCATACCCCTGGTCCGTCCTTCGCTCATCTTCGCCGCCCTCTGGACGGCCCTGCTGAGCTTCAGTGAAGTCAGCATGGCGCTCTTCCTGACAAGCACGCAGAACAAGATCCTGTCCGTGGGGGTCTGGAGTCTCTGGGCCACGGGCTATTTGAGCATTGCGTCGGCCGCGGCGGTGGTCACCGTTGCGATCATGGGCACTCTGGTCTTTATCACCGTGGGACTGGGTGGACAGAGGGTCACCAGCCTACAGCAAACAGTCACCGTGGCACAGCGATAAACGGAAGTTTCATGCTTAAGATCGCAGATTTGAGCAAGTCCTTCGTCACGGGCCAGGGCCGTGTGGATGCGGTGCGGGGGGTTAGTTTCACGGTGGCGCGTGGCGAGATCTACACCCTCCTCGGGCCCTCGGGTTGCGGGAAGTCGACGATATTGCGTTGCGTCGCGGGCCTGGAAATACCCCTGGCGGGCGACATCGAGCTCAAGGGGACGCCGGTATTCAGCGCCCGCCGGCGGATTAACGTACCATCTCATGAACGCGACATGGGCATGGTTTTTCAATCCTATGCCATCTGGCCCCACCTCACGGTCTTCGAAAACGTGGCCTTCCCCCTGCGCTACGGCCCATTCAAAATCTCCAAGTCCGAACTCCGGGTGCGGGTGATGCACGCGCTCAAGCTGGTGCAGATGGAGGGCATGGAGGAACGGCCTGCGCCGCTCATGAGCGGCGGCCAACAGCAGCGCGTCGCCCTGGCACGGGCGCTGGTGTACGAACCCGCCATGCTGCTGCTCGATGAACCCCTGAGCAATCTGGACGCGAAGCTCCGCGTGGAAATGCGCGTGGAGCTTCGCGCATTGATCAAAAAACTCGGGTTGACCGCGCTTTACGTAACCCACGACCAGGAAGAAGCGCTCACCCTCTCCGACCGGGTCAGCGTGATGGGACGCGGAAAGATCCTGCAAGAAGGAACGCCGCAGGAAATCTATTCGTCCCCCGCGCACCCCGAGGTGGCCACCTTCGTGGGGCGCACCAACATTTTCCCCGCCAGGGTAGAGCAAAGCGACAGCGCCGGTCCCCTTAGGATGGCCGCGGATTTCGGACAAATCCTGTGCCCCCGCGATTCCATCGCCGAGCCCCTGGCACCGGGCGAGGAGGTCTGGGTGGGCATACGCCCCGAGGACGTCGCCATCTTGAGGGAGGCCTCCCCGGCCTCCGTCAACACATTTTCCGCCACCGTCGTCCAGACCCTGTTCGCGGGGAGCCACATCCAGTGCGAACTGGCGGTGGGCAAGCACAGCTGCCAGGCGGAGGTGGATGCGAGCGGCGCCGTTGCGGCCGGAAGCGCCGTGCACGTCCAACTTCCCCCGAATCGCTTGCACGTGTTCTCGCGCCGCCCTTCCGGCGCTTTGCCAACGTCCGGATCGCAAAGCGGCGCCGAGTGATCCGACCGCGCATTGGATTTTTCTTGTCGGCTGAGGGAAAAGACCGTAAGAGTTGCCGCGCGGAAGCGAAGAAACGTGGCTTCGCCATGCTCGAAGACGGCATGATCCAAGAAGATTTTGCCAACCAAAACCCGTGCCGGGGGCAACGCCCCTGGGAGAGAGAACCCGGTATGCGTTTAGCGGGAATCATCTTCATGGCCGCGCTCCTATGGGCGCAGGCGCCGCCTGCGCTGGAGGCTCAAGATGCCGTTTCCCTCGAAGAGCTAACCTGGACGGAGGTCCGGGACGCCCTGGCCCGCGGAAAGACGACGGTTATCATTCCCACAGGGGGCACCGAGCAAAACGGGCCGCACATGGTCCTGGGAAAGCACAACTTCCGGGTCAAGTTCACCTCGGGGGAAATCGCCCGGCGTCTTGGAGACGCCCTGGTAGCTCCAGTCATGGCCTACGTACCGGAAGGGAGCATCAACCCGCCCTCCGGTCATATGCGCTTCCCGGGGACCATCTCCATACCCGAAGAGTATTTCGCCAAGGTGGTGGAGTACGCCGCGCGGAGCTTCGAGGTGAACGGCTTTCGGGACATCGTGCTCTTGGGCGACAGCGGACCAAATCAGGCTCCACTCAAAATGGTGGCCGGGAACCTCAACCGGGAGTGGGCCAGCCGGGCCACCCGCGTCCATTACATTGCGGCGTACTACGACGACTCCCGTTTCGTTGCGTGGCTAAAATCCCAGGGAGTGGGAGGGGACGCCATCGGCCGCCATGCAGGCCTGAGCGATACGTCGCTTCTTCTTCCCGTCTATCCCGCCGGCGTGAGGCGCGACAAGCTTGCGCCCGGAAACCCCGGTGGCGCGAGCGGCGTTGTGGGGGACCCCAGGGGGGCCAGCGCGGCCTTTGGGGAAAAGGGCCTCAGTCTAGCCATTACCGCCGCGGTGGACCAGATCAGGGAACTTCGCCGCAGGGAGCCCCGCCGCTAAGACTGCCAATGAGTCACTTCCCGGCCGCCCTCGACCCCGGCACTCATCTCTCCTCCTCCGGCTCCCCCCTGCAGGTTCCCTTTGCCAGACAGGGCTTACTGGCAGTACAATCGTTAGAGGACCCGGAGACGGCCGGCCAGCGCCTCGGACAAGATCGGTGGGAAGGCCGACCCCTGTTGCTATGGATCACAAGCTGCCATGCTCACGGCGAAGTGGCTAACTATCTATATCGTCTACGCGCTGGGCGCCATCCTTCTGATTCCGCTCCTCGTGGCTACGGTTTGGATCTACTGGTGGATCTTCAAATTTGCCCAGCGCGAGGATGTGACCAACCCGGACACCGAAGGAGGCCTTGTTGAAAAGCTTGGGGGTGACCCCAGCGCGGCCCTCCCTCAAGATCGGAATCTTCCCCCACGATTTCTCGCTGGCGGCTTTGTGATCGCAACCTGGCCCATCGTTCTCCTTGCCGGCATGACCTTCGGAGTGCTGGGTGTATCTCTGGTCTTGATCTTTTCCCTCGCCGTCTTCTGGTATTTCTGGGAGCGGACCAGAGGCTTTTGCAACCGGGTAAAAGCGGTCCGCCGTCGGGTTCGCGCCAAACGGTGAACCTAACCCGGGTGCCTGTTTCTCAAAGCGCTGCGGCCCCCCCCACGCACGTTGCTTCAGACGGTAGTTCCAAATCCCTGCACCCTTTTCCAGGCGGGGATGTTCCGCGTTGTTCGCCAATGCTCCAGATTATACAGTCAGCGGGCTTGCCGCCCGCCCGGTCCTATTGACCTCCATCACACTTTCTTATAAGACCACGCTAGCCCCCGGGGCGCCGTATCCCAATTCTCAACGAGCATCACTGCCGAAAACTTATGGGAAGGCTAAAACCGGTCACCGGCTGCAAAGAGGTAACTCTATGGCCAGGAGAGTTTGGTATTTTTTGCTGCTGTCAATTTTGTTTGTGCCCGCCGCTTATGCCCAGCAGTTCTATCAATGGAAAGACCACAAGGGACGGTGGAATTTTTCCGATTTTCCGCCCGCCGGTGTGACCGACGAGAACGTCAAGGTGATCTTTTATCCTCCCGGTGTCTCCAACGGCAGCGACCCTTACCACCAGGGCTACCGCGAGGGCTACAACCTGGGCTTCGAGCAGGGGTACATGGAATACTACAAGAAGCGGTACGAACAGGGGCGCCAGCAGGGTTACAAGGAAGGGTACCAGGCGTGGCGTGCCGACGGTCAGACGGGGGGCTTGAGTTCCCACCCCTAGCACGAATCCGACACGATGAATCTCCTCTACCACGGGCATCGGCTCGAAATCATCCGCCGTACGCGCCGACATCAGAAACTCACCTCGAATAAGATTCAGGAACCATGATCCATCCCGGTTGCGAACCGGGCCACGCCCAGGCTTGACGACCGAAAGTGCAGTCCTCTTTTGTCGGATCGGGCTTGGTTCCACGGGCAACGCTTGACCCACGACCTCCGCGGGAGCCTGTTTCCCCGGGCCGGCGGCTCGCCGGTTCCCCGCTTCGGGTTCCGAATCGTCCACTAAACAAAATCCCTGTTGACATTTCTTCTGGAAGCGATACCATCGCGGCTACTGTTCTCCCGGATCCTAGCCTGTTATAACAAAGCGCCGTCCTCGGCCGATTGCCGCCCCAGGCGGCGCCGGGGATACGGGATACGAAACCATCACACGTCAGACGAGGCTACCCGGCGCGAGCGCGGATGAATCTCTGGATGGCTGGAGCATAGACAGTGACCGCCTTGAAGCGGATTGAATGCTGTTATTTCTCCAGCGCGAGGATCTTCGATGGCAAGAGGATTTTTCGTATCAGAAACCATCAACCGGCCCATCTGGGAGGTTTGGGCATTTCTTATTGATTTTCGCAACGCTCCAAAATGGATGACGGGCGTGGAGGAATTCGCCTTATCCCACGGGTCGGAGATCAAGGCAGGTGCACGCTACAGCTTTAAGTCCCGCGGTTTTACCCGTGAAGGCGAAGTCACCTTCTACGAACCGGGCCGGAAAATCGCCCTGACCTCACACCAGGGCCGCGTCACCGCTACCTATACTTATATCTTGCGGGAGAAGGGAGCTTCCACGGAAGTGCAGATGGAAGCGGCCTGCAAGGCCAGTGGTCTATGGTTTCTTGCTCACCCGCTAATGGCCTACCGCATGCGAAAAAGCGACGGTAACCACATAGCGCAGCTCAAGCAGGCCATGGAGTTCCCCGTTGCCAAGGCCCGCAAGGTAAAAGCGTCGAATTGAAACGGCAACGAAGTCACCCGAAGCGTCTGTCGAAGCGCTCCATCGGAGGTCTGGAGTTCACGGTCTAATTTGAGGCGCAGGGGCGGTGGTATTGAGGAGGGATAACGCCGGCAAACCTGGCAGGTGATTTACGCGCTGCCGTTCTTCAGGCACATATTAATCCCGTTGATCAGCTCTCTGCTCGTAAAGGGCTTCGTAATATAATAATCCGCCCCCCTTTTATACCCATCGATAACGTCCTTATGGAGGACCTTGGCCGTCAGTAGAATTACGGGAATGGCGGCGGTGGCTGGCTTATCCTTGAGCTTGCTCAGGGCTTCCAGGCCGTCCATCACGGGCATCATGATGTCCATGACGACAAGGTCCGGCTTTTCCTGCTCAACAGCCTCGAGGGCTTCCTGGCCGTTGTGCGCCTCGATGACCTCGAACTGGTCTTTGAGCTCCAACTGGTAGAGGCTGCACAAGCGCGGGTCGTCTTCTACAATGAGAATCTTCTTCATGGGGTCCCTTTCGGTGCAAAAGGAGTGCCACGCCCTAAGCTATTGTTTCCTATTGTTTTTCTATTTTACCGGGTCTTTGGAAAGTGCCGGTTTGGGCCAAGCGTTTTCCAAATTGGGGCAGCATCGAACCCCCTGTGACATAGGCAAACGCTTGTCGCAGGATTTCCGTGCCGCCGATCCCCGGCTAGACGATCCGGCAGCGCGCTTCTTCGCGTTTTCCTTAGGGCCGCCGCCAGGATGGACAAGACCCGGGGGAAGATGCTACGTTGCTGTCTCAAGGACAAAACGGGACAGATCCCCGACATCGCTGGCTTTTTTCTCAGTTTACCCTGGCCGGGTCAACTAAAGAAGCCGTCAAGGGACTGTAAAGGGGCACCCATCGCGTGAGGTTCGGAACCTTCAGCTACAACCAGGCGCGGCCCTGGGTACCGGAGCGCCAGGCCTTCGAGGAGCTGCTCGAGCAGATCCGGCTTACGGAACGCTCCGGCTTCCATGAGGCATGGTTCGCCGAGCATCACTACTCGGACTACGGGCTCCTGGCTTCCCCCAATCTCATTATCGCCGCCCTTGCGCCCGTCACCCATAGGCTTCGCCTGGGCAATCTGGTCAACGCCCTGCCGCTTCACGACCCCATGCGCCTCGCGGAGGAGTGCGCCATCCTGGATATCCTGACGGGCGGGCGGCTTAACGTTGGCCTCGGCCGCGGCGTGCCCCGGGACGATCTCAAGCACGGCCTCGACCGCGATGCGGCCCTGGCGCGCTTCGAGGAGAGCACGGAGATTTTGCTGCGGGCATGGACTGAGGAGAGCGTCACCTATACGGGCCCGAACTGGCGCTATGCGGACATCACCTGCCGCCCGAGGCCCCTCCAGCATCCCCACCCGCCCATCTACTACGGCGCCGCCTCGCCGCAAAGTCCCGCTATGGTGGCCCGCCGGGGTTGGAACCTCGCCGTTTCGCGCCAACCCCTGGCGCAATGCGCTCAACTCATCGAAGCCTATCGCGCGGAAAGGACTGCCTTTGGAAGGGCCTCCCGCGGGGACGCCGTCCTGGTCCGGGAGATCTATGTCGCCGACACCGACGAGCAGGCAAAGGCGGAGGCTATACCGGAAATCATCCGCTTCTGGCAAGTCGCCAGGGACAACCTCTGGCGCCCCGAACCCCTTACCGCTGCGGATCTCCCCGGTTTTACCGCCCACTACCCCTACTTTCACGGAGGTCTCACAGTAGACCGAATGGAAGAATGGGAGACCTCGCTCATCGGCAGTCCGGAAACCGTGACGCTGAAGGCGCGCGCCATGATCGAAAAGGCCCGACCCGACAGCCTGGTGGGGCTGTTCAGTTTCGGCGCACTGAGCCACCCCCAGGTGCTCCGGTCCATAGAACTCTTCGCCGCCAAGGTCATGCCCCGCCTTGTCGAGGAATCCGCCGCGTCGCGGCAGGCCTCATGATCCAGACGGAACGGTGCTCCCTCAAGGGCTGGCAGGTCCCGCCGGATCGAGCTCCGGAGGACAGAATGTATTTCTCGTGAACGATATCAAGCTCCGAATTCGCCACACCATGCTGCCCGTCCGGGACCTCGACCGGACCATCGATTTTTATACGCGGCTGCTTGGCATGAATGTCATGAGGTTGCGTCAACAGGATAATAATACCCGGGTGGGATACGTGGGTTACGGCAGCGAGGACGAGGGGCCCGCGCTGGAATTGATCGAGACCAGCCGCTTGGAAGCAGTCCTCCCCTGGGCAGGTCACGTGGCGATCATGGTTCCCGACCTCTATGGGCTCTGTGAGAGATTGAAAGCGCAAGGCGTGACCTTTACCCACGAGCCCCATCCCGTCCTGCCCGGCAGCCCGGACCTGATGGCCCACATCGTGGACCCCGACGGCTACGCCATCGAGCTAAACGAGCGCCATACCCCGTTCGGGCCCCCTTCCATGGGCCCGTGAACGCGACGCCTTACGGCCTATCTAATATTGCGGATGCTGGGCAGCTTCGCGAAGATCACGAACATGGTTAAGGCCCCGGCGACGCCCATGGAGCCCAAGGCCCACTGAGCACCCCAGAGGGAGGCGAGAAAGCCCACGAGCATGCTTCCCACAGTCAAAACGAAATGGTTCTGCTGAAAGACCGCCATGGTCCGGCCCCGGAACTCGGAAGGCGAATAGGCCTGGATGACCGTCTGCACCAACGCGTGGGATGTAACGTGGAAGAGCCCCACCAGGGGCATCAAGATCAGGGATAGCTTGAACCAGGTGGAGGAGGCAAAGGCGACCACGCTGAGGCCGTATAGCGTCACACCGACCAGCATGACCATTCCCCTGGGCAGCCTGTCCCCCGTGGAGGCGATGAGAACGGCGCTGCAAAGGGCGCCAACACCCATTCCCGTGAGAAGAAAACCCTGCCCCGTGGCGCCGACTTGCAGGATGTCCCGGGCAAACACCGGGAGAAGGGTCACGAAGGGCGTGATGAACAGCGCCGATGCCATGGTGATCAGGATACCGGCGCGAACGTTTTCATTTTTCCAGGTAAACTTCCAGCCCTCCAGAATGCTCCGGCCGAAACTCTCCTTGCCGCCGTGGCCTCCGGCGCCTGCGGCGGCGCGCTCCCCCATGCGCAGCATGCCGGTTAGGACCGTGGCCAGCAGGTAAAGCACGGCCTGGATGGAATAGGACCCGGCGGTGCCGAACCTGGCGATGAGCAACCCCGCCAGCGCGGGTCCTGTACTGCGGCTCACGTTAAAGGCAATGGAGTTGAGGCCGATGGCGTTGGTGAGGTGCTCCTTTGGTACGGCGTCGGCAACCATGGCGGCGCGGGAGGGGTGATGAAAGGTCTGGACGATGGCCCCCGCAAAGGCGGTGACGTACACGTGCCAGGCCTCGATGCTGCCTGTAGTGATGAGGATAGCCAGAACACCGTACATCAAACCGTCCAGCACCAGGGCCACCATCATCTGCAGCTTGCGGCCGTAGCGGTCGGCCATGCTCCCGGCCACCGGCGAAAGAAAGAGGATGGGAAGAGCCTGCACGCCGCGCACCAGACCCAGCTGCACCGTGGAGTTCGTAAGCTGATAAATCAACCAGCCGCGGGCTACCTGGTCCATCCACAACCCCATGGCCATGCAAGCGAATCCGGACCAGAGCATTCGGAACTCGCGAAAGCGCAGCGCCTCGAAGATGCCGAGCCGCCCCAACGCCCTGACCGGACTCCAGCCTTCGACCGCGGCCGCCGACCGCGCCGCTTCCCCCGCAGGGTTTTCATTCTCGGTACGCCTCGATTGCAGTTGAACCTCCTCCCGGGACGCCGAAAAAACGACTTGCCGCGCGTCCCGAGCCCACCTGGGTCCCACTGCCTATAACACGGCGCGCGGGGCAGCGTCCAGGCTGGTTGTCTACAAACCGCCGGGCGGGCCCCTGGAGCAACTCTCCGGTTGAGTTTTTCCGGGGGAACCGATAGGATCTAGTCCCGCCCTCAGGAGACCACTCTGGAAACTCTAGCCGATTTTTTCTTGCACCGACAGGAAGCGTTGTGGCTCATCACGGTCGCCATCGACCTGGGATCCGCCCTTCTCATGTACCGCCTTTTCGGCAAGATGGGACTCTACGCCTCGGTGGCCGTCTCCATTTTGCTTGCCAACCTTCAGGGCCCGAAGCTCATCGTCATCATGGGCATGCAGACGAGCATGGGAGTGATTATCTACTCCGGGATCTATTTCGCCACGGACATGCTGAGCGAAAAGTACGGCAAGCGGGAGGCCAACCGCGCGGTCATGATCGGCTTCGCCATCAGCTGCATCATCTTGATCATGATTTCCTTGAGCCTCATGTTCCAGCCCTCCGCCATGCCGGAGACCGCCGCTCTCTCCCGCGACGTACACGAGGCCTTTCGCACCCTGTTCAACTTCACCCCGCGCTTCGTGCTGGGTTCCCTGGCCGCCTACTTGATCAGCCAACACCTGGACGTCTACATCTACCACGCCATCCGGGACTGGACCGGGCCCCGGCACCTGTGGCTCAGGAACAACGGTTCCACCATGACATCCCAGGCCGTGGACACGTTGATCTACTCCCTGGTGGTGTGGTGGGGGATCGTGGAACTACGCACCGCCGTGGAGCTCGGCCTGTCCAAGTACGTGATCAAATTCCTGATCGCCCTCTTGGACACGCCTTTCATCTACCTGGGACGGCGGTGGGACACCCGGGCCCTCGACTGGCACGCGGAGCACGAAGAAATCCACGGATGATTCGTTTAAGCGGATTTCCCCACGGCCCGAAGCTAGCGGATATGCCGCGTCCGCGGCATTACCGTGTAGATCAAGAGCATGCTCACCGTGCCTAGGGCTGCCATGGTCGCCATCGCCCTCTGGGAGCCCCATTGGGATGCCAGGATCCCGATGAGCACGCTTCCCGTGGTATGGACGAAATGGGTCTGGTGGTAGACGGCCATGGTGCGGCCGCGGAATTCGGAGGGGGAGTAGGTTTGCACAACGGTCTGGACCAGGGCGTGCGAGGTAATGTGAAATAGTCCAACGAATATCATCAATACCATGGAGAGCTTGAACCAGGGCGAGGCTGAAAAGGCGACGACGCTGAGGCCGTACATGGCGACCCCTGCGAGCATGATGATTCCCCGGGGCATCCTATCGCCTATGGCGGCGATTAGAACCGCGCTGCAAAGGGCGCCGATGCCCATCCCCGTCAGAAGAAGCCCCTGGCCCGTGGCGCCCACCTGGAGAATGTCCCGGGCAAATACCGGCAGGAGCGTAGAGAACGGGAGGATGAACAGCGAGGCAAGACAAGTAATGCTGAGACCAATACGGACGCTTTCGTTTTTCCAGCTGAACTTCCAACCTTCCACGATGCTCCTGCCAAAGGATCCTTTGCCGGAGCCACGGCCGTGCCTCCCCTGGGAGGAGTCTCCCATGGGTCGGAGCAATAGGGTAAAGAGGGTCGCCAGCAGGAAGAAGGCCGCCTGTACGGCGTAGGATCCCCCCGTCCCGAAAGTCGCGATGAGCACGCCCGCCAGCGCCGGTCCGGTGCTCCGGCTCACGTTGAAGACGACGGAGTTGAGGCCGATGGCGTTGGTCAGGTGGCTCGCGGGCACGGCATCAGCCACCATGGCGGCCCGGGAGGGCTGCTGGAAGGTCTGAACGATGGACTTTGCAAATGCGGTCGCGTAAACATGCCAGGGTAGAATCCGGCCCGTAACGATTAACAGGGCAACGGCCAGGTACATCAACCCGTCCAGCGCCTGGGCGACAAGGATCTGGGTCTTTCGGTCAAGGCGGTCAGCGGCGCTTCCCGCAATGGGAGACAGCAGCAGGATGGGAAGGGCCTGGACCCCGCGCACGAGGCCCAGTTGAACCTTCGAATTGGTGAGTTCATAGATGAGCCAGCCGCGGGCCACCTGATCCATCCAGGTGCCCATGCCGGTGAAGGCCTGGCCCAGCCACAAAAGACGAAACTCGCGAAAGCCGATGACCTCGAACATGCGAAGCCCGAGCAAAGCGCTCAAGGCTCCGCCGTGCCGCGCTTTAGCCTTCTCCGCATCGGCTTCCACCGGGCCTGCGGGGGCGACGGGTTTTTCGAGAATCGGTGTTTCCAATTGGACCTCACTGGCCGCCAATGGACGCGGCCCGGCCCGCCAAACTGCGTCGGCGGACGTTTTTCGCTGCTACTTATAACACGACGGGGCGGTACCGTTCCAACGGTGGTTTGTAGTACCGCGGCCAAACCCGCTATACTGCAACTACGTGAGTCTCCGATAGAGCAGGAACACCGTCCCGTGAAAATTGCCATCATCGGTCTCCCCAATTGTGGTAAGACTTCCGTTTTCAACGCCTTGACGCGGCAAACCGTGGAGACAGCGGCCTTCAGTTCTGGACGGATGGAGCCCAACCTGGCCGCCGTCAAGGTCCCCGATCCGCGGCTCCAGGCCCTGACAGCGATCTACAAGCCGAAGAAGACCACGGCGGCGGAAGTCCAGTACGTGGACGTGAACGCCTTTAGAGGCGGCGAGGCAAAGGAGAAGGAGCTTTCCCCGGAGCTATTGGGATATATCGGAGCCGCCGACGCGCTCCTGCACGTGGTGCGCGCTTTTGACGACGACCATGTGGCCCATCCCCGGGGATCCGTGGATCCCCAGCGGGATCATGATCAAGTCGAGCTGGAGCTTATTTTTTCGGACCTGATGGTCATCGAGCGCCGTCTGGAACGATTGGAGAAGGAGCTGCGCAAGCTCGCGGGACAGGAAAAGGAAATCCGAGCCGACGAAAAGGAACTCCTCGACCGGCTAAAGGCCGACCTGGAACAGGAAAGGCCGCTGCGGGACCATGACCTTTCGCCCCAGGAAGAAAAGCTCCTGCGCGGCTACGCCCTTCTATCGCTGAAGCCCGTCCTGGTGGTTCCCAATATCGGCGAAGACCGGATTGCCGAACCCCCAATATTGAAGGTTTCCTCGGGCCGCAGCTCCGTCGTCCCGCTGAGCGCCAAAATAGAGGCCGAGATGGCCCAGTTAAACGACAGCGAGGCGGCGGAATTCATGGAATCCCTCGGCATCAAGGAACCTGCCAGAGACCGGGTGATCGCTTCATCCTATGCGCTGCTCGGACTCATAAGTTTCCTTACCGTGGGGGAGGATGAGGTAAGGGCCTGGGCAATCCGCAAGGGGACCGCCGCTGTCGAGGCCGCCGGCGTCATTCATTCGGATATCCAGCGAGGCTACATCCGGGCGGAAGTCGTCGCCTATCAAGACCTCGTCCAGGCGCGCAACATGGTGGCGGCAAAGAAGCTTGGGAAGGTCCGTCTGGAAGGCAAAGAATACGTCGTCCAAGACGGCGATATCTGCCATTTTCTTTTCAACGTATGAGCCTCTTTAAACCGACGTCAAGGTAAGGAGACATTTGTGGACCCCTCCGGTGAGCTCAATACGGATACCCGTCCCCCCGGTTTCATAAGGAGGGTGTTCGGGCGCTTGAGGCCCGCGCGTTCGCACGGGCTCTTGCTCCTGCTTTGCGTGCTGCTTCTAGCCGGCTACGGTCTGAGCTTTTACTGGAGCCGCGAACCGGACCTGTTCGACGTTCAAGAGCGCACCCGGGCAACGGCGGCGGCTCGAAACCAACGGGTGGTTACCGGGTACACGATCACGTCCACCCTCATTGAAGTGGCCACCCGGCTGCTCGGTAAGCCGGGCGGCTATTTGAGCAACGACGTTCTTCCCCCCGGCGTTTTCATGGACAACATGCCGAGCTGGGAATTCGGCGTGCTGGTGCAGATCCGCGATCTGACGCGCTCGCTGCGCAACGACATGAGCCGCGCTCAAACCCAATCCCAGGAAAACCTGGACCTGGCCGCCGCCGATCCCCAGTTCAGCGTGAACAGCGACGCCTGGTTGTTTCCCGCGGCGGAAACCGAATACCGAAAGGGAATCGCCGCGCTTGAGAGGTACCGGGCCGGCGTGTCGGATACGGGTAACTCGCAGGCGCAGTTCTTTTCACGGGCGGACAACCTGCGCGGCTGGCTGAAAATCGTCGCCGCGCGCCTGGGAAGCCTGTCCCAGCGCCTGAGCGCCAGCGTGGGACAGCAGCGCATCAATACGGACCTGGCGGGAGACGCCGCCGCCCAGCAGTCCACCCCTGGTACCGGGGAAATGGCCGTCAAAACTCCCTGGTTGGAAGTGGACGACGTTTTCTACGAAGCCAGGGGGACCTGTTGGGCCCTGGTCCACTTCCTGCGCGCCGCGGAGACCGACTTCAAGGAAGTTCTGGAAAAGAAAAACGCCCTGCGCAGCGTTCAGCAAATCACGCGGGAGCTCGAAGCCACACAACGCACGGTGTGGAGCCCCATTGTGCTGAACGGTTCGGATTTCGGATTCACCGCCAACTACTCCCTGGTCATGTCCTCCTACATCGCCAGGGCCAATGCCGGCATCATCGACCTGGACCATTTACTGTCCCAGGGCTAAGAGGCCGCCATCCGTCCTGCCCGCAGGGATTCCAATAGAACTTTGCCAAGAAACGGATGTGAAACCGCCATGACAGATAGGGCGTATTCCTCCCCTCCCATCAGACGATTGCGGGTGCGCCTCTCCCGGCTGCTCGCCGTGCCCCTGGGGCTACTCTTAATGTTTTCGCGCAGCGCCTGGAACGACCTGCCCCTGGTGGGCACCGTCTTGTTTACCACCGGTCTGGTTCTGGTTGCCATCGGCTCCATGGGAAGGCTCTGGTGTTCTCTCTATATCGCCGGGCACAGGAATGGAACACTGGTGACCCTTGGCCCCTATTCCATCTCACGGAACCCTCTTTACTTTTTCAGCCTGGTGGGCGCCCTTGGGGTGGCATTCGGCTCGCAGACAATTCTGATACCCGCCGGGACTGTCCTCGTGTTCGCCTTACTTTATGGGTATGTAATCAAGATGGAAGAAACGAAGCTCTCGGCACTTCACGGGGACTCTTTCAAGGACTATTGCAAGACGACGCCCAGGTTCTTCCCCGACTTTTCACGCCTCAAAGAACCCGAAGCTTACCCCGCGCACCCCGTAGCCTTCAGGAGCGATATCTCCAGCGCCCTGTGGTTCATCTGGCTCCTGTGCATTTTCGAGCTCATCGAGGTGTTGCAAGCGCTGGAACTGCTTCCCGTCTTCTTCGAGATCTACTGAGGGAAACCACCCTTAGGAGCACCATTGCAAACCAAGGACGCTATCCGCAAAAGGGTCTGGAGCCTCATGGAGGAAGAACATGTCAGCCGCTTTCCAGGCGCCCGCGGCAGGATCCCCAACTTTATGGGCGCCGAGGTCTGCGCCCGTTTCCTGGCCCAGTGGCCTACCTGGCAGCGGGCCCGGGTCCTCAAGGTAAACCCCGATTCACCCCAAAGGGCCGTACGGCAAAGGGCCCTGGAGGAGGGAAAGACCCTGTACATGGCGGTCCCGCGGCTGAGCGACATAAAGCCCTTTATCGAGCTGGATCCCAAAGCATTGAAGGTCTCACATTTCGCCGCCTCTTCCATCAAAGGCGCCAGCCTGTGCGGGCGCCGGGTCCTCCTCGAAGAAGTGAAAAAGATCGACCTGATTGTTTGCGGTTCCGTTGCGGTGAACCGTCAAGGGGCCCGGGTGGGCAAGGGCGGCGGGTATTCGGACCTCGAATACGCCTTGCTGAGAGAGGAGGAAAAGGTCGGCGCCACAACCCCCATCGTAACAACCGTGCACGGGTTTCAGGTCCTCACAGAACCTATTCCCATGACCGAGCACGACATCCCGCTAAACGCCCTGGTCACGCCCGAGGGATGGGTTCCCCTCCGCCCCCGCCGCGGCAAACCTAAAGGTATCTACTGGGAACAGCTCGACGAAGAAAAGATCCAGGCCATCCCCGTTTTGCAATGGAAAAGGAACATGCGCGGCGCGCGCCTTCAGTGATAAGAAGCGCCGTCTTTTTTCCCCGGATCGAGGAGCGGCTTACGCCCCGCGAAGCCGTCCTGGATGCGGTGCCAGTGACTGATGTTGTCCTCCCCGTAACGCCAGCATAGAAAGACGGCTTCCTCGCCCATGAGGCACGGGAAGTCTACCAGCCCCTCCTCCACCCCCTTGCATACGCAGCCCAATCCGTTGATTTCCTCCACCAGCTCCTGCACCTCCTCTATGGCACGGCGCACGGCGTCGTCTTTCTGCAAATGTTTGAACAGGTCCGGACTGTCGGGCTTGAGGCTGTCACGGCGAATAAGGGTTTCGCTCATTTCCTTCAGGGATTCGAGGCGCTCGAAGATTCGCTTCATCAAGGGGCGCAGCGTGGGGAGAAGACCACGAGCCTCGGCAATGGTAAACAACCGGGGAAAGGCTTCGTAGCGGCTCATAGAGCGAGGGCCCACCGCCCCCTGCATTACAGGCCCAGTCCCCTTTCCATCTCTCTGAGCAAAGCAATGTTGTCCGAGTGCCCGGTCATGCAGGCCGTCACCTTGCCACGGATGGGTCTTCCCAGGAGATAAAAATCACCGACGATATCCAGGATTTTGTGGCGGGCCAGCTCGTTGGGATAACGCAGATCCGTGTTGATGATCCTGTCATGGTCGATCAAAATGCAATTGCTGAGGCGCCCGCCGTTGGCCAGGCCCATTTTTTCCAGCTGCTCGATGTCCTTGACGAAGCCAAAGGTCCGCGCGGCGGCAATTTCCTCGCGGAAGGAATCGGCACCGGAATAAACGTAGGTGTGCTCCTGGGTGCCCACCGGAGCCGGATAGTTGAGGATGTAGCGCACCCCGAAGGTCTCCGCCGGCTCCACCGTGATCCACTGCCCTCCCGCGGCCGCCGCGCGATAGGTGCGGTCCACCACGATCTCCGACCAGTCGGCGTCCTGCTCCTCGATACCCGCCTCTTCGATCAAACGGCAGAACTCAAGGGCCGAGCCGTCCATGATGGGGATTTCGCCGTGCATCTTGACCAGCAGGTTGCTGATGCCATAGGAGTGGAGAGCCGCGAGGAAATGCTCCACCGTTTTAACCATGATGCCCCGGGCCTGAAGGGAGGTTGCATAACCTGTGGAGTGAACGTAGGCCAGCAGGGCGGGCACCGTGGTATCGGCGGAGATGCCGGTGAATAGAATACCGCTGTTGGGCGGCAAGGGGTGGAGAATAAGGCCCGTCTTCACGCCGGAATGGAGCCCCTGGCCGGCGCCCACGATGCTTTTCTTCAGGGTTCTCTGCTTTAGCTTTGTCAACCGCGACTTCCCGGTCCCCGAAGCTCTGGTGCGGCGCTGTGTCGGGATCGCCTGTTTTTTTTTCTTACTGGTCTTTTCTTTTGCAGCGGGATCGTCCCCCAGCGCTCGATGCACAGTCTCCAGCAGGCCGTCCAGGGAAAGGGGCTTCTCCAGAAAGTCGAAGGCCCCGAGTTTGGCCGCTGCCAGCGCCGTGTGGATGTTGCCGTGTCCGGAAATCATGATGACCTTCAAGTCGGGCCGCTGCGTCTTGACCTGTTTGAGAAGGTCGATGCCGTCGATATCGGGCATCCAGATGTCCAGCAGGACGAGGTCGGGGCGCGCGCTGCCGATGGTATGCAGAGCCGCGGCCGCGTTGGGGGCTTCCAGTACCCGGTAACCCTCGTCGGTGAGGATCTCCCTTACGGACTCGCGAATCCGCCCCTCGTCATCCACCACCAGAATGGTTTTTATCTTGGTTTTCACTCCGACGTCTCCCCGGTCGATAATTCAATGGAATCGGTCACGATCAAACGGAAGCCCGCTGTTCCCTCTTTCTCAGGTCCGCCGAGCGGTCCTGCTGGGAAACGGGCAACTCGATAATAAAGCGGGTCCCCTTGGGCTCATTGGGCCGCACCCGGATGTAGCCCCGGTGGTCGGACACCACGGCGCTAACGATGGCCAGGCCCAACCCCGTCCCCTCCTTCTTCGTGGAGAAGTAGGGCTCGAAAATGTTCTCCCGTACATCGGGAGACAGCCCCACGCCGTTATCCGCAACCTCCAGGTAGACAATGCCCAAAGAGGAGTCGTAGTCCGTGGCGATTTCTATCCTCCCACCCTTTTCCACGGCGGCCACCGCATTGTCCAGCAGGTTAATGAGCACACGCTTGATCTGCTCCCGGTCCAGCTGGAGGATGGGAAGTTCCCCTTCCCTGTCGAAGTGGAAATCGATGCCCTTGTGTCCTTCCTTGAATAGGAAAAGGGCCTCTTTGACCACCTGGTTCAGATCGTTGGGGGCGAGCTTTGCCGCGGGCAACCGCGCGAAATTGGAGAACTCGTTAACCAGATTCTTGAGCTCTTCCACCTGCTTGATAATGGTGGACGTCGCCTTGTCCAGAACGCCTCCGTTATCCCGCAGGAGGTGCTCGTACCGTTTTCGCAGCCGTTGGGCGGAAAGCTGGATGGGAGTGAGGGGATTTTTAATCTCATGGGCGATGCGCCGGGCCACCTCACGCCACGCCTCCATCCTCTGGACTTTCTGGATCTCGGTGATGTCCTCGACGAACATCATGACGCCCAGGATTTTGCCTTCGTCGTCTCTCAGGGTAGCGGCGGACACGACGACGGTCAAGATCCGGTCGCGCCGTTGAATTTTGATTTCCCGCTCAATGCCGACACTCCCCTGAACCTGATCGACGATATCCCTCAGGACCTCCAGGGCGTCGGATTGAAAGACCTCGGAATAACTCTTCCCCAGAGCCTCCCCCGAGTCGAGGCCGAGAATCTGTTCCGCGGCCCGGTTGATGGTCGTGACCCGGCCCTGGGGATCCACGGAGATCACTCCTGCGGTGACGTTGGCCAGCAAAGTCTCCATGTAACGCCGCCTCTCCTCCAGTTCCGTGTTGATCTGTTTGAGATCCCGCGTCATTTGGTTGAAGGAATCCACGAGCATGCCGATCTCGTCATCGCCGGCGGCGCCGATCTGGTAATCCCAGTTCCCGTGGGCCACCTCATGGGTCCCTTCGGCAAGCTTCTGGATGGGAACCGTAATGCCCTTGGCCAGATAGAGGCCGAACCAGGTAGCGGAGAAGATGATCAACAGGGTGAAGAGCATGAGGGTGAGCATGTACGTGTTCTTGATGTCTTCCTTGAACACGGCCATGTTTTTGTGTTCGTCGTAGGATTGGCGGATTTGCAGGGCCCTCTTGGTAACGCTCTTGGGCACGAAGTAATCCACCACCACCACGCCGAGGATCTTCCCGTCCGTGCTCTTCACGGGTACCCCGCCGCGAATAATGTCCCCCTCCCCGAAGGGCTGGGTCCGGGTGACTTCCAAGCCCCGCAGCGCCCGGTTCAGGAAATCGGACTCGGGCTTTATGGTGATCCCGGTGGGAACCTGATCGTTAAAGGAAACCACCGTGGCCTGGCGGTCTGGGGAAAAGATCTCCACCGTGCCCAGGTTGTACTCGCGCTGTTTCTCTTCGATGAAGGCCTTGAGGCCGGCTGCCTGCGCCTTGTCGAAGAGCCCGGTCTCGGTGAT
>Ga0326597_10001153_pt1 | contig 43544 bp, 36 predicted proteins | sample RVTome_12_FD_203789 | JGI IMG/M metagenome (GOLD analysis project Ga0326597, IMG submission 203789) | Soil microbial communities from uranium-contaminated site in the Upper Colorado River Basin, Wyoming, United States - RVT100D185 | ecosystem: Environmental > Terrestrial > Soil > Contaminated >...
GTAATAGTGCACCGTGGCGAGAACATCGGACACGGAGAACTGAGGAACCGCCGCGGCGAGGCGCGATCGTATCGCTGTATTCGTCGACATGGAATTGCCTCCGATGCGAGTTCTGTCCGGCTAACGTTGGCGCTCACCCGCGGCGCCGCAGTGTCGCGACGAGCTGCGCACAGCTTTCGCGGCGCCGACGGGTGCAGCGCCTTGTTGGGCCGCTCGTCTCGATGCTGCCGGCCGACTTCTTGTCAATCCGTCGGGAGCTTCGTGTCCCAAAATACTTGAAGCGTCACGGTCGCGTCCCGGTACGCAGATCGAGCCGCGCCTTCTTCCACCTGAAGGCGGGAAGCCACACATCGGGATGTGACTTCCGCCTTCAGCCGGACCTCACAGCGTGTTGTAGACGATCGTCACGAACTGGTCGGGCGTCAGGAATCCCTTGCCCCATTCCGCGTCGAACGACGCGGTCGGCTTTACAGCCATCGTCTTGTCCAGCGGCATACCGCTCGACTTCAGCTTCTGCACGCGGTCTCGCACGGCCACCATCATGTCGCGGAACCCCGTGAGCGCGGCGCGGTCGGCCAGCGGACCGTGGCCGGGAACGATCCTCGTGCGAGCGTCGACGATCTTCAGAGACCGGTCCGCTGCGGCGATCATCCCGTTGATGCTGCCGCCGGTGCCGGCGTCGATGTACGGATACATGCCGTTGAAGAACGTGTCGCCGAGGTGGATCACGTTCGCCTTCGTGTACCGCACGTAGACGTCGGTATCGGTATGCGAGGGCGGGATGTAGCCCAGCTCGACGCCTTCGCCGTTGGCCTGCAGCTTCCGGTCCTGCGCGAAGATCTGCGTCGGCAGGGCGTTCGTGGGAACCGGTTTGAACACCATGCCGAGCACCGCCAGTTCGTGCGTCTCGCTCAGCCGCTTTCTTGTGTTCTCGTGGGCGATGACCTCCGCGCCAGCCTGCCGGAAGTTCGCGTTGTTGTCGGCGTGGTCGTAATGCCAATGCGTATTGATCATCGTGGTGATCCGCTGGGTGCCCATGCTGTCGAGGACTTTCCTGAGCGCCACCCAAGCCGGCAGCACGAACCCGTCGGCGACGACCTTGCCGTCCGGGCCGTTCAGCACGATGACGTTGCCGCCCGGGCCGGACAGCATCGTGAGGTTGTCGGTCAGGCCCACTCGCTCGATCGGAGCGGCCGCCATCTGCGCCCGCATGGCCGCGACCGGATCGGCCGGTGCAGCCCCCCGTTGCGCGAAGACCGTGGCAAACGATTCCGGGAAGACGCGCGCGACGACGGTTCCGCCGGCCAGCAGGGACGTGGTTCTCAGGAGTTGGCGACGGGTGATCAGCGTGTCAGTCATGGCGGGCACCCCCTAACTTTGTAAACCAGCCTGCCCGGCTTTCCTGTCGGCCCAAAGAGTATTGGACCTGCAAGGTCGGGCACCACCGGCTGCGAGACTCGTCAGCCTTTGCCCCGGCGCCCTCAGGTCGGCAATCCTCAAACGGTGCGCGATGTTAGCACGCCCTCGAGCGCCACGGCCTGCCCGGCCTTATGCTGCAGGACCCGCTGGAATTGGCGACGGGATGCTCGCAGCGTATGGCAGGTGGCTCGAAGGCCTCACACGCCTGGCGTCCCCGGCACCGAGCGCCGATCCTATTCCTCGATCGGCACCGCGGACGGCTTGCGCCCGAGCCGCGTGAGGAACACGCCGCTGAGGATCGCGGCGGCGCCGATCGCCTTCGCCGACGTGATCGGCTCGCGCAGCCAGAGCGCGGCCACGCCGAGCGCGGCGATCGGCACGACGTTCGAGTAGACGGCCGTCCGGGTCGGCCCGAGCCGCTGCACGGCGATGTACCAGGCGAGATAGGCGAGGTTCAGCGCGAAGAGCGCCGACCAGACGAGCGCGCCCCACGTCCACGGGCTCACCGCGCCCCAGTCGGTGTGCCGCATCTGCGGCAAGGCCAGCGCAATATACGGCAGCCCCCCGATCGCCATCGTCACACCCGTCACGTAGAGCGGCGAGTGGCGCTGCATCAGCCGTGTTGCACCGAGCGTGTACGTGGACCAGCACAGCACCGAGCCGAGGACGAGCAGGTCGCCCCGAAGCGTGGCGCCGCCGAACGACGCGCCGCGGCCGACGACGAAGTAGACGCCGAGGCAGGAGAGCGCGACGCCGACCCAGTGCGTGGCGGCCAGGCGCTCGCGGCCGAGCGCGAGCGAGAGCAGCGCGACGGCCACGGGCGTCGCGCCCATGAGCAGCGCGGCGTTGGCGACGCTCGTCAGGTCCACGCCGCCGGCAAACCCGAGCTGGTAGAAACAGTGGCCGACGACGCCGAGCCACACCAGGTCCCACCGATCCCTCCGGGTCAGCAGGTCGGGCGTGTAGAAGACCGTCGAGATGCGCTTCTTTCTGAACTCCACCGACCGGCGCGCCCACGCGATCGCGACGATGAAGACGATCGACGCGAGGAAGATCCGGAGCGAGTTGAACGACTGCGGCGGGATGTCGTCGAAGGCGACCTTGAGGACGCTGAAGTTCGCGCCCCAGACCAGCACCATCGCGACGAGCAGCGCGTCGAGTCTGGTCATCGGACCGCCCTCCCGCAGGCGCGGCCTCAGTTCCGACTCTCGCTGAGCTGGCGAACGGTGTCCTGGATCAGTTGGTCGTTGTCGGCCTTCGACAGATTCCTCTGGATCAGCTTCGACGCGATGGCGATCGACAGCTCGACCGCCTCCTGCCGGAGCTGCTCGACGGCCTTGGCCGTCTCGCGCTGGATCTGCTGCTCGGCGTTCCGGGCGATCGACGCGGCCTCGCCGGCGGCCTTCTCGCGCATCGCCTCGCGGAACCGGTCGGCGTCGGCGCGGGCGCGCGCGATCACGTCGCTCGCCTCGCGCCGCGCGTCGGCGAGGAGCGTGGCCGAGTTGGCCTGCACCTTCTCCAGCTCGGCGCGCGCCCTCTCGGCGTTCTCGACGGCCGACGCGATCGTCTTCTCGCGGGCCTCGAGCGCCTGGAGCAGCGGCACCCACGCGAAGCGCCGGAGCGCCCAGGCGAGGACCAGGAAGGTCGCAATCGTCCAGATGAAAAGCCCTGGATCAGGCTGGATGAGCGGGTTGTTCACGTCCCGGTGTCCTTCTCGGCCCGCCTATGTCGCCATGAACACGATCAGCAGGCAGAACACTTCCGCCAGGATCGCGACGCCTTCGAGCAGGAAGAGCGGCAGGTTGGTGCCGCCCGAAATCGCCGACGCGGCGCTCGGCTGCCGGGCGATGCCCTCGGCGACGCCCGCGGCCAGGCGGCCAATCCCGACGCCGGCGCCGATGACGGCGAGACCCAGCCCGAACCCGGCACCCGCCAACGCCAGGCCAGCCCACTGTATCGACGCTGCTGCTTCCTGCATTCCTCTCCTCCAGACTGATCGACCTAATGATGAACGTGAATCGCCATGCCAATGAACACGGCGGACAACAACGTGAAGACGTACGCCTGGACCAGCACGACGATGATCTCGAGGCCGTAGATCAGGACGGACAGCGGCACCGAGAACAGCACGCCGACGCCGATGCCCCCCGTCGCGCCGAGCATCTCACCGAAGATGAACACGAACGACAGAATCGCCAGGATCGCGATGTGGCCGCCCGTCATGTTCGCGGCCAGGCGCATCGTGAGCGCGAACGGCCGTACGAACATGCTGATGATCTCCATCGGGATCAGCAGCGGGTACAACGCCGCCGGCATGCCCGTCGGCACGAGGTTCTTCCAGTGCTGGACGAACCCGTGGGCCCGGGTGCCGGCCACGATGATCGACAAGAATGTGACCAGCGCCAGCCCCGCCGTGACGTTGTAGTTGCCGGTCGCCGTCGAGCTGCCATGCAGCAGGTTCTTGACGAAGGAGCCGTCGGGCGAATGCAGCACCAGGTGATCGACGAGCCCGATGACCTCGAAGATCGGAACCAGCCCGATGGCGTTCGCGCCGAGGATGAACACGAACAGGGTGAGCAGGAACGGCGTCCACGTGAGGACCCACTTGTCACCGACGTTCGGCCGCGCGATGCTGTCGCGAATGAACTCGACGACCACGTCCAGCACGTTGGCCGAGCCGGTCGGCACGATCCGCCCGCCCCTGATCTGCCGCCGCACGATCCAGGTGACGCCCACGAAGACGAGCGCGGCGACGAGCCACAGCATGAAGACGTGCTTGCTCACCGACAGGTCGATGCCGAAAACGCTACGAAAATGAATCAGCGGATGGTCGGGCGAGCTGTTCGAGACGTGTCCGATGATCGTCCCGCCGGCGTCGAACCCCTGGCCGGCTTCGGCCGGCGCGTGTGCTTGACCAGGCATCACTCTCTCGCGTCTCAGGTCCGAGGCCCGCCCCGCGACAGCCGACCGAGGAGCACCGCCTCCACCGAGTACAGCGTCAGGAACGAGCCCGTGAAACTGACCATGAACGGGATCGGCTCGGGGCGAGCGCCAGTCCAGATCGCCACGACCAAGACCCCGAAAAAGATCATCTTGCCGACGAACGCCGTGAGCAGCACGCCGGTCACACCCGCCGGGTTCCGGCGATGGGCGCGCACGACGAGCACCCAGGTCACCGCCACGGCCACAAACGGCCCCGACATTCCGAGCGCGACGTCGCGGCCCACGTCTGTGCCGAAAGCCGCCACGACGGCCGCCCACACGGCCAAGCACCCCGCCAGCATCAATGCGACCGGCGGGATCACCGCCGGAACACCATCATCGCGAGCTGGAAGAACCCGTACACGAGCGCGAGCAGCAACCCGCCGAACAGGAACCAGGGCGACGTGCCCTGCCACTCATCAATCGCGTAGCCGATCCCGCCGAGGAGCACGATGCCGCCGATGAGCGAGTAGCTCGCTGCGGCGGCCGGCCCGGCCTTCTGGGCCGCCTCCTGCATCGCGCGCAACGACTCCGCCAGCGACCGCTTGCTGTCTGGGGTGGTCATCGAAGGCCTCAGAGCACACCAACGGGCTCACGCCGGACCAGCGAAGCCAAGAAGATATACCACACTTGTGAAGCCGTTCACTAGCGTCGCGGCCCCGTTTCCGGCCCGGTTTTCGGCCTGCGCGAGCCGGTATACTGCGAGAGGAGCCAGCCTCTGCCGGGTTTTCCGGAAAGGCACACCGATGACTGCCCGCCTCGTCACGCTCACCGCGCTCGCCCTCGCCGCTGCCGGCGTCGTTGTCTCGTCGTCCTCGCCGGAGCGGCAGTCGCCGCGCCAGCGCCAGGCCGACGTTATCGTCGTCGACGGCAGCCGCACGCCGGTCCGCGACCTCGCGGTCCGCGACTTCGTCGTGCGCGAGGACGGCGTCGCGCGCGAGGTCATCGCGGTCGCTCCCGCGCCGCCGCCGTCGCCGATCGTGCTCCTCATCGACAACAGCCAGGCGGCCGAGCCATCGATTCTCGACCTGCGACGCGCGCTCGCGACCTTCGCCGACGCGCTGGCAGCCGCCGAGCCGTCCACGCGCATCGGCCTGCGGACGTTCGGCGAGCGGCCCACCAAGGTCGCCGACCCGACAACGGCGGCCATGGTGCAGCTCGGCATCGAGCGGATCTTCCACCGGACCGGGAGCGGCGCGCTGATGCTCGAGGCCATCGTCGAGACCACGCGCGACCTGGGATCCGACGGCGCGGGCGCGGCGCTCGTCGCCTTCGTCGTCGAGTCGGGCCCCGAGTTCAGCCAGGATGACCGGATGCGCGTGGCGGCGGCGCTCAGGACCCGCGGCGCGACGCTGTGGACCGTGGTGCTGCAGGCCCGCGGCGGCGCCCTGCTGAGCAGCCCGGAGAACCGGGAGCGCGCCTCGGTGATCGGCGACGGCACGACCGAGAGCGGCGGGCTGAACCTGCCGGTGCTGAGCTCGCAGGGCATTCCCAGCGCGTTCGAGCGGCTGGCCGCGCTCTTCACCTCGCGCCACCGGATCACGTACGGCCGGCCCGACACGCTCGTCCCGCCCGACCGGCTCGAGATCACCGCGCGGCGTGAGGGCCTGCGCGTGCTGGCGCCGAAGTGGGCGGGCCAGTGAAAGTCGTCACGGCCGCGGTGGTCGTGCTGGCGCTCGTGCCACACGCCCGGGCGGCACAGGTCTTCCGCGGCGGCACCGACGTCGTGATGCTCAGCGTCACGGTGCAGGACACGCAGGGCCGCCTCGTGCCCGACCTCCGCCTCGAGGACTTCCAGGTGTTCGAGGACGGCGTGCTCCAGGCCGTCTCCAACTTCTCTCGCGACGTTGAGCCCATCGCCCTTTCCTTCCTGATTGACACGAGCGCGAGCATGGACCGGAAGCTTGGCACCGCGCAGGAAGCGGCGATCGGCTTCCTCAGCCGGCTCACGCCTCAGGACCTGGCCATGGTGATCGACTTCGACGCGCAGGCGCGCATCAAGCAGCCGTTCACCAACGATCGGGTCGCCCTCGAGGCGGCGGTGCGGGCGACCGCGGTCGGCGGCCCGACGGCCCTGTACAACGCGCTCTACACAGCCCTCAACGAGCTCCGGGTCACCCGGTCGGAGGCCAAGCCCGGCGATCCCTTTCGCCGCCAGGCCATCGTGGTGCTCTCGGACGGCGAGGACACGGCCAGCCTGATCGACGACGTGGCCGTGCTCGACGCGGTGCGCCGGTCGGAGGTCACGCTCTACGCCATCGGGCTGCGCGATCCGCGTCGCCGGGACGAGGAGCGCGGCTTCGAGCGGTCCGAGTCGTTCCTGCTCCGCCTGGCGCAGCAGACCGGCGGGCGGGCCTACTTCATCGAGCAGGTCGAGGAGCTGCGGGGCGTCTACGCGCTCATCGCCGACGAGCTCACGAGCCAGTACACGATCGGGTACGTGTCGAAGAACGCGGTTCAGGACGGCGGCTGGCGGGCGGTGCAGGTCATGACGGCCGTGCCCAACACGCAGGCCAGAACGCGCGCGGGCTACTTCGCGCCGAGGGCGCGGCGATGAGCGAAACCGGACGGGTGTTCATCATCGGCGCCGGCCCGGGCGACGCGGGGCTGATTACGGCGCGCGGCGCGCGGCTGCTCGCCGAGGCGGACGTCGTCGTCTACGACCGCGCGACGGAGCCCGCGTTGCGCTGGGCGCGCCCGGAGGCCGAGCGGATCGCGGCCGGCGCGCCGGCCGAGTCGGACACGGCGCAGGACGCGATCTCGATGCTGCTGGCCGAGAAGGCGCGGGACGGCCACCGGGTCGCCCGCCTCAAGTGGGGCGACGCGTTCGTGTTCGACAGCGGCGGCAAGGAGGCCCTGTTCCTGCACGAGCAGGGGGTCGCGTTCGAGGTGGTCCCGGGCGTGCCGCTCGCGATCGGCGCGACCGCCTACGCCGGCGTGCCGCTGAGCTATCCCGGCGCGGGCGACGCGATCGTCCTCATTCGCGGATACGAGGACGAGAACGACAGCATGCCCGACGTGGACTGGGCGTCGGTCGCGAAGCTGGACGGCACGACGGTCTGCTACGCCGGCGCCCGCCAGGTCTCGCGGATCCTGCAGCACCTCCTCGATCACGGCCGGTCGGCCGACACGGCCGCGTCGATCATTTACAACGGCACGCAGGCGAGCCAGCGGACGGTGACCGGCTCGATCGGCGAACTGGCGGCGGTGACCGAATCGGACACCGGCAACCCGCCGGCGATTCTCGTCATCGGCAAGGTGAACGGGCTGCGCGAGCACCTGCGCTGGTTCGACGAGCGGCCGCTGTTCGGGCGGCGGATCGTCGTGACGCGCTCGAAGGAGCAGGCGCGCGAGCTGGTGGATTCGCTGGAGGCGCTGGGCGCCGAGGCGATCGAGGCGCCGACGTTCCGGCTGGCGCCGCCGGAGGATCCGGAGGCCGTCGAGCGCGCCGCGGCCTCGGTGGATCAGTACCGATGGGTGGTGTTCGAGTCGGCCAACTCGGTGACGCGGTTCCTGTCGGCGCAGCAGCGCGGCCCCCGCGATCTGCGCGCCTTCGGTCCGGTGTCCATCTGTGCGATGGGCCCGTCGACGGCCGACGAGCTCGCGCGGTACGGACTGAAGGCGGACCTCGTCGTGCCCGAGCACGGCGACGAGAGCCTGGGCGACCGCCTGGCCGCCCGCGGCCCGCTCGAAGGTCAGCGGGTGCTGATCGTGCGGCCCGATCACCAGCACGACGCACTCACCGACGCGCTGCGCAGGCACGGCGCGTCGATCACCGATCTGGTCGCGTACCGCACGACCGCCGCCACGCCCGAGTCGCCCGCGGTCCAGGATCTCTATCGGCTGATGCTCGAAGGCCGGATCGACGCCGTGACGTTCACGAGCCCGACCGCCGTGACCCGGCTCGCCAAGCTCCTCGGGAAGGAACAGGCCGCCGACCTCCTCAACACGACGGTCGTGGCCGCCGTCGGCCCGGTCACGGCCGCCGCCGCGCGCGCGCTCGGCATCCACACGCCCATCGTCGCCGAGCGCTTCACGATCGACGGCCTCGTCGAGGCCATCGTCGAGCATTTCAAGTAGGAAGTAGGGGGACGGGCGTCGATCTGTGGAAAACTCCCAGGACATGAGCGGGCGAAGTCCTGGGAGTTTTCCACAGATCGACGCCCGTCCCCTTATTTTCCAAAGAACGACGGCAGCTTCATGTCGCGCATCGTGCGGAGGCCGGGCTCTGCGTCGATGACCTTCGCGATCGAGTTGACGGCGATCGAGGCCGTCGCGATGTCGCCGTGGACGCCGCCGAGGATCTTCAGGTGCAGCGGCGGGTTGCCGGTAATGCGCACGGCGTCGTACGACTCGGGCGCGCCCAGGTAGGCTTCCATGTGGAGCGTGACGATCGGCACGCCCTTCCGGTAGCCGACGCCGTCCTGCACGAGCCCCGAGACGCGGCCGGCCTCGACGGTCATGAACTGGCTGGACACGGCGGCCGCGGCGATCTGCGGCTTGATCTCGTCGGTCACGCGGTCGAGCTTCCAGCCCATCGCGTCGGCGATCATCGCGATCGACTCGGCGAGCCCGACGTGCCGGACGCTGCCGGCGCGCACGCGCTCCATGAACTCGGCGCGCGTCCGGCCGGCGCCGATCTTCTGCTGGAACGGCAGGCGGCGGATGCCGGCGTCCTGGATGCGCTCCACCGCGATCGCGTCCACGCGCTCGCACACGGCCGTGAGCGCAATCGGCAGCGCGTCCATCACGAATCCCGGGTTGACGCCGGTGCCGAGCACGGCCACGCGGGCTCGCTTGGCCAGCGCGTCGATCTTACGCGCCGCCGCGGCGTTGCTCTTGACCGGATACGCCAGCTCCTCGGTGGTCGAGACGATCGGCACCTTCTGCTTGAGCACCGCCTCGAACTCGGGCAGCACCTTCTTCAGCGACGAACTCGTGCACAGCACGGCCACGTCGGGCTGGGTCGCCTTGATCGTCTTCGTGATGTCGTCCGACACTTTCACGCCGAGGCGCCGCCCGACGCCGCAGACCTCGCCGAGGTCCCGGCCGGCCTTCGCCGGATCCACGTCCACCGCGCCCACGATCTTCAGGCCCTTGCGAGCCGCCACCTGTTTCACGACGCCGGCCCCGATGGGACCCAGACCCACGTGCAGCACTTTGATTGGCACCGTCACCGCCCTTCCAAACCCGCCATGTTAGCATTGCGCCCGGTTCCTCGATGAACGGCCCCCGCCTGCTACCGGTGATGGTGCTCGCCGTCCTCGCGCAGGCGGGCGGCGCAGCGCAGGACAGCCCGCCGTCCCGGTCGCCCGGGAACGCCAGCTACACGCTGGCCGCACGGCTCGACCCCGAGTCTCGCACCCTGACCGGATCGGGCGCGCTCACCTGGCGGAACACCTCACCGGTTGCCGCCACCGAGCTTCGGTTCCACCTGTACTGGAACGCGTGGCGGAACGCGGATTCCTCGTGGATGCGCGAGCAGCTCTTCGGCCGCACCCGATCGCTCCGCGACCGGCCGGCCGGCGACTGGGGCTGGCTCGACCTGACCACGCTCGCGCTCGCCTCGCCAGCGGGCGCCGAAGACCTGCTCGCCGAAGCCCGATTCGTCGCGCCGGACGACGGGAACCCGGAGGATCGGACGGTGCTGGCCGTGCCGCTCGACCGGCCGATCGCGCCGGGAGCCACGGTGACGATCGACATGGCGTGGACGGCGAAGGTGCCCCGGACGTTCGCGCGCACGGGCGCGATCGGCAGCTACTTCTTCATCGCCCAGTGGTTCCCGAAGATCGGCGTGCTCGAAGCCGGCGGCTGGAACGCCCATCAGTTTCACGCCGCGACCGAGTTCTTCGCCGACTTCGGTCGCTACGACGTCACGCTCACCGTGCCGTCCGGCTGGGCCGTGGGCGCGACCGGTCGCGAGGCCTCGGTCATCGCTCAGGGCGACGGCACGACCACGCATCGCTACGTCGAGCGCGACGTGCACGACTTCGCGTGGACGACGAGCCCGGATTTCGTGGAGGTCATCGCGCCGTTCAACGAACCGGGGCTGCCGCCGGTGGAGATGCGTCTGCTCCTGCAGCCCGAGCACGCCGGCCAGGCCGACGCGCACTTCGCCGCAACATGGGCGGCCCTCAAGTACTACGGCGAGTGGTTCGGCCCGTATCCGTACCCGCAGATCACCATCGTCGATCCGGTGACGACGTTCAACGCGCGCGCGCAGGGCGAGGGCACGGGCGGCATGGAATACCCGACGCTCTTCACGGCCGGCACGCGCTGGCACGCCCCGGCCCGGGGCACGCAGCCGGCCAGCGTGACCGTGCACGAGGCCGGCCACCAGTTCTGGTACGGCGTCGTCGCGACGAACGAGTTCGAGCACGCCTGGCTGGACGAGGGTCTCAACACGTTTTCGACGGCACGGGTGCTCGACGAGGCGTACGCCGGTGACTTTTTCGCCGTGGAGCGCTACTTCGGCGGCCTCGTGGGCTGGCTGTACCGCGACGCCCGGTGGACGCGCGCGATCGACGGCAACCGGCTGGACGCGTATCGTCCCGTCGCGCGCGCCGACGTGCAGGCGACGCCGACCTGGCTCTATTGGCCCGCGAGCGCCAGCGCGATCACCTACAACAAGACGGCGCTGTGGCTGGCCACGCTCGAACGGCACTTCGGCTGGCCCGTGCTGCAACGGATCTTGTCGGCCTGGTTCGAACGCGGCGCCTGGAGCCACCCGAATCCCGACGACTTCTTCGCCATCGTCAACGCGGAGGCCGGCGAGGACCTGTCGTGGTTCTTCGACGCCGTCCACCGCGACAACGCCGTGTTCGACTACGGCGTGGCGCAGGTCGCGACCGTCCCGGCGACCGGCCCCGGGTGGATCGGCGAGGACCGCGACAAGACCTTCGTGCCGGGCGGCAGCCCCGAGCGGGACCACCTGATCGTCGTGCGCCGCTACGGCGACGGCGTGTTCCCCGTCGACGTCCGCACGACGTTCGCCGACGGAACGACCGACACGATCCGGTGGAGCGGGCGCGAGGCGTGGCAATCGTTCACCTACCGCCTGGGCGTGGACGTCGTCCGGGTGGACGTCGATCCGGATCGGGTGCTGCTGCTCGACGTGAACTACACGAACAACAGCTGGACCGCCGAGCCCGACGGGCCTCGCGCCGCCCGGAAGTGGTCGCTGCGCTGGCTGACGTGGCTCGAGGAGGTGCTGCTCACGTATGCCTGCCTCGTCTGAGCGGCCCCGCGCGGGCGTCGCCGGGTCGTACCTCGACGGCTGGCGGCGTGTGCTCCGGGCGCCGGCGATCGCGGCGGGGGTGCTCGTCGCCACGTTGCTGACGGCGTTGCCCCTGGCCCTGGCGCTCGGCGACGCCATCGAAGGCGACCTGGGATCGAGCGGCACGGCCGGAACCGTTGCCGAGGGCTGGGACCCGGGTTGGGGCGCCGAGTTCGCGCACCGGGCCGGCGGCTTTGCGGCCACGCTCACCCACGAGGTGCTCGGCTTCGGGGGAACCCTGGCCACCACCAGCGCGTTCGTGGACGCGGAGTCGATCGACCCGGCCATTGCGGCCACGGTTGCCGTCTATCTCGGCGTATGGACGTTCCTCTGGGGCGGCATCCTGGATCGGTTCGCGCGCCAGCGTCCGATCGACACCGCGCCGTTCTTCGGCGCTTGCGGCGTCTTCTTCCTCCGCTTCCTGCGCCTGGGGCTGATCGTCGGTCCCCTGTACTGGGCCGTGTTCGCGTGGCTTCATCCGCTGCTTTTCGGAACCGTGTACGACTGGTGGACGCGCGACCTCACCGCCGAGCGTGACGCGGTCGCCTTCCGTTCCGGGCTCTATCTCGTCCTGCTCGGCACGCTGGCGGCGATCGGGCTCCTGGCCGATTTCGCCAAGGTCCGAACGGTCGTCGAGGATCGACGCAGCGCGATCGGCGCGTTTCTCGCGTCGGTCCGCTTCGTCCGACAGCGCCTGGTCCGCGTCACCGGCCTGTACCTGCTCAATGTGCTGGTGCTGGCCGCCGTGGCGCTCGGCTGGTTCGCGGTCGCGCCGGGGGCGACGGCGCCGGCCTGGCTGGCGTTCCTCGCGGCGCAGATCTACCTGCTGCTCCGGCTGTGGACGCGCCTTGCGCTCGGCGCCTCCGAAGTTGCGTTCTTCCAGGCCGAGCTGGCGCACGCGGCGTACGCGGCTGCGCCGTTGCCCGTGTGGCCGGATTCGCCGACGGTCGAGGGCCTGCGCAATCTCGGCTCCGGGCGCTCGGCTCTCGGCTCTGATTGACGGGGCGCAAGGGTCTTCGGACCCGGCGCGGCCCTGTTATAGTCGCCTCATGTCCGCGAAACGAGCCGAGCAGATCGCGGCCTGGCTGAGCGAGCGCGTGACCGCCGCGGGCGCCCGGGGGTTCGTCGTCGGCCTGAGCGGCGGGATCGACTCGGCGCTCGTCGTGCGGCTCTGCCAGATGGCGGCGCCGCGGCGGACCGTCGGCGTGCTGCTGCCCTGTTACAGCCATCCTCAGGACGAGCAGGACGCGCGGCTCGTGGCCGACGCGTTCAAGATCCCGACGCTGCGCATCGACCTCGGCGACACGTTCGACGCGCTCACGACGGCCCTCGGCGCCGTTCGCGGGCTGCCCGATCACGTTGACGTGCCGGACATCAAGCAGCAGATGCCCGAATCGAACGTCAAGCCGCGCCTGCGGATGACGGCCTTGTACTTCGTGGCCAACTCGCTCAACTTCCTCGTGGCGGGCACGGGCAACCGGAGCGAGATCACGCTGGGGTACTACACCAAGTACGGCGACGGCGGCGTGGACCTGCTGCCTATCGGTCACCTGCTCAAGAGCGAGGTGCGCGCCCTGGCGAGGTCGCTCGGCGTACCGCAGCCGATTCTCGACAGGCCGCCGACGGCCGGCCTCTGGATGGGCCAGACCGACGAGGCCGAGATGGGCTTCTCGTACGACCAGCTCGAGGGGTATCTCACGGAGGGGCCGTCGGCCGTGCCTGAACCGGTTGCCCGCCGGATCGACGAGCTGCGGCGGACGTCCGACCACAAGCGGGCGCTGCCGCCGATGCCGGCGTGATGCAGTCCCCCGATGATCATCGCCCTGGCGTCGCCCCGGGTCGCGGCCTCCGTCGGCGACGGCCTTGACAGGGTCGAGCGGTGCGTCGCTGAAGCCGCGGCTCAGCACGCGAGCATCGTGTGCTTCCCGGAAGCCTACCTGCCGGGCCTGCGCGGGCTCGACTTCGAGGTGCCGCCTTTCGATCGGGCGCAGGAGGAGCGGTGCGTTCGGACCGCGTCCCGCCTGGCGCGAGCCTACACGATCGCCATCGTGCTCGGCATGGAGCGGCTCACGGACGCGGGTCGTCAGATCGTCGCGGCCGTTATCGGCGCGGGCGGTGAAGTCCAGGGGTGCCAGACCAAGAACCAGCTCGACCCGGTCGAAGAGACGCACTACGTCCCCGGAGACACGCGGCAGTTGTTCGAGGTCGGCGGCGTGAAGTTCGGTGTCGCCATCTGCCACGAAGGCTTCCGGTACCCCGAGACAGTGAGGTGGGCGGCGGTGCGCGGCGCGAAGATCGTATTCCACCCGCACTGCACGGGCAGCGACCGGACGGGCACCCGCCTGACGCACTGGGGATCGGCCGACGCGCCCTATTACGAGAAGGCGATGATGTGCCGCGGGCTGGAGAACACGGTCTACTTCGCGAGCGTGAACTACGCGTTCCGATTCCAGGAGTCGGCGACGAGCCTCATCGACCCGTCGGGCACGTGCGTCGCGCATCTGCCCTACGGTCATGAAGGCGTGCTCGTGCAGGCACTCGATCTGGAAAGAGCCACGGGCGCGCTCGCCGGTCGATACGCGCCGGAGCGGCATCAGGAGGGTCCGCCTTGACCCGACGACGTCTACATCGTCAGTAACGCCGCGTAGAGATCGATCGCGTACCAGAGGTTCGCGATGCGGAGGTTCTCGTCGTGGGCGTGCTGGTTGTTGTCGTGGTTGGCGACCGGCACGACGATGGCGGGCTTGCCGGCGACGTCGGTGAAGAGATGGAGCGGCAACGTGCCGCCCATGCCCGGCGCGATCAGGAGCGACTCGGCGCCGAACATCTGGTTCGCCGCGCGCGTCGCCGCGGCGACGACCTGCCGGGCGAACGGATTGGCCATCGACGTGCGGGCCGCCGGCGTGCCGTCGGCGCCGCCCGTCACCTTCGCGATCTTCGGATACCGCAGCCGTGTCTCGAAGTCGGGATCATCGGCCACGACGTGGAACCCCTGCCGCTCGATGTGCCGGACGATGAGCGCGCGCAGGTGCGCGGGCTCGTTGCCCTTGACGAGGCGAATGCCGAGCGCGGCCGTGGCGGTGTTCGGGATGACGTTGGCCGCGAGCGCGCCGGTGTTGCCGCCGGCGATGCCGCGAACGGTGAGCGCGGGCAGCAGCAGCCGTTCGGGCAACGACGCGGGCTGGCCCTCGGTCCAGGCCAGGCCCAGCTCCCGTTTCAGCGCCGCGTCGTAATCGGGCATCGCCGCGAGCGCCGCGCGCTCCTCCGGGCCGATCGGGTCCGCCGAGTCGTACCACCCTTCGACGAGCACTTTGCCGTGCTCGTCCTTCATCGACGCGAGCAGGCGCGCGAGCACCTGTGGCGTGTCCGGCGCCCAGTTGCCGTAATGGCCGGAGTGCAGGTTCCGTGTCGCGCCGTAGACGGTCACTTCCATGCCCATGGCGCCGCGCACGCCGAACGTGAGCTGCGGCCGGCCGCTCTGATGCACGGGGCCGTCGAAGAACAGCCAGATGTCGATGGGTGCGATGAGATCCCTGTACCGCTCCATGTACTCGCCCAGGTGCGGCGAGCCGGCTTCCTCTTCCCCGTCGAAGAAGAACACCAGGTTGGACGATGGCTGAACGCCGCGCTCACGGAAAGCGCGCAGCACCGGAATGAGCGCGGCCACGGGCGCCTTGTCGTCGCCCGCCGATCGCGCGTAGACGCGCCACTCCGGATCGACTGTCTCGCCATCGCCGGGCAGCGGGCGCGGCCGGCCCCCGGCCTCCATCGACGCCGTGTACAGCGTCGGCTCGAACGGCGGGTGCGTCCACTCCGCGGGATCGACGGGCTGGCCGTCGTAGTGCACGTAGATGCCGAGCGTCCGCGTCGCGCCCGGCACCTGAATCGACCCGTAGACGATGGGTGGCGCGCCGTCCAGGCGCAGCAGCTCCGACGTGACGCCGACCGACCGGAGCTGGTCGCGGATGAAGCTCGCCACCCGCTCGATATCCCCGGCGTCGCGCGCGCGGTTGGGGTACGACAGCAGTTCCGCGAAGTCGCGCAGGATCCGCGGCCCGTTGGCCTCGCGGTACTCCCGGACCACGTCGAAGCCGGACTGGGACGCCCCGACCGCCAGCGTGAGGACCGCCAGGGCCGCGGGCAGACCGACGACGACACGCGGCTCCTGACGCGTCATCGCCGCTTCCCCGATTGTCCGATTCCCCGATTGCCCGATTCCCCGATTCCCGGCGCGGCGGTGCCGTGCGACCGTCGCGGCTCCGCGCCACCCTCGACCGTGCCCTTCGCGGCGTTGACGACGGCGACGGCCGCGTAGCCGTACTTGACCTCGCCCTTGCGCCCGACCGTCTCGAAGCCATGCCCGCGCGCTTCGAGCGCCCGGAGCACGGCCCGGGGGAACCGGTCTTCGATCTGAACGCGCGATCCGCCGCCCGGCGCGTTGCCGATGAGCATCCGCGGCGCCTCGATCGCCTGCTGCGCGCCCATTCTGCCGTCGACGACGTTGAGAATCAGGTTGTAGACCGACGCCGGGATCCACGCGTTGCCGGCCGCGCCCACCGCCATCCGGCTCGTGAAACCCGTCATTCCGCCGGGCGCCGGGTCCACGCGAACGGGCGCGAACACCAGCGTCGGCACGCTCGTCGTCGACGACCGCATGAGCGGCAGCGTCGAGCCGAACCCCGTGCCGCCGCGCCCTCCGCGGAAGTGATCGTTGTAGAGGAACCCGAGGCCCTTCGACACGTAGAAGTTGCCGCCCCAGGTCGACAGCGTCTGCGTGAAGGCGATCATGTTGCCCTCGGCGTCGGCGACGACGAACGCCGTCGTGCCGCTCTGGATCCGACGCGCCGCGTCGTCGTCATCCAGGGGGGCCGGCTGGGGGGCTCCGCCGCGGCCGCGACCACCGCCTTGCGTCACGTAGGCCTTCGCGGGATCGATCAGCCCGAATCTCGCGAGCGCGTGGGCCCGGTCGAGGTGGTCGCCGAGGTCAACCGTCCAGCGCTCCGGGTCGGCGATCCGGGCGCCGGCGTCCCGGACGCGCCACGCGTCGACGGCGTGATGCAGGTAGTCGGCGTCGCTCGCGTAGGTGACGCCGGCGTTCGGCTCGTAGTGGTCGAGGATCTGCAGGGTCTCGATGAGCTGCAGGCCCGTCGACACGGGCGGGCCGGGCGAGTAGACACGGTGCCCGCGGAACTCGCCCATCAGCGGCCGGCGTTCCATCGCACGGTACTGCGCCAGATCCTCCACGGTGATGATGCCGCCGTTGGCCTCCATGTCCGCGGCAATCCGCTCGGCGATGCCGCCGCGATAGAACGACTCGCCCCCCTCGCGGGCCAGCGTGCGCAGCGTGTTCGCGTAATCCGGGTTGACGAACCGATCGCCGGGCCGCGGCACGCGGCCGCCGGGCAGAAAGATTCTCGCGGCCGCCGGGTACTTCTCGAGCGACTCGCGCCCCTCGGCGATCGTCGTCGGCAGCGCCTCGTCCAGCACGTAGCCGTTCTCGGCGAGCTCGATCGCGGGCGCGATCAGGTCCGCCCACGCCACGGCCTTGCTGCCGTACTTCTGATACAGCAGGTCGAGCCCGGCGACAGTACCGGGGATGTTCGCGACGGTCGGACCGTCGCTCGCCGTCCGCGCGCCGCTGGTGTCGAAGATCCGCCGGTTGTCGCGCGTCGCCCGGCTCGGCGTCATGTCCTTGTACTCGACGACGACCGGCTCGGCCATGCCCTTGAGGTACAGGATCGCCTGCCCGTCGCCGCCCAGGCCCGAGGCGTCAGGCTCGACCACGCCCAGCGCGAATGCCGTGGCAATCCCGGCGTCGACGACGTTGCCGCCGCGTTCGAGGATGCGGGCGCCGGCCGCCGACGCAAGCGGATGCCCGGACGAGACGACGGCCCTGGTGGATTCGAGCGCCGGCTTGATCGGGGGCTGGTTCTGCACGAGCCGGTCGATGACCGCCTCGGCCGCCGCGTCGTTCGGGGCGCGGGCGATCTCGGCTCGATGCGCGTCGCGCGCGGCATCCCAGGCAGCCGCCGACGCGCCGTCGCGGTAGTACATCGACTTCAGCGTCTGCCAGACCTGATCGAACGCGCGCGTCCAGCGCTCCGGGTCCGCGTCGCCGGCCGACACCGACTGAGCCGACGCGTCCACCGGCCGCGGCGCGGCAACGCGCCAGAGAGCGTATGGCTCCGCGTCCGCGAAGACCAACGGCGCCTCCGCGTCGCTCCGTGCGGGATTGCCGTTGTACCCGCCGGTGCCGGCCGCCGGGAACGTCGCGATCGCCAGCCATTCGCCGTCGGGCGCCCAGGCCGGCACGCCACCGTGGCGCGAGGCCAGCACGAGCTCCTCAACCTCGGGCGCCTGACCTCCCCGGCCGCGTCCGCCTCCACGCGCGCCCGCGCGTCCAACGCGTCCGCTGGAGCCGCCGTCCCCGGAGCGGTCCGCAGCCTCGGCGACCGCCGCGACCCAGACCGACACCTCGCCGCCCCGCGTAACCGCGTAGGCGAGGCGGCGGTTGTCGGGCGCCCATGCCGGGTGGCTCTCGACGCCGCCGCCGGTGGGCACCCGCGCGGCCTCGCCGCCGGCGAGGTCGCGCACGAACAGGCCGGACTCGCGGCCAGTCGCCGAGAGAAACGCGACGCGCTGCCCGTCCGGCGACACGCGGCCCTGCCACTCGACCGCGCCGTCCGGCGAGAGTCTCACCGGCCGCGCGGCGTCATCGGCGCCCGCCGCGATCGCGAACAGCGCCCAGCCGGCCCGCGGCGACCGATGCGAGAAGACCACGCGACCGTCGCGCGTCCATGACGGCCATCGTTCGTCGCCCGCGAGCGCCGTGAGCTTCCGTGCGGTCCCGGCGCCGGCCGGCACCACCCAGACGTCGAACTCGCCGTCCGTGGCGGCGGCAAACGCGATCGAACGCCCGTCGGGCGACCAGGCCGGATCGCGCTCGCTCGTCCACGTCCCCGGCGGTGCCACGACCCGCTTCCGGTCGCCGCCGGTTGGGCTCATTGTCCAGAGTGCGTCGAACCACGACACGGCCAGGCGGCGGCCGTCCGGCGACCAGGCCGCTTCCCGGACGCCGGCCGTGCCACCGCTCTGCGGCTCGGACAGGGACCCGACGAGCGCCGGACCGGTCGCCACGAGGGCGGCGGCCAGGACGAGCGGTGTCTTCAGGGAGCGCACTGCCGGGTTCTATCAGCGCGCGGGCGATCTTTGCAAGGGTCGGCGAGTGCCTACGTCCCGAACGACCGCACGGCATCGACAATCGCCCGGGCCGAGATGCCGTACTTGTCGAGCAGGGCCGCCGGCGGGCCGCTGCGCGGGATCTCGCGGACGGCGAGGCGGACGATGTGGAAACCGCGAGCGCCGAGGGCCTCGCTCACGGCGTCGCCGAGCCCGCCGGCGGCGTAGTGATCCTCGACCGTGATCACGCGGAAACCGGTGTCGCGCGCCGCCTCGAGGAGGGCGCTTCGATCGACCGGCTGGATCGAATAGGCGTCGATGACCCGGACGTTCACGCCGCTCTTCGCCAGCTCCTCGTACGCCCGCAGCGCTTCGAACACCGTGATGCCGGCGGCGACAATCGTCGCGACGTCCGCGTCGCTCGCGCGGAGGACCTTCGAGCCGCCCACGACGAACGTGTCGCCGGCGTCGTAAACCACCGGCGTCTTCGGGCGGGTCGTGCGAAGGTACACGGGGCCGGGGGTCGCGGCCGCCAGCGCCATCAGCCGCTCGGTGCTCACGGCGTCGCAGGGGTAGAACACGGTGGCGTTCGGGACGGCTCGCATCATCGCCAGGTCCTCGAGCGCCATCTGCGATGGGCCATCCTCGCCGATCGACACGCCGGCGTGCGAACCGGCAAGCTTGACGTTCAGACCCGAGATCCCGGCCATGCGGACGAAGTCGCTCGCCCGCTCGAGAAAGCACGCGAAGCTCGACGGAAAGGGCACGGCGCCGCGGCTCGCGAGCCCCATGGCCGCGCCGACCATCGCCTGTTCGGCGATGAACGCCTGATAGAAACGGTCGGGGTACGCCTTCTCGAAGTGCTCGCTGAAGGTCGAGTTCTTCACGTCGGCATCGAGCGCCACGACGCGCCGGTCGATGGCGCCGAGCGCGACGAGCGCCGAGCCGTAGGCCTCGCGGGTCGCGACGTGGCTCCCCTTCGTGTAGGCCGGCGCCGGCATGCGGGCGGCGAAGTCCGGCAGCGGTCCTTCGTCCCGGCGGCGGCCCGGCCGGCGGATCGCCGGCGGCAGGTCGTCGGTCGCGACCATCTGTCCCTCGAGCTCGGCGATGGCCCTGTCGAAGTCCGCGCCGGGCTTGACCGGCTTGCCGTGCCAGTTGTCCTGCCCCTCGAAGAGCGAAACGCCCTTGCCCTTGAGCGTCCGGGCCACGATCATCGTCGGGCGTCCGGTCGTCGCCCGGGCCTCGTCGAACGCGGCGAGGATGGCCGTCATGTCGTGGCCGTCGACGGCGACCGCGTGCCAGCCGAACGCCCGCCAGCGGGCGACGAACGCGCCGACGTCGTGGCCGAACATCGTGCCGCGGCTTTGTCCGAGCGCGTTGACGTCGGTGATCCCGCACAGGTTGTCGAGGCCGTGAAACGCCGCGACCTCGGCGGCTTCCCACACCGCGCCCTCCGCCGATTCGCCGTCGCCGAGCATCACGTAGGTGCGATAGTCGGATTCGAGCCGGCGCGCGTTGAGGGCGATGCCGACGCCGGCCGCGAGCCCCTGCCCGAGCGAGCCGGTGGCGACGTCCACAAACGGCAGCCGGGGCGTCGGATGCCCTTCGAGATCCGACGACAGCTTACGCAGGTCCAACAGACGCTCGCGCGGGAAGGCACCGGCTGCGGCCCAGGCCGCATACAGCAGCGGCGCGGCGTGGCCCTTCGACAGCACGAACCGATCCGCCTCCGGGTGCCGCGGATCGGACGGATCGAACCGCATCTCGGCAAAGAACAACGCCGCCACGACGTCGGCTGCCGAGAGACACGTCGTCGGATGACCCGAGCCGGCTTCGGTCGTCGAACGAACCGAGTCGATCCGAAGTTGCGTGGCCAGATTGTGCAGACGAGCGAGTGATGGCGGGGGCATGCTTCGGCGCGTCAGTCTACTGTACCGACACGTGGCGCGCCACCCGCGCCGCCGTATAATCGCTCCGGCATGTCCCTGTTGCGGTTTGCGTCGATCCTGACGCTCGCGTTCTGGGTCGGCGGCCTCGCGGCGCTCGCACTCGTCGGAGCGCCCACGCTGTTCGACGTGCTCGAGGCGGGCGATCCGGCCGCGGGCCGCGCGCTCGCGGGACGGCTGTTCGGCGCGATGTTCGACCGTTTCCAGCACCTCGCGTGGATCTGCGGCGGCCTGCTCGCGGCGCTGCTGATCCTCCGCACCGCGCTCGGCCCTCGCCCGAGGCCGTTCGCCATCCGCCTCTCCCTGACCCTCGCGATGCTTGCGTTCGCGCTGGTTTCCGGTCTCGTCGTCGCGCCGCGTATTGAGGCGATCCGCCGGAACACGTCTGGCGCCGTGGCGTCGCTCGCGGATGATGACGCGCGGAAGGTCGCGCTCGGCCGGCTGCACCGCCTCTCGACGGGGCTCGCCGGGCTGACCATCGTCGCGGGCGTCGGTCTGTTGTGGATGGAGATGAAGGACCCGCACTGAATCGGGGAATCGCAGAATCGGGGAATCGGAAAACCGGGGGAGATGAGCGACCTGCACAAGGGACTGGCGGCGCAGTTGAGCGAAGCGATCGCCATCGCGCCCGATGCGAGATCGGCGCTCGAGCTCGTCGTCGATCGCCTCAAGGCGCAGCTGCCGTTCTACAACTGGGTCGGCATCTACCTGCTGGAGGGCGACGAGCTGGTGCTGGGGCCGTTCCTGGGCAAGCCGTCGCCGCACACGCGCATCCCGCTCAGCCGGGGCGTCTGCGGAGCCGCGGCGACCCAGAAGGCAACCATCATCGTCGACGACGTCAACGCCGATCCGCGCTACCTGGCGTGCTCGCTCGAGACGCGGTCCGAAATCGTCGTGCCGATCCTCCACGGCGACCGGGTGCTCGGGGAAATCGACATCGACAGCGACACGCCCGCCGCGTTCGGTCAGGCCGATCGGGTGCTGCTCGAGCGGGTCGCCGTCGCGCTGGCCAATCGGCTCGGGCCCGGCTGAAGCCGGCCTCTCCGGCGATTGGCGCAGCACATGGAGGGGCGGACTTCAGCCCGCCCCCGGCGTGTCAGGTGCCGAGCGCGAGCATCGCGTCGGCGACCTTCACGAAGCCGGCGCGGTTGGCGCCGACCACGTAGTTGACGTGGCCCTCGCGGTGGCGCCCGAAGTCGATGCACTTGTCATGAATCTCCTTCATGATGTGCCGCAGGCGCTGGTCGACCTCGTCGCGCGTCCACGAGAGCCGGAGCGCGTTCTGACTTTGCTCCAGCCCTGAGACGGCCACGCCGCCGGCGTTGGCCGCCTTGGCCGGCCCGAAGGCCAGCCCGGCGCCGAGGAACACCTCGGTGGCCTCCAGCGTGCAGGGCATGTTGGCCCCTTCGCCCACGGCGATGCAGCCGCTCCGGACGAGCCGTTCGGCGTCGCCCCTGGCCAGCTCGTTCTGCGTCGCGCTCGGAAACGCGATCTGACACGGCACGATCCAGGGCGTCTCGCCCGCCCGGAACTCGCACTTGAAGTGGTCGGCGTACTCGCGGATGCGGCCCCGCCGGACTTCCTTGAGCGCCTTGGCCCACGCGAGTTTCTCCGGCGTGATGCCGTCCGGGTCGTAGACGAAGCCGTCGGAATCGGAGAGGGTCACGACCTTGGCGCCAAGCTGCATCGCCTTCTCGGCCGTGTAGAGCGCCACGTTGCCCGACCCGGACACGACGCACGTCTTGCCCTCGATCCTGTTGCCCTTGAAGTTGAGCATGTTCTCGACGAAGTAGACGCAGCCGTAGCCCGTGGCTTCGGTGCGAATCAGGCTGCCGCCGTAGCTGATGCCCTTGCCGGTGATGACGCCGGCGACGCGGTTGGCGATCCGGCGATAGTGCCCGAACAGGTAGCCGATCTCGCGGCCGCCCACGCCGATGTCGCCGGCCGGCACGTCCACGTCCTCGCCGATGTAGCGGTAGAGCTCGGTCATCATCGTCTTGCAGAAGCGCATGACCTCGTTGTCGGAACGGCCCTTCGGGTCGAAGTCGGCGCCGCCCTTGGCGCCGCCCATGGGCAGGCCCGTCAGGCTGTTCTTGAAGATCTGCTCGAAGCCGAGGAACTTGAGCACCGACAGGTTGACGGTGGGATGGAAGCGCAGGCCGCCTTTGTAGGGGCCGATCGAGTTGTTGAACTGCACCCGGTAGGCGCGGTTGACTTGCATCTCGCCCGCGTCGTCGGCCCACGCCACGCGGAACGAGATGACGCGGTCCGGCTCGGTGAGCCGCTCCAGGATTCTGGCCTGGCGGTACGACGGTCGGTCGAGCACGAGCGGCATGACCGACTCGACGAACTCGCGCACGGCCTGCAGGAACTCCGGCTGCTCCCGGTTCCGGGCCGAAATCCACGCCATGAAGGTGTCCACTTCCCGGGTTACGGACTCACGCTGCTCCGTTGTCGTCACGACGGCCTCCCGACGGCTGAAAGGCGAGGACGCGGACCGCGGCGGTCGCGGCCGCGGACTCGCCGCGTATGCTTACCTGGATGACTCACACGGTGACGTTGATTCCGGGCGACGGCATCGGCCCCGAGGTCACGGCGGCCGTAACCGATGTGATTGCCGCGGCCGGCGTCGGCATCGACTGGGACCGCCAGGACGCGGGGCTCGTGCCCTTTGCGAACACCGGCGACGCGATGCCCGACGCGCTGCTCGAGTCGATCCGCCGCACGCGCGTCGCCCTGAAGGGCCCGGTGACGACGCCGATCGGCGAGGGGTTCACGAGCGTGAACGTCCGGCTGCGCAAGGCGCTCGACCTCTATGCGAACCTGCGCCCGGTGCGGAACCTGCCGGGCGTCGCCGGGCGGTTCGAGAACGTGGACCTGGTGATCGTGCGCGAGAACACGGAGGACCTGTACGCCGGCCTCGAGCGCGTCGTCGTCGAGGGCGTGGTCGAAAGCCTGAAGATCATCACGGCGGCGGCGTCGTGCCGGATCGCCGAGTTCGCGTTCGACTACGCGCGCCGGCACGGACGCCGGCGCGTGACCGCGTTCCACAAGGCGAACATCATGAAGCTCGGCGACGGGCTGTTCCTCGACTCGGTGCGCAAGGTCGCGACAGCATGGCCCGACATCGCGTACGACGAGCGCATCGTGGACGCGGCGTGCATGCGCCTGGTGATGCAGCCCGAGACGTTCGACGTGCTGGTCATGCCGAACCTCTACGGCGACATCGTGTCGGACCTGTGCGCGGGGCTGGTCGGCGGGCTCGGGGTCGTGCCGGGCGCCAATCTCGGAAAGGACATCGCGGTGTTCGAGGCCGTGCACGGCTCGGCCCCCGACATCGCGGGCCGGAACACCGCCAACCCGACGGCGCTCCTGCTCTCGGCCGCGATGATGCTCGATCATCTGCATGAGACCGGCGCGGCCGACCGCATCCGTCGGGCGCTCGACACGGTGCTCCGGGACGGCACGGTGCGAACGCGGGATCTGGGGGGCAGTTCGTCGACGACAGAGTTCGCTGCCGCCATCACGCGTGCGCTCTCATAGAACTCCCCGGGAGCCCCGGCGTCCGGGTCCCCGATCCTAGTACTATAGTGCCTCAGACCGTGCGCGCCGACGACATCACACAGGCGGTTCTCGCGCGCGAGGACGTCGCCAGGTACCTTCAGGGCGTCGAGGACACGCCGGCTGGCGACGCCCGCGGCCGGATCGAGGCCTACCTCGACGAGCTGCGGACGACCCAGCGCTACCGGTTTTATCGGGCGCTCCAGCACCCGCTTTATCCGATCCTCCGGAAGGTCAAGCGAATCCCCGAGAACATTGAGCACGCGGCCCGTGCCACCGCCGCCGGCGGTGTCGTCTACGTCTCGAACCACAAGAGCCACCTCGACTACCTCATCGAGCCGCTCGTCCTCGACGACCACGGCATCCGTCCGCCGGTGCTGGCGGCCGGCATCAACCTGTTTGGCGGTCCGCTGGGGCTGCTGCATCGGCACGTGACAGGCGCCATCCCGATCCGCCGGAACAGCAAGGACCCGCTGTATCTGGTGACGCTGAAGGCCTACGTGGCCGAGGCGCTGAAACGCCGCGATCTCCTGTACTACGCCGAGGGCGGCCGCAGCTACACGGGCGAGCTGAAGCCGCCGAAGACCGGGCTGCTGCAGGCCGCGCTTCAGGCCGGCCGATCCGACCTGGCCATCGTGCCGATGGCGATTGCCTACGACCTCGTGCTCGAAGATCGCCTGCTGCCGCGCGCGCAGGCGAAGCGGCGCGCGCGGCCGTTCGCGCAGGAGGTGGCCGAGATGGTTCGGCACGCCGTGGGCTACACGAGCCGCGCGTTCGTCACGTTCGGTGAGCCGATCGAGCTCGGCGGATTCGATCCAGGATCGCGGCGGGATCTGGTGGGCCTGGCCCACCGGACGCACGAGGCGATCGGGCGGCTGCACAAGGTGCTGCCCACCGCGCTCGTCGCGTCGGTGATGCGACCGTCGATCACGCGCGCCGAGCTGGTGTCACAGGTCGACGCGCTCATCGGCCAGCTGGCGTCGCAGGGCGCCAACCTGGCCGTGACCTCCGGCCGCGAGGCGGTCGACGACGGCCTGGCGCGGCTCGTCGCCCGCGACATCCTCGTCGAGTCGCCGCCGCTCGTGCGCGTGCGCGATCGCGGTACCCTGCGCTACTACGCCCGCACGCTCGGGCACCTCGTCTCGCCCGCGCGGAAGCGCTCTGCCTGATGCTCGACGCCGTCCCGAGGGCGCTCTTCACGGGCCTTGCGACCAGTGCGCTGCTCAAGCGGCTCGCCTCGCGCTACGGCCTGCGCCGCGCCAACTCCTTTGCGCACCGCTTCATCGCGGGCGAATCCGTGGACGAGGCCATCCGCACCGCGCACGCCCTCGAACAGGACGGCTTCACCGTCACGCTCGACCTGCTCGGCGAGGGCGTCGCCTCGCTCGAGGCCGCCGCGGCCGCGACGGCCGCCTACGTCGGCACGCTCGACCACATCGCCCCGAGCGGGATCGGCCGCAACCTGTCGGTCAAGCTCACGCAGCTCGGCCTCGACGTGGACCCGGCGACCGCGATCGACAACCTGCGCCGGCTGCTCGACGCCGCCGAGGCGCAGCAGTTCTTCATTCGCGTGGACATGGAGGGCTCGGCCTACACCGAGGCCACGCTCGCGACGCTGGAAACGGCCTGGCGAATCGGCTACCGGAACGTCGGCGCCGTCGTGCAGTCGTACCTCCGCCGGTCGCGCGCCGACGTCGAGCGCCTCAACGAGCTCGGCATGCCGGTGCGCCTCGTGAAGGGCGCCTACCGCGAGCCGCGCGACGTCGCCTTCCAGCGCAAGGAGGAGGTGGACGCTGCGTTCGTCTCGCTTATGGAGATCCTCCTCGCCGCCGGCACGCGGCCGGCCATCGCCACGCACGACCCGGCGATGATCGACGCCACCCGGACCTTCGCCGACGGCCTCGGGGTGGCGCCAGACGCGTTCGAGTTCCAGATGCTCTACGGCGTGCGGCGCGACCTGCAGGCCTCGCTCGTCGCCGACGGCTACCAGCTCCGCGTCTACGTGCCCTTCGGCGCCGAGTGGTTCCCCTACTTCATGCGGCGCCTCGGCGAGCGGCCGGCTAATGTGGGGTTCGTCCTGAAGAGCTTGTGGCGGGAACGAGATTCAGCGAATTAGCGAATTGAGTGAATGAGTGAATGAAATGAGCGAACGAGAACCAGGGCGTGCCGCTGCGTTCCCTGCCGATCCGCCATTCACTCATTCCCTAATCCACTCATTCGCTCATTTCATTCACTGATTCACTCAATTCACTAATTCGCTGAATTGACGAATGGCATCCACCAGCACGTCCCGGCAGGCGTAGAGATCCGGGACGTTGACGTACTCGGACGTCGAGTGCAGCCCGGCGCCGCCGGGGCCGAACAGCACCGCGGGAATACCCGCGCCGGCGAGCACCGCCGCGTCGGTCCAGAACGACATGCCCGTCGGCTCAGCCGGACGGCCGGCCCGCTCGAGAGCCGCGGCCACCGCACGGGGCAGCGCGTGGACGGGGTCGACGCGGTAGGCGGATCGGAACGCCATCGACCGCACCGAGGCTTCGAACCCGGGATCCTCACGCGACAAGCGATCGATGATGGCGCGAATTTCGCGCTCGACCGTGCCCTGGTCCTCCCCCGATACCGTCCGGCGCTCGAGGATCATCGAGCAGAGATCCGGGTAGACGCTCAACTCCCGCCCGCCGGTGATCGACGACGCGTGCAGCGAGCCGGTGCCCTGGAACGCCGCCTCCGGCCGGCTCTGCAGGTCGCGGTCGAGCGCCTCGAGCGCCGCGAGCACGCGCCCCATCCGGACGATCGCGTCGCGCCCTTCGGCCGGCCGGCTGCCGTGCGCGGCGCGGCCGCGCGTCACGACTTCGATCCACGCGAACCCCTTGTGCCCGACGGCCAGCGCGAGATCGGTCGGCTCGGTGACAATGGCCGCGTCGGCGCGCCACTCGCGGACGAGCGCTTCGGCGCCGAGGCTCATGTGCTCCTCGTCCACGACGGCCGCGACGATCAGCCGGCCGCGCGTCCATCCGTTCGCGAGCGCGCCGGCGGCCGCGATCATCGACGCGACGCCGCCCTTCATGTCCTGCGCGCCGCGCGCGTACAGCCGGTCTCCTTCGATCCGCGGCACAAAGGGATCGGTCATCCCGTCGACACCGACCGTGTCGAGGTGCCCGCACAGCATCACGGCCGGTCCCGGGTCGCGCCCGTCGAGCACGCCGATGACGTTCGGTCGCCCGGGCGCCGCCTCCTGCCGCGCAACCTCGAGCCCCGCGCGGCGCAGGCCGTCGGCGACCACCTCCGCGACTGCGCCCTCGCCGGGCGCACCCGGCACGAGCGACGGGTTGATGGAATTGACGGCGACGAGATCTCGGAGGAGCGGGAGCGGGTCCATGGGAGCCGGGGGTATTCTAACGGTCCGAGGGTCCGACGGTCCGAGGGTCCGAGGGTCCGGGGGTCCGAAGGTCCAGGGGTCTTGGAGAGCTCAATGAGTGTTCTCGACGATCGGATCGTCGCTATCACCGGTGCGTCGTCCGGCATCGGTCGGGCGACGGCCGAACGGCTGGCGCGCCGCGGAGCGACCGTCGTGCTGTCGGCGAGGCGGGCGGACCGGCTGGACGCGCTCGCGGCCGCGATTGCCGCCAGCGGCGGCCGGGCGCTGGCGGTGCCCGGTGACGTCACCCGTCCGGACGACATGCGCGGGCTCGTCGCGCGCGCGGTCGATGCCTTCGGCCGGCTCGACGTGATGGTCGCCAATGCCGGCATCGGCTACCACGGGACGCTGGACCAGGCGACGCCGGAGGACATGCGCCGCGTCGTGGACGTCAACCTCCTCGGCACGCTCTACACCGCGCAGGCCGCGCTGGGGGCGTTCCGGCGGCAGGGCCAGGGTCACTTCATCGCGGTGTCGTCGTACGCGGGCAAGCGCGGGATCGGCGGGACGGCAGTCTACGGCGCGACCAAAGCGGGGATCATCAACCTCGTGGAGTCGCTGCGCGCGGAGTTCGTCGGCACGCGCCTTCACGCGTCGGTGATCCTGCCCGTGAGGGTGGAGACGGAGTTCCGCGCCACGATCGCGAGGGAGTTCGGCTGGATCGCCGAGGGCGACGGACCCGCACACCCGGCCGAGGCGGTGGCGCGCGACATCGAGGCGTGCATCCTGAAGCCGAAGGCCGAGGTGTACACCCACCGGAAGTCCTGGTTCATCGCCGTGCTGAACGTCCTGGCGCCGGCGAGAACGGATCGGTTCATCCACCGATTCACCCGCCGCGTGACGCGCGGCGCGCCCGCCGATGCCGTCGCCCGTTCCCGATAACGCGCTGGCGATCGCCCGCGACGTCGCTGCGGCGGGCGGCCGGGCGGTCGTCGTCGGCGGCTGGGTGCGCGACGCGCTCGCGGGGGGCACGCCGAAGGACCTGGATCTGGAGGTCTTCGGCGTGCCGGCCGTCGACCTGCGGACGCTGCTCGAGCGGCACGGCCGCGTGGACACGGTCGGCGAGGCGTTCACCGTCTACAAGGTCGCCGGCATCGACGTGGCGCTGCCGCGCCGCGAGTCGAAGGTCGGCCGGGGACACACGGGGTTCCTCGTCGAAGGCGACCCATCGATCTCGTTCGTGGACGCCGCGCGCCGCCGCGACTTCACGATCAACGCGATCGCCCTCGATCCGCTGACCGGCGAGGTCCTCGATCCGTTCGACGGCCGGCGTGATCTCGCGGCGAAGCGGCTGCGGATCGTCGACGCGCGTACTTTCGCCGACGACAGCCTCCGCGTGCTGCGGGCGCTGCAGTTCGCCGCGCGATTCGAGCTCGAGCCCGACGACGAGACCCGGGCGATCTGCCGCGGGATTCCGCTGGACGACCTGCCGGCCGAGCGCATCTGGGGCGAAGTCGAGAAGCTGCTGTTCCGCGCGCGCCGGCCGTCGATCGGGTTGGCGCTGGCGCTCGAGCTCGGCGTCGTCGATCGACTGTGGCCGGAGCTCCGCGCGCTCGTCGGCTGCCCGCAGGAACCGGAGTGGCACCCGGAAGGCGACGTCTGGGTGCACACGCTGATGGTGATCGACGAGGCGCGCACGCGCATCGCGGGGCTCGACCGCGGACCGGCCACGGCCATGATGCTTGGCGCGGTCTGCCACGACCTCGGGAAGCCGTCGACGACGGCCGTCATCGACGGACGGATTCGCTCCCCGGGACACGAGGAGGGCGGCGTGGCCCCGGCGATCGCTCTGCTCGACCGGCTGAACGTGCACACTCTCGACGGGTACGACGTCCGGCGCGCAGTTCTCGGACTCGTCGCGCATCACCTCAAGCCGAGCGCGTTCCGAAAGTCTCCGACGCCGGTGAGCGACGGGGCGTTCCGGAGGCTGGCACAGAAGGTGGACCTCGAGCTGCTGGCGCGTTTCGCGAACGCCGACTGCCACGGCCGCGGCGGCACGTTCGACTGCTCGGCGATGGACTGGTTCCTCGACCGCGCCCGGGCGCTGGGCGTCGAGCACCACCCGCCGGCGCCGCTGCTCATGGGCCGGCACCTGCGTGCGCTCGGCGTGGAGCCGGGGCCGCGCATGGGCGAGATCCTGAAGCTCGTGTACGAGCGGCAGCTCGACGGCGAGATCACCACCCTCGACGCCGCGCTCGACGCCGCGCGGGCGGTGGTAGGCTGAGGGCCATGCGAACGGGAGTGAGCGTCCTGTGCGCGGTGATGGCGTCGGCGTGCGCGCCGACGCCCGACGGCGTCGTGCCCGAAGCCGGCTACGCCCGGCCGGAGCTGCTCGTGAGCGCGGAATGGCTGGCCGGGCATGCCGCCGATCCCGATGTCCGGGTCGTGGACCTTCGGCCACGCGGCTACGAGGAGGGGCACATCCCCGGCGCCGTCCACCTCGCCAATGCCGCCATTCGCGACCCGCAGGCGCCGCCGACCTTCCTGCCGACCGTCGAGGCGTTCGAGCGGCTCATGAGCCAGCTCGGCATCTCGAACGGCATGCGCGTGGTCGCCTACGACGAGCGCGGCGGCATCTACGCCGCGCGGCTCTGGTGGATCCTGAACTACTTCGGCCACACGAACGTCGCGCTGCTCGACGGCGGGTGGAGGCACTGGACCGCCGAAAACCTGCCGACCGCCGCCGGTGCCGCCGCCGTGGAGGCGGCGGCGTTCACGGCGCGCCCGAACCCCGCCTGGGTGGCGACGGCAGACGGAGTGCTCGCCGCCATCGATCGTCCAGGCGTCAAGATCGTCGATGCGCGGACCGCGGACGAGATCGAAGGCCGCGACCTGCGCAACATCCGCCGCGGGGGCGCCATCCCGTCGTCGATCCCCGTCTACTGGGAAGACGCGCTCGATCCCGAGACGCACCTGTTCAAGCCGGCCGGCGAGCTGCGCCGCCTGTATGAGGACAAGGGGATCACGCCGCAGGACGAGGTCATCGCCTACTGTCAGGTCGGCATGCGCGCCTCGCACGACCTGTTCGTGCTCCACCTCGTCGGCTACGACAGGCTCCGCAACTACTACGGCGCCTGGGAAGAATGGGGCAACCGCGAGGATTTGCCGATCAAATAAGGGGACGGGGGGCGATCTGTGGAAAACTCCCCGGGTCGTGCCATGGCGATCCCCGGGGACTTTTCCACAGATCGCCCCCCGTCCCCCTGGACGAGCCGCAGGTCATCGAAAGCAGCCTGCGGGTCTATACTCTAGACGCCAGGCCGCCTCTGAGGTGGACATGATGCGCTCGTCCCTCGCAGCGTGCACGGCATTCGCCGCGAGCGCTGCGCTCCTCGGGGCCCGGCAGGAACCCCGTTTTCACGCCGCCGCCGACGTCGTCTCCATCTACGCCACGGTCGTGGACGATGACGGCCGGCTCGTCACCGACCTCACGCAGGACGACTTCGCGATTTACGACGACGGCCGGCTGCAGCCGATGTCGGTCTTCGCCAGCGAGGTCCAGCCGATCGCCATCGTGATCATGCTGGACCGCAGCGGCAGCGTCGCCGGCAACCTCAGCCTCGTCGAAAAAGCCGCCGAGGAGCTGGTGGCCAATCTCCTGCCTGAGGACAAGGCGCGTATCGGCACGTTCAGCCGTCGTATCCGGATCCAGCCCGCGCGGTTCACGCAGGACCAGGGCGAGCTGGTGCGGATTCTGCGCGGCGATCTGCAGAAGGGCGGACCGACGCCGCTGTGGGACGCCACCGCCGCGGCGATGGACGCCCTGCTCTGGGAAGAGGGCCGCCGCGTCGTGCTCATGTTCACCGACGGCCGCAACAGCCCGGAGGGACTCGACGCCGGCCTGAGCTTCGCCGACGTCCGCGACCGATCGCGGCGAGAAGGCGCGATGGTCTACGGGATCGGCCTCGTCACCGACTGCGAGATGACGGATGTGGCCGCGCCGGGTCCGTTCGATGTCTCCCTTCAGAGCCGGGGCGGATCGCGCGGCGGCAGGGGCGGGCGCATCATGGGCGGCCGGATCCAGATCCCCATCGGGCGTGGGCGGATCGGCCTGCCCGGCACCGGCGGTCTGCCGAGGCCGGCGCCGACCCGCCCGTACGTCCCGACGAGCCGCTGCGTCCCGTCGGAACCCGACCCCGATCTGCGCCAGCTCGCGGCCGACGGCGGCGGTGGGTACTTCGAGCTCAGGCGGGCCGACGACCTCGGCGCGACGTTCGCGCGCGTCGCCGAGGAGCTGCACCGGCAGTACCTGCTCGCCTTCCCCGCCTCCTCGCGCGACGGGCGCGTCCACACGCTCGACGTCCGCGTGCGTCGCGAGGGCATGCACGTCCGGGCGCGGCAGAGCTACCTCGCGCCCTCACGGTAGGTTTTTCGTCAGGAGGGGCGGGCTTCAGCCGGCCCGCGCCAGGGCGGGCTGAAGCCCGCCCCTCCGACAGAGCGGCATCCTCCGCGCTCAATCGCGGCGCAGCGCCTTCAGCGGGTCGACTCGCGCCGCGGCCAGCGCCGGCGCGAGATTCGCCAGGCTGGCCACGAGGACGAGCAGGCCGGCCGCCACGCCGTACGCAACCGGGTCGAACGGGCTGACACCGTACAGCATCGACGACAGGATCCGTCCGACGCCGAGCGAGGCGAGCGTGCCCAGCGCGAGGCCGACGAGCGCCAGGCGCCCGCCTTGCAGCAGGACCATGCGGAGCACTTGCCCGCGCGCCGCGCCGAGCGCGATGCGGATCCCGACCTCGCGCGTCCGAAGGCTGACCGCATAGGCGATCACGCCGTAGAGCCCGATCGCCGCCAGAAGCAGGGCCAGACCACCGAACCCGCCCATGACGGCCGCGCCAATCGTGGTCGGCGCCATGGTCGTCTGCGCCATCTCGGTGGCCGAGACGTCCTGGGTGAAGAGCACGTTCGGCTCGAGCGTCCAGACGGCCTCGCGCAGCATCGGCAGCGCGGCCACGGCCGGCGTGGCCGTGCGGACGACCAGGCTGATGGTGCGCGACGGCCCGGCGGGCAGGTGGATGTACGGCCGCAGGTCCTCGCCGATCGACCGCACCTTGTGATTGCGCGCGACGCCCACGATCTCGAGCGGCGGCTGGTCGAACTCCCCCGGATACACGAGCTTGCCGAGCGCCGACTCGTTCGGCCAGTAGCGCTCGGCGAAAGCCTGGTTGACGATCGCCACGCGGCGCTCGCCGCGGATGTCGTCCTCGGTGAACCCGCGGCCGGCGACGATCGGCACACCGACGACCTCGAAGTAGTCGGCGCCGATCCTCACCGCATCGATGGGCGTGACGTCGTCGTCGGGCGTGTGGTGCCCAGTGATTTTGACGCCGGTCATGTCGAGATCGGGCGCGAGCGGCAGGCGTGACGTCGTGGAGGCGGCCTCGACACCCGGCAGCGCGCGGATGGCCTCGAGCACGCGCACGCGCAGGGCCTCGGCCCGCTCCAGGTCGTAGCCGTTCATCTGCAGGTTGAACGACAGCGACGAGATCGGCATCGGATCGAATCCGATGTCGGTGGCGCGCGCCGCCAGGAACCCGCGTGTCAGGAGCGCGCCCGCCATCAGCAGCACCAGCGACAGCGCGAGCTGGGCGACCACGAGCGCGTCGCGCAACGTCACGCGGCGGCGCGGACCGCGGGTCTCGGCCGACCCCTTCAGCGCCGGCACGAGATCGACGCGCGAGGCCGACCAAGCGGGGGCGAGGCCGAAGATGAAGGCCGTCGCAAGCGTCACGCCGATCGCGAACGCCAGCACGCGGCCGTCGAGCGACACCTGAAAGTCGAACGGGATCGGACCGACGTCGGTGCCGAGACCCTGGAGGAAGCCGGCGGCCCAGAGCGCGAGGAGCGTGCCGGCTGCGCCGCCGCCGACGGCCAGCACCAGTCCCTCGCTCAGCAACTGGCGGATGATCTGGCCACGGCCGGCGCCAATCGCGGCGCGAATGGCCAGCTCGCGCCGGCGCGAGGACGCGCGCGCGAGCAGCATGTTCGCCACGTTGGCGCATGCCACGAGCAGCACGAGACCCACCGCGGCGAGCAGCCCCGCGCTCGCCGCTCGCACGTAGCCGTCGAGCATCGGATGAAAGCGAATGCCGGCGGCCGGGTGCACCGTTGATCCCACCCGGTCGTGCAGCGCCGGGTATTCCTGATCGAGGCGGACGAAGACGGCCTCGACCTGGCTACGCACCTGCTCGACCGTCCGCCCGTCGGCCAACCGGCCCTTGACGAAGAGCCAGCGTGTCCCGCGCCGCTCGGGCCGCGTCTCGCCCGGGTCGTTGTCCGAGGTGGCCTGCATCCCGGAGAACTCGAGCCGCTCGACCATCATGATCGGCACCCAGAAGTCGGTCGGCAGCCCCGGAATTGTCCCCGTGTAGCCGGCCGGCCCGACGCCGACCACCGTGTAGTCGAGCCCGCTCAACCGAATCCGGGACCCGACGATGTCCTCTCGACCGTTGAACACACGTTGCCACAGGCCGTGGCTGAGGATGGCCACCGGCACCGAGTTGGGCGTCAGGTTCTCGTCCTCGCGGAACGGACGACCGCGCGCCGGACGCAGGCCGAGCACGTCGAAGTAGTTCGGCGTGATCGTCTCGCCCGTGACGAGCTGCGGTCGGTCGCCGGTCGAAAGAATGCCGCGGACGTAGGAATGCGCGGTCACGGCCGCGAGCGCATCGGCGCCTTCCTGAATCGACAGGAAATCGGGGTACGAAGTGGTGATCTCCGGGAAGCCAGGATAGCTGGTGTAGATCTCCACCAGCTCCTCGGGCCGCTCGACCATCGTGTCGCGGAGCAGCACGGCGTTGACGACGCTGAAGAGCGTCGTCGTCAGGCCGATGCCAAGCGCGAGCGTGCCGATGGCCGCCAGCGAGAACGCCGGGCGGCGCGCGAGCTGTCGAACACCCTGTTTCACGTCGCGAAGGAAGGTGCCCATGATGGCGAGGCCTCCGCAGGGAATTACGGCGAAGGCCGGAGGTTGGTTCGGAACAGGACCTGCCGTTTGCAGCCGTTGCGCCGCCCGGCCAACAATAGGCGGATGACTGCTCCCCAGCCCCGCCCGTCAGGGTCCGACCGACGCCAGCACCTTCGTTTCCCGGCCGCCGACCGCCTGCTCGGCACGCTGATCGCCCACAAGCTCCCGGTGCGGGTGCGCGACGTCGGCGCCGGAGGGTTCTCGGTCGAGTCGATGCAGCCGCTCGCGACGGGCCAGGTGGAAGCCGTGCAACTGCTCGCCGCCGACGACTGGTCGGCGGTCGTCGAGGCGAAGAGCCTCTACTGTCATCCGTCCGTCTCGCGCGACGGGCTGCCCCTGTTCGTCACGGGTTACGCCTTCGTGCCGGATTCGGCCAACGCCGAGACGATCGCGACCCTCGTCCAGAAGGTGACGTCGGTCAGGGGGACGTAGCGGGTACGACAGGTACGACGTACGAGACGCGCTGCCGTCAGCCCGGACAGTTCAGAGCGATGTTCCGGACCTTGACGTGTGGGCAACAAGCGCAAGGACCGCGTGCATGCCCCACGGGTAGATCGCCGGACTGCCGTCGTCGGCCAGGGGTGGAGCCTTCGCTCCAGCGTAGGGTGACGGCCCGGTTATCGCCGCCGGGACAGGGCGATTGACACCCCGCCGCCACCGCGTGCGAGGAGCGGCGACACTGCGAATCGCGCCGGACCGGCGCCGAACGTCACCGTGCGCCCGGCGGCGATCCCGATCGCCGCGCCGAAGACGAGGTCGCTGAGGAAGTGCTTGTTCTCGCTGATCCGCGACGCGGCGATGTACGCGGCGATGCCGTACGCCGGCGCGCCGACCTTCCAGCCGTAGTGCCGGTACAGCACGGTCGCGGTCGCGAACGACCCGGATGAGTGGCCCGAGGGAAACGACGCCCGGCTCGACTCGTCGGGACGGACGCGGCGCACGGTCCGCTTCAGAACGTGCGTGAAGCTCTGGGCGAGCACCTGCGCGCGGAGCAGGTCGCGGCCGACCTCGGCCATGCCAGGCTTGTCCAGCCACGCGGCGAAGCCCCAGGTGGCCGCGGCGCCGCCAACCTGCATGAGGCCGCCGCCCAGCACCTCGCCGGCCTCGAAGGTGGCCTCGAGCCCGGGTCCTCCGTTCTCTTCATTGAAACCGCTCCGCACGATCGGCCGATCCAGCGGCCGGACCGAGCCGCTGAGGCCCAGGCCCATCGCCAGAATGGTGTACGTCTCGCGCGCCGTGAAGAAGCGCCGGAAGTCGCCGGCGATGTCGCGCGCGAGCGACGGTCGCGCCGGGCGGGACGACGACTGAGCGTCGAACCGCACGTCTCTCCAGAGGTCGCGCGTGGGCACGAGCAGACCGGATGACGAGCGGACCGGGGCAGCCAATGTCGGCGAGCCGGTCGTGTCGGGGGCGTCCGGGGCGCGAACACTCTGGGCCGCGGCACCCGTCGCGACCGCCGCCGCGCAGGCAAGGCCCACGAGAACCGCCGGCCACAGCCCCATCTGTCTGGGTGTCATCCTTCGGCCTCCTCGCAATCGGCTACCGGCTCGAGCACCCGAACGACACGTTCTGCACGCGAACGCCGAGTAGCCGCGCGTCAGACTGGCCGGCGCCGGCCAACGGTTCCGGGACGGCCGCCGGCGACCTCACCTCTACTTCGACTGTGGAGCCGCCCAGAAGGTCGGGCGGAATCCGGTAGCCTCGGCCGGTCAGCTCGAGCGGCACGCCGGACACGAGCGCCTCGTAGGTTCCCAGGTCCGGCCCGAGGACCCGGACAAAACACTCTCGGCGGATTCCGTCGGGCGCGATCCGCACCCGGCCGTCGCCGTTCGTCCACCGCCACCGCAGCCGGCCCAGTCGTTCCGCACCGTAGAAGCCGCTCAAACCCAAGCGGTCGTTCGGCATGAGGCCCAGCAACTCGTTGCCGTCGCCGACGATCCGGAAGATCCGCGCGCTCGACGATTCATACGTCAGCTCGAGCCCGGTGACGCCGTCGAGATCCGCCTCCAGCGCAACGCGGCCGCCGCGCTCCATTCTCGGATCGATGCGCGCGGCGTAGACGTGCCGGATGTCGAGCAGCGACAGCTCCGCGGCGGCCTGCGCCGCCTCCACGCCGCCCCGATTGAGCGCACGCACGAAGTCGTTCCACGGAATCCCGGGCTCAAACGCCGGTCCGCCGGACCAGAACACCGTGCGGCGCCCGGTAAACGGCAGCGGCAAACCCCAGTCCGCGGGCGCATTGAACAACACCTCGCCTTCCGGCACGTTCCCCCGAATCCAGTCGAAGTCGGGGAGCACGCGGCGGTCGGTGAGCGTCAGGTTGTCGTTGCGCACGGCAAACACGAACAGCCGCCCCGACGCCCATCGCGAGTACGGCTGGAGCACCGTGAAGAAGAACACAGCGAGGACAATCGGCCAGACCAGCCCGGGCCGCAGCTCTTTCCCTCCCCATCTGTTCGCCAGCCGCAAGATACCCCGCACGATCACCGCGGCGCCGAGCGCGGCCAGCGCCGGGAGGCTCGCCAGCTGCGCATACCAGATGCGCTCCGGCGCGTGGTACCACAGGCTCGTCAGCCACGTCTGGCTGACCGCCAGAGGGATCAGCGCCACGAAGACGACGTGCAGGGCGACGAACGCACGCAGGGTCCGGCTGAAAACCGCGAGGCCGACACCGGCCAGGGCAACGACGCCGAAGCCCACGAACCGGCTGGGTGGAAACCCGACGTTCGCGTCCGAATAGGCGCCCGATGGGAACAGGAACCGCGGGTCGCCAGCCAAACGGTCGCCGACGAACCGCGCCCGGGACAGGAACTCTCCGAGCGGGCTCCACGACTCGGCACCCCAGGTCAGCACGGCACCCGCAGCCGCCAGCGCCGCCAGGAACGGCACCGGAACCCACCAGGGCCCCACGCGGCCGATCGCCAGGGTCGCGCCGACGGTCGCGGCGATCACCAGCGCCGCGAACGCCTGGGACGGATGGATGGCGAGCAACCCGAGGCCGCATAGCCCGCTGGCGAGGATCGCCGCGCCGCGCCGTGCCGCCACGGCGTCGAGCGCGAGACGGCTGAGGGGCAGCGCGGCCACGGCGCCCGCGAGCAGCGGGTACCCGCCCCAGCCCCAAACCTGGTACGGCAGCCACCAGAACAGCAGGCTGAAGCCCGCCGCCGTTATCGCCGGCCACGCGCGGCCCGCGAGGGCCGCGGCAAATGCGTACACCGACAGCGGCAGCGCGGCGCTGATGAAGATCAACCCGCGTTCGAACGCCGCGACCGGGTCCAGCCCGCTCGTCGCCGCCACGATCGCAAGCCAGCCGTGCATGCCCCACGGGTAGACCGCCGGGCTGCCGTCCGGAGCGACGGGCGGCGCCTGGACGACAAGCGGGTCGAGCGAACGCGTCTCGTAGATCAGCCTGAACCAGTTGGCGTGATCCAGCCCGTCGTGAAGCGATGGCGGCAGCAGCGTCAGGGTCGCGATCTGTTCGAGCTGATCGGCGACGACCAACGGCAGCAGCAGCACCAGCCAGGGCACCCATCGCCCTTCGGCGCCGGGCAGCGCGGGCAACGGCCGCGACGCCGCAATCGAAAACCGATCGAGGGCCGGTCGCGCCGCCGCGACCAGCACGCCCATTGCCGCGAGCATCGCCGCGACGGGCAGTGGAGCGACGGGCCATCCGGCGAGCTGGGCGCCGTACGCCGCGATGGCGGCAAAGACCAGCGACAGACCCGGCGCGGCCGCGAGCCGCTCGACGGGGCTCCAGGCCACGCCGGCGGCTGCGGTCAGGAGAAAGCCCGGCAGCACCCCCCAGGCCAGGATGGCGAGCGGGAACGACAGAGCCTGCATCTACGAGCGCGTCGGCCTGGAGACGACGGCGCGAAGGGCGGCTTCGGCCTGCCGGCGTCGCCGAATCTGCGGGTGGAGCGGCGTTCTGGGCACGCGCGCGACATCGAACGAGAGGAACGCCAGCAACAGCTGCGTGCCGATGATGACGGGCAGCGCGGCCAGCATCACGGTGCCCGCGTAGGCGCCGACACCGCGCGCGGTCCACTCGACCCACTGGGACGCGCCGAAGACCACGCCGAACGCCACGAGCCCGACGCCGAGCAGCAGCTCGAAGGACGCCGCGGAGAAATCGCGAAGCAGATACTGGTAGAAGAGGCGCCGGGCCGCGTTACCGGCGTGCTGCACGCTGAAGCGGATCGTCGAGCCGAGCAGGCTCACGCCGCTCCGCTCGGCGCCGTAGCGCGCGTCGAGGGGCACGTCGCGGACGACCGCGCCCGCGAGGCCGAGATGATGCAGCACGTCGGACTCGAAGAAATAGCCCGTGGCGATCCGCGCGAACGGCAGTTGCCGCGCGACGTCGGCGTGGATGGCCGTGTACCCGTTGGTCGGATCGAACACGTCCCAGTAGCCCGTCGAGAACTTCGTGATGAACGAGAGCGCGGCGTTGCCGACGATCCTCGCGGTCGGCATTTGCCCGAGGCGCGCGAGGCTGTAGAACCGGTTCCCTTTCGCGTAGTCGGCCTCGCCCTCGACGATCGGCGACACGATCCTCGGCAGGTCGGCCGGGTCCATCTGCCCGTCGCCGTCGATCTTGACGATCACGTCGGCGCCGTCGGAGAGCGCCGCGTGATAGCCGGTCATGACGGCCGCGCCGACGCCCTGGTTGCGCTCGTGACGGAGTACGCGCACCCGCGGATCGCGGCACCGCTCCTCGACGAACCGGCCGCTGCCGTCCGGACATCCGTCGTCAACGACGTAGATCGCGGTGCAGGCCGGTCCGATCGCGCCCAGCACGTCGAGGATGTGATCGCGAACGCGGTAGCACGGGATGACGACCGCGATGCGCCAGCTCGGGGACGGCGAAGTCGTCACGCGGCCTCCGGCCGGTAGAAGAGCACGCTGCCCCGGTAGCCGAGCCAGACGCGCGACGCCGCAAGCAGCATGAAACCAGCGACGCCGAGCGCCACGGCTGTGGCCGCCGCCGCGCCCAGCAGGCCGAACCGCGGAATGAGCAGGACGTTCAGCCCGACGTTGAGTCCGACGTAGACCGCCATCAGCACGCTCTGGCGGCCCGGCTGGCCGCTCTGCAACAGCAGCTGGTCGAACGGCACGAAGAAGGCATAGAGGACCATCCCGCCGAGCAGCAGCCGCAGGACCGGCCAGCCGACCGACACGAACTCCGGGTCGAACCACCCGGCCACGAAGGGATAGCCTACAACCAGCGCGGCCGCGGCCGCAGCGGTGACCGCGCCGGCGACGAGCGCGAGCCGCCGGGCCAGGCGCGAGACCCCGAGCCGATCCGCGCGGCTCGCGAGCTGCACGAGCGTCGGATACGCGACCGTCCGGATCACAACCGGCACCTGATAGAGGGCCTCGGCGAAGAGGGCCGCGAACGCGTAGACGCCGATGGCGCGGTCCGGCACGAAGAAGCTCAGGGTCATCACGTCCACGCGCAGGTGCGTCTCGAGCAGGATCCCGTTGACGAGGCCGCGGCCGCCGAACGACGCGTGGCGGCGCGCCCAGCCCGCGGCCGGCTCGTCGCTCCGGGCGGCTGAGGGCCGCACCGCGGCCCACAAGCACGGGAGGAGCAGCAGCTCGGCGGTCGCGAAGATGCCGCCGACCGCCCACACGGGCAGGCCCAGTCCGGCGACCAGCGCGACGGCCGCGAGCACGAACGCGGCGCGCAGGATCTGCATCCAGGCGTACGCCCGCAGGCGGCCGCGCCCGTTGAGCGCCGCGAACAGGACCTTGTTCAGGGCGAAGCACACGACGCCCGGCGCGACCAGATACAAGCCACGGCCGACGTCCCTGCTGGACACGAGCGCGCCGTACCCCGGGGCGAGCGCCGCCATGAGCAGCGCGAGCGCGGTGGCCGAGACGAGCACCACACTCAGCGCGCCGAGCACGACCCCGTCATCCGGCCGGCCGTCACCGGAGCGCTCGGCCGCGTGCTTTTGCGTCGAGTCGTGCGCGCCGACGACGGCGACCTGGGCCGCGATGACGTGAATCGCGTAGAGCTGCGCGAAGACGCCGAGCGCCGCGGAGCCCATGCGCCCGGCGATCACGAACGTCAGCACCGCGCCGGTCGCGGCCGTGACGCCGAGGGCCGCGAAGTTCCAGGCGGCGTCGCCGGCGAGCGGACGCCGGGGCAGACCCGTCATGCGCGTGGCCGGATCCGGGGAATCTCCTCGACGCGCGAGAGCACTTCTTCGAGGTTGAACCCGATCACCCGCGCGAAGTCGCGCAGCTCGTTGAGCCGCGGCCTGTTGTCGTCGACGACGAGCCGCATCGCGGTGGGCCGGTCGATGACGCCGTCGCGAACCTGGTGGCTGCGGAACGCGTCGTACTCGCTGAAGCCGGCGACCCGATGGTAGACGTAGTTGATGAACGCCGTGTAGCCGTCGCCGATCCGCCACGTGTTCGACGACTCGGGCGACGTCTCCCAGTCGTAGCCGGAGATCAGCGTGCGGTTGATCGTGTCCTCGTCCCAGGGCTCGTAGTTGTAGAGGTAGAGGAAGTCGTCGACGCCCACGAACGTCGCGTAGAACGAGCGAAGGCTGTTGCCGAGCGACTCGTTGAAGTACCGCGGGTTCGTCAGAAACTGCCAGCCGTAGTACCCGGCCAGCTGCAGCTTCTTCCCCGGCGCCAAGCCGAAGAGCCGGTTGCTGTAGTTGTTCTCCCGCACGCCGGCAAAGCCCGTCTTGAACGGCGTGCGCTCGAGATCGTTGCCCGCGCAGAAGACGACCAGCTCGATGCCGGTTTCCCTCTTCAGCTCGCGCGCGTGGCTGTAGAAGAACTTGTCGCCCGCCATGAAGATCGGGATCATGCCGAGCCGCGGGCGGGCCAGCCAGGCCTCGATGTTCCGGCGGATGTACCGGCGCTGCGCCGGGATGTTGGCGGCGCGGATGACGTGCTCCACGCCGAGCCGGCCGCACAGGCGCGCCTGGTTGCGCCGGGCGAGATCGGTGACGAGGCCCCAGTCGTAGGTGAACGCGAGCGGCGTCATGCCGAGCTCCGTCTTCAGCAGGTGCAGCCCGTAGGAGCTGTCGCGGCCGCCGCTGAACGCCACGATGCAGTCGGGGTTCCCGTCGGATCGGCGGTGCCGATCGAGCTCGCGCAGGAGCGCCTCGCGGCCCGCCACCTGCTGGGTCACGTGCTCGTGGCAGAAGTTGCAGACGCCATCGGCGTCGAACGTGATGAACGGGTGCGTCGCCGGCAGGACGCACGTCGAGCACCGGCGCAGCTCGCCCTGCGCGTGGGTCCGCTCGACGAGCGGACGCGCGCGCGCGGCCGGCGCCACGGCCGGCGGCGAGGCGGGGGCCGGCGCGCCGCGCCGCGCGCCGAGATCGACGCCCGCAACCGCCGCGTCCGCCAGCGACACCCGGAGCGCGCGCCCCGGCGCGAGATGCCGGACCTCGAGCGCGCCGAGGCCCAAATGTCCCTCGGCGAGAAACGTCCGCAGGATGTGCGCTTCGGACGCGAACACCAGCACGCCGGGCGGCGCCGTTTCCGCGTAGTAGGCACAACCGCTGTTGGTCGCGAGCACCAGCTCGTTCTCCTCGCGCGCGATCGCCGCGATGGAGGCCTCACCCTCGAGTCGGCTGAACGTGCAGGCCAGCGCGTCGCCCACCGGCGCGCCCGCGTCGAGCTGCGACCCGAAGTGCCGGAAGAGCGCCTCGGAGTCGAGCTCGACGACGCCGGGGACCCCGGCCTGCGCCAGCAGCGCGTCGGGGTTGGTGATGATCCCGTTGTGGACGCCGACCAGGCGCCGGTGGAGCACGGGCTGGTTGTTGGCCTCGATGGCCTGCGTGCCGTTCGTGACGAGCCGACAATGGCCGAGCATGGCCAGCTCGACCCCGGCGAACGACGCGCGCCCCGACGGCAGCGTCTCGTCGAGAAACCGCTGGAAGCCCGGCCGGGCCAGGACGCGGCCGGGCGGCAGCGGCCGGCGATACACCGCGATCTCGGCCGGCAGCGCCAGCGCGAGGCCGGTCGCCTCGCGCCCCCGCGGCTCGGACAGCCGAACGAGGGCACGGACCGCCTGCTGAATGGAGGTGTTGTCGCCGACGGCGCCGGGGGCGGCGACGAAGCCGAAGATCCCGCACATGGTTACGCGCGGCGCTATCGTACAGCCTCCGCGCGAAGGCCGACAATGGCCCTAGCGGGCCGCGAGCGTCAGGGCGAACTGCGCCGCGTCGTCGATCCAGGCGGCCCGGCGCGCGAGGCCGGTGCCCTCGAGCATCGCCGACACGCCGTCGAGCGTGTACTTGTAGGAGCTTTCCGTCCAGATCGACTCGCCGTCCTGCATCGTGAACTCGAGGCCGGCGCCGGGAACCCGCACGCGCTGCAGCCGCGTGCTGACCAGATGCATCTCCACGCGCGACGCGGCGGCGTTCCACGCGGCCCGGTGCCGGAAGCCGCCGAGGTCGATGTCGCCGCCGAGCTCGCGGTTGATGCGCACGAGCAGGTTCCGGTTGAACGCCGCCGTCACCTGCAGCGGGTCGTCGTAGGCGAGCAGCAGATCCGCTTCGGGCTTGACGAGATCGGTTCCGAGCAGCAGGCCGTCGCCTGGCCGCAGCGCCGCCCGGATGTCGTGCAGCAGCCGAGCCGACCGCGGTGGATCGAAGTTGCCGATGTTGGAGCCGAGAAAGAGCGCCAGCGTGCGGCCGCCGCCCGAATGCTCGCGGCCGACCTCCTCGAGGCCGACCTCGTACGGTGCCTGGTGCGTCACGATCTGCACGTTGGGAAACCCCGCCAGCAGCCCGGCGGCGCCCGCCAGCGCCGCACGAGAGACAT
>Ga0326597_10001155_pt1 | contig 43502 bp, 40 predicted proteins | sample RVTome_12_FD_203789 | JGI IMG/M metagenome (GOLD analysis project Ga0326597, IMG submission 203789) | Soil microbial communities from uranium-contaminated site in the Upper Colorado River Basin, Wyoming, United States - RVT100D185 | ecosystem: Environmental > Terrestrial > Soil > Contaminated >...
ACGGTTTCGTTGAGACCCTGCTTATTGACATCGACCAGCAGCAGCGCTTCCTGCGGCGCGCTGGATGGTGCAGGAGGCGACTGCGATTGCTGCGCCAGCAGCAACGGCGAGGGTGGGCGGGCGGGGGTTGATTCATCCGCCGTCACGCCGCGCGCGTTATCTGGCGGCGTCTCATCCTGGACCACGTGTGATCCGCGTTCGTCCGCGCGCGTTGCTCCGGTGCCGAGCGTAAGCCCGGACGCAAGGACCATCGCGGCAGCGAGATTACGGCCTTCCCAGAACGATCTCGGATTCGACACGGCCTGCGTCGGTCAGGGCCTTCACGCGGACACGGTCTCCGGTGAGGGTTTGCCGTTCGAGTGGCTTGAGCAACCACGAATGACGCTGGCCGGGCAGCACGTAACTCGCGCTCTGGTTCGAGTAGACCGGAGCGGCGCTCTCCACCGAGCTGATATTCAGATCGTAGACCTGCACGTGCGTGCCGCCGACATTGCTGAGGAACAGCCTGAGCTCGCCGCCGGGCTCGCGTTGCGCGCTCCAATCAAGCTTCAACTCCTGCTGTTTCTTCGCTTGGACAAAAATCGGGATGCCGATCCGGAGCGCCATTTGCACCCCCTGGAACCCCGGCCGCGGCGGGCCCGGCACTTCCTGCAGGAAGATGCGGTAGGCAAGCTCACGCCCGGCATCGGGTTCGCGGCGCAACGCCACCCTCGCAATCTGGGTTGCGCCGGGCCCCACCGTGAAGATCGGCGGCGTTGCCAGCACTTCGTTGGTCGGGGTGTAAACGTCCTCTCCGTTCTGCTGGGACCACGCAACCACTTGCGTCTGTATCACGGTTGGCGCGTCGCCATCGTTCCTGACCGTCAACGCAACACTCGCCCGACCGGCCGCGAGTTCGACCCGGACCGGAGACACATGAAACGTGCTTGCAGCGCCGGCAAGAAGCGACCACAGAAAGAAAAAGGCCAGGCCGATCGGCCTGGCCCATGTGGGATTCGGCAAAGCCATCAATAGGTGACTGTAGCCGTAATCGTGGCTTCCGTATAGGTGCCGATGGACAGTGTGCTCTGACCCGCCGGGATCCGCCCGAATACGTCCACCGATTGGGTCTGGGCTAAGCCCAATCCCGCACCGGTACCACCCACGGTGGCAGTTCCGCCCGTGGCGTCACCAAAGACCGTGGTGCGAGCCCCGTTGGTATAGAGGTTGTAATTCATGAAATCGGTGCCGTTCGTCATCCGGCGTTGCGCGAGAGTGGCGCCGCTCGTCACACCTGCGTTCAGCGCGACCGTGAACGGGGTGTCTTTGGTGCACCGCACGCTGACCGTGGTATTCACATCGAGATCCGTAGCTGAACTCGGGTCATAGGCGCCAAACGCGAGATTGGATGCACTGACCAGGCAGTTCGCGTTAACGCTGGCTTGGACCTGGAACGTTGCGGTTGCCGGCGACTGGGCGCTTGCCACACTCGCACAGATCATCAGGGCCGCCCCGGCGAGCCCGAGTATTGCGCTTCTGAGTAACGTTTTCACTTTTTTGCTCCTAGCCTGTTAACTAATAAGAAAATTCAGTCTGCGCCCCTGATAGACGCACGATGCGTGCCAGCCATAGGCTGGAGTGACTGAAAATCTTTTGTTTTCAGCATATTAAACATATGTCCTCATGTCAAATCCGAATTTTTCCAGGACTTCGCGGGCATTCTGACCGATGCGTTGGAGACAGGCTGTGACCCCTGTCACGCATCCGTTCGACGGAAATCTCCGAGAACTCGACACCCCGGAAGAGCCGCCAACGGGGGGTTATGTCGCAAACCGGCCTCCCGAGGCCGGCTTCTTACGTAACGATTTGATTATGTTGTGTTTATTGTGCAGCCGCCGGTTGCACCAAAGCTGCGTCAACCACGGGGATGGAACAGTACTACCTGACAGCGGTAACCCGCGTCACTGCGCCCGCACCGACATGGCGAGCGGCCACTGATAACTGCCCGGCTGGACGTCGGGCCCGAGAGTGAACCGATAGTTCAGCCGGGTCACGCCATCCGGCGATCGATTTCTCAGAAACAGCGTGCCGCCGTCAGCACCGATCTGCGCGCTGCCGCCGAACCCTTCGATTTGCGCGGATGTGAATATTCTCCCGCGCACAAAAAAATCGACCAGCCAACTGGACCGCGTGCCGCCCGTAATCCTGAATTGGGAGGCCGCCGGTACCTCGACATAACCGCGCGCGATATCTCCGGGGGTAATAGTGAGTTGTGCCGCTTGATAATCAACCTGGATCGCGGGTGCCCACGACACCACGATGGCCGATACCTGCATGGAGGCTTTCGCCTGGCCGGCATCTGCGTCGGTCACGGCCGCGGTCGACGCGAGCGACAACGCCACGTTCAGCGCACACGTGACGAGCTTGCGCTGCAGCGACAGACCGCGTTCCACTTGCCCCCTGCTCGCGGCACCAGCTACTACCAGCTCGTCGCCGAGTCGCCTGTGGGTTCTGGCCTGGCGCAGCAACGCGCTTTCCAGTTGCTCGCGCGTGATCTGACCGGTTGCGACGAGAATGCTGCCGAGGTTGAGCTTGCCTGGGCCGCGAACCGCGCCCCCCTGGCGACGCTGGAATTCTAGAACAGTATCACACTCGCGCTGCGAGAGGTGTCCTCTCTCGACCAGGATTTCGCCCAGCTTGCACCCGCTACGCTGTTGCTCGGCGAGCACATCTTCGAGCTGTTCGGGCGTAATGCGTTCGGCGGCACGCAACAACTCGCCGAACCGCAGGCGCTCGCCTGCCGCCAGAGCCAGCACCTGATCAAGCCGGTCGAGGCGATCCGGAATATCCAGGCGCTCGAGCAAGTCAGCGGGCGCGACGATGCCGAGCGTCGACAATACGGCGTCAAGATTCCCGGCGTCCGCTTTCATTGCCACCCATATTTTCATCAACGGCCATCGCTGTCCATCAGGAAAATCCTGACACAGCAACGGAATTTCAGCGTTCGCCCGTGACAAATTGCCGCTCCGCGAGAGCTTGGCACGGCGCGCGTATTCACGCCGCGCCCTGCACATGACAGGAGTGGTCGCGGGGAAGGGGTGCTCGTCGCTATTGCAGCTGGCGCAGGCGCTGCTCGGCGAACGCCGCCAGCTCGGGGTGAAGATTGCCGGCGGCGTTGGCTCGCCGGTAGGCATCCTGCGCCGCGGCTGCCTGGTTGGCTGCCTGCAGCGAAATGCCGAGTCCCAGCCACCATACCCCGGCGCCGGGCCGCTGCCGCAATGCGGCCTGGAAATACTCGATGGCTTCCTCATGCCGGCCCTGGCGCTGCAGCAGCGCGGCAAGGAAGGCGGCGTATTCGGCGTTGCCCTGGGCGTGCTCGAGCCCTGCTTGCAGGGTGGCGATTGCACGCACGTTGTCCCCGCGCTCTGCCTGCAGGCGGGCGAGCGTCATGCTGAATCCGCTCTGCGCGGGCGAAAGCTTGACGCCTTCCTCCAGCACGCGCTCGGCTTCATCAAGCTTCCTGCCCTGCACCAGCAGACCGACCAGCCCCTGGCGCGCCTGGAGATGCTCCGGATAAAGGCTCAAAGCCTCCTGGAAGCCCGCTTCGGCTTCGGCCAGGCGTCTCTGATTCAGCCATGCAACCGCCTTGCGGTACTCGTTTTCCGCATGCTCGCGCGGCGTGGGATCGCGCATCTGTTTCTTGATCTCGGGCTGAATCGCACGTTCCGCCGGTACGGCGGCCGCGCGCCGGCCCGCCTCGCTTCGCGCTTGCGCGGGCGCGCTTGCCAGGGTGGCGTCGGCGACGGACTCCGCGCCCATGCGGCCGATCACTCGCGCCGAACTCAACGGCTCTCCGGCTCCCGCCCCGGCGTCTCCGCGCGGCGCGGGGGCGTCCGGGGGATTGGACAGCTCGAGGCTCAGGCGGAATGCCCGGAGTTCCTGTGCATAGGCTTCGTCACCCTCCGCGGGCCGTGTGGCGGAATGCACGCCGGCGGAAGCGGTCACGACTCTATCGATTACCCGGTCGGTGCCGGAGCGCCCCGCCGACGGGCGCGTTGGCTCCGCAACGGTCGCGGTGAACGCAATCCACCCGGCCGGTGCCGCGATCGCGAACGCGACGCCAGCAGCAATCCAGCCCCAATGGAACGACGCGCGCCCGCTTTCCGGCAGCACCTCCACGTGGGCAGGCAGCAGCCCGCGCTCGGCCGGGCTCGCGCGCCGCTTTTCCAGGTTGAGCAGAACCTGATTGATGACGCTCATGGCGCCCCCACTGACCCGCAATCGCAGTTCACCACAGCACCAGCCAGCCGACGCTTCCGGCCGACAACAGCAGAAGCGCAAAGCCGAACCAGCGCCACGGGCTGTGCTGCCGCGCGGCGGGCGTATCCGCGACCGCCTGGCTCACGTGCTCGGCCTGCACGACCTGCACGCCCTCGCTGAAGGCGAGCAGCATCGCCTTGTGCGCGATGATGTTGATCAGGCGCGGCACCCCGCCGCTCCAGCGATGCACGAGATGCGCCGCCGCCCGGGCAAACAGGCGCTCGCCGTGGAAGCCCGCGACACGCAGCCGGTGCGCCAGGTACTGCTCGACCTCCTCCGGCCGCAACGGCGTGAGGTGGTGCTGAAAGGTGATGCGCTGCTTCAACTGGCGCACCGACTCGCCCTCGAGCTTCTGGTCGAGCTCGGGCTGACCGAACAGGACGACCTGCAGGAGCTTGCGCTTCTCGGTCTCGAGATTGGTGAGGAGCCGCAGCGCCTCCATCGTCTCGGTCGGCATCGCCTGCGCCTCGTCCAGGCACAGCACCACGGTCTTGCCCTGGCGCGCGTAGTTGAGCAGCCCGCGCGCGATCTCCTTCAGCAGAAGATGCTGGTCGGCGTCGCGCGGCACCCCCAGGCGGAGCTCCGCCGCGAGCGCGAAGAGCAGCGTCCGCGGCTGGAGATAGGGATTGGGAATGTAGGCCGATACGTGATTCTGGTCGAGCATCGCGAGGAACCTGCGGCACAGCAGCGTCTTGCCGGTGCCGACCTCGCCGGTGATCTTGAGGAAGCCCTCGCCGTTCTTGACCGCCACCAGGAGCGTGTTGAGCGCCTCCTGGTGGGTCCTGCTGGTATACGCGAAGCTGGTGTCGGGGGTGATCCCGAACGGCATTTCGCGGAGCCCGAAGTGGGTCTTATACATTGGTCCACGATCGAAGAGCGGCGGCACGCGCTGCACGGCCATCCGTGCAGCCGATTCTAAACCTTAAACATGGAACTTTGAACGCCCCTATTGAGGCGGCTGCGGGGCGGGAGCCGGGCCGAGTTGCAGCGCCCGGAGCCGCTCGCGTGTGTCGGTGAGATCCTGCTGCCAGTTGCGGTCGCTGTGGACGATCGTGGGTTTCAGCAGGATCACGATCTCGCTCTTGGTGGTGCGGCGGTTGCGCTGCTGGAACAGCAGGCCGAGGCCGGGCATATCGCCCAGGCCGGGGACCTGGGAGCCGGCGCTCAGGGTCTCCTGCCGCATGAGCCCGCCGATCGCCACGATGTTCCCGTCCTGCACCCGGACGATGGTGTCGGTCTCGTTGACGCTGCTGGAGGCGAGCGGCAGCGTGAACGAGCCGAGATTGCCGAGGTCTATCACCTTGGTCTGTTCCACCACGCGGCTCACCTGCGGATGCACGTGCAGGATGATGTTGTTGCTGTCGTCGATCTGCGGCGTTACGTCGAGCGCGACGCCCGAGAAGAACGGCTGCACGGTGATGGTGGGCGTCGTCACGGTGCCGGCGCCGGTCGAGGTCGAGGTGGCGGAAATGTTGGTCACGAAGAAATCATCCTGTCCGACCTTGAGCACCGCCTTCTGATTGTTGATCGCCGCCACGCGCGGGCTCGAAAGCACGTTGACCGAACCCTGCGTTTCGAGGAACGTCAGCAGCGCCGCGAAGCTGCTCGTCTGCAGGGCAAGCCCGAAGACGGCGCCGGGCGCGGTCGCCCCCGTAGCCAGCGACGCCGCGGTGCCGAGTGTGGCGGTGAAGGCAGACACGGGATCAATGGAGCCGTCCGGCCGGAGCGTGGTCGGCGTGGACAGCGGGCCGGTGTTGCCGATGGTGCTGCCCGGCCGCACCACCCCGCCGGCGGCCCGCGTGCTGCCATCGCGGAACGCCGCCCAGTTGATGCCGGCCTCGAAGCCCTCGCGCAGCGTGACGTCGATGATCTTCGCCTCGAGCACCACCTGCCGCTCGACGATCAGCTGCATCGCCTTGAGGAACGATTCGACCGAGCGCAGCTCGGCCGGCAACGCGCGCACGACGATCACGCCCGATTGCGAGTTGACGATGACGTTGCGCCCGTCAGCGGTTCCGACGATGGACTGAATCGACTTCACGATGTCGCCCCAGAAATTGCTGTCGGAGGTGGTCGTGATGCGCGTGCTTTCCGTCAGGCGTTGCGTCGGCGCTCCGCCCACGGCTCCCCCCGCCGCCCCGCCGGCCGCGGTGGGCGCGTCGGTGATCGAGCCGGAGCTGACCCGCACGTCGCTGCGCCCGGCGCGTGTCGCCTGCAGGTAATTGACCTGGAAAACACGGGTCTGCATGCTGATCGGCATCACTGTAATGCGGTTGCCCTGCACCCGGTACTCGTAGCCGTAGAGCTCGCGCAGCGTTTCGAGCGCCTCGGGCACGGTCACGTCCTTGAGGTTCACCGAAATCACCTCGCGCACGTCGGGGTGGACGATCATGCTGTAACGCGTGCCGGAGACGATCGCCATGAACACCTGGGCGGCGGGCGCGTTGCTCACGTTGAGATCGAAGCGCTGCTCGAGCGGCCTCGCCTCGAGGTCCCTGGGCATCTCCACCACCAGCGGCGGCAGCATCGCCCGCGTGGCGCGTTCCTCCACCGCCTTGTCCATCTCGGCGCTGATGCGCTCCCGGGTCGAGTCCCGCTGCGCCCAATGGTCCGCGCAGCCGGCGGCGGCCGTCGCGATCGCAAGCATCAGCAGTTTTCGCGTCATGGTCGCGTTCACCTAGCGTGCCCCCGCGCTGCTGCCGGCCGCGGGCTTTGCCCCGCTCTGCGTGCTCGCTTTCGGCTTCGCTTTCGGCTTCGCCTTCACCTTCGGCTTCGGCTTCGGCTTGGGCGAGCCGGACTTCGCCGCCGGCGCAATCGGCACCGCTTGCACGACCTCGATCTTCTTATCAACGCCCGGGTGCAGCTTGAGCACCTGCCGCGAGCTGCCGCTTTCCAGCACGACCTCGTCCTCCGCCACTTTCGTCAGCACCGAGTCGCCGTATTTCCCGCCGAGCTCCACCACCACGCCGTTGATGATCGCCGTCTTCCGCGTCGGCGAGATCATCACCGATTGCAGCTGATTGCCGGCGACAGCGCCCCTCGGCGCTTCTGCTGCAAGGCCGGCGGGTGGACGGGTGGGATCCGTCGTGATCTGCCCTTGTGCCGCCGCGATTATTGGCGCCAAGACCAACACCAAGATCGCCCCCCTGATCGCGGCGTCGAGTTGCGAGTTTCGAGTTGCGAGTTTCGAGTCCAGAGCACCCCACTTCCGTGGACCAACTCGAAACTGGAAACTGGTAACTGGAAACTGTTTCATACGACAAGCCAGGCCTTGGTGAGGCTCAGCGTTTGCACCGTGATCGTCACCCGCAACTGGGGGTATTCCTCCGTCTGGACGCTGATCCGCTTCCAGTACATCTGCCACGGCAACTCCTCGAGCCGCGCCAGGTAGTCGTGCAGTTCACGATAGGAGCCTTGCAGCGTGAGTTCGAAGCCGTGCTGGAAAATCACGCGCTCGGGATCCTTGGGCGCCGGTTTCACGGGCTTGGCTCCGGCCTGGGAAGCGGGCGCCGCGGACCGCGACTCGAAGGGCTTGGCCGGCAGAGCGCGCAGGGAAACGAGCTGCAGCCCGCGGGTGCGCCCGAGCATGTCCTCCAGCAGCCTCGCCATGCGCTCGGGCGGCACCATCCCTTGCTGCAGGTTGACCATGCTCTTGTTGATTTCGGCGAGCCGCACGCGCAGGGCATCGCGATACGAGCTCTTGACCGCGTGCGAATCGCCCACCGGTTCCTTGGTCTGCATCAGGGCCTCGGCGATCTTGAGTTTCTGGCGCGCCTCCGAGATCCGCCCTTCCAGCGACTTCTTGCGCGCTTGGGCCGGCTGAAACGCGACCGCATCGAACAGCAGCGACGTGCCGACGACGACGCCGAGCACCACCAGCGCCTTTTCCCTGGGCTTGAGCGCGCTAAACCGCTCCGCGAGCTTGCGCCACCGCTCCTTCATGGGGTCTTCTCCGCGCTGGTCGTCTCCGACGCCAGGCTGAATTCGAGAAAGAGCGGCGCGCGCGCGGTCTTGTCCGCCCCCTTGCCCTTGTCCGCTGCCTTGCCCTTGTCCGCCACGGGCTCCGGCTTGGGCCGGATCATCTCGAGCCGCGCGATGGGGTGACCGGCGAGCACCTTTTCCCGGTTCAGGCGCTGGATGAAGCTCGGCAGCAGTTCGGGACTCAGCGTCCGGCCGCGGATCTCCAGCTCCCCGCTGCCGATGCTGAATCCGGTGAGCCACAGCCCGCCGATCACCTGACGCGAGAACGCGCGCAAATACTCGGCGAATCCCCGTTGGCTGCCGAACGCGCCGCCTTTCATCGCCGCGATCGATTCCTCCGCGAGCTTGAGCTCGGACTCGAGCTTGGTAATCTCGGAATCGAGCTGCGCCTCGCTCACGTGCGGAACCGGCTTCGCCTTCAGCTTGTCCACGAAATCGCTCTGGGCGCGGAGCAGCTTCTCCGCGGCGGCCAGCTCGGAGGCGAGGCCGTTCACCTGCTGCTGCAGGTAGTAGTTGTAGCCAAACAGCGCGGCGAGCGTGATGCCCAGCAGTTGCACAACCACGGCCAGCGTCAACAGCTGACGCGGCTTGCGCAAGGCGGGGCTGAAGAGATTGATGTTCTGGCTCACGCCGATTCCACTCTCAAGGCGCCGCCGATCGTGTGCAGGAATTGCGCCTGCCGCGCAGGCTCGTGCAGCTCGACGATGTCGGGAAAATCCATCACCTCGGACAGATAGAGCAGCTCGACCGGGAGCTCGAGCCGGTCGCCGAGGTAACTGCGCAGTTTGTCCGCCCCGGGCACCGGCGACACCACCAGCTTCGCCACCGCCACGCGCGGAAACTGGCGGTCGAAATGATCGAGCGAGCGTTGCAGCTCGGTCGCGAGTCGCTCGTAGGGGCCTTCCAGCTCCAGCCGGACCTCTGCGCCTTCGCCCCCCTCCGGACTGGCGCCGCGCAAGCTCGCGAGCGTGACATCGATGCGGCGATGCTGATACAGCTCCCCACCGGAGCTAAACGTCAGCAGCCCGCCCCGGTCGTCCAGCGACAACAGCGCCACGCCGCGCCCTTCCGGCTCGAGGCAGCGAGCGATGTTGCGCTGCGCGAATTCGGGGACATCGATGATTTCGAGCGGAATGTCGGCGTCGTTGAACGGCTTGACGACGCCGGCGATGACCTGGTTGCGGGCGGCGACCGCAATCATCTGGGCGGCGCGGCCCACGGCCGCGTCGGTCGAGGGGATGGAGACCGCGTCCACGGTCGCCTCGTCCACCGGGAAGTCGATCATGTCCTTGATGCGCCACCGCACCGCGTTCTTCATCTCGTTCGGCAGCACGTTGGGAGTCTCGACCTGGATGATCTGGTAGTCACCGCTTTTCAGCAGCGTCGCGCAGCGGTAGCGATCGAGATGGAGATCCCTGCGCAGCCGGCGCAAGATCGCCGCCTCCCCGCCGCCCACCTTGCGATAGGAATCGCAGCGCTTGATTTCCGGCCGCTCCTTGTCCGCCGCCTCGACGTGCGACACGTCCACGCGGTCGGGCCACACATTGATGCACACGAGGCCGGGTGTGCGCCGGGCTGTGCCTTTCAGCTTCAGGCTTTTCAAGGCCCCCAGGGAGGGTAGCTTCATCATTTCCCCCCGCCGGGTAATGGGCCGGAGCATTCCCCGGCGAGCGCGATGAGGTGCCGCAGTATCCGCGGTGGAGTGAAGGTGGCCTTGCTGGGTGTCGGGCTGAGCAGTGCTGCGGTTCGGTGGGCGCCCGGCACCGTCATCCTCCGCTCATCCGCGTCCGACCGTCCGCCGTGCAGTGGGCGCCCCGCCCTTGCGGATACATCAGATGGCGTGCCATCTTGACTTGATGATGTCGCATCCCGGCAAGCTGCCTGATCAGGGCTGTATCAACGCTTGGTGGGTTAGCGGTCACCCGGCGGTAGCCACCCCAGCCGATTGTGGCCTCCCCCTAGGTCGACACTATACCTGGTAGTTGCACCCGGGGGTAAAGATAGTCTAAATCGCCGGAAAACACAAGATAATCAGGGCAAAGCCGGCCTCGATTGACGAGCGGTTCGGGGTTCGCGACGTGGGGGTCGGAAGCGCCGTGTTCGCGCAGCCTGTTGCGTCACGAATATTCTCCTTCCCCCTTGACGGGGGAAGGTCGGGATGGGGGTGAATTCAAGCCCGTGTCCGACCCCCCACCTCAATCCTCCCCCGCAAGGGGGGAGGAGACCCGTTTTCTAGAAATTCTCGCGCATGTAGATGACTTCTTCGGAGCCCTTGTAGACCCCGAACGAAGCGCGGGCGGACGGGTTCGCGTCGTAGGCGCCGCCGGTCCAGTTGCCCTGAAGATGCGGCAGGTTGGCCGTCGTCGCGGAAACCGGTGCGCCTCCCAGCGTAGTGCAGGTGCTGCCGCTCGCCGTCGCGCCGAGGTTGGCCGTGAGCATCACGCTGCCGTCGTTGGCGGCGCCTGGCGTCGCCAGTATGAGGGTTCCGCGCCCCGAGCTGAGCGTTCCACCGCCGCTGATGGCGGTTTCGCAGGTCGGCGAGCCGCTCAGGTTGCCGGTGTAATTGCCCATGGCAAAGTTCGCCGGTGCGACCGAAGTGCAGTTGTCCAGTGTATTGGTGATAAAGGCATTGGTGGGCGAGCCGCTCCAGTACTGCGCCTCCACCCGGACCAGCAGCGGAACCAGCTGCGAGCCGTTCGCATTGCCGATGGCGAATCGGCCGAAGCGCATGGGCTTGCCGGTACTGAATGCGATGCCGTTGCCGGCCGTCGCCGTCCCGAAGCGCGCAGGATTGCTCGCGTAGGAGATGCCATCGGCGTCGATCACGTTGACGGCGAGGCTGATCTCGGCATCAAACGGCGCCACCGGCGTGGTGCGCGGGAAGAAGAACCCGGTGCCGGAGCTGAAGGTGAGCGTGCCCGTGCCCGAGCCAGCGGCGTTGATGACGGGATCGGTGCCAGGGGCGCCGCTGGTATCGAGCGTGCCGCTCGCCGTCGTATACGCCTTGCCGGTAAGAGTCGCGTTGGTGATGCGCCACCAGCTACCTGCGTATCGGGTGGTCGTGCTGCCGGCGGAATTCCGGGCGGTCAAGGTGATCACCGGCGCGGTGCCAAAGTTGAAATTCTGCCCGATGTAGGTAAAGGAGCCGCAGGCGGAGCCGAATGTCGGCGTATTGAGCGAGACCGCAAAGTTATCGGGGACGAAGCGGCCGACGTCAATGGTCGCGCTGCACGTGTAGCTGCCGCTCGCGGTGCAGTCGCCAATGGTGTCGTTGACATCCACGCTGGCGTAAGTCGAGTCCACGAGCTGCAGCGCAAAGGCGCCGACATCGCTGTAGGACGCGACATTGGTGGTGAGCTGCCCCGCCGCGAACGTCGTGGCGAGCGTCAGCGTGCCGAAGTTCGCGGTGCAGGCGGCGCCCGCGCAGGCGGAAAGCCATTGGGTCGGCGCACCGGTGTAGTTGGTTGCCGCCGTCGTGCCGGTTGCATTGATTGCCGTCGCGCCCACGCTCATCGGCCTGCCGGCCTTGTGGGTGAGCGTCGCGAAGGACGTGCTCGTGAGCGCGCGTGTCGTCCCCGCCGTCTGCCAGTCGCCATCGCTCACGGCGAAATTTACGAGCGCACTCGGCCGGATCGCGAAATTGTCGTTCGAGCACCCGATCAGGGTGGGCGAGGACGTGGGGTAGGAGATGCGCAGCCGCACGTCCTTGTAGGAGTTCGCCTGCGTGAAGCTGATCGTCTTGCGCCCGTTGTCACCGGCGGCAAAGGTGGGGTTGGAAAGCGTCTGGATCACGGCCCAGGTCGAACGGCAGCCGTTGCCGTCATACCCGCCGGTGTTGTTGCTCGCATCCAGCACTTCCACCTTCACCGTGCCGGTGAAGGCGGTATCGATCGCGGTGCGCGTCGAGTTGAGCGCGACGACGTCCAGGCTCACCGTGTCGCCCGCGAGCTTGGTGCGGATGAACCCCGTGAGGCCCCCGGCGACGGTGGTCGGATCGAACGCGTTGAAGCGTCCCGGGGGCTGCGGCGGCGTCGGGGGCACGGGCTTGATCGAGACCGCGATCGCGGCCCACGGATGAGCGGAGTTCAAGCTGTTATCCTGGCCCAACTGGGTCGCCGCGGGTGTGACGACCGTCTCCTGCCACATGTGACCGCGCATCCGGTCGCCGCTCGTGCCGCAATCGGCGCTCGACTGGTTGATGATTGTCTCCCCCGCGGGCAGGCTCAACGTCGCCGACCCCCGCTGTCCGCCCCACGCGAGAGCGATGGCATTCGCGGTCAGCGTCGTTACCGAGACTTTCATGTTGGCATCGTCAGTGACCGCCCCGCCGGAGGCGGTGGCGACCGCTTCGACACCCTGATTGACGGCAGTATCGACGTTGGACATTCGCACCGCGACCGCATAGGCCGGCAGTGTGTTCCCGGGCAGGCTGATCACGATCGAGCCTGCCGTCGGCGACGCTCCGGATGCCCGATACAAGGCAACGCCCATCTGGCCCCTATCATTGTCGCGGTCTGCAACCATGGTCCAGGTCAAGCCGTTGCCTGATACCGAATGCGAGATAGTTTCATCCCGCATCGAGATGCCGACCAGCAGGAGCTCGTTCGCTTGCGGCGTCCATGACGGCAAGGTCAAGCTCGTCGGCGGCTCGGCGGGCGCGGGTTTGACCGAGACGCCGGCTGCGGCCCAATGATCGTTGTCGTGGCTCCAGTTAAACGTAACGCTCGGAGCCGCGCCATCCCGGTGAGCCGTTGCCAGATGGTGATTACAATCTGTGCCAGAGCATGAACCGCCCGCAATGTCCCGATCCTCGACCGCCGGTGAGGCGACCGTGCTGAGGTTGATCGTCTCGCCTGCCACGCCTGCGAGGACCAGTTCACCCGCGGCGGAGGGGACAGTGACATTTCCAGTGGCGGAATTGGCGAAATTGGTTCCAGGAGCGCCGAATGCGGCGGCCGTATCCACCCCGGACAACGGGTAGACGACAACGTTACTGCCATGATTTGACAACAATGCAGCACTGAACGTGACCCGGATCGTAAAGGTGCCCTGCGGAGGATTGACCAGTCCATAAACATAAATTCGGGCGTCGTCGACGTTGTTGGTCGTCGCCAAAGCCGCGCCCATGCTGGTCTGATTGGCGCCGCCCGGGTCGATGACAACCGAAGTGACCGTCTCTAAGTTGTTGTTGTTGTAGCCGACAAATACAACGACCGCGTTCTGCCCGCTCAAGTTGACGCCCGTGACGTCGAGCGTGGAATTGCCGCCATTAGCCGACGCGGAGGCGATCGTGCCGATGGTGACGACGCCACCACCAGGGGCAACGCACCCGCTGATGGATTGCTGGGAGGTAATCCCGGCCCCCACAATGGTAATCGTCTTGTCGTCGATTGCCGCCGTCGCGCCCCCGGCCCCCGCCACCACCAGCTGCAGGTTGTGCACCGAGACCGCCGTGAAATTCGTGAACTTGAGCCCCGCGATCGTTAGCGTGTCGTTCGCGGCGAAGTCCGTCGTCACGTTCACTCTTACCGTCTTGTTGCTGTCCTCGTAGGCGACCGTTGCGCTTACCTTGCTGGACGCCGTGCCGCCCCGCGTGATGCTCGTAATCGACGGATCCCAGGTCATGCTCAACGTAGCCGGAATCCGGATGCGGATTTCGTTTGAAGTCGTGATCGTCGGCGTCGAGCTTTCGGTAATCGTAAGCGTGCTGGCCGTGGTCGAGGCCTGCCCCACCGTGAACGTCTGATTCGCCGCCGAGGAGAGCGTGATGACCGATACGATGGTAATGGTCTTGTCGTCCGTTGCCGCCGTGGCACCCCCGGCCCCGGCCACCACCAGTTGAAGGCTGCTCGCCGACGAGACCGCCGTGAAACTCGTGAACTTGAGCCCCGCGATCGTCACCTGGTCGTTGGCAGCGAAGTTCGAGCTCACGCTGATGACCACCGTCTTGTTGCTGGCCTCGTAGGTGACACCGGTCGCGCTCACCTTGCCCGCCGCGCCGCCGCCCAGCGTCACCGTCGTCACCGACGTGTCCCAGGTCATGTTCAACGCCGCCGGAATCCGGATGCGGATGTCGTTGGTAGTCGTGATCGTCGGCGTCGGGCCATCGGTCACCGTCATCTGAATCGCCGCGGTCGAGACCTGCCCCACCGTGAAGCTCTGGTTCGCCGCCGAGGAAAGCGAGAGAGCGCCCGCCGCCACGATGGTGATGGTCTTGTCATCGGTTGCCGCCGTCGTGCCCCCGGAGCCGGTCACCACCAGCTCCAGGTTGCTCGCCGATGAAGTGGCCGTGAAATTGGTGAACTTGAGGCCCGTGATCGTCAGTATCTGACCGGCCGTAAAGCTCGAGGTCACGTCCAACACCACTGTCCGGTTGCTGTCCTCGTAGGCCATTAGCGTGGCGCTTACGTTGCTCGACGCCGCGCCGCCCAACGTCACCGTGGTGACCGTCGGGTCCCACGTCATGTTCAACGCCGCCGGGATGCGGATGCGGAGGTTCTGGGCGTCCGTGATTGTCGCCGGCGAGCCGTCGGTCACCGTCAGCGTGCTCGCCGTCGTCGAGGTCTGCCCCACCGTGAAGGTCTGGTTCGCCGCCGAGGAAAGCGAGGCCGGGGTGGCCGCTATGATGGTGACGGTCTTGTCGTCGGTGGCGGCAGTCGCGCCTCCCGACCCGGCCACCACTAGCTGCAGGCTGGTCGCCGATGAGACCGCCGTGAAGCTCGTGAACTTGAGCCCCGCGATCGTCACCACATCGCTGGCGGCGAAGTTCGACGTCACGTTGATCACAGCAGTCCGATTGCTGTCCTCGTAGGTGACGCCGGTCGCGCTCACCTTGCCGGCCGCTCCGCCGCCCGGCGTGATCGTCGTCACCGTCGGGTCCCAGGTCATGTTCAACGCCGCCGGAATCCGGATGCGGATGTCTTGCGCGGCCGTGATCGTTGACGTCGCGGCATCGGTAATCGTCAGCGTGCTCGCCGCAGCTGCCGCCTGGCCCACCGCAAACGTCTGGTTCGCCGCCGAGGACAGGGTGGCCGTGCCCGGCCCAGCCCCCCCTCCCTCGTCCGCCCCGATGTCCCATGCAGCGCCGAGCGGGCGGGTGTCCCCATCGATGTCGTCGGTAAAGCTGCCTGCGAGACTCGTGCCGGCGTCGATTGCGTCCGCGCCGGCCTTGAGGTGGAAGTCCTCGGAGCCTGCCGTGAGCGAGACGAACTGGTTCGCGGCGAGCTTGTTCGACAGCGAGCCGGTGCCGGTCGCGGTGGCGTCCGAGGACAGGTTGTACGATTGCGTCCCGTTGACAACGTCAAAGTCGGTCGGGTTGCCCATGGCGATGGTATTGGTGACCGCGAAGGTGCCGCCGTCTTCGAATACACCGCGGCTCGCCATCCCGTGGATCGTGGTGTTCTGGATCGTTCCGCTGACTCCCGCGTTGCCCCGGATCCCCGCGGTGTCGCCGTCATAGATTATGCAGTTGCGGACGGTGAAGCTGAGGCTGCCGCTGCTGTGGATGCCCGCTACGCTGTTGGCCGCACTGTCGAAGTCGTAGATCAACAGGTCCTCCAGCAGCACGTTCGCCGCCCCGGTATCGATGAAGACGCCGGCAGCGCCGCTGGCGCTGCGGAAGCGTTTCATCTCGAGGCCCTGAACCCGCGTGTAACTGTCGATGATGCGGACGCCGTGTTTGGTGGTGTCCGCTCCGTCGAAGACGACGCCGCTCCCCGCGGTCCCGTCGTGGCGCTGGCCCTGCGCGACGATCAGCTCCATGTAATGGGTGGCGTCGGTCGTCGAACCCTGGACCCGAACGATTTCCGTCGTCGGGCCGGTGAAGATCCCATCGGCATAGGCCACGCCTACCTCGTGGCGGTTCGCGCCTACCAGGTCACCCTCCCGGTCGGTCTCCCAGGCCTGCGGCGTGTTGTAAGCACGCATTATGGTGTACGTCTGGTCAGTCAGGGTGCTGCCCGCCGTTTCCTGGACGGTGACCTGCGTGGCCGAATCGCGCGAGAGGATGTGAAAGACCGTCGCGCCGATCGTCAGCTTGTCGCCTTGCCCGACCGCGCCCACCGCTGTCGGCACGGGCAGGCTCGCCCCTCCGCCAAAGGTGACCGTGGTTGTGCCGGAAGTAATCGAGGCGGTGCCCGTGTTGTACAGGATCCCGCTGTTGGTGCCGATGGAGCGATAATTCGTTGGTACTCCGGCGGGTCCGCTCGGAATCAGAACGACACGTCCAGGATTGCCGTCGCCGCCGGCACCGTCAACAGCCGCGCCACCCGCGCCACCTTGACCGGCACTGAGCGCGTAGTCGCTGTCGCTGTTGTTGCCCGCGTTTACGCTCGAGCCCGCGATCAGGGTGTCTCCGAGACCGGAACCGCCGCCACCTCCGGCACCGCCATCATCGTCACCTTGTCCGCCGCCGCCGCCGTGTTGGCCCGCGCCGCCGCCGCCGCCGCCGTTGTTCCCGCCGTCTCCGCCCTGATTCAAGCTGCCGGCCGCGCCGGCTGAACCCGTGCAGCCGCTGCCGGAGCCGCCCGCGCCGCCCGCCGACTGCGTTCCGCCGCCTCCCGGGCCGCCGCAGCCGCCTCCGCTTGCGCCCGCGAGCCCGCTTGTTCCTCCGCCCGCACCACCGGCCGAGCCGACCTCGGAGCCCGCGTTACCGCCACCGCCGCCACCGCCGCCGCCGGCCGCAATGACAAGAAACGTAGAACTCCTTTTGACTGCTGCAAAGCCGCCGCCACCGCCGCCACCGGCCAATGCGGCAGTGGCACCGGCACCAGCTCCGCCGCCCGCCGTGGTAACCGCTCCTCCGCCTCCCCCACCACCGCCGCTGCCGCTCCCGCTCCTGACGCCGCCTGCGCCGCCGCCGCCGACAACAATGGTCAAGCTCTCACCGGGCGTTACGGAAATGACCGAGGACGCATATCCCCCTCCGCCTCCCGCACCCCCATTCCCAGCGTCTGCACCTCCGCCGGCGCCGCCCGCACCCCATGCCTTGACGGTAAGCGTCGTACAGTCTGTCGGAACGACGAACGTCGTTGAGGCTTGGGCCGTTGTATAAACCGTCGGTCCTGCAGTACATGCCGCTTTGGCCTCCTCGGCTCCCAAGAGCCCTCCGATGAAGAGGAAGCCAAAGGTCAAGGAAGCAAACGACGACGGGCCCCACCTTTCGCCGAACATCGCGGTGCGATCATGCGGCCGCTCCCGCGCGCGCGCGATCCCGCGCCCCAGTTGGCACAGCGCTTCCCTCAGGATGGTTCGTGCAGTAATCATCACTTGTTGAATGCTCGCCACCTTCCACACACCAATCTGCAAGAAACACGCCTGCGCGAGCCGGCGGTGGCATCGGGCCGACAGCCGGTTGGCCGCGTGAAATCCGTCACGCAGCCGCCGAAGTCTCTCGACGGGATCACAATGCCGCGGCCGGCGGGTCATCCGCACGCGTACTGCGGCGCGCTGGCCGTCGGGTCTTTGCACTTCGCTAGCGTCGCCTGCACCTGGCGCTCTAGGTACCCGCCGGACGCCGTGGCGTTGGGGCAGCTGCCGGCGGAGGGCTGATTGCACGCGGTGGCGACGACGAGGTAGGTGGCGACGTTGCGGTTGCCCTCCGTCGTGCTCGTTGCGCTGCAGGTGACCGTCACCGTGAACGGGGACAGCGAGCCGGATAGTGTCAACTGGGTCGGCGAAGCCGGACAGGTCGGGAGCGCCGGGGTGCCGATGGCATTGTTGGGATCGAGCACCTGAAACGCGCCCCATTCCACGCCTGCGCGTGCCGCCTGATACGCGCGCACGCCCTGCACGTCGAGCACCGAGCTCGATTGCTGGAGGCCGCTCACCGACAACATGAATGCGCCGAGCATCGCCAGCACCACTAGCAGGAATATCGCGGTGACGATGGTGAACCCGCGTTCCTTCAGTTTCCAGTTTCCAGTTTCCGGTTTCCAGTTGCGCGAGGGCCTTCGGCCTCGCTCGATATCCGACTCGAAACTCGCAACTCGAAACTCGAAACTGTTGTTAGGGAACATTGTTGACATGAACCTGCTGAAACAACCGTACCGTTTCACCACCCTCGGTGATCTCCAGATTCAGCGTTAGAATGCCCGTTCGGGCGGTAGCACCGCTTGCCGAATAGGTGAAGCTGCAACTGCTGATGTTGGTCGCCAGCAGGGCATTGCTGCCTCCGGCGGGGGGTGCCGGCTGCGGGTCGACAATGCCGTAATTCCAGTAGCGCCGCAGCACGCCGGCGCCGGCGGGAAGCGGGTCGCAGGCGTAGGTGACGGCATGCTCGACAACCTGGTACCGCTTTGCGGGCGACTGGAACGGAAACAGCTTCGCCGCTGACAGAGTGATCGTGGTCGCGGTATTGCTGGTGTAGGCGCCCCGATTGTCCCCGCTGTACGCGTTCGCCGTGGTCCCGGAGGGGCTCAGGTTGTAGATCACGATCGAATTTCCCGCGGCAAGCGCCGGCATCGTTCCGATGACATCGAACGAGGCGTCCGCGGCAACGAAGTCCAGAGCGTCACCCGCCCCGGCGCTGTCAGGTGCTGCGCGGTAGCGCCCGCCGCCGCTCGTCTGCAAGTACTCAAGGTAGGTCACATTGCCGGCCGTCGTGATCCGGATGCTGTTGGGAAGCGCGGTCCGCACGTCGCGCGTGATACGGCGCAGCGCCGTATCCGCGATGTCGCTCAGCTCGCCGCGCCGCGCCACATCCACATAGCTCTCCACCGGCCGGCGGATGAAGACCGCGACCACCGCCCCGATGATGCCGGTGATCACGATCACCATGATCATCTCCATCAGCGTGAAGCCTTTACTACCCTCCCCCTTGTCAAGGGGGAGGGATAGGGTGGGGGTTTGTGAGTCAGGGCGAGGCATTGGGGGCGTAGCGCGTGCGGTAGCCGTTCAATGTGACGGTGGTATTGCCCGGGCCGGTCACGTTCACGGTAATGAGCAGGCTTTGCGGTTTCCCGGTCGCGTCGTTGCCAATTCCGCCAAGCGTCTGGCCGGCGACGCTTACGGTGACCTGGTAGCCGTCGAGCCCGGGGATCAAGGCGCCATCAATGGTCCGGATGCCGGAGGGCACCGCGGTGTTCGAGTCGAAGCCGTGATAGTCGTTGACGTGGTCGAACGGATTGGAGAGGCTGTAGCGCGTCTCGCCTGTTTCGGGCCCGATGGCTTCCGCACAACCGGGCTTAACCGAAACGCCGGCCGCCGCCCAGTGATCATTCGAATGGCTCCAGGAAAAAGCAACGCTCGGACCCGCGCCGTCGCGGTGAGCCGTTGCAAGCTGGTAAGCGGTTGATCCAGAACCACCGGATAGGTCCGTATCCTCGACCGCCGGTGAGGCGACCGTGCTGGCGTCGATCGTCTCGCCGGACAAGCCTGCAAGGACCAGTTCACCCGACGCGGAGGGGACAGTGACATTCCCGTTGGCGGAATCCTGCTCATTGGTCCCGGGAGTGCCAAACGCGGCGGCGGTGTTCACCCCGGATAACGGGTAGACGACAGCGTTGCTGCCGTGACTTCCCAACAAAGCAGCACTGAACGTGACCCGGATCGTGAAGGTGCCCTGCGGCGGGTTGACCAGCCCAAAGACATAGATCCGGCCATCGTCATTGCCTGATTGCGTATTGAAAATGCTCGCCAAAGCCGCGCCCATGTCGGTCTGATTGGCGCCGCCCGGGTCAATGACAACCGACGTGACGGTCTCAAGATTGTTGTTGTTGTAGCCGACAAAGACGACAACCGCGTTCTGGCCGCTCAAATTGACGCCCGTGACATCGAGCGTGGAATTGCCGCCACCAGCCGACGCGGAGGCAATCGTGCCCATCACCACCGTCGCCCCGCCCGTATCATCCGCATCGCACACGGAGAACGGCTGGAGCTGCACCTCTTCCAGGAAGGCTTCGGCAATCGCGAGCGCCTGCTTATGGATCAGCGGATCGACGCTGCTGCGCGTGGTGATGTTCATCACGCCAAGAATGCCCGCCACCGCGGCGCTGACGATCACGATGAACACGACCAGCTCGACGAGCGAAAGCCCGCGCTCTCGCAGTTTCGAGTTTCCAGTTTCCAGTTTCCAGTCAAGCGGCGAGCGCAACTTCGCCTGTTCCTCCAACTCGGAACTCGAAACTCGGAACTCGAAACTGGATTCAGGGATGGACATAACCCGTCTCCGCCTCGACCACGATCTGGCGCGCGGGATCGCCGGCGATCGTGCTTGCGAGCGCGATCGTGACCTGCGCATTCGGGCTGGGACGCCCGCCGCCGTCAAAGCTGAAGCTCGCCGGTGTCAGCGTCACCCCGGAGGGCGCCGTCGTCGTGAGCGGGTTTCCGGTTAGAGGGTGAACCACCAGCGTGCCGCATCCGGATACCGTTCCCGCGCTGACAACGGTGGCGGTGACGCAGACGAAAACCGGCCTGCGCCACGCGATGGCGGTCTTCTGCGCATAACGCACCACCGCCTGCGCCTCGTCATAGAAGCCGCGCGAAGCGAACGCGTCACGTCCAACGAACCGTGGCCCGATGATCGCCGCCAGGAGACCTATGATGACCATGATCACGACCAACTCGACGATCGTGAAGCCTCGGCCCCACCCCGAGCTGATGGCACCGATTGCCTGGTTCCCGAATAACGTGGTCATAGCGTGCCCGAAAGAAAAAGGGGTGAACCGACTGCGGTTCACCCCCCGTGCCCGTCGGCAGGGACTAACCTGCCTCAAAGACTGATTGCTTCTAGCAGCCTCCCGTAACGGCCGTGATGGCGCCGGTCGCCGCGACGTACTCCGCCCGACACGTCGCGTTGCCGCCGGACGGTGTGAAAGTCGAGGTTGCGGCAAACACTGCCGTACTTCCCTGACATGTCCCGGACCCGACGTCCGTGCAGTCGCTCATCGCATTGCCGATTCCAGCCTGTGCACCTGTCGGGAAGCCGGTGGCGGCTGCCACGGTAACAGTGCCGCCGACCACGTCTACCGAGGTCACGCCGCTGCCGCCCTGAATCTGCCATTTCGCATTCACCAGACCGATTGCGCCGCGCAGCCCGCCCGCAATACCCTGCACGGCGGCAACTCGCGCCTCGGTCTGAAGATTGATGAACCGCGGCAGCGCGGTTGCGGCAAGGATGCCGAGAATCACGATCACCACCACCAGCTCGATCAGCGTAAAACCCTGTTGCTTAGTCATTGCAGTTCCCTCCGCTCCAAGTTAATCCGGCGAAAAGTCTACCCGCTCGATGCCGCCGCGGTCGTGATCGTCCTCACGCTGGCGCCGCCGCCTATCCGCATCCGGCGGCCGCCCGTCACCATGCTACAAACCTCCTACTTCCGCTCCCCCTCGCAACGTGACACTTTTCACGAACAAATAAGCGTATCTCTCTAGATACGCAAGCAAAACCGCCGCAAGTATACCCCTCTAACGGACTCTTGACCAGCCCCGGAATCGATTGCGCTACTTCTTGCCGAGCGCCGCCGACCCGAGGTCCCAGATCGGCAGGAACACGCCGAGCGCGAGGAGCAGCACCAGCACGCCGAGGCCCACGATCAGTATCGGCTCGATCTGCGCAGCGAGGTTCTTGAGGGAGTACTCGACGTCGCGCTGGTAGAGCTCCGCGATCTCGCTCATCATCGAGTCGAGCTCGCCGGTCTCCTCGCCCACCGTCAGCATTTGCAGCACCATCGGCGTGAAAATGCCGGCCGCCGCCGCGGTGCGCCGCAGCGATTCGCCGCGCTCCACGCCCTCGCGCATTCCCTCGATCCTGCGGCCCATGTGCGCGTTGTCCACCGTGCCCGCCACGATGGTGAGCGCCTGCACCGCCGGCACGCCGCTGCGGACCGCGAGCGCGAAGCTGCGCGCAAAGCGCGCGAGCGTCGCGTTGAGAATGATCGGGCCCGCAATCGGGATCTTCAGCTTGTACTCGTCCCAGACGAGCCGTCCCCGCCCGGTATTGATATAGAAGCGGAAGCCGAACGCCAGCACGACGAGGAAGGCAAGCAGCGCGGGCCAGTAGGCCACCGTGAAATTGGAGAAGGCGATCAGCCCCTTGGTAATCAGCGGCAGCTCGGCCTTGAAGCCCGCGTACACCTTGGCGAAAGTGGGGATCACGAACACGTTGATGATCATGATCGCGACCGCCATGGTGATGATGACGAACATGGGATAGCGGGTCGCCGAGCGCACCTGGTCGCGCATGAATTTCTCGAATTCCAGGTGATGGAACAGGCGCAGGAACACTTCCTGCAGCGTGCCGGTGAACTCGCCCACGCGCACCATGGCCACGTAGAACTCGTCGAACACCTTGGGATAGCGCGCAAGGCACGTGGACAGCTCGTGCCCGCTCTCGAGGCCTTCGCGCAACTCGCGCATCACGCGCGCAAGGGCCTGGTTCTCGCCGGATCCCTCGAGGCCCTTCAGCGCGCTCATCATCGGCACGCCCGCCTTGAGCAGGGTGTTCATCTGCCGGCTGAACAGCAGCACGTCGGTCGGGTTGAACTTCTTTTCGGTCAGCCGCTCGAGCAGCCCCGGCTGCGTCTCCCCCGACGCGGCCGCGGCAGCGGCCGTGATCTCGATCGGCGTGACGCCCTGGCTGACCAGCGCACCCGCGACGACGCTGCTGTTGGCGCCCTCGAGCTCGCCCTGCACCAACTGCCCGCGCTCGTCGCGCCCCGTGTAGGCGAATTGCGGCACGCCTTAAGTTTCCAGTTTCGAGTTTCGAGTTTCGAGTTGGTAGGCGAAGTGCCGCATGTCTCAGGTTTCCAGTTTCGAGTTTAGAGTTTAGAGTTCGAAATTCACGGTCAGCGCTTGAACCTCGTTCCCTTGATCCCGGACCTGCGGAGATAGCCCATCAAACCGTTGATCATCTTTGAAACCTCGTCGACATCTTTGATCAACTCGTCAAACTGATGCCGATCAATGTAACTCTGGTCATGGGCCACATAGAGTTGCGCCCGCATTTCGCCGGCCGACCCTTTGGCAATCGCAAGAAATTGCACAAACTCTCCGGTGCCTCCTCGTTCAAAACCCTCGGCAATATTGGACATGACGGAGACTGCGGCGCGCCGAATCTGGTCACGCAATCCAAAATCTCTCGCCAACCGACCATCATTCGTGATCGAGTAAATACGGTTACAGAGCGCCCTAGCCTTCTGCCAAGCCTGGATTTCTTCTACTTGCTTGAAGGTAGCCATTCCGCCAACTCGAAACTGGAAACTCGCAACTCGAAACTCGAAACTCGAAACTAGTCTTAGTCCTCAAGCTGGTGGCTGATGCGCATCGCCTCGTCCACCGTGGTCCTGCCGGACGCCGCCAGGATCGCGGCGTGGCGGCGCAAGGTGTTGCCGGCCATCTGCTCGCGCGCCGCGTTGATGAACGCCTGGACGTCGTCGGAGTTTGCCGCCGCCACCACCGGGTTGGTCATTTCCAGCATCTCGTAGACGCCGGTGCGTCCGGAGAAGCCGGTGCCATTGCAGTGGGAGCAGCCGCTGCCGCTCACGTAGCGGTGGCGGTCCACCGCATCGCCGAACTCGAGGCGCAGCCACTCGCGCTCGTTCGGAGCCAGCTTGTGCTCCTTCGCGCAGCTTGCGCACACGACGCTCACCAGGCGCTGCGCGAGCACCAGCTGCAGCGAGAGCGCCACCATGTAGCGCGGCGCGCCCATGTCGATCAGCCGCACCGGCGTCGAGACAGCGTCGTTGGTATGCAGGGTGGAGAACACCATGTGGCCGGTCATCGCCGCGCGCATGCCGGTCTCGACCGTCGCCTTGTCGCGCATTTCCCCTATCAGGATCACGTCCGGGTCCTGGCGCAGGGCGGAACGCAGCACGCGCTCGAAGCCGAGATCGATTTTCTCGTTCACCTGCACCTGGTTGATGCCGGGCAGCCGGTATTCGACCGGGTCCTCGACGGTGATGATCTTCCTCTCGGGGGTATTCAACTCGGATAACGCGGCGTAGAGCGTCGTCGTCTTCCCGCTGCCCGTGGGGCCGGTCACGAGCACCATGCCGCTCGTGCGATTAATCACCGTGCGCATCCGTTCCACCATTTCCGCCGGCATGCCGATCCTGTCGATGCCGAGCACGCCGGTCGACTGGTTCAGGAGCCGCATCACAGATGACTCGCCATACTGCGTGGGCATGGTCGAGAGCCTTACGTCGATCTGGGTATTGCGCACTCTCACCCCGAAGCGCCCGTCCTGCGGCAGCCGCTTCTCCGAGATGTCGAGGCTGGACATGAGCTTCAAGCGCAGCGCCAGGGCGGCGGCGATCTTCGGATCGGCCTGCGTCTGCAGGTGCATCACGCCGTCGATGCGGAAGCGGATCTGCAGTTTCTTCTCCTGCGGCTCGATGTGGATGTCGGACGCCCGCTGCTGCACCGCGTCCTCGAACACCGTCTGCAGGAGCTTCACCACCGGCGCTTCTTCCAGCCCCGGCGTCACTGCCAGCGTGCCGAAATCCACCACGTTGGTTTCACCCAGCTCGGCCCCAAGCTCCTGCGCGAGCCCCGCGATCTGCTCGGTCCGGCGGTAGATGCGATCCAGGGCGCGCACCACCTCCGCTCCCGCGACCACGGCGATCTCGACGTTGCGCTTCAGTATCCGCACGATCTCGTCGTATGCCGTGAGATCGGTGGGGTCGGCCATGCCGACCTGGCAGGCCGCGCCGGTGTCCTCGAGCACCAGCGCGCGGAAGCGCCGTGCCGCCGACTCCGGCAGCTTGAGCACGACCTCGCGCTTGATGTTGAATCGCCTGAGGTCGACGTACGAAAGGTTGAGCTGGCGGGCGAGGGCTTCCGCGAGCTGCTCCTCGGTGATGATCCCCTTGTCGGTCAGGACGCGCCCCAGCCGGCGTCCGAGCTGCTTCTGCTCCTGGAGCGCGCTCTTCAGCTGCTCCTCGGTCAGCAGCTTCTGCTGGATGAGTATCTGCCCGAGACGGAGCTTCTCAGCCCGGGCCGTCCGCCGCTCTGACTGTTCAGGTTGCAACGCCATCATTGAGCTCCATGCCCTTGATCTATAACCCTATCTTGTTTTGCTGCCATCGGCAACCCAAGCCGGCTCGGCCGCGCGAAGGAACGTGGCGACAAACGGCTCCTCGCGGCGGAGGAACACTAGTACTCGCTCTTTTGCTCGCGCGCGAGAAGCTCCTGCACCGCCGCGCGCGCCTGCCGCGGATCGTCGAGCACCCGGCAGACCGCGCGCGTGATCGGCATATCGACCTTCAAGCCATCCGCCAGCCGCGCGACTGCCCTTGCCGTGTATACCCCTTCCGCGGCGTGGCCCAGTTGGGCAAGCGCCGCGGCGAGCGGCGTGCCGCGCGCGAGCGCGAGCCCGACCCGCCGGTTGCGCGAAAGATCGCCTGTGCAGGTGAGGATCAGGTCGCCCGCTCCCGCGAGCCCCATGAAGGTCTCGGGCCGCCCGCCGAGCGCGACCCCGAGGCGAGTCATCTCGGCGAGACCGCGCGTGATCAACGCGGCACGGGCGGAGAGCCCGAGCCCGAGCCCGTCGCTCACGCCTGCGGCAATCGCCATCACGTTCTTCACCGCGCCCGCCACCTCGACGCCCGTCACGTCCTCGCTCAGGTAGACACGCAGCGCCGGGCCATGCAGGGCGGGCGCCGCGGCGTGCGCGAAGTCGCTGTTGGACGAAGCGAGCGTCAATGCAGCCGGGAGCCCGCGTGCCACCTCTTCGGCGAAGCTCGGGCCGGAGAGCACCGCACGCGGCACCGAAGCCGCAAGCTCCTCGGCGCAGACCTGGTGCGGCAGCTTGGCCTGCTCGCTCTCGAAGCCCTTGCACAGCCAGATGATCGGAGCGCTGCGCCCGGCCGCCTTCATCCGCCTGAGCGTTTCGCGCAAGCCATTGGTCGTCACCGCCGCCAGTGCAAGCTCGGCGCCGTCGAGGGCGCGGGAGAGATCGTCCTCCAGCACGAGCGGGGGGGGCAGGCTGATGCCGGGGAGATAGCGCGAATTACTGCGGCCCGCGCGCAGCGCCGCCACGAGGGCCGCGTCGCGCGCCCATAGGCGTACCTCGTGACGCGCGCACAGATTGACGCTGATCGACGTGCCCCAGGCGCCCGCGCCGAGTACTGCGATTCTCATCTAAGGGATGGGGGATGAAGGATCAGGCGCCCCACACTTGGGAGATGCGGATGAAGCCCGACGGGCCGTCGCGGTGCCGGACCTTCAACCAGCCGCCGCCCGCCACCTCCAGCAGCTCGAGCAGCACGTTCTGCTCCGCCTGGAACGCAACCGGTGCGTTGTCGTCGGCCGCCTCGCGCACCTGAACGAGCGGCTGTCTCACCAGGACGGTGCGCCTGTCGGAGAGCAGCTTGCTCTCGATCCATGTCATCTCGCCGCTGGCATCGCGCACCTTGCTCCAGCCTTCCACCACGACCACGACTTCGAACGGATAGCCGTGGCTCACCACGTAGAGCTTCTTCGCCTTTGCCGAGGGCGCGTCGTAGAGCACCGCGGCATTCTCCGCCACCGACCGGAAATCCGCGGCGCCCGCGTGAAATGTCCCGAACAGCACGAATACGAGCAGAAGGGAGACGGCCTGCACCGCCGCGCGCGCGTTGCACGAAAGATTCAATGCTGGCGTTCGCACACGAGTCACCCGTCACGATTCGCCATCAAGTGGCGGGCGGCGTTTCGGCCGGCCGCTGTTGCTGTTGTTGCTGCCGCTGCTGCTGGTAGAGCGCGTCGAAGCTCAGGTGATTCAGCCAGAACGGCGGGAAGCCGCCGCGGGCCACCGTGCTCGAGATGCTCTCCCGCAGGTACGGGAACAGGATGTTGCCGCAGGTGACGCCGAGCACCGCATCGAGCTCCTGCTGCGGAACGTTGCGGATCTGGAACATCCCGGCCTGCGCCACTTCCACCAGGAACGCGGTCTTGTCCTTCAGCTTCGCGGTCACGGTGGCGGTCAGCACCACTTCGTAGAGCCCGGCGTCGAGCACCCGCGTCTCGTTGTGGAGGTTGATGTCGAATTTGGGCGGCTCGCGCTCGGCGAAGACCTGGGGCGCGTTCGGAATCTCGAGTGACAGACCCTTGAGGTAGATCCGCTCGATGTTGAAGAAGGGTTGCTGCTCGCTCATCGTAACGGTCCGATCAGGTTTGACCGGGCTCGCCGCGCAGCATGCCGTCCAGCCGGCCCGCGTGGTCGAGCGCAGCCAGTTCCTCGAAGCCGCCGACGTGCGTCTGCCCGATGTAGATTTGGGGCACTGTGCGCCGCCCCGTTTTCTCCATCATCTCGACCCGCCGCTCCGGCTCCAGGTCCACGCGGATCTTGTCGATCGCCGCCACCCCCTTGGAACGCAGCAGCCGCTCGGCCATCTGGCAGAACGGACAGACCCCGGTGCTGTACATGGTCACCTTCTGGGACATTCAGCTTTTCTCGAGCGGCAGATTCGCCTGCTGCCACGCCGCGATCCCGCCGCGCAGCGCGAACGCCTCGGCGAACCCCTTCTTGCGCAGCATCGCGCTCAGCGACGGCGCCCGCGACCCGGTGCGGCAGCTGACGATGATCGGGCGCGTCCGGTACTTCTCGATTTCCTTCAGGCGCTCGGCGAGCTGCGCCTCGGGGACGTGCTTGGCGCTGGCGATGTGCCCGGCGGCGTAGTCGCCGGTGTCCCGCACGTCGAGCACCAGTGCGTCGCGGCGGTTGATGAGCTGCACCGCCTCACTCGCGCCGACCTCGTGCGACATCCGGAACGGCCGCGAGACGAGCGGCCACAGCAGCATCGCGCCCGAGGCGAGCGCCAGCCCGAACAGCAGCATGTTGAACGGGCTTTTCTGGAGAAATACCAGGAACTGCTCCAACGTGAATCCTCTGGTGTTTGGGCGCGTCACCTCGCGTTCTGCGACGCGCGCCCTTCCGCGATTTTTGAAGTCGCCAATTTTAGCAGAGGCGTCATCTCGGCGGGGTAGCGTCGCGCGAGACTCTCGAGCTCGGCAACGACCGCCGCGCGCTCGGAGGGATAGGCTCGCAGCGATCGTTCGAGCTGCTCGCGCGCGGCAGCGGCGTCCCCCGCCAGCGCCAGCAGTAGCGCCTGGCGAAAGACCAACACTTCAACTGGCACAAAACGTATAACGCGTGTGACGAGCGCCAGCTTGTCCCCCAGTTGCTCCTGGTCCACGCTGACACCGTAGGCGATCGCCAGCTCGACGTATGGCCTCAGCAGCGGCTCTTCGTGCACTCCCATCAACGCCTGGGCGAACGCTTCGTCGCTGGACGATTGCGGCGCCCGCGGCCCCGCGCTGAACACCAGTCGCTCGAAATCGCGATACGCCGGAATCACCGCAGCGAGGTTCACGCAGCCCACAAGCACCACCAGCGCCACCGCCGCTCGCGCCGCGCCAGGGGAGCGCACGGCAAGGGAGCGTTGCGCTCCGAGCCCTAGGAGCAGCGCCGCAGGGCCGAGGAAATAGGCATACCACAGGGGGAACTCGAGCAGGCTGTGGATGCCGATGACCGCGAGCAGCGAAAGCAACCACCACCATGCGGCATTGAAATTCACGCGCCTCAACCCCCAGAGCCAGGCAAGCACGGGACCGACGATGACAAGCGTGCCGGCGACCCCGGTTTCCGCCATGAGCTGGAGCACGATGTTGTGCGAGTGATTGAACAACCCGCCCGCCAACGGCGCATCGTTCGCAGCCTGGTACAGAAAATGGTGCCACGTGAATTGCCCGAAACCGGCACCGAGGACCGGGGACGCGAGAAACATCTGCCACGCCTCGCCCCATTTCTCCAGGCGCGGGCCAACGCCCCCCGCCACTTTGAACAGCCGCTCGGCAGAGGTGATTGTTGCCGGGCCTTCCGGTGGCGCCAGGAACGGCAATGACACCAGCAGCTCGGCGGCGATGAAACCGGGCAGGAGCCAACAGGCGAAGAAGGCAAGCCTGCGGCTGGTGCCGTCGCGCCGGAGGCGGTGCAGCACCAGAGCGAGCGCTATCAATGTGACGAGATAGAGCCAGGGGCTACGCGAGCCGGCCAGCGCCAGCACGACCAGGTAGACCACCGCGCAAGCTGATGCAATCACGCCCGTGAGATTCCCTCGGCCGTAGAGATAGGCCACGGACGCGAGCGACAGCGTCATAGACGCGGCGTAGTGATTGGGCTGCCCGAGATTGCCGTAGACCGCCGTCCCCGCCTTTTGGGCGACCAGAAAATCGAACGGAGTCGAGAAGTGGTAGTGCTGCACGAGGCCGATCAGCGCGTGAACGAGCCCCCCCACCAGCAGAAACCAAGCGAGCGTTCCCGCAATCGAGTCAAGCGCCAGCCGGCGTCCCAGCACGTGCCCGAGCACGGCCATAAGCGCTGCCCACAGCAGGTAGAGTCCCGCCGTGTACGCCTGCTCCGCATACGGCACCCGGTCGAGCGCGACTTGCAGCGCCAGCAGTACGGCGAGCCCGAGCGGAGCGAGCGCGATGATCGGCACCGCCGCATCGCGCCACGCGTTCCGGCTGAGCAGCGGAGCCGCGGCGGCGAGGCCGAGCGCGAACGCCAGCCACTCGCTATAGAAGCTCGTGATCGGGAACCGGTGATAGGGCTGCAGGAACGGCAAAGTCCACGCCAGCCCGGTGAGCAGCACGGCTGCGCGCAGAAAGTTGGGCCGGTCGGAATGGTCTAAAATCGCCATTCAGAAAACTGCGCGTCCGCACGCCTGCGCCATCATGAAAGTCACCCCGGTCCTGCTGATCATACTCGACGGCTTCGGTCATCGCGAGGAATGCGAGCACAACGCCATTTGCCAGGCGCGCAAGCCGCACTGGGACGTCCTGTGGCGCACGTGCCCTCACACGACCCTCGACGCGTCGGAGAAATGGGTAGGCTTGCCCAAGAACCAGATGGGCAATTCCGAGGTCGGGCACATGAACATCGGCGCCGGGCGCGTCGTCTACCAGGACTACACCCGGATCGAGAACGCAATCGAGACCGGCGAGTTTTCCCGCAACCCGGTGCTGGTGAAGGCGCTCGAGACCGCGCGCGGCGCCGGCCGCTCGCTGCACCTGCTGGGCCTGCTTTCTCCCGGCGGCGTGCACAGCCACGAGTCACAGATCCATGCCGCGCTCGGGATGGCCGCGCGCGCCGGCGTGAAGGAAATCCGCGTGCACGCGTTTCTCGACGGGCGCGACACCCCGCCGCGAAGCGCCGAAGCGTCGCTCGTCGCGCTCGAGCGGCTGTGCGCGGAGCTCAAGGCCGGGCGCATCGCCTCGATCTGCGGCCGCTATTACGCGATGGACCGCGACAGCCGGTGGGAGCGCGTGCGGCCGGCCTACGACCTCCTCACCCAGGGAAAGGCGGCGCAGCGCGCGGGAACCGCCGTCGAGGGCCTGCGCGCAGCCTACGCGCGCGGGGAATCCGACGAATTCGTCCACGCCACCGCGATCGGCGCCGTGGCCGCGCGGATGGAGGACGGGGATGCGGTCGTGTTCATGAATTTCCGGGCCGACCGCGCCCGCCAGCTGACGCGCGCGCTGACCGATCCCGGCTTCAGCGGCTTCGTGCGCGAGCGCGTTCCACGGCTAGGCACCTTCTGCACGCTCACGAGCTACGGCGAGGACTACTCTCACGTCCCGGCGGCGTTTCCGCCGCAGAGCGTCGCCAACGGGTTCGGGGAGTACATCGCGGCGCGGGGCTTGAAGCAGTTGCGCATCGCCGAGACCGAGAAATACGCGCACGTCACGTATTTCTTCAACGGCGGCGTGGAGGCGCCGTATCCGGGCGAGGAGCGCATCCTCGTCCCCTCGCCCAAGGTCGCGACCTACGATCTCAAGCCCGAGATGAGCGCGCACGAGGTCACCGACCGGCTGGTGGACGCCATCCGCAGCCGGCAATACGGCGCCATCATCTGCAACTTCGCCAACGGCGACATGGTCGGCCACACCGGCAATCTCGCCGCGACGATTCGCGCCATCGAGGTGCTCGATGAATGCATCGGGCGGGCGGTCGCCGCGATGCGCGAAGCCGGCGGCGAGGTGCTCATCACGTCGGACCACGGCAACGCCGAGACCATGCTCGACGCCGCGACCCGGCAGGCGCACACGGCGCACACCCTGAACCTCGTGCCCCTGCTCTACGTCGGCGGGCGGGCGAAGATCGCCGCGCGCGGCGCGCTGCAGGACGTCGCCCCGACGCTGCTCACGATGATGGGCCTGCCGCAACCGCCGCAGATGACCGGGAAATCCCTCATCGCCTTCACGTGAACGCGCATACCGCGAGCGCTCTTTTCCTGCTGCTCCTGCTGGCGAGCCCGGCCGCGGAGCCGGCCGCCGCCGGCGCCAAGGAGAAGGAAAAGGAGCTGCGCGAGCTGCGCGGACGCATCGACGCGCTTCAGAAGCGGCTCGCCGCGGCCGAAGAAACGAAGAGCGAGGCGGCCGACGCGCTGCGCGAGTCGGAGCGCGCAATCTCGGAAGCAAACCGCGCGCTGCGCGAGCTGGGGGGCGAGGCGCGTCAACACCAGAAGCGGCTTGCCGAATTGAATGCCGAGTCACGCCAGCGCGAGAAGGCGCTGAAGGCGCAACAGGCAATGCTGGCGGATCTCATCTACCGGCATTACCTCGGCGGCCAGGCCGAGCCGCTGAGGCTCCTTCTCAACCGCGAGGATCCCGGCCAGATCAGCCGCCGCCTCCACTACTTTGGCTACATCTCCCGGGCGCGCGCCGAGCTCATCGCCGAGCTGCGGGCGGGCCTCGCACGGCTGCGCGAGCTCGCGCGGGAAGCGGAGCAGAAAGCCGCCGAACTCTCCGCCGTGACTGCCGAGCAGCGGGCGCAGCGCGCCCGCCTCGAGCGCGAAAAGCGCGCGCGCAACCAGGTGCTCGCGAAGATTTCGCGCGACATCGAGCTTCAGCGGCGCGAGATCGGCACGTTGAAGCGCAACGAGACGCGGCTCGCCCGGCTGGTCGCAAGCCTGGCAAAGCTGATGGCGCGCTCCAAGCCCGCGCCGCGGCTGCGCGGCGAGCGTGCCCCGCCGGTTTCGCTCGACAGTGCCTTTGGCCGGCTCAAGGGCCGGCTGAGCCCGCCGGTCCGCGGGGAACTTGCGAACCGCTTCGGCAGTCCACGTTCAGATGGCGGAGTGCTCTGGAAGGGACTGTTCATCGCGGCCCGCGCGGGCGAGGAAGTGCGGGCGGTCGCGGACGGCCGCGTGGTGTTCGCCGACTGGCTGCGCGGGTTCGGCAACCTGCTGATCATCGACCACGGCGACGCGTTCATGAGCCTCTACGGCAACAATGAGGCGCTTTTCAAGCGGGTGGGTGACATAATTCACGGCGGCGAGGCCGTTGCGGCGGTGGGCAACAGCGGCGGCAACGCCGATTCAGGTCTATACTTCGAACTCCGGCACCAGGGCAAGCCGCTGGATCCCCTGGACTGGGTCAACATCAAGTAATTCTCGGGAGCAGGCAATGCGCAACAAGCTGCATCAAATCGGACTCCTGGCGATCGGCGCGCTGATCGGCGTCGCCATCAGCCTCAATTTCTCCGCGGTGGCGCAGAAGGCGGCGACCGCGCCGCTGCCGATCGAGGAGCTGCGCGCGTTCACCGAGGTCTTCGGACGGGTGAAGAGCGACTACGTCGAGGCGGTGGACGACAAGAAGCTGATCACGGAAGCCATCAACGGCATGCTGACCGGCCTCGACCCGCATTCCGCCTACCTCGATCAGGAGGCGTTCCGCGAGCTGCAGGTCGGCACCCAGGGCGAGTTCGGCGGCCTCGGCATCGAGGTCGGCATGGAGGACGGCTTCGTCAAGGTGGTGGCGCCGATCGACGACACGCCCGCCGCGCGCGCCGGCCTCAAGCCCGGCGATCTCATCATCAAGCTCGACGACACCTCGGTGAAGGGGATGACGCTGAACGAGGCGGTCAAGCGCATGCGCGGGCGGCCCAACACCCCGATCACGCTCACGCTCGTGCGCAAGGGCGAAGCCAAGCCGCTGGTGGTGACGCTGACACGCGCCGTGATCAAGATCCAGAGCGTCAAGTCGAAGCTGCTCGAGCCCGGCTACGCGTACTTCCGCGTGACGCAGTTCCAGGAGCAGACCGGGGAGAACCTCGCGCGCTCGATCGAGCGGCTGTTCAAGGAAAACCAGGGGGCGATGAAGGGCATCGTGCTCGACCTGCGCAACGATCCCGGGGGCCTGCTCAACGGGGCGGTGGCGGTATCCGCGGCCTTCCTGCCGGCCGGCTCGCTGGTGGTGTACACCGACGGCCGCACCGAGGACTCCAAGATGAAGTTGAACGCTCGCCCCGAAGACTATCTGCGCGGCCGCATGAAGGAGGACTTCAACCGGAGATTGCCGGAGGACGTGAAGACCGTGCCGATGGTGGTGCTGGTGAACGGCGGGTCCGCCTCCGCCTCCGAGATCGTCGCCGGCGCGCTGCAGGACCACAAGCGCGCAGTCATCATGGGGCAGCCGACCTTCGGCAAGGGCTCGGTGCAGACCATACTGCCGCTCGGCAACAACACCGCGATCAAGCTCACCACGGCGCGCTACTACACGCCGAACGGACGCTCGATCCAGGCCAAGGGCATCCTGCCCGACATCCCGCTCGACGACGGGGCGGGCGAGCGTGCCGCGACCTTGAAGCTGCGCGAGGCCGACCTCACCAAGCACCTGACCGACAACGGCAAGGACGCGAGGGACGAGGAGCGCGAGAAAGCAGCGGCCGCGGCGGCACAGCAATTCAAATTCACGCCGGCGCCGCGCCCGAAGGATCTCGACGAGAAGCTGACGCGGCCCGAGCCCGGCGAGGTCGTCTCCGAGCACGATTACGAGCTCAACCAGGCGATCGCCTTCCTGAAGAGCCGCGGCGGCGAGGTCAAGGTCGCGAACTGAACCGGCGCCCGGCCGCAGGCAACGCCCGGCGCCCGCCGGGCGTTTTGTTTTACACTGAGCCGTGAACGACGAACAGCTGCTGCGCTACAGCCGCCACATTCTGCTGCCGGAGATCGGCATCGAAGGCCAGCAGAAGCTGCTCGCCGCGCGCGCGCTGGTGATCGGAGCGGGAGGGCTCGGCTCGCCGGTTGCGCTCTACCTCGCCTCGGCGGGTGTCGGCGCCATCACCCTCTGCGACAACGAGGAGGTCGACCTCACCAACCTGCAGCGCCAGATCGTGCACCGCATGGAATCGGTGGGGAGGAAGAAGGTGGATTCGGCGCGCGACACGCTCGCGGCGATCAATCCCGGCGTCGCGGTCGCGGCGCTTGCGGAGCGGGTGGACGGCAAGCGCCTCGAGACGCTCGCGGCACAGCATGACCTCGTGATCGACGGCAGCGACAATTTCGCCACCCGCCATGCCGTGAACCGGGCGTGCGTGAAGCTGCGCAAGCCGCTGGTGTCGGGCGCGGCGGTGCGGTTTGACGGCCAGGTTGCCGTGTTCGACCTGCGGCTGCCGGATTCCGCGTGCTATGCCTGTCTGTTTCCGGAGTCGGGCGAGTCCGAGGACGTGCGCTGCGCGGTCATGGGCGTGTTCGCTCCCCTCACCGGCATCGTCGGTTCGATCCAGGCAGCGGAGGCCTTGAAGCTCCTCGCCGGCGCCGGGGAAACCCTCAGCGGGCGGCTGCTGCTGCTCGATGCGCTCGCGATGCAGGTCCGCACCATCAGGCTCCGGAAAGACCCGGCCTGCCCGGTCTGCGGCAGCGCGTAGTCAGGTCCGGTCGATCGTAGGCGCGCCGCCGCCCGGCGTGGCCACGGCACCCGGCGCGGCGGGGGCGGCGGGCGCAATCGGCCGCCCGGCGAGCAGCGCTTCGAGATCGCGCAGGACCTGCGCGAGGTCGGGCGGGTTGCGTCCCTGGTGCGAGAGGAGCACGCGGGCGGGGAAATCCATCAACGTTGGCACGTGGCCGGTGTTGCGGATCTTCGCCGCCGTCGTCAGGACCGGGGCGAGGTGCGTCAACTTGTAGCCCGCCTTCTGGCTCTCGATGGCGTCGATTACCGCCTGCTGCGCGCGGGCGATGCCGATCAGCAGTTCCGCGAGTTGTTGGGTCGTCACGTTCGCCATCGTTCACCTCTCCGAAAATGCGCGGCGCTCCGCCGTCCGCTTCATGCCAGCACGCCCTCCATCAGCTGGCGCCACTGCTTCGCCCACAGCTCGACGGGGTCGCGCTTGAAGCCGCTGCGGGCGAACTGGTGCCAGCGTCCGACGACGAAGCTCATCATCAGGTTCGCCTGGGCGGCGATGTCCACCTCCTGCGCGATCTCCTGCTGGCTCACGCCGAAACGCAGCGCCTGCTTGAGCGCCGCCTCCAGCCGGTCGTGCAGCTGGCTGATGCGCGTTTGCAGCCGCTCGTCCTCGTTCACCAGCGCATCGCCCACCAGCACGCGCGTCATGCCGCGGTTCTTCTGCGCGAAAGCGAGCATGATGCCGAGCATCGCCTCGAGCTGGCGCACGCCGCTCTTCTCCTCGCCGGTAATCTTGTTGATGAGCGCGAACAGGGTCTGCTCGATGAATTCGATCAGGCCGTCGAACATCTCGGCCTTGCCCCTGAAGTGGCGGTAGAGCGCGGCCTCCGACACCTTCAGGCGCGCGGCGAGCGCCGCGGTCGTCACTTTCTCGCCGGCGGGATTCTCCAGCATCTCCGCCAGCGTCTGCAGGATCTGGTCTTTGCGATCCCCGGTCTTTTCCGCCATGTGCGGCCTCGCCCCTATTGTAGATACGCCAGCATGCGGGGCAACTGCAGCAGGTTCGCGATTTTCACGTCAATGTGGCCCGGCGCCCGCTCCGCCCGCGTCACCCAGACCGTTTTCATGCCGAGCCGGCCGGCGGCGCGCAGGTTTTCGAGCGAGTCCTCCACCATGATACAGCGTTGGGGCCTGAGGTGGTTGGCGCGGCACAGGCGAAGAAACCCCTGGCTGTCCGGTTTGGGCCGGAAGCGCGCGCGCTCGATCGAGAACACGTCGTCGAAGAGGTCGGCGATCGCGAGCGCCCTCAACACCGCGCGTGCGTAGTGCACCGGCGCATTGGAGAACACGTACTTGCGGCCGGGCAGGCGCCTCAGGGTGACGCGCAACTGGGGCTCGTGCACCAGCATGCGATCGAGATCTGAAAACTGGTGGGTGTGCCAGAGGAAGTGCCGGGGATCGGTCGCGTGGTGGCGCATGAGCCCGAGCAGCGTCGCCCCGTAGCGCTTCCAGTAGCGGTGCCGCAGCTCGCCCGCCGCTCGCTCGTCCAGGCCCAGGTGCGCCTGGAGATACTCGGTCATGGAGCGGTTGATGTGCGGAAAAATGTGGGGCCGCGCATTGTGCAGGGTGTTGTCCAGGTCGAAGATCCAGGCGCGCCGCCACATATATGTTTCGGGTTTCGGGTTTCGAGTTTCGAGTTTCGGGTTCAGGGCTCTCAGTTCCGGACCTTGAACCTTGAACTCGGAACTGGAAACTGGAAACCAGGCGGCGCTCAACGCCGCCGGATGAGCGTGCCGACGCCTTCATCGGTGAGCACCTCGAGCAGCAACGCGTGCTCGACGCGGCCGTCGATGATGTGGCAGGTGTTGACTCCGTTCTTCACCGCGTCGAGCGCCGAGCTGATCTTGGGCAGCATGCCGCCGGAGATGGTGCCGTCGGCGAACAGCTCGTCGATCTTCTTCGCGGAGAGGCCGGTAAGGAGATTGCCGTTCTTGTCGAGCACGCCCGGCGTGTTGGTGAGCACGATCAGCTTCTCCGCCTTCAGGATCTCGGCCATCTTGCCCGCGACGAGGTCGGAGTTGATGTTGTAGGTCTCGCCCTTCTTGCCTACGCCCATCGGCGCGATCACCGGAATGAAGTCGTGGGTGTGCAGGCGGTGCACGATCTCCGGGTCGATGCTCTCGACTTCGCCCACCTGGCCGATGTCGATCAGCTCGTCCGAGTCGCCTTCGCCGCGCACCAGCATCTTCTTCGCGCGGATCAGGCCCCCGTCCGTGCCGGTCAGGCCGACGGCGCGCCCGCCGTGCTGGTTGATGAGGTTGACGATCTCCTTGTTCACCTGGCCGCCCAGCACCATCTCGACGACATCCATGGTCTGGGCGTCCGTCACCCGCATGCCCTGGACGAATTCGCCCTTTCTGCCGAGCTGCTTCAGCAGGTCGTCGATCTGCGGGCCGCCGCCGTGCACCACCACCGGATTCATGCCGACGAGCTTCAACAGCACGACGTCGCGCGCGAAGCTCTTCTTCAGCTTCTCGTCGGTCATCGCGTTGCCGCCGTACTTGATGACGATGGTCTTGCCGTGAAAGCGCTGGATATAGGGCAGCGCCTCGGCGAGGATCTTCGCTCTGTCGGCGGCGGTGGTGCCGGTGAGTGCCATGATGAGGCGGGAGTCCCGTAGGTCGCCGGCTATTCTACGGGAAAAAAAGCGCGCGTTGAGCGGCGGAGCGTGCTCCGTCCGCTCGAACGCGCGGAGTTAAACCGGCGGCGCGAGCCGTCCGGATTTAACGTTTACTGGATGGTGATCCGCTTCGCCTGCGCCGCGGCCTTCTTCGGCAGCGTCAGCTCCAGCACGCCGTCCACGTACTTGGCGCCGGTTCCGGCTTCCTCGACCGCCTGGCCGAGGGTGAACGCGCGATACAGCTTGCCGTAGTAGCGCTCGGAGCGCAGCACGCGGTCGCCATTTTTCACGTCCTTCTCGTGCTTCACTTCCGCTGTGATCGCCACCGTGTCACCGTCGATGGTGACATTGATGTCTTCCTTCTTCACACCGGGGATCTCAGCGCGCAGCGTGTACGCCTTCTCGTTTTCGGACACGTCCACGCGGAACTGCGCGGCGCCGGCCGGTGCGTCATAGTTGACCGGGCGCACGAAGAAACCGCGGAACAGGTCGTCGAACGCCTCGTCGAACGGACTGTAGCGGGTGATGTTTGCCATTTCGGGTCTCCAGGTTCAATTAGGCGCTCGATGCGCCGACACCCGAAATATGGGAGCCTGCCCGGGGATTTCAAGACCGCCGGGCACCCGCACCCCCTTTGATATAATCGCCGCCGCATGCGTGCGATACCGCTTGTCCTGCTGTCGGTCCTCTCCCCCGTCCTTCACGCCCAGCACGAGCCCCCCGCGACTCCGGCCGCGCCCGCGATCGCGGCGAAGGCCTACCTGCTCCTCGATTTCAACAGCGGCCAGACGCTGGCCGCCCACAATGCGCGGGAACGGGTGGAGCCGGCTTCGCTCACCAAGCTGATGACGGCCTATCTCACGTTTGCCGCGCTCGATCAGAAGCGGATCCGATTCGACCAGGTGGTGCCGGTGTCCGTGTACGCTTGGCGCACCGAAGGCTCGCGCATGTTCATCGAGCCGCGCAAGCCGGTCACCGTCGAGGAGCTGATTCAGGGCGTGGTCGTGCAGTCCGGCAACGATGCGTCCATCGCGCTGGCGGAGGCGATTGCCGGCAGCGAGGACGCATTCGTGACGATGATGAACCGCGAGGCGCAGCGGCTGGGGCTGAACGACACGCACTTCGTCAATGCGACCGGGCTGCCGCACCCGCAGCATTATTCCAGCGGGCGCGACCTCGCCAAGCTTGCCGCGGCCGTCATCCGCGATTTCCCGGGGCGCTATCCCCTCTATTCGCGCCGGGAGTACCGCTACAACAATATCACGCAGTCGAACCGGAACCGCCTGCTGTGGGTCGATCCGACGGTGGACGGCATGAAGACCGGCTACACCGAGAACGCCGGCTACTGCATGGTGACCTCGGGCAAGCGCGGCGAGAGGCGCCTCGTTTCGGTCGTGCTGGGCGCGGCAAGCGAGGCCGCGCGCGCGATCGAGAGCCAGAAGCTGCTCAATCACGGCTTCCGGTCCTACGACGGCGTCCGCCTCTATCCCGGCAGGCAGCCAGTGGTGACGCTCGAGGTGTTCAAAGGCACGTCGAGCAAGGTGGGCGCGGGCTTTCTCGCCGACCTCCATCTCGCCGTGCCGCGGGGCCAGAGCGAGAAACTGAAAGCGCGCGTCGAGAGCGTGCAGCCGCTGTTCGCCCCGATCCAGGCCGGACAGCGCATCGGCACGCTCAAGCTGACGCTCGACGACCGGCCCTATCGCGAGGTCCCCGTGGTGGCGCTGGAAAACGTGCCGCTCGCGGGCGTGCTCGGGCGCGGCTGGGACGCGCTGCGCATGCTGTTTCGATAGGGCGCCCCCCGCGGGCGGCGTCTTATAATGAGAGAATCGCGCGCCACCGAAATGCCTTCGGCCACCGCCATTTCCTTACCTGCGAGCCCCACATGAGTGACATCGCCTATCTCAATGGAGAATTCCTGCCGCTCGACCAGGCGCGCGTTTCGGCGCTCGATCGCGGCTTCATCTTCGGCGACGGCGTCTACGAGGTCATCCCGGTCTATTCGCGGCGCCCGTTCCGGCTGCCCGAGCACCTGCGGCGACTGCAGCGCAGCCTGGACGCGATCCGCCTCGGCAACCCCATGACCGACGCGGAATGGACACGGCTCATTCACGATCTCGTCGCGCGCCACTCCGGCGAGGACCAGTCGGTCTACCTGCAGGTCACGCGCGGGATGGCAAAGCGGGACCACGCCTTCCCCAAGGAGGGAAAGCCGACGGTATTCATGATGTCGAGCCCGCTCGCGACGCCGGCACGGGAGCAGATCGAGAACGGCGTGCCCTGCATCACCGCGACCGACTACCGGTGGCTGCGGTGCGACGTGAAATCGGTGTCGCTGCTCGCCAATTGCCTGCTCCGGCAGCAGGCGGCCGAAGCCGGCGCGGTCGAGGTCGTCCTGTTCCGCGACGGCTGCCTGACCGAAGCGTCCGCGAGCAACGTGTTCGTCGTCAGGGGCGGGACGCTCCTCGCGCCGCCGAAGAATCACCTGATCCTGCCAGGCATCACCTACGACGTCGTGCTCGAGCTGGCCGCGGCGAAGGGCATTGCGATCGAGCTGCGCGCGATTCCAGAACAGGAAGTGAGAGGCGCGGACGAGCTCTGGGTGACCTCATCGAGCAAGGAGGTGCTTGCGGTCGCGACGCTCGATGGCAAGCCGGTCGGCAACGGCAGGCCCGGCCCCGTGTTCAGGACGGTCCACCAGGCCTTCCAGGAATTCAAGCGCAAGGTGATGAGGGCAGCGGCATGAGCGGCATGAGCGGCATGAGCGGCGAGACCCAACTCACCGAGTATCCGTGCGATTTCCCGATCAAGATCCTCGGGCACACGCGGGCGGGTTTCGCGCAGGCGATACTCGAGATCGTGCGGCGGCACGCGCCGGAATTCGACGGCGCGGCGATGGAAATGAAGTCGAGCAAGCGCGGCAAGTACCTGAGCCTCACCTGCGTGATCCGCGCCACTTCACGCGAGCAGCTCGATGTTCTCTACCGCGAGCTGTGCGACCACCCGCTAGTGGTCATGGTGCTCTGAGCTACTGCTTCTTCGGGGCCTTCTTCTTCTTCAGCCGTCCCGGCCGCGTCTTTCCGTAACTGCCGCGGAACAGCTTGCCGCGGCGCGTGCGATGGTCGCCCTTTCCCATTCGGTCTCTCCCCTTCCTCGGAATCCGGCGCGATTGTAACACCGCGCCGGACGGCTCAGCGGCGCAGGGCCCGAATTTCCCTGTCGTGCAGGCGCGAGAAGAGTCCTTGTGAGACGACCGCTCCCACCAGCGCCAGGAACATGTCCCACTGAGTGTCCCACTCGTCGCCCTGGGTGCCGAGGAAATGATCCGCGCCCTGGCCCAGTGCAAGCGCCGTCCACCATTCGATCATCTCGTAGCATGCGCTCAGCGCCAGGGCGATGCAGACGACGACGAAGAACAGAAATCCTCCGGGCGCGAGCCGGAAGGTGCGGGTCAGGATCTCCCGCGCAATGATGGCGGGGATGAACCCCTGCGCGAAGTGCCCGAAGCGGTCGTACGGATTGCGCGCGAGCCCGAGCCACTCCTGGACCCAGTTACCGGCCGGAACCATGGCGTAGGTGTACATGGCGCCGAGCATGAGGATCAGCCCGTGGATGCAGATGAGGACGTAGGCCAGCGTAGTGAACGGGAATCTTTGGCGTGTCGCGAGCAGCAGCGGCGCGGCGATCAGCACCGGCGCGACCTCCAGCCACCACGTGGCGCGGTCGTAGGGTGCGATGCCGGACACGACCAGGCCGGCGAGCCAGACGGCCATCACCGCAGCAAGGTCGCGCCGCGCGCCCGGCCGGATCATTTGCTCGGGGCTCACTTGCGCTTGCGCAGGGTCGCCAGCTCGGCCGCGTAGACCCGGGAGAGGTCGGCGGACGGGCCTTTCAGCATCTCGGGCATGCGCTGGCACTGGTTGCGCAGCTCGTCCGTCCCCAGCCCGAGTAGGATGTCGCGATACTCCTTGTGCTGCAGAAGCATCTCACCCTTGTACTTGCCGACATTGCGCACGTAATCCTCTGCGTCCTTCGAGGCGAGATGTATCATCGCTTCAACGCGGCGATTCAGCTCCTGAATTAACGCGCGGTGCTGCGCCTGCCACGTCGCGAATGCCTTGTCATTGGCCGCGCGCGTCGCGGGAATCGCCGTGTCGCACGCCTCCTTCAACGCAAGAAATCTCTGATAGCCGTCGTAGACGCGGGCAAGGTCGGTCGCATAGTCGCCCGTTGCTTCCGCGGCCACAGCGACGCCGCATGCAAGAGCCACGCCCGCGGCGAACGAAATCAAGAGTAATCCCGTCCTAATCATGTGTGGCGGCATTGTGCTACCGTTACGATCATCTTGCTAGATCCGCCATGACGGCAACCCACATCGCATCCGGAACCGCAGCCGCCGCGCGCAGGCCTGCCTCGCAAGCGCGCCAGCGCCGTCTGGGCCGCGTCGACTACGAGCCGACGTGGCGCGCGATGCAGGCGTTCACCGCGGGGCGCGCCGCCGGCGCCGCCGACGAGCTCTGGCTGCTCGAGCACCCGCCGGTCTACACGCTCGGCGTCGCGGGCCGGTCCGAGCACCTGCCGCGCGTCGCGAACGGCATACCGGTGGTAAGAACCGACCGTGGCGGCCAGATCACCTATCACGGCCCCGGCCAGGTCGTGCTTTACACCTTGCTCGACCTGCGCCGCCGCGGGCTCGCAGTGCGGCCGCTGGTGCGGCTGCTGGAGCTCTCGGTCATCGATCTGCTCGCCGGTTACGGCATCGCCGCCGCTGCCCGCGTCGAGGCGCCCGGCGTCTACGTCGACGGCGCGAAGATTGCCGCGCTCGGGCTGCGTATCCGCAACGGCTGCTGCTACCACGGACTGGCGTTCAACGTGGACATGGATCTTTCTCCGTTTCACGCAATCGACCCCTGCGGCTACTCCGGGCTGGCGGTAACGCAGGCGCGCAGCCTCGGCATCACCGAAGCGCCGGAATCCCTGGGCGAGAAGCTCGTCCGGTCGGTGCTGATGAGGCTCGCATGAGCGCGATCGGGGAAAAGCAGAAGGGCCGCCTCAAGACGGCGCGCATCCCGATCAAGATTGTCCCCGCGGCGCCGCTCGCGAAGCCGGAGTGGATCCGTGTGCGCCTGGGCAACGGCGAGCGCTTCCACGAGATCAAGCGGATCCTGCGCAGCCACCGCCTCCATACGGTGTGCGAGGAAGCAACCTGCCCCAACATCGGCGAATGCTTCGGCAAGGGCACGGCGACCTTCATGATCCTCGGCGACCTCTGCACCCGCCGCTGCCCGTTCTGCGACGTGGCGCACGGCCGGCCGCTGCCGCCGGATTCCGAGGAGCCGCTCAATCTCGCGCGGACCATTGCCGCGCTGAACCTCAAGTACGTGGTCATCACCAGCGTCGATCGCGACGATCTCCGCGACGGCGGCGCGACGCACTTCGCCGAGTGCATCCGCGCGGTGCGTGTGCATTCGCCGCAGACCCGAATCGAGGTGCTGGTGCCCGATTTCCGCGGCCGGCTCGGGATCGCGCTCGACGCGCTGGCGGTATCGCCGCCCGACGTCATGAACCACAACCTGGAAACGGTGCAGCGACTCTACCGGCAGGCGCGCCCGGGGGCCGACTACCGCAATTCGCTCCAGCTGCTCAAGGATTTCAAATCGCGGTTCCCGCATTTGCCCACGAAGTCGGGGCTGATGGTGGGGCTGGGAGAAACCGACGAAGAAATCCTCGAGGTGATGCGCGACCTGCGCGCGCACGACGTGGACATGCTGACCGTCGGCCAGTACCTGCAGCCCTCCGCCCATCATCTACCGGTCACGCGCTACGTCGAGCCGGCGGTGTTCGACGAATTCGCGCACCAGGCGCATGCGATGGGGTTCATGCACGCGGCATGCGGGCCGCTGGTGCGCTCGTCCTACCATGCCGACCGCCAGGCGCACGAGGC